>ERZ777003.1843-NODE-1843-length-28431-cov-11.212680_pt1 | contig 28431 bp, 26 predicted proteins | sample MGYA00374956_ERZ777003 | MGnify/ENA primary metagenome ERZ777003 (study PRJEB29302, sample SAMN06268252) | bioreactor metagenome | isolation source: Joint BioEnergy Institute, California, USA | place: USA:Joint BioEnergy Institute, California, USA | collected... | reverse complement strand
TCTACCTGATCTACCGGGGATGATGGAGATTGGTTGAAGGAAGGGGAAGAATCGGGGAGCGGAAAGGCCGGAAAGCGGCTGGCTGGGACGCGGCGGGGGGAGATCGTGGGGGGCTAAAGATCTCAAATCTGAAATCTGAGATCTGAAAGTTCGGATTTCAAATCTCAGATTTCAGACGCGCCGGCCCAATTTTCATCCGGCAGTCCACGCCAATTCGCATCATGGTCGCAAGCACCCGCGGCTACGCCTTCCCAACCAACTGCCCCTCAAGATAGCTGAGCTGATTGGCGATCTCGCGATCGTTCTTGCAATCGTGATCGACCGTACGCACGGCGTGCAGCACCGTCGTGTGATCGCGTCCCCCGAAGTAGCCGCCGATCTCTTCCAGGCTGTAGCGCGTGTGCCGGCGGGCGAGGTACATGCAGACCTGACGCGGGAAGGCGATGCTCTTGTGGCGCTTCTTGCTCTGCAGATCCGACAGCCGCACGTTGTAGTACTTGGTGACGACATCGAGGATCTGCTGAATCGTGATCCGCTGCTGCTCCGGCGGAGCCGCGTCGCCCAGCGCCTGGCGCGCCAGATCCAGGTCGATCTTGCCGCCATTGAGAAGGCTCAGACCCTGCAGCTTCGTGATCGCGCCTTCGAGCTCGCGCGTGTTGGTCTCGATCTGGCTGGCGACGTAGCAGATCACATCCTCAGGTAGCGTGAGGCCGCGCATGCGGGCCTTCTTCTGCAGGATGGCCATGCGCGTCTCGTAGCACGGCTTCTCGATGCGCGCGACCAGCCCCCAGTTGAAGCGTGACACGAGGCGCTCTTCGAGTTCCGGAATCTCGCTGGGCGGGCAGTCAGCCGACAGGATGATCTGCTTCTGCTGCTGGTAGAGCGTGTTGAAGGTGTGAAAGAACTCTTCCTGCGTCCGATCGCGGCCGGACAGAAAGTGAATGTCGTCGATGACCAGCATGTCGGCATGGCGATAGCGATGCCGAAACTGGCTCATCTCGCCGTTCTCGACGGCTGTGATGAACTGGTTGATGAAGCTGTCGCACGACAGGTAGAGGATGCGCAGATCCGGGTCGCGTTCGAGCACGCGCTGGCAGACGGCCTGCAGCAGGTGCGACTTGCCCAGGCCGACACCGCCATGGATGAACAGCGGGTTGTACGCCTTGCCCGGCTGCTCCGACACCGCCAGGGAAGCGGCGTGCGGCAGGCGGTTGCACGGACCGGTGACGAAGTTGTCAAAAATATAATCGGGGTTCAGCGGCAGGGGCTCTTCACCGTCGTTGAAGACACCGCCCCGGCCGATGCTCTCGCAATGGAAGCTGACTGCGACCAATCGCCCGGTGATCTGCTGGGCGGCCGCCGTGAATGGCTGCTGGCACTGATTCTGGCAGAAGTTGAGCTGCGCGGGCGTCCCGACCGTGACCTGGATCACGCCATTGGTCAGTTGCCGCGGGATCATCTGGTCGAACCAGACGCGATTGAGCGTCGGGTGCTGCGTCCGCACCACCTGCAGGATCCGCTGCCAGAGGGCGGGGTCGAGGGCAATAGGGTTCTGTGCGCGACGAGAGCCCTGCTCGCGCGCCAGCGGCGATGAGGTCGTAGTCATCTGTGGATTTTCGGTCCAGGGAAGATCCTAAAGGATCTTCGGTTCAGTTGCGTATCCAAAAAACGGAAACGGAACTCGTTGCAGACTTGCCAATGCAAGGCGGCAAACTAGCCAATCCATCGGCCGTCAGCAAGAAGTTCCATCCGCAGCGCCAGCACGTCTTCCCACGCTTGGCGCATCAGTTATTTCCACTGTCATCCACGAGCAAAGCCCGGTCATTTTTCTCCCTCGCCTGCTGCGTGAACCGTGCGAATTATCTCTCCTTATTTAGAGTGCAAATCGCTGGTGTCAACAGAACATTCTGCCGCACTGCGTGGAACATCACGCGATCGCAACACTCCGGTGTCGTCACGCCTTCTTCAGTCCGAGTTCAGCCATCACTTTCTGCAGATCACTCCATACTGCCCCTCGTACCTCGGGCGTGTACTGACGCAAGATGTACGCCGGATGGAATGTCGGCATGAGCTTGATGCCGCGCCACGTGTGCCACTGACCGCGCAAGCGACCCATCGGGATTTTTGTTTTCAACATGTACTGCGATGCCGGTCGGCCGAGCGTCACGATCACTTTCGGGCGGATGATCTCGAGCTGCCGCTCCAGGTAGGGCGTGCAGGCAGCCACTTCATCGGGCGCGGGCTCGCGGTTGTCGGGCGGGCGGCACTTGACGATGTTGGCGATGAACACGTCCTCGCGGCGCAACCCCATGCTCTCGATCATCTTGTCGAGCAACTGCCCGGCTCGGCCGACAAACGGCCGACCCTGCTCGTCTTCGTTGGCGCCGGGGCCTTCGCCGATGAAGAAAACCTGCGCATCCGGATTGCCTTCGCCAAATACGGTATTTGTGCGCGATCGGCACAGGCCGCAACGTCGGCAGTCGCGCACTTCCTGCTCGTCCATGGCTCGCAACGCCGCGATTTTCTGCTCCAACGGCAGCGGCGGGGCGGTAAACGGGGCATCCGGCGGATCCACGGCATCTTTGAGCAAGGGCAGTCCTCCCAGAAGCGGCAGGGCGGGCGCAGCCGACGGACTCAGCGGAGGCTGATGGCGCGTTTCCTGCAGCGGCGGCGCAGGCCGGGCGAAGGATGGTGCTGCGACCATCGCCGGCTGGGGCGCCGGTCGCGGCGCAGCCGTTGCGGCCTGCGGCTGGGCGTGTCGATCGAGCGACACCGGCAGCACACGCAGGCCCATCGACCGCTCAGCACGCAGCCAAAGCCGCAATCTTGCTTTCAGTCTCGCGTCCGTCATGGCCACGATCAGGGTGTCACGGTTTCGTTGGGCACCACATCCGCCTGGGCTTCAAAACGCTTGCGCGCAAACTCATACAACTGCACGTCGAGCTGATTCCGCTCGCGGATCAGCTCAACCAGCGACGGAGAAATCTCGACCTTCGTGTTCTCCTGCGATGGATTGTTGTGCGGGATGGGCATCTCCGGCCAGCCGAGGATGGCGTTCATGCGGCGGATGCTCTCCTCCATGTGCTCTACAATCCCGACCACCTCGATCCGCTGGAGGTTCTCGATGGCCTGTTCGAGGATCTGCTCCGGCGCCTGACCCTGGATGGCGCGGCGGAACGGCGTCCAGAAATCCGAGTGCAGCGCGTGGGTCTGCATGTTGCAGAAAAACTGCTCGGTGATCGGATCGTTGCGGTCCATCAGCAATTCTTCGAGCGATCGGCCGCGCACGTACGACTGGAACTGGTTGACCGGCATGTTGGGATCGCCGGACAGCTTCGTGAAGTAGCGGTACTGCGAGATGGCGCGCGACACCGGATCGCGAAGGAATGTGATCGTCTTCGCGGATGGCGGCAGCCGCTTGTGCATGTTGAATCCGACATGACCGGCGATGAGCGGATAGCTGGCCAGTTCTTCGTCGGAGACGTAGGCGATCTGCATCGGCGTCTGGAGTACGAGGATCTTGTGCGGCTTGATCGCCTGGTGGATGAGTTGCCGAACGGTCTGTCCGGCGGTCTTGGGAATGTGGAGCAGGAATATCATCGTTGGCGCATCATACGCACCAGCCGCTGGGGCACAAACTGCGTGGCGGCGTTCGTCAAACGGGGTGGAAAACGCCAGGCTGATAGCCAAACGTTCGTTTGGGTGGGCGTTCGCGTCTACGCGGAGTCGCGCGCCTCGAACAGGCGGATGGCGTCCTCATAGAGGGCGACATCAAGCGGGTTCTGCTCGCGGATGAGGCTGGCCAGATCCGGCGAGACCTCCGGCTGCGTGACCGCGGTCGATACGGCTGTCGTATCCGGCGGGGGCCAGCCGAAATGTGCGCACAAACGGCGAAGGCTCTCCTCCATCCGCTCGACGATGCCAACAAATGTGACCTGCTCCAGATTGGCTTTGGCTTGGGTGAGCAGTTCCTCATCGCTGACGCCCTTCAGCGCTGTTCGGGATGCGAACCAGAAATCCGAGTGCAGCGCGTAAGTCTGCAGATTGATGAGACTTTCGACCGTCGCGGGGTCGTAGCGGTTGCTGAGCATCTGCTCGAGCGTGTGGCCGCGGGGGCGGAACAGGGTGTCTTCGCCTGCGGCATCCGGCCGCGGCTGGCTCAACTCCTCATAGTGTGCAGCCACGCGCGTCACGGGATCGCGCAGGAAAACGATCGTCGCTACATCCGGGCCAAGTCGCCGCGCCAGGCGATATCCCATCCGGGCCACCAGCAGATCGGCTTGGGCCAGTTCCTGGTCGGTGTGATAGATCAGCTCAACCGGCGCGCCAGCCTGCAGGACTTTGGTCGGTTTCAGGGCGGCTGTGATGGTGTCCTGGACGATCTGGCAGGGCGTCCCCGGGATGTTGAGCAGCAGGATCATGGACGGGGGGATTCTACGCCTTGTCAGCCGGGCTACAACTGCCTGTCGGGTCGTGCCTTCCGGTTGGTCTGTCGGGCTGCCACGGCGCGGGCGGGGCGATGTTGGCGGAATGGCAGGGGATTCTGCTATGCTAGTGTTCGAACCACCGCCCCATAGGGCAAGGATTGATGTTTGGCATTGGACGCAGCGGCGCGGCGGGGCCAACGGGCCCGCGCGTCAGCACCAAGCTTTGCACCGACAAGTTCAACGGAAAGTACCCTCACGTCGGCATCTACGATTGCCGTGAGCGCAAGGTGTGGGTCTGTAAACCGTTGAACGGTCAGGCCATTCGCACGTCGCATGCGCGGTTGATCACCGGTGCCGACAACGCCACCAGCACGGTCTGGAAAGACCGTTTCCTGTGCTTCTGGTTCTATACACCGGGCACGGGAGAAGGGTATGTACACGGATATCCGATTGACTGGGAGGAGGCGCACCTGCTGGTGCGCATCGACCCCAACTGGGATTACGACCGCCAGCGGCTGATCCCGGCTGAACTGGCCGATCAGGTCAATGAGAACCTGGAGCGGCAGTTCAAACATGGTGAACGTATTTTTAACTTTTTTGCGAACAGCCGGCTGAAGTATCCGCTGTCACTGCATTTCATCGGTCAGCGGGCGGCCGACTCGCTGTTCTACGTCAAGCGCCACGAGGCGACGTGATGTTCGCCGCCGCTCCGGTCGCTGCATCAGCACACGAGACCGGTCAGCACGCTTTGGCGAACGAGGTCAGGATCGGCTAACTTACCACCGTGCTTACGCTTCTGGTCATTCAGGGTCCGGACAAGGGCAGGCGCTACGAGCTGCCGGATGCGCCGACGCTCATCGGCCGCGACAGCCGCCAGATCCCTCTGACCGACAACACCGTCTCGCGCCGTCACTGCGAGCTGATCCCCAACGATGGCGAGTGGATCCTCCACGACCTGGGCAGCTCCAACGGCACGTACGTCAACGGCACGCGCGTCACCAACCGCTACAACCTCAAGCTGGGCGACCAGATCCGTGTCGGGCGAACGCTGATGGTCTTCGGCGCCCAGCCGGGCGTGTCGCGCACCGCCAGCGGCAATGTGCGTCTGGCCGGCGAAGAAGTCGGCATGGACTCAGCCATCATGCACACCATCCCGTCCAACGAGGACTCGATGGTGCTGGCTGTGCCCGAGCCCGCCGCCGCGGCGATGAACAACCTGAAGATCCTGTACCAGCTCGGCGCCGCGCTCGGCTCGAGCTTTGACCTCGACCAGGTGCTCGAGGTCGTCATGGATCTGGTGTTCGAGCACGTCAAAGCCGACCGCGGCATCATCCTGCTGCTGGATGAGGCCGCCAACGAGCTGGTGCCGCGCGTCGTCCGCACACGCGATGAGACGACCGCGGGCAACCATCGCGGTGAAGACACGATCACGCCCGAGCAGCGTTCGGCGTCGCAGAAGATTCACGCCTCGCGCACGATCATCAATCACGTGCTCAGCAGCGGCGAAGGGGTGCTGTCGAGCAACGCGATGGCGGATCGGCGATTCTCGAAGGGCAAGAGCGTGCACGATCTGGGCATCCGGTCAGCCCTGTGCGTGCCGATCAAGGCGCGCAAGCTCGATGCCCGCACGCCCGGTGAGGACATCATCGGCGTCATCTACATCGACAGCTCGGTCAAGAACTACACCTATTCGCCGGACCAGCTCCGGCTGCTGACGGCCATCGGCCTGCAGGCGGGGTTGGCGATCCAGAACGCGCGGCTCTATCGCGCTCAGCTCGAAGCCGAGCGTCTGGCGGCTGTCGGCGAGACGACAGCTGCGCTGTCGCACTCGATCAAGAACATCCTGCAGGCGCTGCGCGGCGGGGCCGACGTCGTCGAGATGGGCCTCAAGGCCAAGAACCTCACGCAGGCCCAAAAAGGCTGGAGCATCGTCGAGCGGAACCTCGAGAAGATCTACAACCTCACGATGAACCTGCTGGCCTACTCCAAGGAGCGCGAGCCGAAGCTCGAACCGGTCAGCCTGCGCGTGCTCGTCGATGAGTGCCTGGAACTGATCGCCAATGTCGCCAACGAGAAGGGCGTCATGGCGGTATCGGACATCGATCCCGACATGCCCGCCATCCCCGTCGATCCGGATGGCATCCACCAGGTCGTCATGAACCTGCTGAGCAACGCGCTCGACGCCGTTGAGCCGAAGAAGGGCCTGATCCGTGTCGTCGGCCGCTACGATTCGGACATCCACGCAGCGGTGCTGGAGGTGATCGACAACGGCGTCGGCATCCCCGAGCCGATGATGAAACACGTGTTCGAGCTGTTCCACTCGACCAAGGGCAACCGCGGTACGGGCCTGGGCTTGGCTGTGGCACGAAAGATCGTGCATGAGCACGAGGGGACGATCACCGTCAAGAGCAAGCCGGGCCAGGGCACGACCTTCACGATCACCCTGCCGGCGTATCACGAGTCTGTGGCTGACCCGTCGCAGACGCACGGCGCGGTGAGATGACGAAATAGGACTCACCGCAGAGATGAGGAGGACGCAGAGGCCATGCACCGCAAAGCGGCAACGATCGTGGCGCGGGCGTCCTCGCCCGCGTAGCAGGTTGGATGGCGTGATTTGCCGAGCAGATGACCAGGAATTCTCACGGCATGGGCGAGACGCCCATGCCATATGACCTATAGTTGAAACATGAACGTTGTCACAGCCATCACGGGCGCGTCCGGCGCGTTGTATGCCCAGCGGTTTATCCAGGGGCTGGTGGCAGCCGGGGTGCGCGTGCATCTGGTGGTGTCGCCGCTGGGGCGGCGGCTGCTGCATGATGAGCTGGGCATGGAGACGGTGGACCTGGCCGCCCTGGCTGGGTGCGAGCGGCACACGATTACGCTGTACAACTACAAGGACGTCGGCTCAAAGCTGGCCAGCGGGTCATTTCTGCATGACGGGATGGTGATCGTCCCGTGCTCGGGCAACACGCTGGCGGAGGTGGCCCACGGCTTGGGGGGCAACTTAATCTCCCGTGCAGCCGCCGTGACGCTCAAGGAGCGCCGCCGGCTGATCCTTGTCCATCGCGAGATGCCGCTGTCGCCGATGGACATCAACAACTACAAGCTCCTCAGCGATGCCGGCGCGATCATCGCGCCAGCCAACCCCGGCTTCTACCTCAACCCCACGACGGTGGGCGAGATCGCCGATTTTGTCGCCGGCAAGCTCCTGGACCTGCTGGGCGTCAAGCACGACCTGGCCACCCGCTGGGATCCGAAGGCCGTCCGCCCGGCTGAGTGATCGTCGGTTCACGCGAAGGCGATATGGGGGGAGCGACGAAGCGACGGAGCGACGAAGGGAGGCAGCCGGCGTATCGCTTGTTGCATGTTGACGTCCATCGCGCAGTTGCCCTCAACATGCCACATGCAACAAGGCACAGTCCACGCCTTCGTCTCTTCGCGCGAGACCTTGTAATCACGCCCCCTCGCCGATCGTCAGGTTCGACAGGTAATCCTCCAGCGCCTTGCGCTGTTGGTCGCGCTTGGTTCGCAGTGTCGCGAGTTGCTCTTCAAGCTGGACGATCTCGGTCTCCTGCTTGCGCAAGCGCTCCATGAGCGTGGCGTACAGGTCGCTGTTACGATCAATCGTCTGCATATTGCGGCGGATGCGGTCCTGCTGCTGGGGGTACTCGTTCAGCCGCTGCTGGGCCTGCTCGATCTGTCGCTCGGTGTCGACCAGCGCCTGCTTGAGCTCGATGGCCCGTTGAAGGGCCTGGCGGACATCCTGCGGAATCTGGTCCGTGCGGGCGTAGATGGCGATCTGGCTGATGTCCAGCGGCAGGATGGCAATCGTCTGCTGGTTGATGATCTGCTCGTTGATCGTCTGTTTCTGCGTCTGGCCAGCCGGGATCTCCAGGCGGAAGCGGTAGACCTGCTCGGTCGTCTCGATCGGCTCGGGGCTGTCGACCAGCTTCCAGTTGGGTGTCAGCGGATGCTCGAGGATGAGCGTGCGCGCGGCGTCGGCCTGGTTGTCGATGGCATACTCGCGCTGCTGGACGTGCTTGTGCGTCAGCTCGAGCACGCCCTTGACGATCCGCCCGGTGACGATCGCACTGGTGCGATGCTGGTTCGTGGCGTTGACGCGCATCTTGAGGTCGATGCCGTAGCTGAGCAGGCGCTGCTGGCCCGGCGGGAGGTTTTCGATCTGCGCATCGCCGGCATAGGCGCTGGCATCGAAGACCGTCACCGGGCCGGCCAGCAGATGCTTGCCGGTGGTGTTCTTCACGCGGGCGCCGTTGAGGGGATGTGCGGCAAGGACGTTGGGGTTGTAGATCGAGATACGCTCGGTTTCGATCTCGTCGGTCACAATAGGCAGCATGGCGGACTTCTGACGGGCGAGCGTGACGTTGGGCACGGTGTACTGGAACAGCTCGCCGATATCGGCAGCCGAGGCGACACTGGCGACGCTGCGAGACGGATTCAAGGGGGCGTCATACGCCATGTCGGCTTCTCCCGCCGGCGCCAACGTCGTAGGGGCGGCCATGGCGCGGCCCAGCCGCTGGGCACTTTCCCGGCGTGCATCGCGAAGGCGGCTTTGTTCCGGCTGATTATCGACATCGGCTCCGACGCCCGCCTTGTATCGCTGCGGGCGCAAACTGGTGTAAAGCTCGGGTTCGACCACCGGCCGCTGGATGTACAGCGGCTGGTAGAGGTCCTGGATGAAGGAGATCGGCCGGCCGCTGACCAGCGAAAGCTGCACGTTGTTCCAATCGTTGTCCGTCTGGTTCTCGACGATCGCCCAGCCCTGCAGCTTCGACGGCTGATCGCCGTCGCCGAGGATCAGGCGATAGCTGGTCTTCCAGACGGGCGTCTCGACGACATACCCGATGCGCACGCGCCGCCGGCCGTCGCCGGCGAAGTCGATGACGACGGGCTTCTTGTCCTGGTCCCGCGCCTGCGCGAGGGCTTGCAGTGCCTTGCTCAGTTCCTCATGCAGCTGCGGATCATCCAGCCGCAGGCTGCGCACGTCCGGAAGCTCAACCGATCGGATCACGCCGCCGGCGATGAGGTTGAGGACGGGCACTTCGATGGTCTTGTCGTCGCCAGCGGGCTTGCGGCGCGGTTCGACGCCGAGCACCGTGCCGCTGATCTCGCCTTCGACGCTCACCAGCGTCACCTGCGCGCCGCGGAGCTGGTTGAGCAGGGCCGCCAGCGGGGGATTGCCCGTGATGTCGATCTGGAAGCTGCGGAGCGTCTTGTCGATCGGGTCCTGCGACGGGTAGGTGATTGTGCCGACGCGGCCGCCGTCGAGGTCTTCGAGCACGAGGCTCTTGAGGATGTCGTTGATCTGGGCGGTCTTGAAACGCAGCTCGGAGGTGGCGTTGCCATCGACCGTGCCGAAATGCTCGAAATACCCGACGCCGCTGGAGAACAGCACGACAGCCCGAACGGGCACATCCGCGGCTGGCTGGGCCTGCTGTGCAGCCGGGGCCTCCTGTGCTGCCAGGGGAAGGGGCGTGGTCATGACCGCCAATGCCAGTGCGCCTGCGCCAATCCAGTTTCTCATGCTTCTGCTCCTCGGTTCGGGGTTCGTCTTCGGCTATGGTGCCTTGGACGCGGGGAGGACGCAAAGGTTTCAGGGATCTAGCGACGAAGCGACGCAGGGCGGGGTGGGGCTCGCCTGTTGTAGGGGCACATGGCAATGTGCCCCCGTCCGAGGTGGCGGATGATCGTTCCGTCTGGGCGTGTTTACGCCACGCGCGAAACGGGCGTCGGTGTGAAGGCGGAGGTTGCGCTGTTGCGCAGGCGGTCGAAGGCGCCCAGGGCGCCGATGAAGAAGCTGCCGAACAGCATCTGCACGCCGGCAGCCGCCAGCGTCGCGCCGGGGATGATCCAGCGCAGAGACTGGTCATAGTTCAGATGTCCAAAACCGCCGGCGCTCCACTGCACCACGATTCGGCCCAGCAGCACACCGCCGATCAGCAGCATCGTCACGCCCACCAGCAGGCCGCGCTCGATCGTCACGACGCGGAAGAACCGCTCCAGCCGACGGTCCGGCGGGGCGGCTCGCACCTTCACCGCGATCGTCTTGGCAGCCAGGCCGAACAGGAACATCTGCAGCGCGCACAGCACCGCCAGCGACGAGAACATCAGCGTGTTCAGCCCGAAATGGACGCCGCCGATCTTCAGGCCCGGCAACGCGATGCAGTAGCCGATCACACCCAGCGCCAGCAGCAGCTTGGCTGGCTCGACAAACAGCCATCGCGGCGAGTTCAGGAGGAAAAATCGCAGCGTCCGCCAGCCGTCACGGAAGGTCTTCAGATGCGGCGGGTGCGACTTCCGGCCGTCCTGGTGCAGCGTGATCGGCACTTCGGCGATCCGCGCAGCCGACCGGCAGGCCTGGATGATCATCTCCGTGGCTAACTCCATTCCCGGCGCATTGAGCGACAGCCGATCGTACAGCTCGCGCGTGAACGCGCGCATGCCGCAGTAGACGTCGTGGATCGGCGCATGGAACCACCACCTAGCCATCAGGGAGAACAGCGGGTTGCCCCACCAGCGATGCAGGAAGGGCATGGCGCGCGGCATGATTCGGCCGCCGCCCGACGGCAGGCGGCAACCCTGCACCAGGTCGGCGCCTTCGCGCAGCTTCTCCACAAACTTGGGAATTTCGAGGAAATCGTAGCTGTCGTCGGCATCGCCCATGAGGATGTAGCGGCCGCGGGCGGCTGCGATGCCGCCCTGAAGGGCATTGCCATACCCGCGCGCCTCGACCTGCACGACGCGCGCACCGGCGGAGCGGGCGATGTCCTGCGAGCCGTCGGTGCTGCCGTTGTCGGCAATGATGATCTCACCCCGGATGCCGTGCTCTTTCATGGCCCGCTGGGCCTTGGCGATGCACGTGCCGAGCGTGTCGGCTTCGTTGAGGCACGGCATGACGACGGAAAGCTCAATGGCGCCTGGCGTGGAGCGCGCGGGGGTGCTCACCCACGTGGATTCGGCTTCCATCATCGTTGGCATGGCGGGTTCCATCCTGGCCCTTGGCTGACTGCCAAGTCTGTGCTGTCTTTGCGTCAGGCGCGTCTCTGGCGCCGAATGCGAGCCATCTGCCCCCCGGTGCTACCAATCAGACACTCGCCCCTTGTTGCTGGGATCGGTCTGTAAGCGGGGAAACTCAAGATGATTCTCAATCTGAGAAAGAGCCGCAACTATCCGACAAAAACCAGCCTCGGCTGTGGTCGTTTGTCGGCCCCATCAGTAGAATGCGGCCAATTACCCGCAGACTTGAAAACGAGAACCCAGGACACTTCAGCCGGGGCCGCGGCCTGGACGTGGCGTCAAAGCTAGCAGAACTGACGAACTGCAAGACATTCGACATGGAGGAGGTTCCCGCAGTTGACCATCGCCCAAGAACGACCACTGGCGACGGAGCCACCGCAGTTACCCACGTCTATGCCGTTCATAGACGGAACGAATCTGGACCGTACTTGTCTGGAGAAGTTCGGACGGAACGGCATTTCCTTCGCCAAGTTGTTGCCGGCAGTAACCAGGGGTACCCGACTACTGCATACGTTCTATGTAACCGCGCCATATAAGCGGGAAATCGACGAGCAGCGGTACAAGGTCCAGACAGGTATGCTGAACGCACTCCGAAAGCTGCCCAATGTAACGGTAGATCTGCAGCAGCACCGGATGAGGGACCAGCGGTGTAAGAAGTGTGGCCACGTTACAAAGGTTCCAAAGGAGGAGGGGACAGATGTGGCGGTAGCTGCACATCTGGTTGAGCAGGCCGTGTTGCGCGCGGCGGATGAGATGATCCTGATCGCGAACGATACCGACTACGCTCCGGCGCTGAAACGGGCCAGACGGCACGGCAGGCGGTGCGTTCTTGCGTATGTTCTAGGAAGCGACGAGCACGAATACTCTGCCAAGCGGAGTCTTGCGCCGCTTTGGAATGAGTCCAGTCGTATCGTCAGAATGGACCTGCCGTTTCTGCAGGCATGCTGGTTGGGCCAGAAGTAGCTTTGGGCGATCACAGATCGACAGGAATGGCTTGACTTCTGTGAACTTCGAGCCGATATTCGCGTAGGAAGTACATAGGGCGTTTGCCCTGCAGCCAACTTACCCGTGCTAGTCCCCCTGTGAAAGCAGGCTATCACGGGATGCTGAATCGAACCCGCTAACAAAGATGTTGGCGGGTTCTTTTTTGCTGTCCTGTTGACATCCATCCTGGCGGGAAGGCCACATCCACGCGGGCGTAACCAACTGCTGCTGAACAGTTTAAGGTGATTCTGGCCGCGGTAGCCCGGGCGGGCACTCCCCAGTGCTCGCAACCGCCCCTACATCGTCTGCGGTCTGGAAATCATTGCGCAGTCGCCATGCCGAAGGTCAGACATGACCAGCCTCGGCTGTGGTGATCCTCACACAGGGGCGTTAGAATGCCAGCGGCACATTTTTGCGACCCTGGGGAGCCGAGCGGTGCTGGCTAGAATCCATTCCTTTGTGCTGATGGGGATTGAAGCCCTGCTGTGCGAAGTTGAGACGGATGTCTCGCAGCATGGGCTGGAGAAGACGACGATCGTCGGCTTGGCGCAGACGGCTGTGAAGGAGTCGATCGACCGCGTACGGCGGGCCATTCTCAATAGCGGCTACCCCTTTCCCGGCCATCAGTTGCTGATCAATCTGGCCCCGGCGGATGTGAAAAAGGAGGGCCCTGCGCTCGATCTGCCGATCGCCGTGGGTCTGTTGCGGGCCAGCCGGACGATTGAGACCGACCGGCACAAGGATTTCCTCATCGCCGGGGAGCTGGCGCTCGACGGGCGGGTCCGGAAGATCAAGGGGGCGCTTTCGATGGCCCTTCTGGCACGCGAGAAGGGCATGCGCGGCGTCATCCTCCCGCAGGATAACTGCCGCGAAGCCGCCGTCGTCGAGGGGATTGAGGTCTATCCCGTCGCGTCGCTGACGCAGGCTGTGGCGTTCCTCAACGAGCAGCTCCCGCTCGAGCCGTATGAGCTGGACGGCCAGACCTATCAGGCATCGGCGATGTCGTCGGCGCTCGATTTTGCCGACGTTCGCGGGCAGGAGGCCGTCAAGCGGGCGATCACGATCGCCTGTGCAGGTGCGCACAATCTTCTGATGATCGGCCCGCCGGGCACGGGCAAGAGCATGCTGGCTCAGCGGATTCCGGGCATCCTGCCGCCGCTGGGGCGCAATGAGTCGCTGGAGACGACACGCATCTACTCAGCCATGGGCCTGTTGCCCGATGGCGTTGCGCTGATGGACCAGCGGCCGGTGCGGACGCCGCATCACTCAGCCACCGCGCAGTCGCTGATCGGCGGCGGCTCGATCCCGCGCCCGGGCGAGGTGTCGCTGGCGCACCATGGCGTGCTTTTCCTCGATGAGCTGCCGGAGTTTTCGCGGCATGTGCTGGAGACGCTCCGTCAGCCGCTGGAAAGCGGCGAAGTGACCATCGCACGCGTGCATGGGTCGATCAGGTTCCCGGCGAGATTCATGCTGGTGGCGGCGATGAATCCGTCGGCTTCGGGGTATGCCAGCAACGACACGCGTGCGCGGGACAAGTATCTGTCGCGTCTTTCGGGGCCGCTGCTGGATCGCATTGACATTCATGTCGAAGTGCCGGCTGTGCCGTATCGCGAGCTGACCAGCCGCCGCCCGGGCACCGACAGCGCGACCATGCGTCAGCACGTCATGCAGGCCCGCGAGATCCAGCGGCGCCGCTTCGGCGACGATACAACCAACGCCCGCATGGACGCCCGCCAGCTCAAGCACCATGCCGAGCTGTCCGATGCCTGCCTCCTGCTGATGAAGCAAGCCATGGACGAGATGGGCTTGAGCGCTAGAGCCTACGACAAGGTCCGCCGCGTCGCCCGGACGATCGCCGACCTAGAAGGGGCTGAGCAGATCGGCGAAGCCCACATCGCCGAGGCGGTGCAGTATCGGCTGTTGGATCGGAGGTTCTAGGCGGAGGTGGGACAGGGGTGGCGCAAAGAACGCAAAGATCTCAAAGATCACAGAGCAAGTATTGACTTGCGAGTCGGCGCCGAATCCCTGTCGTGGCACGGGCGTCCCGCACGTGCAATCGTCCAGACCGGCGCTCGTGCGGGACGCCCGTGCCACAGATCAGCCACTCTGCGGCCCTCTGTGTGCATGCAACCTCAGCGTTCTGGGCGCTTCCAAGGCGTTAGCCGACAGACGCCCCCAGAATCCGCAATCCGAAATCCGCAATCATCCCTTGGGGGGCGGCGGGGGCCTTTGCCGGGGGGAAAGATCGCCTGTAGGATAGCCGCTCTATGAAGTCTGAACGCAGGCATGAACTGGAGACCAACCAGCTGGCGCAGGCTCTGGCGTATCTGCCGGAGCTGATGCGTCTTTACGGCAATCGCATCCTGCTGGCGCTGGTGCTGATTGCGCTTCTCGTCGCCGTGATCGGCATGCGGGTGCATTTCAACCGCAAGGCGGCAGCCGAGGCGGTCAATGCGCTGGCGTTTGCGCGTGAGCGGCTGGCGTCGCTGCAGGGCTTTCAGCCGCTGGCTTACGCTAACCCGGAAGACCGGCAGACGACTTATCGCCAGTATGTGCAGGAGATCAGCGATGCCCTGGAGCAGGTCGTGCGGAGCGTCGATGATCCGGTGCTGCTGGCCGACGCGCTGGTGGCTCGGGGTGATCTGAACTGGACGATGGCCAGCTATCCCGAGCAGCCGGAGGCCACGACGCGGCCGTCGCTGGCGCTGCAGGAGGATCGCGAGGGGCCGCTGGCTGTGGCGAAGCAGGCATATGAGGACGTCCTGCGTCATTACCCTGACAACACGATGGCAGTGCTGAGCGCGCGATTCGGCCTGGCTGCCATTGCTGAGAATGCGGGCGACTGGGCGGCTGCTGAGCAGCACTATCAGGCGATCGTGAGCAATCAGAAGTTCCATGAGGCCTTCCGCAAGCAGGCCGAGCAGCGCCTCAAGACGCTGGATGATATCCGTCAGCCGGTCTTCATCGCCGATCGCTCGAGCCTCGCGGCGGCGGAGACGGCGCCCGCGGATGTCGAGACGCCGGCTGAGACGCCTGCGCCCTCGACCCAACCCGCGGAAGATGCCGCTGCCGAACCGGCTGCCACCACCCAGCCGGTAGAGTAAGGCCGCATGTTTGTGATCCGACTGTTTCGTACCCCCTGAGCCGTCCAATGACCGCTTCGCTGACGCAGGATCTGCAATACGCCATCGAGCTGGCCCGCCAGGCCGGCAAGGTCATCCTCGACCGCTACGGCAAGGTCGAGCGCCTGACCAAGACCCACGCCGCAACCAAGGACGAAGCCGTCACCGAGGCGGATCGCGCTTCGCAGCGGTGCATCGTCGAGGGCCTGCGCCGGCGGTTTCCCAATGATGGGATCGTGGGTGAGGAGAGCGAAACCGGGGACTCCATCACCTTCGATTGCCCCAACCCAGCCGGCCGCAACTGGGTCATCGATCCAATCGACGGAACCAACAACTTCATCGCCGGCATGGGCAATTTTGCCGTGTGCATCGGCCTGCTGGATGGCGGGTATCCGGTGCTGGGCGTGGTGTATGACGTGACGCGCGATCAGGTGTACGCAGCCGCGCGGGGCGAGGGGGCCTGGCATGGGACGACGCGGCTGCACGTGCCGCAGACGCCGATGGACAACGCATCGCTGCTGATGCTCACCAGCAACGTGGTCAAGCCGGGTGGCGGCTGTCCGGGGTGGGCGCATCGGTGGATCAGCCAGACGAACTGGAAGGTGCGGATTCTGGGCAGCGCCGCGCTGGAGGCCATACACGTGGCGGCTGGGATCGCGCACGCGGCTGTGACGGTCAACGGCAAGCTGTGGGACATCGCAGCGCCCGCGGCGATCGTGCTGGAAGCGGGGGGCGTGGTCGTGTCGCCGACGGGGCAGGATATCTTCCCGTTCCGGCTGGACAATTACGCCGGAGCCAAGGTTCCGTTCATCGCAGCGGGCCCGGCGGCGGTGGAGACGATTGTCCAGGAGATGCAGAACTATCCCTGATCGGGCGGTTTGCCGGGGCTGTTTTTTGAGCCGCGAACGCGAAGGTGGCGCGAAGGGGTAAGCGCTAAGACTGCAAACTGGTGATGTTGGCTGAGTAGCGGAGGTTTCTCGCTTGCGCGACCGTGGGGTCCGCCTTGGCGGACCGGCCAGGCTTACGCAGGATGCTGTTCGCGTTGTCTTGTTGGTCGTAGGAGAAAGAAGAACCGGTCCGCTTGTGGCGGACCGGCTTGTTTTTTGCGCAGATGAAGGACGAGCGACGGATTACTCCGTCTTGCCGTCGATCCAGCCCATCTTGCGGTGGCCGAAGCTGGGGGCGGCTGTCACCTTGGGGGCGACGTACTTCACGGCGTTGAGGATCACCCGCTGGACATTGGGGTCGTGATAGGTCGGGAACGACTCATGGCCCGGGCGGAAGTAGATGACCGTCCCCGCGCCGCGGCGCCACTCGCAACCGCTGCGGAAGCACTCACCACCGGTGAACGTGCTGATCAGGAACGTGCAGTCTGGCTCGGGGATGTCGAAGAACTCGCCATACATCTCCTCGTGCGGCAGGATGAAGTGATCTTCGATCCCCTCGACGACCGGGTGCCCCGGGCGCGTGACCCACAGGATCTCGCGCTCCTCCGGATGCTCGCGCCACTTGAGGTTGCAGGTGGTGCCCATCAGCTTCTTGAAGATCTTGGAGAAGTGGCCGCTGTGCAGGACGACGATGCCCGCGCCTTCCAGGATGCGATCGTGAACGCGATCGACGATCTTGTCGTCCACGTCGTTGTGGGCCATGTGGCCCCACCAGACGAACACGTCGGTGTTCTTCACGACCTCCTCGGTCAGGCCATGCTCCGGCTCATCGAGCGTAGCCGTGCGGACTTCCAGGGCACTGTCCTTGCGGAGACTCCCGGCGATGGTCTCATGCATGCCGTTGGGATAGATCTGGGCGATCTTCTCGCTCTTTTTCTCGTGACGGAACTCGTTCCAGACGGTGACGCGGATGGCCATGATGGAATCCTTGTTAAACAGGGGCTAAGCAGTGCAAGACGGCTGCGGGTATCATACCCGAGGCGCAGCCGGCGTCCACGCACAGGCTGCCGGGCACGCGCCGATCATACCGGGCAAATCTACGCGCGCAGCTTCTCCAGATCCTCGAAGAATTGGGGATACGTCTTATTCACACACTGCGGGTCCTCGATCACGATGCCGGACGCACGCGTACCGACGACAGCGAAGCTCATCGCCATGCGATGGTCGTCGTAGGTGGCGATCTGCGCCGGCTTAACCGCGGCTGGCGGTGTGATGTGAAGCGTGTCGCCGTCGATCCGGGCGGTTGCACCCAGACGCGTCAACTCGTTCTGGAGTGCCGCCAGGCGGTCGGTCTCCTTGACGCGCAGCGTCCGCAGGCCCCGGAGGGTCGAGGGGCCGTCGGCAAAGACGGCGATGGCTGCCAGCGTCTGGGCGGTATCGGGCATGGCTGACAGGTCGACGTCGATCCCCTCCAGCCGATCGGTGCCGATGAGGGTGATGAAGTCATCGCCGAAGACCAGGTCGGCGCCCATCTGATGCAGCACATCCGCAAAGGCGACATCGCCCTGGAGCGACTTGCGGCCGAGACCGGGGATCGTGACCTTCGCGCCGGGATGGATGGCGGCTGCGGCCAGCCAGTAGGTCGCGGCGCTGGCGTCGGGCTCGATGGTGTAGTCGGTGGCGTGGTAGCGATCGCCGGGGACGACGATCCGCCGGGGCTGGCCGGTATCACGATCCCGTTCGAGCTCGACGAAGACGCCAAAATCGGTCATCAGCCGCATCGTCATGGCGATGTACGGCCAGCTCGTCTGCTCGGGGTCGAGATCGACCCGGACTTCGTGCCGGGCATAGGGGGCTGCCATCAGCACGGCTGAGAGGTATTGGGAGGATTGGGCCGCTCCGAAGCGGACCCGCCCGCCAGCCAGGCCGTCAGCCAGCACGCGCACGGGGGGATACCCCTCCGCCCCCTCGTACTGTACGCGGGCGGCCAGATTTCGCAGCAGGTCGACCAGCTCGCCGATCGGCCGCTGACGCATCCGCTCGACACCGTCGAGGCGGTACTCGCCCCGGCCGAGGGTACACAAGGCGGCCAGGAAGCGGATCGTCGTCCCGCTATTGCCGCACATCAGCTCGGCCCGGTCGGAGGGGATCGCGCCGGCCCGGCCGTTGACGGTCACTTGGCGGGCCTGCTCGTCGATCTCCAGCTCAAAGCCCAGCCGGCGCAGGCTTTCGATCATGACCTGCGTGTCATCGGCGAACAGGACGTTGCGCAGGGTGCATCGGCCATTGGCCAGGGCGGCGACGACCAGCGCACGGTTGGTCAGCGACTTGGACCCCGGCGGGGCCAGCGTCACATCGAACGGTTTGGACAGCGGTTGCAGTGCGAGTGTCTTCATCGAACTTTCAGAGCATACGCGCAGGGGCCGTCAGGGGTAAAGTGATGGGCATGAGAACGCTGATAGCTGTCTGTCTGGTGGGGGTGCTGGGGGCGGGGTGTGCCCGGTATGAGTACGACATCGTCCAGCCGCCGGAGCTGGTGCAGCACATCGGTACGGAGGAAACGACCGTCGATCAGCCGCCGCTGCGTTTCCGGATGGTCAGCTACGACAACCGGCTGGTCCTGCGGATCCACAATACAAGCGATCAGCCGATCCTGCTGGTGGGCGAGCGGAGCTGGGTGGTCACGCCGGACGGCCAGAGCCTTGCCCTCCAGCAGCAGACAATCACCCCGGGGGCGTTTGTCAAGCTGATCCTGCCGCCGATGCGGACGCAGTACCACCGGCGCGGGCCGGCGATCGGGATCGGCTTTGGCGTCAGCTCGGGCGGATCGGTCGGGACGGGCGTGGGCATGTCCGCGCCGATCGGCAGGGAGCGGTACGTTCGCGAGGAGGAGCCGCTTTGGGACTGGGACGGTGGCCAGGAGGTGCGCATGCATCTGGTCTTCGAGCATGACGGCTCGACGGTGGCGCAGTCGTTTACGTTCGTGCGGACGAAAATGTAGACAGCTCGGGTTGGGCAGAACTTCGGACAGCATCTGCGCCAGTCGTTCCAGCGGCCATGCTTTGGACAGCCAGGGCTTACATATGGGCCGCGGCATCGCCGTGGCTGGGCGGGCGGGGTTTGCGGCCAGCCTGCGTGCTGAAGCTCCGCAGGTAACTGATCCACATCATGGACAAGCCGACGGCGTAGGCGCCCTGGACGAGGAGGTCCATGTAATGCTGGGTGGGGGGGATGTGGTACTTCTCCACACTGACCCCCTGGTAGGTAATGGCCCGGACGGGATCGGCTCTGCCAAGGGGGGCGACGGTGACCTCGATTCGCTTGTAGATGCCGATCTCCCGGCCGGAGGAGTCGAGCTTGCGGCCGACCTTTCGGTCCAGGACCTGCATTTCCTGCTCGGTCAGGTCAAAGAGGGCCCCGGCGACGTACTTGCCTGGGTCGTACTCGATGTCGGCAATGCCGCCGCCCCAGTACTCGCTAAAAATGGGGAAACTCAGCCGGTAGTTATCCAGGACGGCTGCGCGCGCGGACTTGAGGTTGGGGCAAGGGTATCCATAGTGGCGGCACCATTCATTCACCGCACGCTGATTGAGGTTGGATCCGTACGCGAAATACCACATACCGGGCAGTGCGGGCATTCTGCACGGAAGAAGGCATGAACGCAAAAGGGGCGTGCACGGGAAGGGCGCCGGAGCGGGCTGCGGCGCTGGCTTGTCCGTGGTCCGTTGTCCGTTGGAAGCCAGAAGACAGAAGAGGCAATAGCGGTAACAGGGCGGTTTACCCCGGGCGGCCCCTATCTGCGTTCATCTGTGGTTCCAATCACTCCCACTTGACGTTCAGGATACCGGGGCAGGAGGTCAGGTCTTCGACGACTTTCCGGGACAGGCCGTAGACGTCGCCCCTCTTGTACTTGAGGGTGAATCGCAGCCGTCGCCTGCGTTGCTCGAGGTCGTATTCCAGGTCGACCTTCTTGATGGAGACGCCTTTGGCTTCGATGCGGGCACGCAGGTCGTCGTCGGAGATCCCATCGAGGGCGACAACCAGGGCGACGGATCCGTACCAGTCGCGGCGGATCAACGGCTCAGCCATCGACAGGACCGTCAGGATGAGCACAGCCAGGACCAGGCCGATGATGCCCAGCGAGTAAAGGCCGTTCCCGAACGCCAAGCCGATGATGGTCACAAACCACAGGGCCGCCGCGGTCGTCAGCCCCCGGACGACGTTGCCTTCGCGCAGGATGGCTCCGGCGCCCAGAAAGCCCATGCCCGTCAGGATGCCGGCTGCCAGGCGTGCCGGGTCGGGCCGCCAGACTGTGTTGGGGAGGATCGTCTGTGTCAGCAGCGACTGGGAGAGGAGCATTGCCAGTGCGGCTGCGATGCAGACCAGCATCGTCGTCCGCAGACCGGCTGCCCGCCCGTGGGACTCGCGTTCCAGGCCGACAACCCCTCCTGCGATCGCGGCCAACCCGAGCCGCAACACTATCACTTCCCACGAAACCGGCGCATCCACAGCGTTCTCCTTCCCTTGGCAACCCCGCAGCCGATCCTGGACGGCGAATCGTCCGGAACCTCCGTCTTCTAACTTCTGTCTTCTAACTTCTGACCTTCGACTTTCCCCCTCACCACTGCGCCTCTTCGAAAGCGCCCAATGCTCCTTTTTTCGGCATAGGGAGCATGGAAAGCATAGCCTGCGCAAGTTTCGCATCGCCTGGTCCGGCAACGCGGATGTTCAGGGGCGAGCCCTTAAGCAGTGTGATCTGGTCGATGGGCAGCTCCTGGCCCGTGGCGGCAATCTGCTCAATCGACTTCCGGCTGAAGGCCTGGGGGGTGAGCAGTTGCATGAACTGGTCGGCCGCGAAAACCGCGACGCCGCGGCGGTGCTCATCGAGCTGTACCAGTGGGGCGGGGGCCGGGGTGGCGAGGGTGACGGCATCAGCCTTCTCGGCCTCAGCAAAGAGGGCGTCCAGATCGGTATACGGGACGATCGGCCGGGCGGCGTCGTGGACGATCACGTGCGTGATGTCGTCCGCCAGCGTCGGTACGGCTGCGGCGATCTGCTTAACGCGCGTCACGCCGCCGGCGACGACCTTGACGCCCGAGAAGCTCAGGTGAGCCCCGTGGCGGCGCTTGGCTTCATCAGCCATCTCTTCGATGAAGACGGCCTGGATCTGCTTAACCTCGTCGCGGTTAAGGAACAGCTCGATGCTGCGAAGGAGGGCCTCGCGGCCATCGATCTTGACGAAAGCGCCGCCGGCTTCGGCAGCCTGACCGGAGGGGGCGGCAGTCACGAGGATCACACTGAACTTGGCCATGGGAAGCTCCTTCGAACGCCGAATGCTGATCGGGGTTTCAAATCCGGGATTTCAAATTTCAGATCTCAAATGCCGGACCATCGGTCTCTGGTGCCCATGATCAGCCGCTTATGGGGGGTGTCAAGGCGGCAGATCGACGGATGACGGGCTGCGTCGGGCCCGTCCTGTTGGACAGCCGGCTGGGTGGACAGGTTAGCTGGCGGTTTGGGTTGGTTTCAGGTGAAGTGCCGGCTTGGTCGATGGGCGTGTGCGCGCCCATGCGCAAAGGCGCGCAACGACGGGCGATGAATGGCTGTGCACGTTCGATGCGGCAGCCGGCATCCTTCAGCCCGCTGCGTCTCAACCCCATCCCGATACCACCGGCCCCATCCAGCCGATACACTGGCGGCATGGACGATCAGGTCGAACGCGTGCTGATCACCGAGCAGCAGATCCAGGCTCGTGTGCGCGAACTGGCGCAACAGATCACAACCGACCATGCTGCATTTTCCGAAGTCATGATCATCCCGATCCTGACCGGGGCGATGATTTTCTGTGCCGACCTGATCCGCCATATCCCGATCGCCATGCGGATCGGCTTGATGACCGTCAGCAGCTATCCCGGCCAGGCAACGCAGACGCAGGGATCGCGCCTGGTGGGCGAGCAGCTTGGGGATATCGAGGGCCGGCATGTCGTCCTGGTCGATGACATCCTGGACAGCGGCGGCACGCTGGAGCTTGTTCTGCCGATGCTGCAGAAGCGCAACCCAGCCAGCTTGAAGGTGTGCGTCCTGCTGCGCAAGGACCGCCCCACGGCACGGCGGGTGCAGGCTGACTATGTCGGATTCGACATCCCCGATGAGTTCGTCGTGGGATACGGTCTGGACTATGATGACTACTACCGCAACCTGCCGCAGATCGTGACGCTGCGGAAGGGATAGATGCCCGGACAGGCGATGATCGGATTGCTGCGACAGCTTCGCGTGTGGCCCACTCTGCTGCGGCGGTGGTGGGGACGGCCGCGCCTGCAGACGGTCTGCCCGTCGGAGAGCGGCGCGGCGGCGGCTCCATTCGAAGAGGCAGCCCCCAGCTCGCTGGTGGTGCTGCTGACGCGACATATCCTCAACGACGGCGAGCTGGTGATCCTCCTGCTCAAGCCGTCGTACTGGTTCATCGTGCTGCAGTCGCTGCGGTTCATCGCGGGCGTGCTGATCGTGGTGATCGCAGCCCGGCTGTATCGTGAGAACCTGCCGGCGGCGACGGAGTTTCACGTTTTTTGGGCCGGCGTGACGGCAATCCTGGGCCGGCTGACCTGGAGCGTGCTGCAATGGATGGGGCGGTTCTATGTATTGACCGACCTGCGGATCGTCCGCCTGCAGGGCGTGTTTGCTGTGGACATCTTTGACTGCCCGTTGCGCAAGGTTGCGCGTCTTCGGCGCGTGACCACAACGCGCGAGCGGCTGCTGGGATTGGGGTCGATCGAAATCATCCCCTTCGATGACCGCCTGCCGATCGGCCTATGGCAGACGATCGCACGGCCGCGCGAGGTGTATCAGGAGATCGTCAAAGCCATCAACCGCGCCAAGCAGCGGGGGATGGACATGGAGTGAGGTGAAGTTTGGCTGACTCGGACGTAACGCTGCGGTCGCTGACGGAACTGGCGCTGCGGTTCCGCGATGAGCGGGACTGGAAGCAGTTTCATACCCCCAAGGACCTGGCGATCAACCTCGCCATCGAAGCGGCGGAGGTAATGCAACTGGTCCAGTGGAAGAACGGCGCCGAGCTGGATGCCCATCTGCGCGAGAAGAAGGAAGACTTGGCTGACGAGCTCAGCGATGTGCTGCACAGCGTGCTCCTGATGGCCGACGAGCTGGGGATCGACCTGGGCGAAGCGTTCGTTCGCAAAATGCGAAAAAACGAGGCGAAGTACCCGGTCGAAAAGGCCCGCGGCCGGTCGACGAAATGGCGGGATCTGGGGTGATCTCGGGGGAGCGACAAAGCGGCAAAGAGGCTGGGCAACGTCGCGGTTGCGGTGGCGAAACCGCGGTGCCCGCACGCCACGGCGGAAGGCCGCCAGAACCGTCAACCGCCCGTAATCCGTACCACGGATTAACCTCACACGTTCGGTGATTTGCGGTCCCCCAATCATTGAAATTGTATGTCTTTATCCTAAACTCCGCCTCCAACACTGGTCGCCCGCCGCCGGGCGTTACGCTTTCTACGACAGGAGTTCACCCCATGCCTCTGATGACCACCAAGCCGATGTTCGACCTCGCCTATGACGGCGGATTCGCGATCGGCGCGTTCAACGTCAACAACATGGAGATCACCCAGGGCATCATCGAAGCCTGCGCGGCTGAGCAGAGCCCGCTGATCCTCCAGATCTCCAAGGGCGCCCGTAAGTATGCCAACATGACCTACCTCCGCCACATCATCCAGGCGGCGGTTGAAGAGCATCCGGAGCTGCCCATCGCCATCCACCTGGACCATGGTGACACGGTCGACCTGGTGGAGACCTGCATCAAGGACGGCTTCACCAGCGTCATGATCGACGGCTCGCATCACCCGTATGAGGAGAACGTCGCGCTGTCGAAGAAGGCGGTTGAAGTGGCTCACGCCGCTGGCGTGACCGTCGAAGCCGAGCTGGGCATGCTCGGCGGTATCGAGGAAGACGTCGTCGGCCTCAATGCCGAGGAGTATGAGAAGAACATCGAGAAGTTCCTGACCGATCCGGACCAGGCGGCTGACTTCTGGAAGCGCACCGGTATCGACAGCCTGGCGGTCGCCATCGGCACCAGCCACGGCGCCTACAAGTTCAAGCACGAAGCCAAGCTCGCGTTCAAGCGCGTTGAGCAGATCATGAAGACCTGCCCCGGCCTGCCGCTGGTCATGCACGGCAGCTCGTCGGTTCCGCAGGAGTTCATCGACCTGGTCAACAAGTACGGCGGCGCCATGCCCAACGCCAAGGGCGTGCCGGAAGACCAGATCAACTACGCCGCCAAGAACTACGGCGTCTGCAAGGTCAACATCGACACCGACCTGCGACTGGCGCTGACGGCCAAGATCCGCGAGGTCTTCGCCACCAAGCCGGCTGAGTTCGACCCGCGCAACTACCTTGGCCCGGGCCGCGAAGCCATCATCAGCATGGTCCGCCGCAAGGTCGGCCCGACGGTGCTCAACAGCGCCGGCAAGGCCGAAGCCGTGATCAAGCACTGGGAGAAGCTCGGCAAGCCCGTGCCGAAGTACTACCAGAAGTAAGCCTGATGCGGCGAAGTGCTGCCGCATGGGAAGGCTGCGGAAGCTTTTCCCTGATCTGGAAGCCAATCACCCGAGCCCCGCGTTCCAAAGACGCGGGGCTCGATGCTTGTCTGCCAACGCTCCAAGGGTGCATGGCAAGGCGCCCCGGAATATCCTCATCCACAACTGCGGCGTGATCGATCACCGCAAGACGTGGGATATTGTGGAAAGTGGATTGCCGGTGCTTCAGCGCGAAGTGAAAGCGCTGCTGGCGGGCTCATGATCGCCGCGGGCCCTTCCTGCGAAACGCAGTTTGCCCCTTACACCATCTCACCCACGTCCAGCCGATACTTCCGCATCTTCTTGTAGAGCGTGGTGCGGTTAATGTTGAGCTCAGCGGCGGTGGCCTGGCGGTTCCAGTTGTTACGCTTGAGGGCGGCTTCGATGATCCGCCGCTCGGGAATCTCGAGGGCCTTCTGCAGCGGCATAGGGGGCAACAGCTCCTCAGCCGCCATCGAGGCTTCCACGACCGGCGCGCGGTGCACATGATGCCGGATGGACTCCGGCAGGTCGTCGACGTCGATCTGGGGCCGGCGACAAAGCACGACCGCCCGCTCGACGGCGTTCTCCAGCTCGCGCACGTTGCCCGGCCAGTCGTACCGCTGCATCGCGGCCATGGCCTCGGGCGTGAAGCCGGTGATGCTCCGGCCCATCTCGCGGCAGTGACGCCGGAGAAATGCCCCAGCCAGCAGGGGGATGTCGCCCAGCCGCTCGCGCAGCGGCGGCAATTTGATCTGAACGACGTTGATCCGGTAGTACAGATCCTGGCGGAACTCGCCGCGACGCACCAGCTCCTCCAGGTCGACATTCGTCGCGAGAATCACGCGCACATCGACCGTCTTCGTCTCGGTCGAACCGACCGGCTCAAAGGCCTTCTCCTGCAGCACGCGCAGCAGCTTCACCTGCATCGCCGGCGAAGCCGAGTTGATCTCATCGAGAAACAGCGTGCCGCCCTGGGCTGCCAGGAACCGTCCCTGCTTGTCGGCGATCGCGCCGGTGAACGCGCCTTTGACATGCCCGAACAGCTCAGACTCCAGCAGCGATTCGGGCAATGCGCCGCAGCTCACCTCAACGAACGGCATCTGCCGCCGCGGCGAGCGGTGGTGGATCGCGCGCGCGATCAGTGACTTGCCCGTACCCGATTCGCCGTTCATCAACACGGTCGTCTTCGAATCGGCGACGGCTTCGACCAGGTCGAAGACCTTGAGCATCTTGTGGTCATGGCCGATCACGTTGTCCAGGCCGAAGCGCATGTCGAGCTGCTGCTTGAGCGACTGGTTCTCAAACAGCAGCGCCTGCTGTCGGGCTGCCTTTTCGACGACTACGCGGATTTCCTCATCGACGATCGGCTTGGTGAGATAGTCGAACGCGCCGTTACGCGTCGCCTCAACGGCGCCCTCGATCGACCCGTAGCCGGTGATGACGACGACGACGATATGCGGAAACCGCCGCCGCACATCACGCAGGAACTCGATCGGCCGCACGCCCGGCATGTTGATGTCCGCCAGCAGCAGGTCGATCGGCTTGCCTTCCATGATGGCTATCGCCTCGCCGGGGTCGTCGGTGGTGACGACCTCGTATCCCTCGCGTCGCAGGAACTGGCCGAGCGACTGGAGGATGATGCGATCCTCATCCAGGATCAGCAGGCGAGCGTTGGGCGTGTCATTGGCTTGCAGCATTCCGATAATGCTCCGTGTGTGAAACAGCCGGGGGCATCGCCGGCTGGCGATGATGCCGCCGGACAACGCGGTGTCTCTTTTTGTCATCGGCAGGATCAGGCGTTGACGCGAATCGACGCGGGTTATCATCTGACGATAGAAGCGGGCGGGGGAGGGGATCGCGCCTTATCGGACCTCATCGCGGGCGCACAGGCCGCAAGTTGCAGGATTCTTGCCCCGAAACAAAAACAGCGCACCAATGGTCCCGGTCGCGTATAAGATCCACCATGCCGCGCCCCATGCCCCGGGGAATGGACACTCCGGCGGGCGCAGCCGCCCATGCAGAAAGGATGACAGGCCGTGAAAGTTTCCGTTCCCAGGGAGATCAAGTCGGATGAATACCGCGTCGCCCTGATGCCCGTCGGCGTTGAGGCGCTGGTCAAGGCCGGCCACGAGGTCTTCGTCGAGACGCAAGCCGGCGTCGGCAGCGGGTTCTCCGATGCCGCCTATGCCGCCGTGGGCGCCAAGATCGTCCCCACGCACGAGGAAGCGATCACGCTTGGTGATCTGGTCCTGAAGGTCAAGGAACCGTTGCCCCAGGAGATCAGCCTGCTGCGCCCGGGGCAGATCGTGTTCTGCTACTTCCACTTCGCAGCCGACGCGCAGCTCACGCAGGCTTGCCTGGAGAGCGGTATCACCGCCATCGCCTATGAGACAATTCGCGACAAGCGAGGCGGCTTGCCGCTGTTGACGCCCATGAGCGAGATCGCCGGGCGCCTCGCGCCGCAGGAGGGGGCCAAGTACCTGGAAAAGCCGATGATGGGCCGCGGCATTCTCCTGGGCGGTGTGCCGGGTGTGGCGCCGGCGCGCGTGATGATCCTGGGCGCCGGCATCGTGGGCACATGCGCCGCCAGGGTCGCCGCCGGCTTGGGGGCGGATGTCGTCCTCATGGACATCAATCTGGAGCGGCTGCGCTATCTCAATGATGTGATGCCCGCCAACGTGCGGACGATCTTCTCCGATCCGCATACGATCGCAGAAACCATCTCCGAGGCTGACCTGGTCATCGGCGCGGTCCTCATCCCCGGCGCCAAGGCCCCACGCCTGATCACGCGCGAGCATCTCAAGCAGATGAAAAACGGTGCCGTCATCATCGACGTGGCCATCGATCAGGGCGGCTGCGTCGAGACATCGCGCCCCACGACGCACGCCCAGCCTACGTTCGTCGTGGAAGGCGTCGTGCACTACTGCGTCACCAACATGCCCGGCGCTGTCGGTCGCACGAGCACGATCGCGCTGTGCAATGCCACGCTGCCGTACATCCTCAAGATCGCCAACCTCGGGTTTGAGAAGGCGGCGATCGAGGACCCCGGCTTTGCCGAGGGGATCAATCTCGTGGCAGGGCGGATCACCAACTCAGCCGTCGCCGAGTCGCTGCAGATGCAGTATCAGCCGCTGCGCAGATCGGGATCATGACGTTCAGGACGGTCGGTCTCAGTCGTTTCGCGACATTGCTGTGTCAGCTTTCCCCGAGCGGGTACAGTGGGCTATAGTCAACTGCGTTGACCGACTATCGCCCATATGCGCACGGCTGGGACGGTGACCGATGGCAATGGCCGCAACATGAACTGGCCGGCCCGAGGCTTCAATCTGAAGGACCCCGACAACAACGAGATCCACATCGAACAGCCGCTTTGATGCGGTGGGAGAGGTTCGCAATGTCCACCC
>ERZ777003.1839-NODE-1839-length-28531-cov-15.541122_pt1 | contig 28531 bp, 23 predicted proteins | sample MGYA00374956_ERZ777003 | MGnify/ENA primary metagenome ERZ777003 (study PRJEB29302, sample SAMN06268252) | bioreactor metagenome | isolation source: Joint BioEnergy Institute, California, USA | place: USA:Joint BioEnergy Institute, California, USA | collected... | reverse complement strand
TCACCCAGTCACCCGCTCACCCCTGTCGGAGCCCCTCGACGTGGGCCGCGAACTCGCGGTACGCCTCGTCCGACAGCGGCTCGTGGCCGTACCAGACGCGGTCGAACGTCGCGACGACCGGCTCCAGGCGCCGCAGCAGCTCCGGCTTGTCGCGCACGCGCTCGAGGTACTCGCGGTTGGTGAGCGCCCGGTCGTAGCGCAGCAGCCCGCGCTCGTCGAGCTGGAGCAGCGCGGCCAGGTACAGGTAGCGCACCGCCGCGCGCGTGTCCCCGCCGCGCGCGAGCTCGCTGGCCTGCTCGAGCGCGCCGCGCGCCGTCAGGTGCTCCTCGGGGTCGCCCGCGGGCGCCACGACATCCCGGACGATGCTTCGCCGCAGGCCTAGCAGGAGGTAGACGATCACGCCGAGCAGGAGCAGGGCGCCGACTGCGCCGACGACCCACGCGGCCGGCCTGCTGACTTGCTCCGACGGGGCGGGGAGCTGGCGGACGAGCCGCTCGAGCAGGCGCCCGAGCCAGTCCAGGAAGTCATCCCACCAGCGTGGTCGCGCGACCTCGCGCTCGAAGGGCGGCCGGCTGAGGATCTGCTTCAGCCGCTCGCGGGCGTCCGCGGGGGCCGCTCCGGGCGGGAGCGCCAGCGCGTCGGCGAGGGCCTCCAGCCGGGTCGCGATGCGCCGCATGTTCGGCGTGGCCGCCGAGAGCTCCGCGGCGAGCCAGCGGTTGTCGGCCGGGATCGGCGTCCCGTCCGGCGCCCGCACCGCCGTCACGGCCACCAGCCGGCCGGCCGCATCCTCCAGGCCGATGCGGTCACCGCGCGCCGCCGCGATAGCCGCCTCGCGCACCCAGGCGGTGTAGGTGGCGAGGTCGGGCGTGGAGTCGGAGGGCTGCTGGGCGCGCGCCGCGGGCCAGGCGCCGCCCGCTGCGGCGTGTGCGCGGGGCGCCGCGGAGTGCAGGGGCTGCAGGGCAGCGAGCAGCGCCAGCAGGGCGAGCGGGGCGCAGAGGAGCCGCGGGTGTGCGCCGCGCGAGATCGACCCTGCGCGGCGCGGCGCGCGCTGTGGCTCGTGGCTCCCCGTCCTCACAGCTCTCCCGCCCGCAGCTCGAGGTCGAGCGCCTCCGAGCGCACACGCAGGTCGTAGTACTGGAAGGTCTGCCCGAGGAGCACCAGCGGCTGCACCAGGATGAGGCCGAGGTAGGCGAGCAGGGAGGCGACGCCGGAGGCCAGCGGCAGGAGATTCGGGCTGCCGGCGCTCGCGAACGTCAGGATGAAGCTCGCCATCTGCGACGGCACGCTCACGATCCCGTAGTAGATCAGGCCCAGGAGCACGACGATCAGCAGCGACTTCCAGAACGCGCGCCCGGTGAGCGCCCAGCTGCGGCCCAGCCCTGCCAGCGGTCCGGCGCGCTCCAGCACGATCGCCGGGACCACGACGGCGAAGCGCGTGTAGAAGAACAGCGCCACCGGGATGAACAGCATGGCCGCGATGAACAGGATGCCCAGCACCGCGAACCCGACCAGCAGCGGGCTGTCGAGCATGGCACCTGCCGCGCCCACCGCGATCGCCCCGCCGAAGACACATGCCCCGAAGGCGACGCTGATCACGAGCCAGATCCCGGCCAGCACGAGCGACGCGAGCAGGAGGGCGCCGAAGCGCGGCAGGCCGAGGCGGTGCGCCTCCAGGATGCCGGTCGGCGTGCCGGCGCGCGCGCGATCAGCGGCGCTGACCACCGCCGCGCCCACCAGGTTCTGCACAACTAGAATCTGCAGCAGCGAAAATCCGAACAGCAGGGCGTAGAACACGAGCAGCTCGGCGAGCGGGAGCCGCTCGAACGGGTTCTGCCCGCCGCCGAAGTTCGCCGGATCGCTCATCCGCACCAGCAGGCTGGCGAACATCCCCTGCACCACGGTCTGGGCGATCGCGAGCGGCACGGTGAGCAGCGCGCTGATCCCGAGCAGTGTGAGGAAGCTGCTGCGGTACAGGCGGAACGCGGCGTCGAGGATATCGCCGACGGACATGGGGCGGAGTTCGATTGTTGTCTGCATTGCGTCCCTCGCTGGCGACCTTGTTTCGCATTATAGCAGCCGCGCGATACCGGCTGCAACCGGCGGAGAAGCGCCGCGCAGCCGGCTGTATAATCTTCGCGACCCTGGCGCCCGGCCAGCCCGGCCGCCCGCGTGAGCGAACGGAGATGCGCAGCCCGCTCGCTTCCGGCGTGCCTGTGGACCCGAGCGCAAGGAGGTGTGGTGGGCGGCACGCCCGCCACGGTCGCGTCCTCCCTCCGTTCTGCGGAGGGACAGAGTGAGGGACCTATGCAGCTGATGTTCCTTGGCAGCGCTGCGTCGGAGGGCTACCCGAACGCGTTCTGCGGCTGCGACAACTGCCGGGCGGCGCGCGCAGCGGGCGGCCCGAGCCTGCGCAAGCGCTCGTCGGCGCTGGTCGACGACGCGCTGCTGATCGACCTCGGCCCCGACCTGATGGCGGCCGCGCAGATCCACGGCGTGTCGCTGCACACGATCCGCTACTGCCTGCAGACCCACGAGCACGAAGACCACCTGGACCCCGGCCACTTCCTCTCGCGCAGCGCCTACTGCCGTGTGCCGGACGTGCTGCTGCTCGAGTACTACGCCTCTTCAGCCGCGCTCGCCAAGGTGGCGGCGGCGCTGCGGGAGTATGCGCCGGAGGGTTCGCTCACGGACGCGGCGGTCGAGGAGAAGCTCAGGGTGCGCGTGTGCCAGATCCAGGCCGGGGAGACCTTCGAGGTCGGGCCGTACCGGGTGACTGCGGTCGCCGCCGATCATATCCCGCAGGCCATGCTGTTTCTGATCGAGCGCGACGGGCGGCGGCTGCTGTACGGCACCGATACCGGCCCGCTGCCCGAGGCGGCCTGGGAGACGCTCGCCGCGGCCGGCGCGCCCATCCACGTCGCCGTGCTTGACCACACGTTCGGCCTGGCGGAGCGCGCCCGCGGCCATATGAACTGGGAGCAGTTGGTGGAGCAGGTGGAGCGCATGCGCGCCGAGGGGCTGCTGGCCGACGGGGCGCGGATCTTCGCCCACCACCTCGGCCACCACAGCAACCCGCCGCACGAGGAGCTCTCGGCCTTCGCCGCCGCGCGCGGGTATGAGGTGGCGTACGACGGGCTTCGGGTGGAGGTGTAGCTGGGGGCGAAGTCGCTATACGAGTGGAGGGCGGAGGGCTTGGTCCCTCCGCGCAGGCCGATCCTCATCAGCGAGATCGACATCGCCGTCACGCGGCCGGGCGGCATCCAGACGCTCCAGGCGCTTGGAGAGGCGCTCGGGCACCTGCGCGACCTCGTCAGCTTAACATAAGCGAGGCTACGACGCGGTCCCAGGTGATCCCGGCCACGCGTGCTGGGCCCGGCGCGCCGAGGCGCGCCGGCAGGTCAGGGCTGCGCCACAGCCGGTCCAGGCAGGCGGCGATCGCCTCCGGCTCCGGGGCCGCGACCAGGCCGCAGTCACCGTCGGCGACGAACTCCAGCACGCCGCCGGCGTCCTCGGTCGTGACAACCGGGCGGGCCGCCGCGAGCGCCTGCACAGTGGTGAAGCCGTAGTCCTCGTCGAAGGGCGCGTAGTACACCGCCCGCGCGCCGGCGTACAGCTCGATCAGCTCCTCGTCGGGGACGAAGCCGCGGAACTCGGCGCGGCCGCCGAGGCCCAGCTCGCGCGCCAGGCGCTCCAGGCGCTCGCGCTCCGGCCCGGTGCTGATCAGCACGCAGCGCACCGGCTCCTCGGTGCGGGCCAGCGCCCGCAGCAGCAGGTCGATCCGCTTCGCCTGGTCCAGCCGCGCGTCCGAGAGCAGGTAGTCGCCGTACGGGCCGGCGCGCAGCCGCCCGGCGTAGCGGCTCGGCGGATAGAGCGGGGTGGCCTCCAGCCCGGTGAAGCGCTTGAGCCGTGCGGCGACGTTCTTCGAGATCGCCCACAGGCGCCGCGCCTCGCCGAGCGTCGTCCGGTCCATGCGCAGCAGCCACTCGCGCACCGCCCGGTCCTCGGGCGTGTTGACGAAGTCCGAGAGCGGCGTGCCGTACCAGTCGTAGGCCTGGCGGTGCTGGTGGACCAGCCAGACGACCTTGTGCGGGTGGCGCGCGGCGTATGAGGGGAACTTGGTGGCGATCAGCACGTCCACCGGCTGGCCGTTCACCTGCGACAGCTCGAGCATGCGCCAGGCGAGCGCCGAGCTGCCGAGCAGCGCGTGCGGCTGCCAGGCGTACGGCAGGCTCACAGTGTCGGCGGTGTGCCCGCGCTCGCGCAGCGCATCGCGCAGCCCCTCGACGAGCAGCTCGGCCCCGCCGCGCGCGAACGGCACCTGCGAGCTACAGATCAGAACGCGTTTGCCCATGCTCCCTCGTCACCAGGCTCCGCCGCGAGCCTGCCGAATCTTCGCCTTCTTTCCGAAAGTAAGGGATCGCCGCGTCTCCCCGGGCCGCGTAGCGCCTGCAGATGATATACCACCTCCGTGGGGCGCCGAGCAGCGGGCCGGATCACGCCGGGCCAGATATGGCTGCCAGGGCCGCCTGGATCCGGGCGTGCGAGGCGGTCAAGGCCTCGTCGGTGTCGCGCCCGAACCCGCCGGACTTGGGGATGCCGCCGATCTCGAGGATCGCTGGCCCCTCGTAGCCGCGCGCCGTCACCGCCGCGAAGTAGCCGGGGAAGTCCACCGAGCCGAGGCCGATCGGCAGGTGGTGGTTCACCTCCGGCAGCGGCGTGTCGGAGATGTGCAGCAGGCTCATGCGCGGCGCGAACGCCAGGAAGTCGGCGAGCTGGTCGGGCGGCGTGTGGTTGACGTCCCAGACGAAGCCCAGCCCGGGGACCCGCGCGAGCGCTTCGGCGCACGACTCGGGCGTGGCGAACAGCGGGATGTCCGGCTCGTTGTGCTCCAGCCCGAAGCGGAAGCCGCCCGCGTCGGCGATCTCGACCGCCTCGCGGAGCTGCGGGACCGCGGCCTCCTCGAGCGCCCGCAGCTCACCCGCGCTCATCCGCTCGGCCGGCGCGAGGTGCCAGTGGACCCGCTCGCAGCCGAGCGCGCGGATCGCCGGCAGGTTGGCCCGCAGCATGTCCAGCGGGGTCGAGCCGCCGGCCGTGCGCCCGTCCGGGCGCAGCCGGACGACGATCTCCATCACCGGGGTGAGGCCGGCCCGGCGCAGCGCATCGCCGACAGCCTCGGGCCGGCCGCCGAGGTGCGCCTCCCCCAGGCCCTCCTCGCGCCCGTGGAACTGGATGCTGCGGAACCCCGCCGCGCTGGCGAAGGCGATCTCGTCCAGCGCCGGGCGCCAGTTGATCGGGAACAGCCGGGCGTTTGTGCCGATCTGGATCGCCTCGGCGGCGGGCCTTTTCATGAGTGCATTCCTTCTCTTCGGCCGCTCTGCGGCAAAAAGTGGCGTTGCCTTCTCACAGTGGAAAAATGGGATCGTGGAGGGCCTGTGGCTCTCCACACCTCCCTGCGGCCCTCAAGCCTCCCGGCGGGGCGGCTGGTCCCTCAGCCGAGGATCGCGGCTATGGTCCGCCGCGCGACCTCGTCCCAGCGGCAGTGCTCGAGCACATAGGCGCGCCCGCGCTCGCCGAGCTCGCGGCGCAGCTCCGCGTCCGCCAGCAGCACGTCCAGGGCCGCGGCGAACTCCGCGAAGCTCCCGAACGCCAGCCCGCCGCCGCTCTCCTCCACCGCCTGCCGCGTCACCGCGCACGCCGCGTTGACCAGCGCCGGGGTGCCCTGCAGCCAGGCCTCCATCAGCACGATCGAGAAGCTCTCGTAGGTGGAGGCGTGGACGTACACGTCTGCGGCGGCGTAGGCGTCGTGCCGCTCCTGGTGCGGGACATCGCCGAGGTCGAGGACCAGCCCGCGCAGCGACTCGGGCACGCCCATGGGGCCGCGCCCGGTGCGCACGAAGGTGAGTGGCCCGCCGCGCCGCGCCCAGTACTCGCGCAGGTAGGCCAGCAGCAGCGGAACGTTCTTCCCGGGTGCGTCCCGGCCGGCGTACATCAGCAGCGGCCCGCTGATGCCGCGCCGCTCGCGGAACGCAGCCCCATCGCCGCGCGGCGTCAGGTCGATCCCCTCGCCCGCCACCACCACCCGCTCCGGCGGCAGGTCGTACAGCCGCAGCGCCAGCTCCGCCTCGCCGCGGCTGTTGGCCAGCACCCGCCGGACGCGCCGGAACATCCAGCGGAATGTCGCGTGGCGCGCATACGGCTCATCGTGCAGGCAGGGGAGCAGGTGGGCGCGCTCGCCGGCCAGCAGCGCGCCCCAGAAGGTGGTCGGGAACGGGTAGGGCACAAACAGGAACTGCCTCCCGTCGCCCTCACTCGCCACCGCCTCGAGCAGCTCGTCGCTCGAGGCCAGCCAGCCGAGCTGGAGCAGCTCGCGCTCGGGGAAGTCCGGGAGCGCCGGCAGCGAGGCGGCCCGCCGGGCGACAGGCGGGGGCACGCGCGGCGCGAACGTCGGCGGCAGGATCGGGAAGCGCCGCACCGGCACGCCGTCCACTTCGTCCGGCCCGGTGCGGTAGTGCGGCTCCGGCGGCGCGAACGAGTCCCGGCCGTCGGTGGTCCACACCTCCACCGGCGCTCCCTGCTGGCGGATGGCCGCCGCGAGCTGCCGCGCCTGGGTCTCCGCGCCGCCCGCCGTGTCTGGCCCAAACCAGGGGACGACTATCGTGATCGTGTCCAAGGCCGGTTACTGCCCGTGGCCCGCCGCGCGGCGCCTGTGCGCCCGCAGCCTGGCGATCTCCCCGCGCCGCTCGGCGTCCAGCCGGTGGAGGCTGGCCAGCGCCTCGGTCAGCGCCGCGTTGGCCGCGTTCTGCTGCTCGACGATCGGGTTGATCAGCCAGCGCAGGTACTGGCGCACGACGCGCTTGGCCAGCGCGATGAGCTGCTCGTGGGGCCGGCGCCCGACGAGCGCCCAGTGCGCGCTCACCGCCTGCAGCTCGCTCACACGCGGCAGCTGCTCGGCCAGCGCCAGGTCGGGGAAGCGCGCCGGCGGCTCGGCTTCCGCCCGCGCCCGCACCACCTCCTGCAGCGGCACACCCTCGCCCCTGGCCGGCGACTCGCTCGCGCCGGCTGCCGGCCGCGAGCCACCGGCCGCCTGCTCGCCGCCCGCGGCTGCGCCGGAAGGGCCTCCGGCGTGCGGCGGACGCTCGTCGGCGCCCGGCGTGGCCTCCAGCGCGGCCCGCACTTCCGCCAGCTGCTCGCCCAGGTCGAGGTAGGCGTCGGCGAGCAGGCGCAGCGCCCGCGCCGCGGCGTCGTTGTAGGCGTTCTGCTGCTCGACGATCGGGTTGATGTACCAGCGCAGCGCGCGGCGGACGATCTTGTTGACGAGCGCGACGACCCTGCCGGGCAGCGTCCGCGCGGTCAGCGGCCAGTGGGCGCTCACCACGCGGTGCAGCTCGAGCTCGTCGAGCGCGCGCCCGAGGTCGCGCTCGAGCGGGCCCTCGGCGGCGACACCGCGCGCGAGGCGGCGGGCGCGCACCTCGGTGCGCAGCTGCTCGAGGATCGCGCCGACCTCCGCAGGCCCGAGCGAGGCGGGTTGCTCAGACATCATCGTACGTGTGAATCTCAATCGTGAGCTGGCTGGTGGGCCTGCCGCTGGCCTCGGCGATCGCGAGGATCGCCGTGGTCAGCGAGCGCTCCGGCGGCCGCTTCGCCGAGTAGAGCAGGTGGCTCCGGAGGTCGCTGTCGCCGGCGCCGAAGCCCGGCACGGGCGCGCACAGCCTGCCGTCCTCGAGCAGCGCGCTCACCAGCGGCCGCTCGATCGGCACGTCCCAGCCGATCGCCCACGCCTCGAGCAGCCGGGCGCGCTCGCGCAGGTAGTCGATGTGCCAGCGCGGGCGCTGCTTCGTCCGGCGCTGGTGGTAGGCCAGGCGCGCGTTGACCCCGCCTGGACCGAAGGCGCTCCCGACGTAGAGGTAGTAGCCGGCGGCGAAGGTGAACGCTCCCAGCCTCCCCACATTGAGGGCGGCGATCTCATCGGCTAGATACAAGATCAGCAGGTACGTTCCCTTCAACCCGAGCTCTCTCCGGCGCGGCAGTGCTCAATACGTGTTCTGCGCCGCGGCTATTATAGCACGCGCTCACCGGCGGCTACGCCCGCGGGCCGGCCGCGCCGGAGGCGGTGCTATAATTGGCGCGGGTGGCGCGGTGAGCTCCCGCGAAGGCCTCCCTCTGGGAGGCGCACGCTTCGCGGATGACCTCCGCACATGTCCCTGTTCCTTCCCGCGGAGAGGTATGGAGGGCTGCAAACCCTCCACGGCCCTCTTCCCTGCTGGGAGGTTCGGAGGGCCGCAGGCCCTCCGAGATCCTCATTTATCCCGCCGCAGAGCGGCGGGAAGGGAAATTCCGAGGAGGCTTTGCCTCCCCAAACCTCTCCACGGGGTGCGGGGGCAATGCCACCGCGTAAGTTCTGTAAGTGAGAAGCCAACAATGAACGTGCTGCTGGTGGGGAGCGGCGGCCGCGAGCACGCCCTGGCGTGGAAGCTGCGCCAGTCGCCGCTGCTGGATGACCTGCTGATCGCCCCCGGCAACCCCGGCGCGGCGCAGGTGGGCCGCTGCGTGCCGGTCGAGGCCACGGCGGTCGAGGCGCTGGTGGACCTGGCGCGCCGCGAGCGCGTCGGCCTGGTGGTCGTCGGCCCCGAGGCGCCGCTCGCCGCTGGGCTCGCCGACGCGTGCGCCGCCGCCGGTATCCCGGTCTTCGGGCCGAGCGCGGCCGCCGCCCGGATCGAGAGCAGCAAGGCCTTCGCCAAGCGGCTCATGGCCGAGGCGGGCATCCCCACCGCCGCGGCGCAGATCTTCGAGCGCGCGGAGGACGCGGCCGAGTTCGTCCGCTCCAGCGGCCGGCCGTGGGTGGTGAAGGCCGACGGCCTGGCCGCCGGGAAGGGCGTGATCGTCGCCGAGACCGTCGCCGAGACGCTGGAGGCAGTGGCGCAGCTCGCCGCGACGGACGCCGGGCGCGGGCTGGTGCTCGAGGAGCGCCTGCGCGGCCCCGAGGTCTCGCTGATCGCGCTGTCCGACGGCGCGGACCTGTGCCCGCTGCCGCCGGCGCAGGACCACAAGCGCCTGCTCGACGGCGACCGGGGGCCGAACACCGGTGGGATGGGCGCCTACGCGCCCGCGCCGCACCTCAGCCCGCAGGACGCGCAGCAGGTCGCCGATGTGGTTATGAGGCCGGCGCTGCGCGCGCTCGCAGCCGCCGGAACCCCCTTCCGCGGCGCGCTGTACGCCGGCCTGATCCTCACCGAGCACGGGCCGCGGGTGCTGGAGTTCAACGCGCGCTTCGGCGACCCGGAGACGCAGGCGCTGATGCCCCTGATCGACGGCGACCTGCTCCCGGCGCTGCTCGCCTGTGCCCGCGGCGGCGATGAGCAGCGCCGGCCGCTGCGCGAGCTCCTGCGGTGGGCCGGCCTGTCCGCCGCCTGCGTGGTCCTGGCGGCCTCCGGCTACCCCGATGCGCCGCGGCGCGGCGATGTGATCACCGGCGTCGAGGCCGTCGAGGGGGCGCAGCCGGAGGGCACGCAGGCGCGCGCGCTGGTGTTCCACGCGGGAACCGCGCGGGAGCAGGGCCGGCTGGTGACCGCCGGCGGGCGGGTGCTGGGGGTCACGGGCATCGCCCCGACGCTGCCGGAGGCCCTGGAGCGCGCCTACGCGGCGGTGAGGCAGATCAGCTTCGAAGGAATGCAGTACCGGACCGATATCGGGAGGAGCGCGCTGTGAGCGAGGAGATCTTCAGCGGCAGGCAGCGCCGCGATACCACCGCCGTGCCCGGCGGCCCGAGCGTTGAGGACGAGGACCTGCTGGTCAAGCACCTTCCGCCCGACGAGAGCGGCACCGCCTATCTCGGGTACCTGATCCTCGAGACGCGCCGCCACGCCGGCGACCTCGGCGACCTGACCGACAGCGAGGCGCAGAAGGTCGGGCTGTGGCTCAGCCGGATCAGCCGCGACCTGCGCCTGGCACTCGGCGCCGAGCACGTCTACGCGTTCGTCCTCGGGGACCACGTGCCGCAGTTCCACGTGCATATCGTGCCGCGCTACCCAGGTACGCCGCAGCAGTACTACGGCACGCGCGTCGCCGACTGGCCCGATGCCCCGCGCGGCGACGAGCGCGCGATCGCGGAGCTGGTGGCGAAGCTGCGCGCCCGCCTCACCGACGCGTCGCTGCACCATGTCTGACGCCTACCGCGTGGCGGTGCTGCTCTCCGGCAGCGGCACCAACCTCCAGGCCCTGCTCGACGCCCGCGCGGCCGGCCAGCTCGCCGCGACCATCGCGCTGGTCGTGAGCGACCGCGCCGACGCCTACGGCCTGCAGCGCGCGCTCGCGCGCCATATTCCGGCGGCCTACGTGCCTCTGCCCCGCCGGGCCACGCAGCAGCAGCGCCAGGACTGGGAGCGCCGCCTGGCCGCGGTCGTCGCGGCGTTCGAGCCCGACCTGGTGCTGCTCTCGGGCTTCATGCGCATCCTGACCACAGAGTTCCTCGATCGATTCCCCGGCCGCGTGATCAACCAGCACCCCGCGCTCCTGCCGGACGGCGGCGGCGAGGTGGTGACCACCAGCTCCGGCGTCACCATCCCGGCGCTGCGCGGGGCGCACGTGGTCGCCGAGGCGCTGCGCCTGGGGCTGCCGGTCACCGGCTGCACGATCCACCGCGTGACCACGGCCCTCGACGACGGCCCGGTGCTCGCGGCCGCCGAGGTGCCGGTGCTGCCCGGCGACGACGAGGCGGCGCTCCACGAGCGCATCAAGGCCGAGGAGCGGCGGCTGGTCGTCGAGGTCGTCAACCGCCTCGCGGCCGAGTCCAGGGGGTGATTCGCGCGGGGGCGGGCGTATCTTCTCTCTGTGCTACCTTTTCGCTTCACGGGGAGGTGTGGAGGGCCTTGTGGCCCTCCACAAATGTTTTCCGCCGCCCTGCGACCGTGGGGGAGCTTGCAGAGCGGCGGAAATATGACAGGAGTTACGCGGATCTGTGCCTGGGGCACGGGCATCGGTGTACGTGGGCATGACAACGTGCTGGCCAGCGGCGTACACGTTCCCTTGCGGGTCCAGGGCCGCAGGCCCTGGCGCGGGTGGTGCAGGAGGGCCGGCGCCGGCCCTCCTGCCCGGGTGCAGGGCGGAGCGCCTGCACAAGCGCCTGCGGAACACGCTGAGGAGTGCGGCGCGCCGAAATCAGTCGCGGCGCGCGCCGAAGATACGCAGCAGGAAGATGAACAGGTTGATGAAGTCGAGGTACAGCATCAGGGCGCCGATCACCGCCACCCGCCCGGCGTCGGCCTCGGTCGCCACCTGCTGGCTCAGCCGCTTGATCTTCTGCGTGTCCCAGGCGGTCAGCGCCACGAAGATCAGCACGCCGGCGTAGGTGATGACCCAGTACAGCGCCTCGCTGCGCATGAAGAAGTTGACCAGCGAGGCGATCAGCAGCCCGATCAGCGCCATCACCGCGATGTTGCCGATCCCCGACAGGTCGCGCCGGGTGGTGTAGCCGTACAGGCTCATCGCGCCGAAGGTCCCGGCGGTCACGAAGAAGGTCGACGCGATCGACGCGGCGGTGTAGACCAGGAAGATCGCCGAGAGCGTCAGGCCGTTGAGCGCGGCGTAGCCGATGAAGATCGCCATGGCGGCCGCGGGCGAGAGCCGGCCGATCCCCGCGCTCAGGCCGATCACCGCGACGATCTGGACGAGAAACAGGCCGAAGAACAGCCACGGGTTGCCGAAGATCGCCGCGGTCAGCTCCGCGGAGCTGGCGACGAACGACGCGACCGCGCCGGTCACCAGCAGGCCGGCGGTCATCCAGGCGTACACCTGGTGCATCACGCCGTTGCGTATCGCTGTGGTCTGCGCGGTCGTGTAGGGCTGGTATGTCATCGGGCTTCTCCTCACGTGTAGCGCCGTATCTATACATAGTATACGCACTTTGTCACACATTGTCGCGGCCGCGCGACTCGCGCGATTGTCTCGGTCAGAAGGGGCGGATTGGCCGTTGTGGTGTTCCGGCTCGTGTGCTACCCTTCGCTCTATCTGCGGGTGTGAGCTGCCGGGCGCAGCGGCGGCGCTCGCTGCTCCCCTATGCCAGCGCGAGGGGCCTATGGACGCAAGGGAGACGATCTACATCCTCGGTTCTGGAGCGGTCGGCTTCCCGCTGGCTGCCTCGCTCACCGCCGCGGGGCGGAGCGTGATCGCGGTGCGGACCAGCCGCGCCGACGTCCCGCGCAGCACGATCACGGTGACTCTGGACAGCGGGGCGCAGCGCACCAGCGCGCCGGTCGAGACGGTCTCGCTCGCCGGGCTGACCAGCCTCGACGGGGTCATCGTCATCGCCGCCAAGGCCCACGCCAACCAGGCGATCGCCCGCGAGCTGAGCGCCAAGGGCGCCCGCGGCCCGATCATCCTGCTGCAGAACGGCATCGGGGTGGAGCAGCCCTTCCTCGACGCCGGCTTCCCTTCGATCTACCGCTGCGTGCTGTACGTGACGAGCCAGGCGTCCGGCGAGCACGAGTTTCTGTTCCGCCCGGTGACCGCGTCTCCGATCGGCGTCATCGCCGGAACGGAGGCGGAGCTGCAGCGCTGCGTCGGCCTGCTGGACACGGCGGGCTTCCCGTTCCGGTCCGAAGCGAACATCCAGCGCGAGATCTGGAAGAAGGCCATCCTCAACGCCGTCTTCAACTCGATCTGCCCTCTGCTAGAGGCCGACAACGGCATCTTCGCCCGCGACGCCGCGGTCGCCGACCTGGCGCGCGAGGTCGTTCGGGAGTGTGTCGAGCTCACCGACCGGCTCGGCCTGGGGCTGAGCGAGGCCGAGCTGCTGGAGCAGCTGCTGCTGATCAGCCGGCGCTCGGACGGCCAGCTGATCTCGACCCTTCAGGACCTGCGCAGCGGCAGGCCAACCGAGATCGCGTTTCTGAACATGGCGATCGCCCGCGTCGCCGAGTCGCTCGAGCCCGCGATGCAGCTGCCGCGCGTCGCCCTGCTCGGGCAGCTGATCCAGGCCAAGGCCGCGCAGCGCCCCCGCGGCGCGGACGACCGCCGGGTTTGATTCGGGCAGAGGCCCTCGCCTTCCCTACGCGATAAAGTCCAGCCCGATGTCCAGCGCCCGCGCCGAGTGCGTCAGCGCGCCGACCGAGATGTAGTCCACGCCGCTCTCCGCCACGGCGCGCACCGTCTCGAGCGTGATCCCGCCCGACGCCTCGAGCAGCGGCCGCTCGCGCGCCGGCCCGCCGAGCGCCTCGACCGCCCGCCGCAGCTCCGCCTGCGGCATGTTGTCGAGCAGGATCAGGTCGGCGCCGGCCTCGGCCGCCGTCACGGCGTCCTCGACGCTGTCCACCTCCACCTCCACCCGCACCATTGGCCCGACGGCCTCCTTCGCGCGGCGGACGGCCTCCGCCAGCCCGATCCCCTGCGCCGCCAGGATGGCGAGGTGGTTGTCCTTGAGCATCACGCCGTCGTACAGGGCGAAGCGGTGGTTGGTTCCGCCCCCGGCGCGCACGGCGTACTTCTCCAGCGCGCGCAGCCCCGGCGTGGTCTTGCGAGTGTCCAGGATGCGGGCGCGCGTGCCCTTCACGGCCGCGACGTAGCGCGCCGTCAGCGTGGCCGTGCCGCACATCCGCTGCAGCAGGTTAAGCGCCAGCCGCTCGCCGGTGAGCAGCCCGCGCGCCGGGCCGCGCACCTCCGCCAGCACCTGGCCGGCCGCGAAGGGCTCGCCCTCGCTGACCCTGGCCGTGAAGGCGACCGCCGGGTCCACAGCGGCGAACACCGCCGCCGCCACCGGCAGCCCGGCGGCCACTCCCGGCTCGCGCGCCACCATCTGCGCCGCAGCGCGAACATCGGCGCCGATCACCGCCAGCGTCGTCAGGTCCCCCGGGCCGACATCCTCGGCCAGCGCCCGCTCGACGATCTCCCGGATGATATGTGGTGCGAGGTCCATCGGTATCTCTCCTGGCCGTGAAGCCATCGTGTGCATCGCTGTGGCCATGGCGCCTGTCACGCCGGCGAAGCTGGCACGCGCTCGTCCGCCGCCACGCACTCCACGAGCTGCGGCGCGCGCCCGCGCGCCTGCACGAGGTGCCGCCGCCAGCGCTCGTCCGGGTGCGGGTAGTCGTCGCGGAAGTGCGCCCCGCGGCTCTCCTGCCGCATCAGCGCCCCGGCCACGATCAGCCTGGCCGCCAGCAGCGCGTTCGCGGCGCTGAGCGCCTCGGAGTCGCGCGCTGTGGGCCGGGAGGCGAGGAAGTCGAGCTGGCTCAGCCCGTCCGCCAGCCCGTCGCCGCGGCGCAGCGGCCCGGCGGAGGCGCGCATCACGCACGCCAGCTGCTCGCGCCAGTCCCGCAGCGCCAACCGGCGATGTCCGCCCGGATCGATCCCGGCGTCAAGGGGTGCGGGCGGCAGACCTGGCTCGCTCGACAGCGGCGCCGAGACGCGCCACGGGTCACGCGCCGCGTGCAGCGCCGCGCCCCCCGCCCGCCGCCCGAACACCAGGCACTCCAGCAGCGAGTTGCTCGCCAGCCGGTTGGCGCCGTGGACGCCCGTGCAGGCGCACTCGCCGGCCGCGAACAGGCCCGGCACACTCGTCGCGCCCGAGAGGTCGGTGCGGATGCCGCCCATCAGGTAGTGCGCCGCCGGCGCCACCGGGATCGGCTCGCGCGCCGGGTCGAGCCCGTCCGCACGGCAGCGGGCGACGACCGTCGGGAAGCGCCGCTCGAGCGCTTCGGCCCCCAGGTGCGTCAGGTCGAGCAGCACGTGGTCGGCCTGCTCGGCGTGCATCGCGGCGTAGATCCCGCGCGTGACGATGTCGCGCGGGGCGAGCTCGCCGCGCGGGTCCAGCTCAGGCATGAAGCGCCACCCGCCGGGGGTGCGCAGCACGCCCCCTTCGCCGCGCGCCGCCTCGGTGATCAGGAAGCCGCTGCCGGCGCTGGTGCGGTAGACCGTCGGGTGGAACTGGACGAACTCCATGTCGGCCACCTCGGCGCCGGCGCGGTAGGCCAGCGCGATCCCCTCGCCCAGCGCGGTTGGCTGGTTGCTGGTCAGGCCGTACAGCGCGCCGGCGCCCCCGGTCGCCAGCACGACCGCGCCCGCCTCGAAGCGGTGCCATCTCCCGCTGCTGTCCAGCGCCAGCAGCCCGACGCAGCGCTCCGCCGCGAGCGGCGCGTCGGCCGGCGCCGTGAGCAGCTCGACCGCCTGGTAGCCCTCGAGGATGCGTATGCGCGGGTGGCGCAGCGCCTGATCGGTGAGCGCCGCGGTGATCGCCCAGCCGGTGGCGTCGCCGACATGCAGGATGCGCCGCTGGGAGTGGCCGCCCTCGAGGCCGAGCGCGAACGCCCCGCCGGTCTGCTCGAAGGGCACGCCGAGCGCCGCCAGCTCGCCCATGAGCGCCGGGGCCGCGTGCGCCAGCACCTCGACCGCCGCCTGGTCGCACAGGCCCGCCCCGGCCACCAGCGTGTCCGCGATATGAAACGCCGGCGAGTCGCGCTCGTCGAGCGCGGCCGCGATGCCGCCCTGCGCCCAGGCCGAGTTGCTCTCGCGCAGCGAGCCGCGCGCCAGCAGCGTCACCTCGCCCTGCTCCGCGGCCCGCAGCGCCGCCGCCAGCCCGGCGGCCCCGCCGCCGACCACCAGCACGTCGCAGCTGTGATGGCGCGCCTCGACCGTCGCGGGGTCCACGAGGTAGCGCGGCGCGTCGACTCGAACGTTCGGAAGTGCCATGACCGGACTCCGTAGACTTCAGCTCGCCGCGCCGCTACAGCGCGATCATCCGCTCGATCGGCAGCCGCGCGCGCTCCGCCAGCTCGGTCGGGACGCTCACCTGGTAGCGCAGGTCCCGCAGCGACGCCAGCACCTTGTCCAGCGTGATCATCTTCATATAGCGGCAGGCGACTCCCTCGTTCACCGGCAGGAAGGTCTTCTCGGGGTTGGCCTTGCGCATGCGGTGCAGCACGCCGATCTCGGTCGCCACCACGAAGGTCGTGGCCGGGCTGGTCTGCGCGTGCTTGATCATGCCCTCGGTCGAGAGGATGTGCGTGCCCTCGGCCTCGATGCTCCCCTTCGCCAGGTAGTGGAGCGTCGAGCTCACGCAGCCGCACTCCGGGTGCACCAGCAGCTCGGCGCCTGGGTGCGCCTGGCGCGTCGCCTGGACCATGGATGGCCGGATGCCGGCGTGGACGTGGCACTCGCCGGCCCAGATGTGCATCGTGCGGCTGGTGACCCGCTGCAGGTAGGTGCCGAGAAACATGTCCGGCAGGAACAGGATCTCGCGGTCCGCGGGGATCGCGCGGATGACGCGCTCGGCGTTGCCCGAGGTCACGCAGTAGTCGCTCTCGGCCTTCACTTCGGCGGTGGTATTGACATAAGAGACAACGACGGCATCGGGGTGTTCGGCCTTCCAGGCGCGCAGCTGCGCGGCGTCGATCGAGTCGGCGAGCGAGCAGCCGGCAGCCAGGTCGGGGATCAGCACCGTCTTGCCGGGGTTGAGGATGGCCGCGGTTTCGGCCATGAAGTGCACGCCGCAGAACACGATCACGTCGGCGTCGGTGCGCGCCGCCACCTGCGAGAGGCCGAGCGAGTCCCCGACGTGGTCGGCGATGTCCTGGATCTCGCCGTACTGGTAGTTGTGGGCCAGGATCACGGCGTTGCGCTCGCGCTTGAGGCGCCGGATCTCCGCGACGGTCTCCCGGGCGGCCGCCGGGTCGGTGTGGATCAGCTCGAGGGTCACGTCCTGCCTCCGAGTTCATTCAGCGCTACGGCCTACGCGGTTGTGCTGCCCGCTCCTTGCGGGGCGATGTTGGCATAGTGTCACAATTACACTAAAAAGAGCTACGAAAAAAAGCCGCGAGCATCATCGCAGCGTATGGTTCAGGTGCAGTGTCAGTTGAACACTATCATTGTCGCTAAAAAAAGCGGCGGCACCGCCGCTGTTGTTGTATGTGTGACACTGACACTATTATAGATCGCCGCGCGCCCCCTGTCAAGCGCCAGAGGTGTCGTGGCGGCAGCCTCGCCACCGCGCACGACACCCCGCACACACCCGCTCAGATGATCTCGAGGTAGTCGGCGTCCGGCAGCGCCGGGAACGGTGCGGTCGGCAGCGTCTGGTACCAGTACGCGACCGAGGCGATGTCGTCCTGCAGCGGCAGGTAGCGCCCGCCGCTGCGCCAGCCGAGCGCCTGGATGGTGACCCGCAGGTCCTGCTCGAAGCGGATCGGGTCGGTGATATGCCAGCGGTACATGCCGAAGCGCGTCTGCGAGCGGTACAGCCCGTCGGGGCGGATCACCTGCGGCAGCCCGGCGTACGGCGTGGTGAACTCGCGGTAGCCGCCGTTCTCCTTGCCGACGTCGAAGTTGTACGACCCGCAGAAGTAGTCCTCGGTGCCGGTGCCGCAGATCGTCGGCCACTCGTCATCGCCGTCCATGTAGAACTTGATCTCGCCCTCGCCCCACCAGCCGCAGTTGTTGACGCCCCAGGCCATGTAGGTGCCGACATAGTGGCCGCGCCCCTTCACTCCGTCGAGGATGGTGTAGACCTCCTTGTAGGGCAGCGGGTTGACGCGCCGGAACTGGGCGTGGAAGTAGGCCGCGTCCTCCGGCACCTCGGTCAGCGCGTAGGTGATCTGGTAGTACAGCGTCATCTCCTGCGCGCCGATGTTGGTCATGGTGATCTTGAAGCCCTTGCGGAACGGCATCTCCCAGTAGCAGTTGAAGGCGCTGCCGGGGTTCACGCACACCGCCAGCGAGCTGACCTGGGCGTACTGCCCCCAGCCGCAGGCGAAGAAATCTCCCACCGGGCACTCGACCGACGGCTGCTCCTGGTCGTCCCAGTAGATCCGCAGGATGCTGTGGCGCCAGTGGCCGGTCGGGGTCATCCAGATGTGCTGGATCGCGCCCGAGTCCTTCACTTCGGCTAGCACGCGCGTCTCGCCCGGGGCGATGCGGATCGACGGCGATATCTTCCACCCCTGCCCGAGATCGCGCGCGGCGTTGGCGCCAGTGCCCGTGGTAGCCATGCCGCCGCGCCCCTTCTCTCCGCTGAAGTTCTCCGGGCTGATCGAGCGCGTCCGCGCCCGCGACAGGCGTGCGAGGTTGCCGAGGTGCATCCCGAGCCCGTTGAATTCCGGCATGGTAGTACTCCTTCGCTTCAGTGCGGAACGGCGCCTAGTGTACCGCAGATTTTTGCGCCCCTTGCGCGGCGCCGTTGGCATCCGCTCACCCGCCTGTAACCATCTCGAACCTATACGGGCGGCCGCTTCGTGCCGCTCTTGCCACGACGAGCGCCGTTCAGCCGGGCCGCGCTGATACGGTGACACGGTGATAGGGTGACCAGGTGACAGGGTGAGGTGCGCTCGCATCGCTCGCGCCGACGAGGTGACTAGGTGACTGGGTGACCAGGTGACCAGGTGACCAGGTGACAGGGTGACCAGGTGACCCAGACGTTCGTGGTGTGGTTTGCGTTTCCGGTGTTAATGGGTCACCCCATCACCCCGTCACCGTGTCAGGGGCGTCACCCCGTCACCGTGTCAGGGGCGTCACCCCGTCACCGTGTCAGGCGTGTTCCCGTCACCTCCGCCGACTAGCGGGAGGTGGTAGAATAGAGCGATATGTGCATTCAGGCACGAGCTGGACGAGCCACCGATGCGCGAAACCACATCGTCTCAAGAGCGTGCTGCGGCGCTTGAACGCGAGATCGTGCAGCTGCGCGAGCAGGCCGAGCGTGACCGGCGCGCGCTCACGGTCCTGTACAACGTGAGCCTGGCCTGCCGCGGGCGCACCACCCCCCGCGCGATCTTCGAGGCCGTCCACCGCGAGCTCGAGGCGATCTTCCAGCCCGATGCCTGCTACATCGCGCTGTGCGACGCGCGCCAGCCCGGTATATTCCGCGCCGCCCTGATCGTGGACGAGGGCCTGGTCGAGTACGAGGAGAACACGCCCCACGGCGAGCTCACCGGCCTCCTCGTCCGCGAGCGCGCGCCGCTGCTGTTCTACGACCTGGCCGCCGAGCGCGGCCGCCTCGAGGTTACCCCGGAGCTCTTCGGCAACGTGCAGCGCCCCTCGCGCGCCTGGCTCGGCGTGCCGCTCCTGCTCGGCGAGGATGCCCTCGGCGTGATCTCGGTGCAGAGCTATACCCCCGGCGCCTACGACCAGAGCGACCTCGAGCTGCTGCAGCGCGTCGGCGACGTGATCGCCGTGGCCCTCGAGAACGCCAACCTCGTCCAGCAGCAGCGCGAGCTCAGCGACGCCCTGGCGCGCCAGGTCGCCGTGCGCACCGAGGAGCTGGACACGCTCAGCGCCCTGGCCGCCGAGCTGATCCTGCAGCGCCCGCTGGCCGAGATGCTCGAGCACGCGCTGCGCATGGTGCTGGACCTCACCGGGCTCGCCGGCGGCACCGTGCGCCGGCTCGACCGCCAGCGCGAGGAGCTGGTGCTCCTGGCGCAGGTCGGGCTCCCCGAGGCGTTCGCGCGCATCGCCGGGAGCGTGCCGGTGGCGGGGAGCATGATCGGCCGCATCGTCACCGAGAACCGGCCGCTGGTGCTCAGCGAGGGCGCGCGCCGCGCCTACTGGTCGCGCCTCAGGCTCTCGTTCGAGAGCCTGATCGGCGTGCCGCTGCGCGTCGGCGAGCGGATCGTCGGCGTCCTGGTGCTGCTCGACGACAAGGTGCGCGGGTTCGACCAGCAGCAGATCGATCTGGTGCAGGCGATCGGCAACCAGATCGCCCTGGCGATCGAGAACGCCGCGCTGCTCGAGGAGCGCGAGCGCCAGGTCTCCGAGCTCTCGGCCCTCAGCCGCATTGCCCACGCCGCCGTCTCGGCGCTGGACCTGCCGACGCTCCTGCGCCAGGTGCTGGAGGCGCTGGCCGGCTTCATGCGGCTGGACGCCTTCGCCATGTTCGTCTACGACCCGCAGCGCCGGGTGATCGTCGAGAGCCTCGGCATCGATGAGGGCGAGGACTACACCTTCTTCCGCAACATGCCGCCGGTCCCCGGCTCGCTCACCGACTGGGTCATCCGCCACCGCCAGACGCTGGCCTTCCGCAACATGCCGGCCGAGATCGGCGCCTACCCCGAGCTGCGCCCGATCACGCTCGGCGTCGCCAAGCAGGCGATCTCCTGGATCGGCACGCCGCTCTTCGACCGCGAGGACCGCGTGATCGGCACGATCGCGGTGCAGAGCTACACGCCCGACGCCTTCGACGACCGCGACGAGCGCTTCCTTGCCAGCGTCGCCCGCCAGGTCGCGCTCCACGTCCAGAACGTCACGCTGCTCACCCGCCGCGAGCGCCAGATCCGCGAGCTCAACGCGATCGGCCGCATCAGCCAGCAGATCGCCGCCTCGTTCGACCTGGACGAGATGCTGCGACAGATTTACATAACACTTCAGGGCGTGACCGGCGCGTCGTCGTTCTACCTGGTGGTGTGCGCCCCCGAGACGCACCGCATCACGCACTCGTTCTTCATCGACGGCGGCGAGGAGATCCAGCGGGACTGGCCGGATGGCCTGCCGCCGCCCGGCAGCCTGACCGACTACATCATCCGCGAGGGGGAGCCGCTGCTGTTCAACGACATCCCGGCCCAGGCCGAGGACCTGCAGCGGCTCGGCGTCACGCCGCACACCTACGGCAGCCCGAACCAGCCGCGCTCGTGGGCCGGCGTGCCGCTGCTGGACCAGGACGCCCGGCCGATTGGGGTGATCGTGCTGCAGGACGGCCGCGCCTACCAGTACGACCAGCAGACGCTCGAGTTCCTGGCGCAGGTCGCCTCGCACCTCAGCCTCGGCATCCAGAAGGTGCAGCTCTTCGAGCAGCGCGAGCGCCAGATCGACGAGAACGCCACCCTCTTCGCCGAAGCCCAGGCCCACGCCGCGGCCGCCGAGCGCAAGGCGAAGCAGATGACGCTCGTCCACCGCGTGACGCTCGCGCTCACCAGCCGCATGGACCCGCGCGAGATCCTCGAGCTGGCCTGCCAGGAGCTGGTGCAGCTGTTCTTCGCCGAGCACGCGGGGATCGTGCTGTTCGACGAGGACGGCACGGGGGGCACGGTCGTCGCCGAGTACCCGCCCAGCGTGGTGCTCGGCTCGCGCATCGTGTTCCACGCCGAGCTGATGCGCCTGCTGATCGAGGAGCGCCGCCCGATCGTGATCGAGTCGGTCGCCACCAGCCCGCTGATGACGCCCGTGCGCGACATCCTGCAGGGGATCGGCATCGAGTCGATCGCCGTGATCCCGCTGGTGAGCCGCGGCAGGACGATCGGCTCGATCGGGATCGACAGCATCGGCCACACGCGCAGCTTCGGCCCCGAGGAGCAGGAGCTGTTCATGACGGTCGCCGCCTCGGTCGCCGCCGCCTTCGAGAACGCGCGCCTGTTCGCCGCCGAGCAGGAGGCCCGCCGCACGGCCGACACGCTGCGCGAGGTGGCGCGCGCCCTCAGCGCCTCCTTCGACCCGCGCGAGGTGCTGCAGACCATCCTGCGCGAGCTGCAGCACGTGATCGAGTACGACACGGCCTCGATCATGCTGCTGGAGGGCCAGCGGCTGCGGACGGCGGCGCTGCGCGGCTTCGAGGACCTCGCCTCGCCCGCCAACCTGGTCTTCCAGATGAACGAGCGCAGCGGCGCGGGGCTCGCGGTGCACCGGCGCAGCCCGGTGCTGATCCCCGACACCGACGAGTCGCCGTTCTGGGCGCGGACCGGCTCGGACAACCACGTGCGCTCCTGGCTCGGCGTGCCGCTGATCGCCAAGGGCCAGGTGCTGGGCGTGCTGAACATCGACTCGCGCCGGCCGAACCGCTTCACAACGCGCGACATGGACGTCGCCGAGGCGTTCGCCAGCCAGGCGGCGGTGGCGCTCGAGAACGCGCGCCTGTACGCCGAGTCGGTGGCGCGCGTCGAGCAGGAGCTGGAGATCGCCCACCGCATCCAGAGCAACCTCTTCCCGCGCTCGCTCCCGGACGTGCCGGGCCTGCAGCTGGCCGCGCAGTGTCTGCCCGCCCGCGAGACCGGCGGCGACTTCTACGACTGCTTCGTGCTCGGGGATCCGGAGGACACGCTGCCGGATGCCTACGTCGAGGCGCCGGACATCGCGCGCGGGCGCGTCACGCCCGAGGGGCCGCTGCTGGCGGTGATGGTGGGGGATGCGTCGGGGAAGAGCATCCCCGGCGCGATGCTGATGGCGGTGGCGCGCTCGGTGGCGCGCTCAGAGGCCCGCGACCACGTGGCGCCCCCGGCGGTGATGCGCGAGACGAACCGCTGGGTGGCACACGATGTGCCGCACGGCACCTTTGTGGCGCTCAGCTACGCCACGCTCGACCCGCGCACCAGGCGCCTGGCTGTGTCCGGGGCCGGGCAGCTCGCGCCGCTGCTGCGCCGCGCGGACGGCTCGCTCGAGTACCTGCAGCCTGAGGGGCCGACCCTCCCGCTTGGTATAATACCGGATGTGCCGTACCGCGCGCTGGAGCTGACGCTGGCGCCCGGCGACACGCTCGTGTTCTACACCGACGGCGTGGTCGAGGCGCATGATGCGACCGGGCAGCTATTCGGGTTCGAGCGGCTCGAGGCGCTGCTGGCGGAGTACGGCGACGAGCCGCCGGCGGCGCTGATCGACCGTGTATTGCTGGAGGTGGGGCGCTTCAGCGGAAACGCCCCACACCACGACGATATGACGCTGGTAGTGATCCGAGTCGATTCGGAGGGTACGCAGGGAGCGTAACCCGCGCCATTACGTCAGAGCCTTCTCCACCAGGGTTGCCACTGTCTTCCCACGAATCTCGAGTACTACCTGCGCGTTGTCCGGCCGCTGCGCCAGGATCAGCGCGATCGCCTGATTCATGTCGAAGCCCGGCACTGTGAAGACCTGGTCGGCGAGCAGGGAGAGCTGCGCGTCGCCGGCGATCATCGCCAGCCGGTGAGGCACCGTCATCGCCATCACCGTCTGCCCGCGGGTCAGCTCAGGCTCGGTGGACACATCCACCAGCGCGGTCTGCGCCGTGCCGACAGTCGGCTCGAGCACATAGGCGACGGCGGCGACATCGGGGATGGAGACCATCCCGCCAGCGCCCTGGGTCTGCGCGGAGATGTAGGCGCCGAGCGGCTGGGCCAGGAACTGGCCGAGCGCGCCGCCCTTTTTCGTAAGCTTCTGGAGGAACTTCTGGCTGTCGAAGGTCACGTCGGTGAACGCGTCCATCGTCACCAGCGTCACGTCCAGCCCGCTCTCGAGCACGATGTCGAGCGCGTGCGGGTCGAAGAAGGCGTTGAACTCAGCCACCGGCGAGCTGTTCCCCGGCCCCAGCGCGCCGGCCAGGGCGACGATCTTGACCCCGTTGAGGGCGTTGGGGTACTGCTGCACCGTCAGCGCGACGTTCGTCAGCGGGCCGAGGGCCAGCAGGGTCATGCCTGGGTTCGCCTGCGCGGCGGCTGCGATCGCCGCCGGCGCATCGCGGCTCAGGCCGCTCAGGTCGTGCGGGACCTGCGAGAACCACAGGCCGGTCGGGCCGTGGACGAACTGGCCGGTGCGCGACGCCGGCACCTCGAGCGGAGCGGTGGCGCCGATCGTCACCGGCTTGGAGACCTGCATGACGTCGAGCAGGGTCAGCAGGTTGTTGGCGGCGTTCTCGGCGGTGGTGTTGCCAGCCACGGTCGTGAAGCCGATTACGTTGGCGGCACGGTTCTTGAGCAGGTAAGCGATCGCTACAGCGTCGTCGACACCGATGTCGGTATCGACAAACACATCCAGGCGGGCGCGGCCTGCGGCGGCGGTTGGTGTGGCGTACCCAAGGCTCGTGACGAGCAGCGCGATGAGGACGACCATCCGGAGTAGTGGAGCCATAGTACACTCCCTGAGCTGAACTGACCACACGATGATGATTTTAATGCAACATTTACCCCATGACTATTCCCCATTCGGTCCTACCCAGGGTATGGGCCACAGGTATCAGGCGGCGTCTGGCGGCACGCCAGCCACGTCTCCCGGCGCAGATCCGGCGCCCGACATCCGCCAGGGCGACAGCGCGGCTCCCATACGCGCCGTGATCTTCGACCGCGACGGCACGCTGCTGCGCTTCAATTACGGGGCGGCGGAGGAGCTCGAGCGCCGGGTGCACGCGATCGCGCCAACGCTGCCTCCGGCGGCGGCTTCGTCACACTGGATGGCCTGGCCCGGCCCGTGGCCGCGGTTGGTGGAGGAGGAGCCGGCGTTCTGGCGGCTGTTCTGGCAGGAGTTCGCCAACCGGCACGCGCTCCCGCCCGAGGCGACGGCGCGGCTGCTGGAGATCGGCGACTTCTACCACACCTGCTTCGCGGCCTACCCCGATGCGCGCGGCTGCCTGGAGGAGCTGCGCCGGCGCGGGCTGAAGCTGGCGGTGCTGACCAACTTCGAGCTGCCGAGCATCGACCGGACGCTGCGCTACGCCGGGATCGACCCATCTCTCTTCGACGTGCTGCTCTCCAGCAGTGCCACCGGCATCACCAAGCCCGACGTTCGCGCCTACCTCGGTTGCGCCGAGGCGCTTGGCCTCGAGCCGGCCGCCTGCCTCTTCGTCGACGACCGCTCCGACAACGTGGACGGCGCGCGGCGGGCCGGCATGCGCGCGGTGCTGATCGACCGCGCCGGCAACGCGCCCCCGAGCGAGCACGCGATCCGCGATCTGCGGCAGCTCTGCGATCTCCTCTAGCGGACCCAAGCGCGAGTCTGCTCGGCGGGCTGGCCACAGACCGCCGCGCGGCAGCATTCCCGCCCCTGCTGGCACAGCGGCGTGGCTGGCAGGGCTACGCGCGGCTGTAGCACAGCTCCTCTGCGCAAGATCGCGCCATGACCGCTCACGAATCGCAAACGACAGCCGCAGGCTGCTGCCCTAGAATGGAGCCAGAAGTGTGAGCCGTGCCACCTGCGTGAACCGGGGCGGCCATCCCGCCCGAGTGAGACTGTTGGTCGGCAGAGCCATTAACTGAATCTTGACTTTTTGACGTTTGTAAACCTATACTTGAAGCGCTCTGCCATGGCGTGCCGAGCAACTGATGCAGCGTCGCAGAAGTACTCGTCACAGTCAGTAAAAAAGGACAACATGGTTATCAATGAGGCACGGCTTTTCTCCGAGCTCCGTACACTAATCGGCGAGTTAGGTTCCAACGGCGGTCTGATGGGTCCTTCCGTCTACGATACGGCCCAAGTGCTACGCCTCTACCCCGAGAAAAGCAGCATCGACCGCACCCTCGAGTGGCTGACAATTCAGCAGCAGGCGGATGGCGGCTGGGGCGATCCGAGCGTTCCGCTCGCTCGCACCGCCACGACTCTGGCAGCGCTCCTGGCACTGGCGACGCACGCTGGCACAAGCCACCCGGCGATCAGCGCCGGTGTGCGCTTCCTCCGCGAGCAGGCCGCGGTCTGGGAAGGCACGCTGCCGGAGGACCTTCCGGCGGGCGTTGAGCTGCTCGTACCCTATCTCACTGACGAGGCGACAGCGCTTGGGCTGGACGTGCCGCCGGTGTCGGCCCCGCTCCGCGCGCTTGGGGAGCGGCGCCAGGCGCTGCTGGCGCGCATTCAGATCCGCGCCGGCACAACGATCGTTCACTCGTGGGAGGCGTGGGGCAAAGAGCCTCAGGCCGAGCTGCTCGACGAAACTGGGAGCGTCGGCCACAGCCCGGCGGCGACAGCCGCGTGGCTGCGGGCGGCGCAGGGGCACGCGTCGCTCTGTGAGGCGCGCGCGCGGGCGCAGCGCTACCTGGAGCGGGCCGCCCTCGCCACAGGCGATGGCGCCGTCGGCGTGATGCCCACCGCCTGGCCGATCGACCGCTTCGAGCAGTCGTTCTCGCTGTATGTGCTGCTGATCGCCGGCCTGCTCGACCACCCGGCGCTGGCCGACGTGGTCGCCCAGCAGGTGCAGTCGCTGGAGCGCGCCATGCGCCCCAACGGCATCGGGTACAGCGACTACTTCGCGCCCGATGGGGACGACACGGCGGCGGCGTGCGCGGTGCTGGCTTCCCGCGGGCAGCCGGGCTACCTCAGCGCGCTGGATCACTTCGCCGTGGGCGACTACTTCTGCGCCTGGCAGGGCGAGCTTCAGGCGGCCACGTCGGTCACCTCGCACGCCATTCATGCGCTGCGCCTCGCCGGCGGCGAGTTCGAGCGGGCGGCCGAGGCGCTGCTCAAGCAGCAGTGCGAAAATGGCCGCTGGGTCGGCGACAAGTGGAATCGCTCGTGGGTCTACACCACCAGCCAGGCGCTGATCGCGCTGAGCGGCCACGCGCCGGAGGCGCGCATTCAGTCCGCGATCGACGCGCTGCTCAAGGGCCAGCACGACTGCGGCGCGTGGGGCGATCCGGCGCCGTCCGGCGAGGAGACGGCCTACGCAACGCTGGCGCTGCGCTCCCTCCAGCGCGACGGCACGCTTCCCGCCTACGCGAACGAGGCGCTGCAGCGCGGCGAGCGCTGGCTGGCCGACCCGCAGCGCGCCTTCGACGGAGAAGATGTGGCCTACTGGCTTGCCAAGGAGCCGTACCGGCCGCGGCGCCTGGCCCGTCTGTGGGAGCTTGCCGCGCTGGCCGCAGCACATCTAGGGTAAAGGATAACCTGACATAATGACGACCGAGCCGCTTCCAACGCTTGAGGCGTTTCTGAGCGCTCCCCTGGACCAGGTGCGGGCGCTCATGCCCGCCACGGTGATCTACACCCCGGGCGGCACCCGCCGCGCGGCGGCGCTGCAGGGGATCGATCCGCACAGCGACGAGTACGTGAGCTGGTCGCGCGAGCGGATGCTCGCGTGCGTCGATCTTTTCTTCCGCTACGGGGTGCGCCACCTGATGATGACCGCGCTCTGGCCGCGGCAGTTCGCCGAGACCGGCGTCTACCGGCAGCGGCTGCTCGGCTGGCTCGCGTCCGGGCTGGCCGGCCCGCAGGCGCTCGCGGACTACCGGGCGCGGGGGTGGCGCGTGCGCTTCGTGGGCGTCGACGATCTGCCCGAGCTGCAGGAGGCCGACGCGCGGCTGCGCGAGCTCGACGGGGGCAGCGAGCAGCCGACGATCTGGTGGTCGTTCAGCACGCACTTCGGGGCCATGTGGCAGCACCTCCTGAGCGCGGCGGCGCGCACCGGGGCGCGGACGCGTGACGAGCTGGTGCGCGCGGTCTACGGCGAAGAGATCCCGCCCGCCGGCCTGTGGCTGAGCTTCGGGAAGCCGATGGCCTCCATGGACGTCGCGCCAGCGCTGCTGCTGGACGAGACGCAGTGCTACTGGACGCAGCGGCCCGGCTACAGTCTCGATGACGAGGCGCTGCGGCGGATTCTATTCGACTACACGTACGTACGGCGCACCTGGCAGGCCGACAAGGGCGACCGCTACGGCGAAGTGCTCGCGCAGCGCGGCGCTTGGGAGCGCGCGCCGATCCTCGGCCTAGGTCGGCGTCTTGGGAGCTACTGGTACCCGCAGCTCGCGTCAGAGGCAGAGGTGGAATTGTGAGGATCACACAACGTCAGGGCGCAATCGGCATCCTCGGCCTTCAGGCAGTGCTGTCGCTGCTGTTCTTCATTAGCCAGCTGCTCAGCGAATCGACACTGGCGACCAAGATCGGGACCGGCGGCGGCGGCCTGCTCATGCTGGGGCTGGTGGTCGCCTACATACGCGGCTGGGAGTACGCGCGCCACACGGCAATCATCATCACGACGCTGCTGACCGCGCTGCTGGTGCCCGAGCCGTACGTGAGCGAGCAGGTCGCGTTCTCGATCATGGTCCCGCCTGTGCTCGCCCTGATCCTGACCAGTCCGGCCTGGGTCCTGGGCAGCACACTGGTGATCTTCGCCGGGCTGATTATCCGCGCGGGAGGCTCGGGGGTCTACGCAGACCCGCTGACGCTCCTTGGGGTGGCCGCGCTGGTCGGCGGCATGTTACTGGCGCGCTCGATCGCCGACACGGCTCAGCGGGCAGCACACGAGAACGCGCTGCGCGCCGATGCGGAGCGCGCCAAGGCAGAGGAGCGGGCCGCGCGGCTCGACGAGGCGTCCAAGAAGCTGGAGGAGGAGCTCAAGCGGCAGCGCTCGCTCCTGGAGCTGGTGGAGTCGCTCGAGACGCCGGTGGCGCGCCTGGCGGACCGCGTGCTGTTCGCGCCGGTCGTCGGGCACATCGACACGCGCCGGGCCGACATGCTGATGCGCCGCCTCCTCGAGACGGTGCACGACCAGCGGGCGAAGATGCTGATCATCGACATCGCCGGGGTGGCGATGGTGGACACATCGGTCGCCTCAGCGCTGGTGCGGGCGGTGCAGGGGCTGCGCATGCTCGGCTGCGAAGTGATCGTCAGCGGCATCTCGGCGCCGGTCGCCTCGTCGCTGGTGCAGCTCGGCGCGTCGCTGGGGGATATTCGCACAGTTCGGAGCCCGGAGGAGGCGCTGCAGCTGAGCGAAGCACACAACTAGAGATGAAAGAACTTGCGTCGAGCCGGGGGCTGCGGCGGGGCCGCGCCCCCGGTTCGGCATGAATCCGCTCTTCGGCGCTCTCGCGAGTCGGGAGGTTCGGAGAGCGACACGGGAGGTTCGGAGGGCCGCTAGCCAAGGCTGCTTTCTTCCAGGAAGCTGTGAGGGCCGCAGGCCAGGGTT
>ERZ777003.1836-NODE-1836-length-28557-cov-15.559154_pt1 | contig 28557 bp, 19 predicted proteins | sample MGYA00374956_ERZ777003 | MGnify/ENA primary metagenome ERZ777003 (study PRJEB29302, sample SAMN06268252) | bioreactor metagenome | isolation source: Joint BioEnergy Institute, California, USA | place: USA:Joint BioEnergy Institute, California, USA | collected... | reverse complement strand
CCCTGGACGAGCTCGGCGGTGCGCGCTGGCCCCTCCACCAGCCGGTTCGTGCCGCTCAGCTGCGCGAAGAGCGGCAGGTAGCCGCGCCACATGTCGAGGAACGCCTCTAGCCCACCGGCTGCCCCCAAGTAGATGAGGCTGATCGCCAGCGGCAGAAGCGCGCCGCCTAGCGCGAGTGCGCCAACCGGCGCTGTGCTTCTCAGCCGCTCGCGGAGCGCACCGCCCGCGCTGTCGCTTGGTCCGCCACTCGTCTGGGCGCTATCGAGCATCAGGAAGAGTGCAATCGGGGGGAAGGCGATGAGCGCCTGCGGCTTGATCGCAACCGACAGGCCGAAGGACAGACCTGCCAGCAGGGACTTCCGGCGCCGGGGAAGGGACGACGAGGCCGCAAGCAGGGCGAGCGCGAGCGGCAGAATCATCAGATACTCGCGCTGCATCCCCGCCACCGCACCGTGGCCCAGGTAGAGCACGGGGAACAGCACGGCCCCCATCCACGCGGCCCGGCCACAGAAGCGGCGCATGAACGCCCAGGTGGCCGCCGCTATCGCCGCCAGATACAGGAGATCGGCGAGCCGGAAGCCGGTGTCCGAGTACCCGGAGAGCTTCCCGACGAGCAGATACAGCGCATATGTCAGCGGGAGATTCTGCTCGAAGAGATCCCGGTACGGCACGGTGCCCAGTTCATCGATCGCGTATGCGAAGTAGAACAGCAGGGGCGAGTCCTGCGTCATTCTCCATTGCAGGGAGAGGAGCGCAAAGAGCCCCAGAAAGACGCTCAGCAGGAGCAGCAGCGCGCCCTGCGCATGTCGGAGGGCGGAACGCTCACGCTGCTCATTGCGCTTGCGTCTCTCCACCGCCGCCTGCACGAACCACACCCCAGCGAGCACGAGGGCGCCGGCCAGCCCTGCGCGCCAGATCGAAGCGATGTGCGGCTCGATAGCTGCCGGGCGTGTCAGCCAGATGGCGATCAGTAGAAGACCGAGAGCGAGGCTTACCAGCGCGGCATAGAGAGGGCGCAGCAGCTGGAGCGACCAGCAGTAGATAAGCGTGAGCGCTGCAAGCCCGAACAGCGTCTGCCACATGACCGGCGCGCTGCGCTCGCCCAGCGGCTTGATGGTGACATCGCTCACGATTACCCCGACGGCGCGGTTATCGTCGGGAGCGGCGCGCTCAGTTGGGCTGAAGAGCCAGACGCCTGATGCCTGCCAAGGAAGCTGCGCTGGATGTGCCAGAATGTGGTAGACTCGCCAACTCTGCCCGACCTGCACGCGAACCCGTGGTCGCCCGACGTTCCAAAGCGTTAGGTCGCGGGGTGCATCCGGCGCGCTCTTCGGGCTCGCGAGGCGCACCGAGAGCGTGACGAGTGGTATGCCCCGGAACTCGTTGAGGTTGAGATAGCTGGAGCCGTTCGTCCATCGATAATGCTCCACACCATTGAATTCCCGCTGCCAGAAGCGCTCGGCGATTCGCTCGTCGCCGGCCATGCCGAGGGTATAACGTTGGGTGGAGGGCTGTGGCGTGGCGATCGTAACTGCGATGGCAAGGATCAGCAGGACGCCGCCAAACAGCGCGAGTTGACTGAGTATGTGGAGTCTCAGATTGAACTTGAGTGGCTGTACTAGATCGAGTCGCAGTCGCTGGTGGATACGCTGAGGTTCATCGAGGCGAGAGTTCATGATTTTGGGCGGAGAGATACTCCTCTGGCCAGCACAGGCGATTCTCGACACACAACTGACACGTCGCCCTGCGGGTTGCCCGCATCAGCGCTCCGCAGAGCGGTGAGGAAGAGGTTCTCGGAGGCCTGTCGTCCTCCTCACCTCTTTGCAGGCAGCAGACTTGGTTTGGGGAACATCCAGACTGCCTGGAAGAGGGCGCTCGGCACCGACCACCTAAGCCCTGTCAATCATCACAGGCCGCGATGTGCGGCTCCAGATTATAGTATGTGGTGACGATCAGAAATTGGCGATCGTCATACAGCGTGGATACGTATTCTCATTCGAGATTAATCTTCGCTGGCTGCGCACACGATGGAAATAGTTGACAAATCAATCAGAGCGATCTACGATGTCCCGGCCATTAATGGCTTATTAGAACACACGATTCCGTCATTCGTTGGCTGCCCCTCACGATGTGACGCGGCAGTCACTTCTCGTCTGCACCAGAACGAGCAGTGCTGAAACTCTGTCTTTCTGACCCTCCACTGCTCGTGCGGTCAGCGGCATACCTATGAGCCACTTCTTCGCCGTGCCGGCTTCCACACGACTCTGGGTGGGTTCCATCTCTAGCCGCAACGGCTCGTGTGTCCGTCCTCCCACATCCGACGGAGCCACGCGCTGCTGGCCGCCTGCGGCGCCGTTATGTGTTCGTGCGCCGGCTGTCCCTACCGAGGCTCACCGTCGGCGCACGCTGGCGGCAACAGCAACTGTAGGTTTTCGGAACAAGGAGGAATGCCCTCGATGAAGCGCTACCGTCTCTCGATAGCCCTTACCACCGGCCTGATCGCCCTGCTCGCGATCGTGGCCATGAGCCTGGTGGTCAACCCAGGAACCCAGGCTGAGGAGGGCCGACCCTTGCTCGAGTACCCGAGCTACCCGCCCACGCCGACGATCGGCCCGGCCAACCCCAACAAGGCCGCGGTGGCGAGCGGCGCGCTGCTCTTCTCGGACAGCTTCGACACAGAGCAGTCCCTCGCGTCCTGGGAGGTGGTCGATCTGGCCGAGACGCTCCCCGAGGACCAGGCGGACTGGCTGGTCCAGGAGGGCCGCCTGGTGCAGAACGCCACCACGCTGGCCGGTATGTCCAGCGCGCGCGAGACGCTGCTGGTGACCGGTAACGCCGGCTGGACCGACTATGTGGTCAGCGCCGATGCCTACGACCTGTACACCGGCAACTTCGGCGTCGTCGCCCGCCGCCAGGGCAACAGCTTCTACCGCTACCAGGTGGTTGCGGACGAGCTGCCGGACGGCCCCAAGCACATTCTGGAGAAGGTCGTCGACGGCAAGGCGACGCGGCTGGCGGTGCTCGATGGCCCGGGCTACTCGCAGCGCGCGTGGCACAACATCGCGCTGAGCGTCCAGGGCAGCCAGATCCGCGCCTATCTCGACGGGCAGCTCATCCTGGAGGCGACTGACAGCGAGCTAACGTCCGGCCAGGCGGGTCTGTTCACGCGGCCGCTCGCCGGTATCCTGTTCGATAATGCAACTGTCACGCGGCCGTAGCGCCGCCCCTCATCGCACTGTAAAACACGACGCGCCCGGTCGCGCGTTGCATGGAGGATACAGTATGGGACGGCTAGGCACCTACGCGCTCGCGCTCTGTATGCTGCTGGTCACGGTGATCGGCCAGCAGCCGGGCGCCACAGCCCAGTCTCAGGAAAAAGAGCTCAACTACATAACCCAGTACACGATCGACGGGACGGTCAACGTGAAGTTCCCGCGCGTCGCCGGCCTGACCGACCAAGTCGCGGTCGCCACCAACCCGGGCGGCTCGAACAGCTCGCGCGTTGGGCGGGTGTACGAGAAGAAAGACACCGTCGATCCGTTCACCACCAGCACCGACCTCGGTGAGGCCGACGGCCAGTCGGACTACGCCTCGGCCGGTATCTATGGCAGCACCTTCGACAACGCGTTCTACGCGACCTGGATCGACCAGGATCGCGACCGCATCTACGTGCGGCGCAAGCCGCTGGGCGGCAACTGGGAGGACGTCAAGAACGCCGGGAGCGGCAGCTTCCCGGTCTTCCCGGATGTCGTACGCTCGAGCGACGGCAAGCTCTTCGTGATCTACCGCGATAACTCGCGCTGGAACTACCGCGTCTCGTCGGACGGCGGCAACAGCTGGAGCGGCGGCGAGGTCTCGAACATCGCGCCGATCGCCCAGGCCGATATCGAGGCCGGCCCGAACGGCGAGGTGGTTGTCGTTCACGAGAGCGCCAACGGCGGCGACATCTACGCCTCGTTCTGGAACGGCAACGGCTTCACCACCGAGCGGGTCGCCGGCGACGGCGGCGGCTCGCGCTACTACACGACTCCGACGGTGGCGATCGGCAACGACGGCAGGATCTACGTGGCATGGCGCACGGAGGCCGGCGAGGTCTACTACAGCGAGCGCCAGCCCGATGGCTCGTGGCCGACGTCGCGCATCGCGAGCGGCGGGCGCGTCGAGAACGGCGTCTCGATTCACGTTGACGCGAACAACAACCTGTACCTCAACTGGATCAGCACCCGCAGCGGCTCGCCGCGCGTGTACTTCGCCTTCCGGCGCGCGGGCGGAGACTGGGAGGGCCCGATCGAGTCGCCCAGCCCCGGCGCGATGTTCAACGGTGATGCCGGCATAACAGTCACCGACAACGGCTACGCGCACTACGTCGCGGAGTACTTCTCCGGCGTCGGCCTGCGGACGCGCTACTTCCGCTTCCGCGTCACCGATGTGGGTGCCTGTGAGGCGATCGTCGCGTTCACCGGCGGCGCCACGCAGACCAACTCGCGCACGATCACCGGCGCGGTCGGCGCCAACGCCGGCTGCACCAACGACCGGCAGCAGGTGTCGCTCAACGTGCAGGACGAGAACGCGCCGATCGTCTCCAACCGGCCGCCGAACGACAACCGCTTCTCGTTCACGCTGACCGACGCGCAGCTGCAGGAGCGGTGCGTCCACACGGTCTACGCCCGCCTGTTCAACGGCAACACGCCCTACGCCTGGGGCAGCAACTCGATCCTGGTTGACGCGGCCGACGCGCCCAACCCGGTGAACGCCAATGTCCAGCTGCGTAACCCGTTCAGCGAGCCGAGGATTGGCGTGACGAACCCCAACGCCGCGTCGCCGCAGGATATCCTCAACTCCGAGGACAGGAGCAGCGGCGCCTGGGGCGGCGACCCGCGCTTCACGCGCAATGATCAGGCGGTGCTGAGCATTAGCGACGCCGGCGACTGCACCGGGCTGGCGACCTTCACCGGCATGACTCGGACGAACGTTCCGATCCCCGCCACGGGGTTCCGGGAGCAACTGACACTGCCGCTGGGTATGGGCCTGGGCGGCCCCGATGACTCGCCCGGTCTCAAGACCTTCCCGGTGACGATCTCGGACAAGATCGGCAACATCCAGACCTTCAACCTGTCGATCGTCTTCGACCCGCCGGGCACCGACAGCGCCCGCACCAACAACGCCGGCCGGCCGCAGGTGACGGACGAGCAAGCGATCGAGCTGGTGCCGGACAACTCGGCCAGCGCGCGGCTGTCGATCATCCGCAACCTCGCCTTCAGGGACGCGCAGGTGACTGACAACCTGTACAACAGGCAGAACGGTGTGGATGTGCCGGACAACGGCCAGTTCTGGGGCGTCTGGGTCGCCACCGAGTACCTCGGCCGCGACGGCAGCGCCACCCCGGTGGGGCCGGACAGCGACAAGCTGAACTACTACGCGGTGCCGGTGACCAGCCGGGACTGCGACTCGTCCGGCTGCGACTTCACGATCCGCTGGAACCTGTTCCAGGGCGTCGAGAACGCCGACGGCACGCCGTTCGGCCCAGACCTGACCAAGCACGGAACCTACCGAGTGTACGTGCGCTTCCTGGACGGCGCCGGCAACTACTCGACCTGGGTGGAGCAGGCGGACTTCGTGCTCGACCAGGGCTACAGGCTCCCGAGCCTGTTCCTGCCGACGCTGAGCCGCTAGCGCCCGCCGGGCTAACAGCGTGGCCGTTCTTCTCGCGCGTGGCTGCACTGCGCGCGAGAAGAACGGCATGATTTTGCGGGCCTGCGGCCCCGATACCCCCGTGTGATGACCACGCTCTCGCTCCGACTGCAGCGCGGCCTCGCGCGCCTCCCCGCTGAGCCGGGCGCGCTGATCCTGGCTGCGCTCTTCGCGCTCCTGCTGCCGCTCGCCACGCCGCGCGTCTACGCCACCGACGAGGTCCAGTACTACGTGTACCTCCGCTCGCTGCGCTTCGACGGCGACCTGGACTTCGCCAACGACTATCAGCGCTTCGCGGAGATGAACCCGCGCTCAGGGGTGGCCGAGAGCCTGCTGCAGCCGAACCGCATCCGCGAGCAGACCGGGCTGTACGGCAACATCGCGCCGGTCGGCGCGGCGATCATGTGGTCGCCCTTCTTCCTGCTGGCCGACGCGCTGGTGCATGTCGCCAACCTCTTCGGCGCCGGCATCCCGGCCGACGGCTTCTCGGCGCCCTACACGCGCTCGGTCGCCTACGCCTCGGCGCTGTACGGCTTTCTCGGCGTGCTGCTCTCGTACCGCCTGGCCCGCGGCTACGCCTCGCAGGCCGCGGCCACCGTCGCAGCCGCCACGATCTGGCTGGCCACGCCGCTGGTGTGGTACATGTTCATCCAGATGCCCTTCGCCCACGCCACCGGCCTGTTCCTCACCGCGCTGTTTCTGACGATCTGGCACGACACCCGGCCGTCCCGCCGGGCGCCTGCCGGCGCTCGTTCGTCCGCAGATCGTGGGGCGCAGCCGGCCGCTGGCGGCCGCTCCTGGCGCGCCTGGGCCGCCCTGGGCCTCGTCGGCGGCCTGATGACGATCACCCGCGAGCAGCTGGGCTTGTTCCTGCTCATCCCGGCGCTCGAGGCGCTGCTGGCCTACGCCGGCCTGCTGCGCGCGCGGGCCTGGCCTGCCGCCGCCGCGCTCCTCGCCCGCCACGCGCTGTTCGCGGCGGTGTTCGCGCTCAGCCTCACGCCTCAGCTCGCGGCCTACCAGGCGCTCAACGGCACGCCGCGGCCCGCCGGCGAGGTCTCCGGCAAGCTCAACTGGTGCAGCCCGCACTTCATCGACACGCTGATCGACTACGACCCGCGCCCCAGCGCCTGGTGCGGCGTCGAGGACGACTTCACGGCCAGCTTCCCGCCCTTCTCGCGCGGGGCCTTCGTGTGGAGCCCGGTGCTGGTCCCGGGGCTGCTCGGCCTGGCGCTGCTCTGGCGGCGCGACCGGATGCTGGCCGCGGCGCTGCTGCTGGCGTTCCTGGCGCAGACCTACATCAACGGCGCCTTCGGCACCACCTGGCACCTGCGCGGCGCGTTCGGCTTCCGGCGCCTGATCGAGTGCACGCCGCTGTTCGTCGTCGGGCTGGCGCTGCTGCTCGACCGGCTGGCCGGGCGCGTCGGCTGGCGCTGGGCGGTCGTCCCCGCGCTGGCGCTGGTGGCCTGGAACGCCGGCCTGGTGATCAACGCCACGGTGTTCAACGCCGAGACCGGCCTGCGCACCGGGCTCACCTGGCCGGACCTGTGGCGCTGGCAGCTCGAGGCGCCGCTGCGAGTCGCCGGCGTGCTGCGCGACCTGCTGTTCAACCGCTGCAAGTTCCTGGAGAACGGGGCGTGCTCGTAGAGCCCGTCCCAGCCACTTGCACGGCATCGGCGCACGTGGTACCATGCCGCGCATTGGGCCGCTAGCTCAATGGCAGAGCGCGTCGCTCATAACGACTGGGTTGCAGGTTCGAGTCCTGCGCGGCCCACCACTCACGGGCGGCTCACAAGCCGCCCTTCTCTGTGGCAGTTATGAAACTTGCCGTCCTCGCCGACATCCACGGCAACCTCGCCGCGCTGACGGCGGTGGTCGCCGATATCGCCGCCTGGCGGCCCGACGCCGTCGTGGTCGCCGGCGACATCGTCAACCGCGGGCCCTGCTCGCGCGCCTGCCTCGAGCGCGTGCTGGCGCTCGCCCGTGACGCAGGCTGGCGGCTGCTGCGCGGCAACCACGAGGACTACGTCCTCAACGTCGCGCGGCACCCTGAGCTACACCCGCCCGGCCTGGAGGATGCCGTGCGCGAGAACGTCCGCTGGACATGGCGCCAGCTCGGCGCCGCGACCGAGGCGCTGGAGCAGCTCCCCGAACGCGTCAGCCTGCCCGCCCCCGATGGCAGCGAGGTGCGCGTGGTCCACGCCTCGATGCGCCACAACCGCGACAACATCCTGGCGGACACCCCGGACGAGGTGCTGCGCCAGCAGATCGCACCCGCCCCGGCGCTGTTCGTCGTCGGCCACACCCACCGCCCGCTCATCCGGCGCATCGACCAGACGCTGGTGGTCAACGTCGGCTCGGTCGGGCTGCCGTTCGACGGCGACGTGCGGGCGGCCTACGGGCGTATGGAGTGGCGCGATGGCGGCTGGGAGGCGGAGATCGTGCGCCTCCCGTACGACCGGGCGCAGACCGAGCGCGACTTCGCCGAGAGCGGCTTCCTGGACGCGAGCGGGCCGATCGCGCCGCTGATCTACGACGAGTTCCTGACCGCGCGCCCGCGGCTGTTCACGTTCGTCGAGCGCTACCGCGAGCCGGTGCTGGCCGGCGCAATGACCCCCGAGCAGGCGGCCAGCGAGTTCCTGGCGACGCTCAGATCCGATGGGGCTGCGGCGTGAAGCGGGCGCGCCGCCCGGCTAGCCGGCGACGAGCGTGTACAGCTCGCGCTCGCGCCGCTCGACCAGCGGGCGCACGGTCCCCTCGATGATCTCCTTGAAGTGCGGCGTCTCGCGGTGTGCGTCGAACGCCGCCTGGTCCTCGTACTGCTCGTAGAGCAGGAACAGCTGCGGGTCCTCGCTGGAGCGGCAGACCTGGTAGAGCGCGCAGCCCGGCTCCTGCTCCTTCACCAATCCGGCCATGCGCTGCAGCGCCGCCTCGACCACATCCACCTTGCCGGCCTGCACGTAGTACCGCACGACTAGCACGATCATTGCTAATACCTTTCTTGGAAGCCGCAGCCCACCAGATGTGGTGTGGGTTGCGGTCGTGCCGTCCGCCCGCCTACGGTGTGCGGGCGGCCCACCGAGTAACTCACATCGATTATATGCGCGGAGGAGCAGACATGGCGAAGCAGACAGCCAAACAGCAGGACATGGTCAGAACCCACAACGATCTGGGCGAGGAGGTTCGGGCGCAGATGGTAGCGCTGCTGAACCAGCACCTGGCCGACTCGCTGGACCTGTACAGCCAGACCAAGCAGGCGCACTGGAACGTCAAGGGCCGGGATTTCTTCCAGCTGCACGAGCTGTTCGACACGCTCGCCGAGCACGTGGAGGAGGCGATCGATGAGATCGCCGAGCGGGCTACGGCGCTCGGCGGGGTGGCCTGCGGCACCGTGCGCATGTCGGCCGCGGCGAGCCGCCTGCCGGAGTATCCGCTGGAGGCGCTCGAGGGCATGGAGCACGTCCAGGCGCTCGTGGAGCGCTACAGCGCGTACGGCGCCGCGATCCGTAAGGATATCGACGTCGCCCAGGAGGCCGGCGACGCCGATACGGCCGACCTGCTCACCGAGATCTCGCGCCAGGTCGACAAGGACCTGTGGTTCCTGGAGGCGCACCTCCAGGCGTAGCAGGCCTGCCCGGAGACGCGCGGAGGGGCGTTTTGCTTCGCAAACGCCCCTCCGCTCTGTTCGCCCTCCATGTCCGGGGCGATCAGACGTCCTCGAAGATCCAGTTCTGCTGGCGCGCCAGCTCACGAAGCGCCTTGGTGAGCGTCTCGAGCTGCTTCAGGAGCAGGCCCACCTTCATGGGCGCGCTGGCGTCGCTCTTGACCCACTTGACCAGGTCGCCCTCGGCGTGGGCGCGGAACAGCCGGTCGGTCTCGTCGAGCATCTGGTCCAGCGAGCGGATGCGGAAGACGCGCGCCTTGTTCTTCGGCTGGTTCTCGATCGTCTCGTCCTCGACGCCGAGGTACTGGCCGTCGTCCGCGCCCTCGTCCTCGTCGTCCCACAGGTCGCTGTCGTCCTCCTCGATCGCGAACCCGCCGGCCGCAGCACCCTTCACCAGCCCGGCGGGCGCGGACGGCGCCTGCGGCTCGCCCCGGCGCGCCCCGGCCGTCAGGTCGACCCCCTGCTGCAGCGCCTGCAGCGCGTCGTCGAGCGAGAGGTTCGGGTTGGCGGCGAAGAAGCTCGAGAGCCGGCTCAGCTCGGCGGCCGACATGCCCTCGTCGACGGCGGCCTTGGCGAGCTCGATCTGGGTGCGGCGGTTGGGGATGCGGCGCAGGTGCTGCGCCTGGGTGACGTTCAGCTCGCCGCGGCGCAGGAACTCCTGCACCTCTTCGGGCAGGTCGAGCAGGCCGAGGTAGCGGCGCACGGTGCGCGGCGAGAGGCCGACCATCCGGCCCACCGCCTCGTCGAGCGCCCCCTCAGTCTCGGGGGTGTCCTCGGCGCCGATGCCGCGCTGGTGGCGAAGCTGCTCGCGCAGGCGGGCGAAGGCGCGCGCCTGCTCGAGGTCGTTGAGGTCGCGCCGCTGCAGGTTCTCGGTCAGCTGCTGCACCAGCGTCAGCGGGTCGTCGGCGTCCAGCAGGATGCAGGGGACGCGCTCGAGGCCGAGCTTGAGCGCGGCGACCCTCCGGCGGTTGCCGTAGACCACACGGTAGCGCCCGCGCCCGGCCTCGACGACGCCGAGCGGCTGGAGCAGGCCGTGGTCGGCGATCGTTGCGGCGAGGCCCTCGACGTCCCCGGGGTCCTCGCGCACGCCCTGCGGGTCGGCCTCCAGCGTCTGCGGGTCGAGATAGAGGAGTTGCATGGTTCCTCCAGGCCACGCGCGCCGAAGGGCGGGCGCTCGCAGCCGCCCGCTCTCCCCGGCGCGCCGGTATTCGGCACACTTGTTCGCAGCGAGTATAGCAGAAGTGCGGCTGGGGGGCAACCTGGCGGCGGCGGGGCGGGCCTGGGCGCCCGCCCGTGATGCTTCTTCCGCCGCCGGCGCCTGCGGTGCGTGCTACGCGAGGGCCAGGGCTGGGGCGAGCGCCGGGATGGCGCCGATCGCCTCGGCGGCGCGGCGCCGGGGCAGCATGAGCGGCGGGGCGGGGACGCGCCGCGCGGGGCGCGGGGCGGGGAGCTCCACAACCTGCGGGGCGGGCGTGTGGAGCGGGCCGATATACGGCTCGAGCACCTGGGCGAGCTGCTCCGGCGTAAACGGGCTGCGCAGGTACGCGTCGGCGCCCAGGGCGGCCGCGTACAGCTCGAGCTGCTCGGAGGACGAGATCACGACGATCGGTATGTCGCGTGTTGCGGCGTCCGCTCGCAGGAAGATGAACAGGTGCGGGTTATCGAGGGCGTGGGTCAGCTCGAGCAGTGCGATGTCCGGGGCGAGCTGGCGAACGGTTCGGCGAAGGTCGTCCGTGAGCCGCGAGCTGGGAAGCGGGTAGATGGCGTGCTCGCGGTCGCCCACCCCGAGACGCGTCTCTCGCACGAGTGTTGCGCTGTCGGAGAAGCAGGCAATGCGAGCCATTGGTCGTTATCCTTAGAATCTGTCAGTCGTCTCTACCGTAGTAGAATGCAGCCCCGGCGCATTTAGTTACGAGCGTCGCTAAAATCTCTGTTATCTGCCGTCGTATCCCTCAACCTGCGGTATAATCGCCGCGCTATGGACCGTGCCCTCGCGATACGCAACATCCTCAGCCGCAGCAGCGCCGACAAGGCGCTCATCATTCTGAACCCGTGGGCCGGGCGCGGCACCGCCGGCGAGCGCCGCGCGGAGCTGGAGGCCCACCTCCACCGCGCCCGGGTGCCGTTCGAGATCGTCACCACCCACAGCCGGGGCGGCGCGACCGAGCTCGCCTGGCAGGCGGTGGAGCACGGCTACGGGCGCATCGTCGCCGTCGGCGGCGACGGGACGATCAACGAGGTGGTCAACGGCATCAAGGGCGCCGAGGAGACCACCGGCCGGCGGGTTCCGCTCGGCGTCATCCCGCTCGGCACCGGGAGCGACTTCATCAAGTCGCTCGATGGCCTGTACCCGAACGATATCGCCAGCAGCGTGGAGCGCATCGCGCAGGGGCGCACGCGGCTGGTGGACCTGGGCAGCGCGCAGGTGGGCGATGGGCCCCGCCGGCTGTTCGTGAACGCGCTCGGCGTCGGGTTCGACGCGCAGGTCGCGGCCGAGGCGCTCAAGATCACGCGCGTCAAGGGCATCGCCGTGTACCTGCTGGCGATCATCCGCGCCCTGGCGAACTACAAGGCCCACCCGATGGTCGTCGAGTTCGACGAGCGCCGCCTCCACCGGCGCATGCTGTTCGCCGCGGTGGCCAACGGCCGCGCGCAGGGCGGCGGCTTCCTGCTGACGCCCGACGGCAAGATCGACGATGGCCTGCTGGACGTGTGCCTGGTGGATAAGCTGCGCCTGGACGAGATCATCCGCTATCTGCCGCGGGTGCTCGAGGGCACGCACACGCGGCTGCGGCAGGTCACGATGGCGCGCGCCCGCCGGGTCACGATCACGTGCTCGGAGCCCATGCCGGTGCAGGTGGACGGCGAGATCCTCGCCACCGACGCGCGCTCGGTCACGATCGAGCTGCTGCCGGCCGCGCTCGAGGTGCTGAACTAGCCGCTTTCGACGAAGAGGGGTTTCGCGGGGAGGCGCCGCCTTCACGCACCGCTGCGTAAGTCCCGCCGATGAAGACACGGAGCTCACACGTATGACCACACAGGACCTGCTGGCCCTCATCGAGGAGGGCCTCGACAACGGGCGTATCTCCCCCCACCTGGCCGCCTTCATCGCCGCCGATGTGCTCGGCGTCGAGGCGCACGAGACGGACTACATCGACGCGATCCGGGTGGTAGAGGCCAGCGAGAGCTAGGCCGCGCCGCTCCCGTGCTGCCCGAGCGCCCCCTGACCCGCCGGCGGGTCAGGGGGCCTCGCTGTGTTGCGGAGGAGATGCGGGTGGGCCTCAGGAGCAGCGCAGCCCGGGCGACAGGGTCGGGGGAGGCGCGAGCACCTGCTGGCCCGGCCAGGGCAGCAGCGCCGCCCCCTCCGCCTGCAGGGGGCCGAACGAGAGGCTCAGCCGTCGCCCGTCCGGCGCCGTCTCCGTCTCGCTGCGCAGCTCCAGGCGGTGCGCGCCGGCCGGCACCAGCAGCCGCAGCCGGACCGCGCGCGAGTGTGGCGCAGCCGGGATCTGCATGGTCGCCACCACAGCGTCGTTGAGCACGATCTCCAGCGGCCGGTCGCGCCCGTAGGCGGTGGCGCTGAGGCTCAGGGTCACCTGCGACGGCCGGCGCGCGATCAGGCGCAGCTCGGCGCGCTGATCCATCCAGCGCCAGACGCGCGCGCCGTCGGTCTCGGGGGCGTGCCAGCCGGCGGCGGGCCGCACCACCGGGCGCGCCTCGGCCGGGTCCACCGCGTACACCTCCAGCCGCGGGCCGGCCGCGTAGCTTGTGATCCCAGGCGCATCGAGCAGCGCCCGCAGCTGGCCGGCGCGGGCGCCGGACATCTGGTCCAGGTTGAGGACGACGAAGCGCACGCCGAGCGTCGCCAGCTCGCCGGCCGGGTCGTGGCGGAAGATGTCGGGCCCCTCCGGCTCGGTGAACCACAGCCGCCGCATCGCCGACGCGCCGTTGATCGGCGGGTAGTCGGGCGTGCGCGCCAGGTAGCCGCCGGCGAGCGGACGCGCGTGGCACAGCTGGTTGAGCATCGCGCGGCTGTCGTTCGTGCGCGGCGGCAGCTCCAGCACCGCGCCCTCCACCTCGTCCGCCCGCAGCGCGGCGTACTGCGGGTCGACCGCCAGCGGGAGCAGCGGAAGCGGGCGCGGCCACAGCTCGAACACCAGCAGCGCCGCCGCAGCCACCGCTATCGTCCGCCGCTGCGCCCGCCCGATCAGCGCCTGGAGGCCGAGGGCGACGAGCGCGGCCACGGGCAGCATCAGCACCCCGATCCAGTAGTTCGGCCTGGTGCTGTTGCGGAACGGGCTCAGGAGGTCCAGCAGCGCGAACGGCAGCGGCACGCCGGTCGGGTCGCCGGTGACCTTCAGCTCCGGCCCGAGCGAGAACACGAACGCCAGCAGCGCCAGCGCACCCCAGGGCCACGCCGCGCGCCACGACCGGGCCAGCGCGACGCCGCACAGGAGGTACACGGTCAGCCCGAGCGCCGCGCCGGCCTCGACCCCGGCCGGGCTGACGGCCGAGAGCGCCGCCGCGCTCCAGGCCCCCCACAGCGGGTGCAGGGTGTTGAGCGCCAGGTAGTCCACCAGCGCGGCGGCCTGGAACACCTGCCGGTCGTACCAGTCGCCCATCAGCGAGGCGCCGAGCTGGTCCGGCGGCCCGGCGAACAGCAGCACCGGCGCCGCCCAGGCCGCGTAGAGCAGCGCCAGGCCGCGCAGGGCGCTCGCCACGCTCAGGCCGGGCGCCTGAGCCTCCCGGCCGCGCCGGTGCGCGACGAGCGCCGCCAGCGCCACGTGCGCCGCGGTGTAGACCGCCAGGTACAGCCCGTAGTAGGCGCTCGCCAGGGTCGTCAGCGCCAGCGCCGAGCCGGCGGCGATGAAGCCGATGGCCGTCGGGCGGCGCAGGGCGCGCACGAGCACCAGCACGTACAGCGGGATCCAGTGGATGGCGATCACCTCCATCGCGCCCACCAGCAGCAGCTGCAGGTGGTAGGCTGAGAAGGCGAACACGAAGCCGCCTGCGAGCGCCGCCGCGACCCCCGCCAGCCCGCGGCAGAGCCGGTACGCGAAGTAGCCGCCGAGCGCGAACGACAGCAGGCTCACGGCGTTGAATGCCGCGGCCGGCCCGAATGCCAGCAGCACCGGAAGCACCAGCAGCGCGTTCGGCAGGCTCAGCGTCTGGAAGAACAGGTTGATGCGCTGCGGGAAGTAGATGTGCTCGCTGAGGTACGGGTTCCAGCCGCGCAGCAGGCTCTCGCGCGCCCACCACAGGTTCCAGATGCCCTGGCCGGCGTCCACCGGGATCTCGTAGAGCTGGATGGCCGCGCCCTGCATGTCCAGCGCCAGCGGCCAGGTGACGACCAGCGCCAGCGCCAGGTAGCCCAGCAGCACGGCGACGTGGCGCCGGAGCGGCTCGGCGGGCGGCGCAGGGGTGAGGGGGAAGCGCTCAGAGGGGAGCATGGCAGCGAGCTCTCATCGCCGGCGTCCCGCCGCGGCGATCACTGTCTGGTACCACGCCTCCAGGTCGGCCGCGAGCCGCTGCGAGCTGTAGCGCTCCGCGGCGCAGCGCCTTCCTTCCTCGGCCAGCCTGCGCGCCAGATCCCGGTCGTCCAGCAGCCGGACGATCGCGGCCGCCAGCGCGTCGACGTCCTCGTAGGGGAACAGCAGGCCGTTGCGCTCGTGCTGGACGATCTCGTTGCCGGTGGGCACGTCGGTCGTGACCACCGGCGCCCCGGCGGCCATCGCCTCCACCAGCATGATCCCGAAGCCCTCGTAGCGGCTCGGCGCGGCCAGCACGGCGGCCTCGCGCAGCAGGCGCAGCTTCTCGGCCTCGTCCGGGCGGTAGATGATCTCCAGCCGCTGCTCGGCGCCGCCCGCGGCCGCCAGCCGCCGCAGCTCGGCTTCGCCCTGAAGGTTGTGGCTGACGAACACGAAGCGCGCCTCGGGGTGCGCCCGCAGCACCGCCGGCATGGCCCGCGCCAGCAGGTCGAAGCCCTTGCGCGGCACCAGCTGCCCGACGAACAGCACGGTCGGGGCCGATCGTCGCTCGGCTGCGGCGTGGCTCTCCGCGCCGTCGAACTGCTCCAGATCGAGCGCGTTGGGCAGCACCACCGTGCGCTCGCGCGGCACCCCGAGCTGGACCAGCAGGCCGCGCTCGTGCTCGGAGAGCGCGACGGCGCCGTCGATCGCGCGCAGCGGCGCGTGGATCAGGTAGTTGCGCGCCGCCCGCCGCGGGTGTGCCCCGCGCGCGATGCGCCGCAGCAGCTCGCGCCCGTCGGTGATCGGCCCGTCCATGCGCAGCGGCTGCGCGAGCGGCCGCTCCCGGTCGGCCACCAGATCCCCGTCGTGCAGCAGGCCGTGCGGCGTGAGCACCACGGGCACGCCGAGCCGGCGCGCCAGCGCGACGGTCTGGAAGCCGAGCAGGTTGCGCAGGTGGTGCAGGTGGACGATGTCGGGCCGCTCGGCGCGCAGCATCCGCAGCAGCAGGTCGGGCGAGAAGAAGCCCCAGGTCCGGCAGCGGTGGATCGCGACGCCCTCCGGCAGCCACTCGTGGCGCCGGGCGCTCCCGGGCCGGCGCGGGTCGTAGTAGGCGTACGCCGCGACGTGGTGGCCCCGCCGCGCCAGCGCCCGCGCCTGCAGGTGCTCCGGCCAGCTCGGGAAGAAGAAGCCGTAGGTGGTGACGATCAGGATCTTCATGCGAGTATAGCAGCGGGCCGGCGACGGTCAGGCGGTTGCGCTCCGCGCGCTTCGTGGTCTGCTCTCCAGCGCAGCCCGGTAGGCCGCCTCGACGCGGTCGGCCACCGCCGGCCACGCGAACTGCGCCGCCCAGCCCGGCGCGGCCGCGGCCATCGCCTCCCGCCGGGCCGGGTCCTCCAGCAGCGAGCGGCAGGCGGCCGCCAGCGCCTCCGGGTCGCGCGGCGGCACCAGCAGCCCGGTGCGGCCCTCGTCGATCACCTCGGGGAAGCCGCCGAAGCGCGAGGCGACCACCGGCAGCCCGCAGGCCTGCGCCTCCACCGGCCCGATCCCGAAGGTCTCGCTCGCGTAGCTCGTCGCGAGGAGCAGGTCCGCGGCGCAGTACAGCTGCGGCAGCTCGGCGCGCGGCTTGGCGCCCAGGAAGCGCACGCGCGCTGCGACCCCGACCTCGGATGCCAGCCGCTCGAGGCCCGGCCGCTCCTTGCCGTCCCCGACGATCGCCAGCGCCGCGCCCGGGATGCCGGCCAGCGCGCGGATCGCGATGTCCACGCCCTTCCAGGGCTGGTCGAGCCGCCCGATCCACAGCAGCAGCGCCGAGGGGGCGTCTGGCCGCCGCTCGTCAGCTGCGGCGCCGAGCAGGTCGCGCCGCAGCGCCTCGTCGCGCGGGCGCGGCCGGAACAGGCCGGTGTCGATCCCGTTGAACACCACCGTCGGCTCGAAGCCGTAGCGCGCGGCCACCGTGCGGGCGTTGAAGCGGCTGCAGGAGACCGCCCCGTCGACCCGGCGCGCGAGCAGCCGGTCGCCCCGGTAGAAGTCCTCGCCGTGGCAGCCGAGGATCACCCGCGCCCCGCCCAGCCGCCGGGCCAGCAGCGCGGGCCCCATGTCGTACGGCTTCTGCAGGTGGATGACGTCGTAGCCGCCGCGCGCCAGCTCGGGCAGCGCCGCCACGCCCAGCGTCAGGCGCTCGAGCAGCTTCGCCTCGGCGTAGGCCCGGCGCAGCGGCGGGATGCTCTGGAAGAACGCCCGGCTCACGAACGGGAAGGTCAGCACCCGCACGCCGGGCGCTGGCTCCCGCCGCGGCCCCGCGCCGCCGATGATCGTGACGTCGTTGCCGCGCCGCGCCAGCTCGCGCCCCAGGTCCCACACGAAGGACTCGACGCCGCCGTACTTGGTCGTCGTGGTCAGGTTGTAGAGGGCGATCTTCACGGAGTATCAGTGTCCAGTAGCCACGAGGCCTGACGTCTACAGCACCCGCAGCAGCCAGCGGCTGCCGGGAAGCCGCATCCGCGCCAGCTGCTCGCGGTCGCGCGGGTCCAGGCCGCCGGCCAGCCGCAGCGCCGCCAGGAAGCCCGCCGCCCCGACGCCGCTGACCGCCAGCAGCAGCAGCGCCTCCCGCAGCCGCGCGCCGAGGTCCGCCTGCGCGGGGAGCGGCGGCAGCAGCCCGCGGATGGCCAGGACCAGCAGCGCCATCGCGGCCGTGGCCGCCACCACGCGCGCCGAGAAGCGCCACGGCCAGCGCAGGCCGAGCATCCGCGCCCCGTTGGCCGTCGCCCAGAGCCCGGCGGCGGTCCGCGCCAGCCCGAAGGCGAGCGCGACGCCCAGCAGCCCGAGCGCCGGGGGCAGCAGCCACGCCAGCGGCGCCACCACCAGCAGCGTCAGCAGGCGCGAGGCGACCACGATCCCCAGCCGCTCGTACACGATCAGCGCGTTGTGGGCGGTGGTGAGCAGGCACTCGGCGAACAGACACGGCGCCAGCACCCACACGATCGGCGCGGCGTCCAGGTACTGCGGGCTGATCACTAGCAGCGCCGGCTCGGCCAGCAGCACCAGCCCGACGGCGCCGGGCACCAGCAGCAGCAGCTGGAGCCGCACCAGCGACTGGTAGGCGCCGTCCAGCGTGCCGCCCTCGCCCTGGCGCACCCGCGTGAAGAGCGGCACCTGCACCCCGACCATGGGGGTGTACAGGTAGCCGAGCGCCATCCGCGCCAGCGCCGCCCCCGCCGCGAGCAGCGCCACGTCGCCGATGTTGCCCGCCAGGTAGATCGCGAACCCGGCGCTGGCGATGAAGTCGGTCGCCGTCATCAGGAACGAGACCGCGGTGTAGCGCACGAAGCCCGCGGGCAGCCACGAGCGCAGCGGTGCGCCGGAGCCCGGGTGCTGGAGCTCGGGCGGCGAGCCCTGTGCCTCGGGCGCCAGCGCGAGCCCGAAATCGGCCCGCCAGGCCCGGTACACCTGCCAGCCCGCCAGGGCGACCGCCAGCGCCGGCGCGAGCACCATCGCCCCGAGCACCCCGAGGATGTCCCACTGGTCCGGCAGCAGCAGAATGGCCGCGACGCTGAGCAGCTGCGGCAGCAGGCCGGCGGCGAGCGTGATGCTGTTCCAGGCCCGCTGGCGGAAGAAGCTGTTCAGGTACGCCATCAGCAAGTCGTACAGCACGCCGAGGAACAGCAGCGCCAGGATCGCGGCGATCACCAGCCACCCGGAGCGGAGGAGCAGGTCGAGCAGCACGGCGCGGTCGGCCGAGCCGAGCGCCGCGTCCTCGAGGATCTTGGCGCGCAGCGTGTTCAGGTACGGCTCGCGGAACAGCGTGGCCAGGCCGACGCCGAGCACCGCCAGCACGGCCATCTGCGCGGCGAAGACCGCGGTGAGCAGCCGCAGCACGGCCCGCGGCCCCCCGCTGCGGCTCAGCTCGGGGATGTACTTGGGGAGCGCCCGCTGCGTGCCGAGGTCCACCGCCGTCCCCAGGCCGTTGTTGGCGCCGCTGACCAGCGCCAGCAGGCCGTAGCTCGCCGCGGTCAGCAGGTTCAGCTTCACCAGCGTCGAGAGCACCTCGGCCAGCAGCCGCAGCGGCACGAACACGGTGTTCCAGACCACCGCGCGCGAGACCTGCGAGGCGAGCGTGGGCGGTTGAGTTGTCGCGGGCTCAGTTGCCATCAGCAGTCAGTACTCAGCGTGTCGCTAGCGCTCCTTGGTGAGCGCCAGCTCGAACATCCCAACCAGCCAGCGCCGCTCGGCGCGGTAGGCGGCCTCTTCCAGCCCGACCGCCCGCAGCGCCCCGCGCAGCAGCCGCCGCGAGAGGCGCTGGCTCGCCAGCACCCCCGCCCGCAGCCGCTCCTCGCGCAGGTCGCGCACGCTGAACCCGTGCCGCCGCGCGAGCGCGACGAACTCGCCGTAGCGGAAGTAGTGCATCTCGCTCAGCCGCTGCATGTCGCGGAAGGCCGCCCCCTGCTTGCCGCGCCCGCGCCACCTGATGAGCAGCTCGGCCAGCGGCCGCGGCAGGTAGTTGATACCGCGCATGTGGTAGTGCGGGTCGACCCACGCCCGGCGGTTGATCACGGTCACCAGCGCCACCCCGCCCGGCCGCAGCACCCGGCCGATCTCGGCCAGCACCTGGCTGGGGTCGCGCACGTGCTCGATCACATCCCAGCATACCACGGCGTCGAACGACGCGCTCGGCAGCGGGAGCGCCTCGCCGGCCGCGTTCGCGATCGGGATGCGCAGCCGGTGGCGGGCGGCCCGCAGCGCGATGATCCCGCAGTAGGCCTGGTTGTACTCGCAGGCCGTGACCCTGGCGCCCCGCAGCGCCGCGGCCACCGCGAAGCCGCCCATGCCGGCGCCCAGGTCGAGCACGCGCAGCCCGTCCAGCCGCCCGGCGAGCCCCTCCAGGGTCGCCAGCCGCTCCTCCTGGTAGCGCTCCTGGTTGATGCGCCGCTCGCGCCAGGCGGCGTAGTCGCGCCGCCAGGTCATGTGCTGCAGCCAGGGGTCGATCGCTCGTTCCAGGTCGGTCGTCATTGTTCGCATTCCGCTGCCAGCGCCGGGCCGGTGCTGGCGGCCGCAGTGCTATCCGCCGGCCCCTTCGGCCCGCGCCTCCAGTACCGCCACCCCGACGTACCACGGCGCCCGCTCCAGATCCAGCAGCCCGGTGTCGCTGCGCAGGCGCAGCACCGTCGCGTCCATCTGCTCGCAGCCCGGCACGCCGCCCAGCGCCAGCCGCAGGCGCTGCTCGGCGCCGCTTAGCACCACCCGCGTCAGCCGCGGCCCGCCGTCGAGCTCGATGTCCACGGCCCGCCCCGCCGGCCCGCGCAGCGCCAGCGCCACCTCCCCGCACGTCGGCGCGAGCCGCACGCGCCCGTCGCCGAGCGTCCAGCGGCCGGCCGGCAGGTCGAAGGTCGCCGGCGCGAACCCGTCGTAGTGCCCGAGCGACTCCGGCGCGCCGGGGATCACGGCGGCGGGCGGCGCCCCGACGGCGGCCTCCCAGGCCCAGCGGTAGAGGTCGTTCCCGGCGCGCCAGTAGTCGTCGATCGCCGCCAGCTCCGCGCGCGCCGTCTCGGGCCTGCCGAGCGGGGCGGCGAGCAGCGCCCGCATCCCGCGCGCGTACAGGCTGCGCCCCTCGCGCTCGATCGCCGCGCCGTACAGCGCGTCCGCCTCGGCGTAGCTTCCCTGCGCGCGCATCAGCTCCGCGAGCGCGATCCAGCGCAGCGCGTTCTGCGGGTCGGTGTCGCGCGCCTGCTCCAGCAGCGCCCGCGCCCGCCCCGGATCGCCCGCGGCCACCGCCCAGCGCGCCGCGAGGGCGTGGCGCTCGCCGGCCAGCCAGGTCACGTAGCGCGTGCTCCCGATCAGCAGGATGAACAGCGCGCACCCGCCGGCGGCCGCGTACATGCGCCAGCCGCGCCGCAGGGGCGGCCCGCCCACGCCATCCGCCTGGCGCCCGCGGCGGAGCCGCCAGGCGCCCCACAGGCGGAGGAGCGCGTAGGCGCAGAACGGCACGAACGCCACGACGATCGGCAGGCGCAGCCGCGGGTGCCCGATCGTCAGCGCGGCCAGCCCCGTTGCCACCGCGACCCACAGGAGGGTCGGCAGGGCGCGCCGCAGATCCGGCGCGAAGCACACGCCGGCGATGCCGAGCAGCATGATCAGAATGTACTGCGCGTCCGCCAGCAGCGTGAGCCCGAGCGGCAGCTCGCCCGCGTTCTGCACCACCGGCTCGCCCGCCGGCCCGACCGAGATCACGTCGCCCGCGGCGTACGAGCGCGTCTGCAGCAGGTAGAGCGAGGCGATCTTGAAGCGCGCCCGGCCGATGAACTCCGCCGGGTTCTCCGCCGCCCGCTCCAGCGTCCAGCGCAGCGCGAGCGACTGGCGGTCGGCCAGGTTCGGCACCGCGAACAGCTCCCGGTCGCGCGCGTCCTTCTCCTCCGGGCTGCGCACCGCGCCGTACCACATGCTGATGCCGCCGTTGGTGTCGACCAGGATGAGCCGGCCGTGGGCGGCGTAGTTGCGCGCGGTCCAGGGCGCGATCACCAGCGCTGCGCCCAGCAGCAGGGCCGCCGCGCGCGCGCCTCCGTGCCCCCATGGGGCAGCCCGGCCGCACCAGAAGAGCCAGAGCGCCGCCGCCGGGATGAGGAACAGCCCCACCGCGCGCGTGAGCGTCGCCAGGCCGAGCGCGGCGCCCGCGGCCAGCGCCCATGTCCAGCGCCCGCCGGCCAGGGCGCGGTCGAGCGCCGCGAGCGCCAGGGCGATCAGCGTCACGAACAGCGCCTCGGCGTACAGCGCGCTCCCGAAGGCGGCCAGCGGCACGAACAGCGCCGCGATCAGGGCGGAGAGCAGCCCCACCCGCGCGTCGAAGAGCTGCCGGCCGAGCGCGTAGAACGCCAGCGCCCCCGCGCCCATCAGCCCGGCCTGCAGCAGCAGCGCGCGCGCCACATCCATCCCGGCCAGCGGCAGAAGCAGCGCGAGCAGCGCCGGGTACAGCGGCGGGCGCAGCCACTTGCCGGTGTCGTGGTAGCCGCCCTGGAGGATGTGGAGCGCCGCGCGGTAGTACTCCTCGGGGTCGCCCGGCGGCACCGCCCCCGAGCGCGCCTGCCAGTGCCAGAGCCACAGGCGCAGGGCGACCGCGAGCAGGGTGATTCCGCCGAGCGCGGCGACCAGCGACCAGCGGTCGACGGCCAGCGACCAGCGCAGCGCCTCATCAGCCGATGGTCGCCCGCCCTTCGTCGTTCGTCCGGCGATCACGGGTCCACCCGGCGCAGCAGCAGCAGGCCCTGCTCCTCCCGCAGCGTCTCCCAGCGATCCGAGGCGCGCAGCTGCTCGAAGAACTCCCGGCCGCGCTCGGTGTGCAGCGCGGACGCCCGCGTGTCGATGAACAGGTACTCGGCGCTCTCCAGCGGCGGGAAGGACTCGTCGGGCGGGACGTAGTACAGATAGCGGCGCGGCATCATGCGCGGCGCCAGGAACGACGTGGCCCCCAGCGGAGCGTCGGGCGGGACGAGGGCGGCCATCCGCTCCATCGCCGCTATGCGCGCCGGGTCCTCGCGGTAGCGCACGGTGGTGATCACCGGGTTGCGGTAGGCCAGGTTCACCGCCGCGGCGAACAGCACCAGGCCCAGCAGCAGGGCGGCGGGGCTGCGCAGGCCGGCCAGGAGCTGCGGCGGCTCTCGCCCATCGGCCGAATCGCCTGCTCGTGCGCTCCGAGCGCGCCACCAGGCCCACAGCCGCGCCCCGCCGACGATCGCCGCCAGCACGAGCCCCGGGATCACCAGCGCCTGGTACTGCTCGCGCACGGTGATCTGGAACGGCCGCAGCGAGAGCAGGTTCATCGCCAGCGGCGGCGCCGCCAGCAGCATCACTTCGGGCGCCAGCAGGGGCAGCAGCGCCAGCGGCAGCAGCATCAGCAGCACATAGGTGATCTTCGGGCCGGTGAAGACGATCTGCGCCACGTACAGCGGCCGGGTCACGATCGTCATCAGGATCTCACCCAGGCTGCGCCCCAGGTGCGGGTAGTAGGCCAGCTGTGGGCTCGTCCCCGGCCAGGTCTCGGAGTAGTCCTCGGTCGATCCGGTGCGCGGCTGGTAGTCCTCGTGGTAGAACGCCGGCGTCACGACGTTCGTCGCCAGGTAGAACCAGGCCAGCCCGAGCACCAGCGGCGGCAGCGCCCAGCGCCAGCCCATGCGCCACACCGCCGCCAGCAGCCCGAAGGCGGCGACCACCAGCGACACGTCGGTGCGCGTCGTCAGCGCCACCACCAGGCACCCGAGGAACCCCAGCAGGAGCCGCGCAGCGTGCTGCCCAGGCGTGGACGACGCGGCGAGCTTCGCCCGCTGCAGGAAGTAGAACGCCCCCAGCAGCGCCGGGACCGCGAGCGTGCGCGGCTGCCACGGCGCGCTCATCGTCACGAACCAGACCGAGGGGTAGAGCAGGTACACCGCGGCCCAGGCCAGGCCGGCCGCGGCCGACCCGCCGAACCGGTCGCGGGCAACGGCGTAGACCGGCAGCGCGCCGAGGCCCATGAACAGCGCCTGGAAGAAGTGGAGCGTCAGCGCCGAAGGGAACAGCGCGTAGAACGGCACCAGCAGCAGGATCGCCGGGATGAAGTCCATGCCCCACAGGTGGTCTGTGTGGCGGTAGTGCGAGATCTCCAGGAAGCGGCCCTGCGTCGTGTTCCAGATCGACTGCTCGTAGTCGATCTGGTCGTACCCCTGGCCCCAGCTGTAGTACTTGTAGGTCAGCCCGAAGAACAGCAGCGCGGCGTACCCGGCCACCATGAGCCCCAGCGCGAGGCGCGGCCGCCCCACCAGCGCGGGGAGCGCCCACCACGCACGTGGCTGAGGTTCCGAGCGGTAACCGCTCGCCGTTTGCTGTGCCATATCCTCAGTTATCCCGTAAGGCGTCGTCTGACAGAGCTATGCGGCGGCCTTGCCCCCGCACTCCCTGAAAGTGCCCGTGGAGGGCCTGTGGCCCTCCACACTCTCCGTAAGCGAATTGGCCGTGCCGCCCGCCTCACTCCCTCGCCCGGCGGCCAGCGTCAGACCACCGGCGAGCGAATGATGCGGATCACCCACAGGTCGAGCGCCGTCGCCAGCGTGAACAGGTAGACCGCCGCGACCAGCGTCTTGCCCCACACCCCGCGCCGCCAGAAGCGGTCGGCGTACACCGCCCAGCACAGGCACAGCGCCGGGACGATGTAGAAGATCTGCTTGTCGACCATCGAGATGCGGTAGCCGGCCACCATGAAGATCACCGCGACGGTGTACCACGCGGCGAGCACCACCCACAGCAGCCGCCGGCCGCGCAGCGCCACGAACCCCGGCACGCAGAAGAACAGCGGGATCAGGATGCCGTAGTACAGGTAGCCGTCCGGCCGCATGTCGTAGCGCAGGTGGCGCCAGAAGCCCAGCATGTACTCGCTGAACGGCGGCCGCTCGACGCCGACGCTCTCGGGGCCGCGCGTCGCCAGGCTCAGCACGTACGGCACCGTCCGCTCGATCATGCTCGGGATGTACTGGCCGTAGTAGATCAGCACCGAGAGCGCGATCGCCAGCCCGGTGGCGAGCGCCACCCCGCGCGCCGCGCCCGGGACCCGCGCGTTCTCGCCGGGGCCGGGCGGGTACACCCGCTCGATGAACAGGAACAGCGCGACGAACAGCACGTGGAACACCGCCATCACGGTGTAGAACAGCATCGTGACCAGCGTGAGGGCGGTGAGCAGCGCGATCGGCCCCCGCCGGTTCAGCCGCGGGTACAGCGTGACGATCGCCGTGGTCGTGACCAGCGTCCACCACATGCCCGACGTGGTCGGCACGTTGCCCCACGAGTGCAGCAGGAAGGTCACCGGCGTGACGGCGTACAGCAGCGCGGCCAGCAGCGCCACCCGGTTGCTCAGGCCGCTCTTGAGCGCCAGCATGGCGATCAGGAACACGCGGCTGCAGTCGAGCAGCGCGCTGAACAGGTTCGCGCTGGTCTCGAGCGGCCAGGGGAACACCACGAACAGCGTCGAGAACAGGTGGAAGAACGGCGAGTACGGGATCACCGGCCGGTTCGGCCCCCACTCGTCGATCGGCATGACCGACTCGGAGAAGGCGCCGGGCAGGTACATGGCCGCCAGGTTGCCGTCCAGGATCCAGCGCACGCGGTCCATGTGCCAGCCGATGTCGATCGCCCGCATGTAGGGGTAGAGCAGCCCGCCGCCTTTGACCCAGAAGCCGGCGATGAAGGCCAGCACCAGCGCGTCGCGCAGCCACGGCGCCAGCGGGATCTCCAGCCGGCGGAACAGCCACTCGCTCAGCCGCTGCAGCGCCGCGGTCAGCAGCACGCTGAACAGCATCAGCAGCGCGAGCGGCTCCATGAAGAAGCCCATCGGGAAGCGGTAGCGCGCCAGCGCCCACCCGCCGAGCAGCAGCACCCCGACCCCGGCGCCCAGCGCCACCCAGGGCGGGACGCGCACCAGACGCAGCGCCGCGTACATCGAGAGCGCCACCGCCAGCGACGCCAGGAGCGCGCGCCACGGCGGCACGGCCGCCCCCAGCGGCCCGCCATCGTCGATCGGCGCCACTGTGATGCGCTCGATCGCCACGCCGAGCGGCCGCGGGTCATTGTAGACGCGCGAGCGGATCGTGAGCGTCAGGTTGCCGTCGCCGACGAGCTCGGCCGGCACCATGAACGAGAGGCGCCTGAACTCGCCGGCGTACTCCGGCAGCTGCGCGAGCGGCGTGCCGTTCGCGAAAAGCTGCGCCTCGACCGGCTCGCCGTCCGGGTGGGCGACGACGGCGTTCAGCTCGACGCGCCACGCGCCGCGGCCGAGCGCGGGGAAGGCGATCTCGGCCTCGCCGCTCGTCCAGCGGTAGGTGCGGGCGCCCGAGAGCGTCACCGAGCGCCCCTGCACCGGCGGCACCTCGATCGTGCGGTCCTGCAGCGGCTCGAGCCGCAGGGTCAGGCTCTCGCCGGCGGTCGCGCCCTCGGGCAGCTTAGTGCGGAACTCGCGCGCGCCGCCGCCCCAGTCGGTCAGGGTCGCGAAGCGCCGCTCGTTGGCGAACACGGCCACCAGGCGCCGCGGGAACTGCTCGCTGGGCGTGAACTCGTCCAGCGTGATCGTCGCCATGCGGAACGCCGGGTTGAGCCCCTCCTCGATCCGCAGCTCGTCGCTGCCCTCCGGCCAGTCGAAGCTGCGGCTCGGGCTCACCGCGGTGAACTCCCGCGCGTGGAAGCCCTGCAGGTACGGGAAGTCCGCGTCCGCGCCGATGTCGATCGCGACCTGCGGCCGGACGCTGTAGGCGGCGAGCAGCGCCACGAGCACGCCGAGCGCCAGGATCAGGGGCGGCAGTCCGGGCCGGGCCGAGCGCAAACTTACCGCGGGCCGCCTCACAAGGACGGGCGCCCGCGAGACATCACGGGTTGCCAAGCGGTGACCTCTTTCCAATCGTCAGCGCGGCATTATAGCATAGCGGGGCTGCGCCTCCTCAGGGCAGCATGTCTCCGCCGCTCTGCGGTGGGGAAGGGAACGCGGTGGGCCTGCAGATACCCGGATCTCCCCGCAGCACCGCACCGCGTCAGCTCAGGAGGTGTGGGCTGCGGGCAGCTCTCTGGGCGCATACGTAACACCGGCTATGTATAATGTCGGTGTTGCGCGCCTCGCGTACACCGAAGAGAGGAATACCCCATGCTCAAGCGTACCGCCGCGCTCGTCGCTGCCGCACTCATGCTCGCCGGCTGCGCGCTCCCCACGCTTCCCTTCGCCGCGCCCGCAACGCCCACCGCGCCGCGGGCCTCCACAGCCGACACACCTGCCCCGGCTGCCACCCCGGCGGCCTCGTCCAGCGCACCTGTCGCAGAGGCCGTCGGGAGCGCCGCTCCCACTGGCGGCGTGGAGCTGATCACCGGCGAGTTCACCTACACCAACGACTTCGTCTTCACCTACTACGTCGAGCACGCCGTCGCGCTCGCGGACCTGCGCGGGTTCGTCCTGCGCGACCGCGAGTGGGAGCTGCCGGTCGAGAGCCAGGTGCTGGGCTATATGGAACTCGACCACGAGGCGCAGCGCGGCACCTTCCGCCTGCAGCTCCCGGTGCGGCCGCACGGCGTGCCGAGCGATGTGGACAACGACGACGTCGAGGAGGCCGGCGTCCAGATCTTCGCCGTCAGCTGGTGGCCGAACCTCTCCGGCGGGCCGTTCGCCGCCGGCGACGACCGCAGCCGCGGCTGGCCGAGCTACCTGGACTCGATCCGCGTCGACAGCGAGCGCGAGGACGAGATCATCGGCGGCAAGCTGGTGGTGTGGGCGCCGGACGACGCCCAGGAGTTCCCCACCGGCTTCGGCCCCGACGGCCTGCTCTTCACCGAGGATGACCCGGTCGGCCCGATCCCCGCCGGCTACTCGGTGGTGGACCTGGACCAGGAGCCGTTCGGCATCAGCCGCCGGCCCGAGGAGCAGGTCACGCTCTACGAGCCGGCCGATGTGGCGGTGAAGGACTTCTCGCGAGACTCCTACAGCGAGGCGTTCCGCAAGATGGTCGCGCAGCTGCGCAGGGAGTACGCCTTCAACGGCATCCCGGGCAAGGAGCCGGACTGGGACGCGCTGGTCGCCGAGCTTGAGCCGCGCATCGTCGAGGCCGAGCGCAACAACGACGCGCGGGCGTTCTACCGGGCGCTGAACGACTTCGTGCTCGCCTTCCCGGACGGCCACGTCGGGCTGAACGGCGGGCTCATCGGCGCGCAGGTCTTCGCCGAGCAGACCGCCGGCGGCTACGGCTTCGCCATCCGCGAGCTCAGCGACGGCAGCTTCGTCGTCGTGTACGTGCTGGAGAACAGCCCGGCCGCCCGCGCCGGCATGCGGGTCGGCGCGACGGTCACTGCGTTCAACGGCCTGCCGATCGGCGAGGCGGTCTCGCAGGTGCGCCCGCTGACCACCTTCAGCACCGAGACCTCGCGCCGCTACCAGCAGGTGCGCTACCTGCTGCGCGCTCAGCCAGGCGACACCGCCGAGGTCACCTTCGCCAACCCGGGCGCGGCCCCGGTCACGGTGACGCTCACCGCCATCGAGGAGCGCCAGAGCTTCGCGGCCACATCGCTCTACCTCGGCGTCGACCCGAACGCCCTGCCGGTCGAGTTCCGCCTGCTCCGCTCCGGCGTCGGCTACATCAAGCTCAACTCGAACTACGACGACCTGCACCTGCTGATACAGCTGTTCGAGCGCGCGCTGCGGACCTTCCAGAACAACCGGTCGCCGGGCGTGATCATCGACCTGCGCCAGAACACCGGCGGCGCTCCGCTCGGGCTGGCCGGCTACCTGACCGACCAGCCGATCCCGGCCGGCCAGAGCGAGGCGTACAGCGACGCGACCGGCCGGTTCGAGAAGCGCGGCGTGCCGCGCGAGATCGAGCCGAACGAGACGCAGTTCCGCTTCGATAAGGTGGCGGTGCTGGTCGGGCTGGCCTGCTCCAGCGCCTGCGAGTTCGAGGCGTATGGCTTCAGCCAGATCCCGGGCGCGATCGTCGTCGGCTACTACCCGACCAACGGCATCTTCGCCGACGTGGCGCGCGGCGACTACCGGCTGCCGGAGGGCTTCTCGGCGCAGTTCTCGGCGATGCGCACGGTGCTGCCGGACGGGAGCCTGCTGATCGAGGGCAAGGGCGTCGAGCCGACGCTGCGCGTGCCGATCACGGCCGAGGGGCTGCTCTCGGGCCAGGACGTGGAGCTGCAGGCCGCCGAGCAGGCGATCCTGGGGCGCTGATCAGGCTGACGGGGCGACGAGGTGAC
>ERZ777003.1834-NODE-1834-length-28593-cov-6.648258_pt1 | contig 28593 bp, 26 predicted proteins | sample MGYA00374956_ERZ777003 | MGnify/ENA primary metagenome ERZ777003 (study PRJEB29302, sample SAMN06268252) | bioreactor metagenome | isolation source: Joint BioEnergy Institute, California, USA | place: USA:Joint BioEnergy Institute, California, USA | collected... | reverse complement strand
GGGGGGGGGGGGGGGGGGGCGGCACGACCCGTGGCGGGATGAGGCTCCGGGCAAGATCCTGCACGAGCTGCGCACGGGCGAGCTTGTCCGCACCAATGAAGTCCCCTTTGGCCCCTACTTTGGCACCATCGACGCGACGCCTCTCTTCTTGATCCTGGCGGGCGAGTACTGGCGCTGGACGGCCGACGGCGGCCTCATTCGGGAGCTTTTGCCCGCGCTGCGGGCGGCGGCGGCGTGGATGGACACCGACGGCGACTTGGACGGCGACGGGTACGTCGAATATCACCGGCGCTACCACGGCGGCCTGGACAACCAGGGCTGGAAAGACTCGGGCGACTCCATCGTGCACCGGGACGGGCGCCTCGCGCAGCCGCCCATCGCCCTCGCCGAGGTGCAGGGGTACGTATATGCGGCGCGGCTGCGGTTTGCCGACCTGCTCGAGGCCATGGGCGACCTGAGCGAAGCGGCCGTCCAGCGCGATCGGGCGGCCCGGCTCAAGGCGGCCTTCGACCGGGACTTCTGGGTCGAAGAGACCGGTTTCTACGCCTTGGCCCTCGACAAGGACAAGCGGCCGGTGGCGTCGGTCACCACTAACCCGGGACACTGCCTCTGGAGCGGGATCGTGCCGGGCGAGCGGGCGGCGCGCATGGCCGAGGTGTTCCTGTCGCCCGACATGTTCTCGGGCTACGGCTTGCGGACGCTGGCCGCGAGCGAACACGCCTATCATCCGTTGAGCTATCACCGGGGTACCGTTTGGCCCCACGACAACTCCCTCGTCGTTTTGGGGCTTGCCCGCTACGGCCACGGCGCGGCGGCCGCCCGCATCACGAGCGGTCTTTTTGCCGCCGCCGCCTATGACCCGTTCCGCCGGCTGCCCGAGCTTTTCAGCGGCTACCCGGCCAGCGACGATGGACCCGTGGGTTATCCTGTGGCGTGCGTGCCGCAGGCGTGGGCCGCGGCGACGCCCTTCATGCTGCTCCAGGCCGCGCTCGGCCTTGAGGTCGACGCGCCCGCCAACAAGCTGCGGCTGTCGCCCCACCTGCCCGAGGACGTGGGCCGGGTGCAAGTGCGCCGCCTGCGCTTCGGCGACCGGCTCGCGAGCGTTACGGTCGAGCGGCGCCGGGACGGCGGGTATGCCTGGTCGGTCGACGTTTCGTCCGGGCCGCAGCCTGAAGTGTCGACGGGAGGCACTGTGTTCTCCTGACGCCCCGCCGACGGCAACGTTCGATTGGGTCTACATGGAGCCGGCCCCACAACGGCCGGCTTTTTGATCCCGACAATTCCGCCTGGTTTGCAGGTTGCCCTCCGGCCCGCGAGGTGCTATGTTCGAGGTGCCGCAGGATACCCGGGTTTCCCGGCGGCAGGCAGCCGGCGGCCGCGGTGGTTGCTTACGCGGCCCAGGGTGCTTTCAGCGCGGAGTTTGTCGAGGAGAGATGGATCGTGGGCAGTGGAGAGCCGGTGGCGGCGCCCGTACCGGACGCGCCTCTTCGCCGGTGGCAAAGGTGGGTTGAGCGGGCACCGATCCTCGGGTGCGTCGGCAACACGCCGATGGTGCCTTTGCGGCGCATCGCCCGGCACGTTCCGGGCGTGGAGCTTTACGCGAAACTCGAGTGGTTCAACCCGGGCGGGTCGGTCAAAGATCGGCCGGCGCTGTGGATGATCATGACCGCCCTTGAAACCGGCCAGCTGACGCCGGACAAGGTCATTCTCGACTCCACCTCGGGCAACACCGGGATCGCCTACGCGATGATCGGCGCCGCGCTCGGGCTCAAGGTGGAACTGTGCCTGCCTGAAAACGCGAGCCTAGAGCGCAAGCGGACGATTCTCGCCTACGGGACCAAGATTCACTTTACGGACCCTCTGGAAGGGTCCGACGGGGCGCGGGTGGTGGCCGCGGAGCTTTTCCGGGCGAACCCCGACCGGTATTTCATGCCCGACCAATATAGCAACGCGGCCAACCCGCAGGCGCACTACGAGACGACGGGTCCCGAGATCATGCGCCAGACGGGCGGCCGGGTGACGCATTTCGTGGCCAGCATCGGCACGAGCGGCACGCTGATGGGCACGGGACGGTACCTCAAGGATCGCAATCCGGGCATTCGCGTGTACGCGGCCGAGCCCGACAGCCCCTTCCACGGGCTCGAAGGGATGAAGCACATGGCGACCGCGATGGTGCCGGCCATCTACGAGGAGTCGTGGCTCGACGGCAAGTTTTCGGTGGCTACGGAGGAGGCGTACGAGTACGTGCAGCGGCTGGCGCGGGAGGAGGGCTTGATGGTCGGGGCATCTTCGGGCGCGGCCGCTGCTGCCGCGGTGCGCCTGGCCGAACAGATCGGAGAAGGCGTGATCGTGACGGTGTTCCCCGACAGCGGGGCCCGGTACTTGAGCACCGAGCTTTGGGAGGCGGTGGCGGGATGCTGATCATGGACGAGGCGACGTACGGGGCCATCGCCGCCCACTGCGCGGAAGGGTACCCGCACGAGGTGTGCGGCCTGCTCGTGGGGCGGGCCGAGGGCGACGACAAGCGCATCGTACGGGCCGAGCGGGCGCGCAATCTGAACACCGAGCGGGCCCACGACCGCTACGAGCTCGATCCGATGGACTTTCTCCGTGTGGACCGGTCCCTGGACGGGACGGACCTGGCCATCGTGGGGGTGTATCATTCGCACCCGGATCACCCTGCCCGGCCGTCCCAAACGGACCTGGAACGGGCGTGGCCGGCGCTGTCCTACCTCATCGTCTCCGTGGAGAAGGGGACGCCCGCCGCCGCCCGGTCCTGGGTGCTGGACGAGGCGGCAGGGCAGTTTCGCGAGGAGCCCGTCCAGGTCGAGCGCCCGGTCCGCTAGGGTCTGAATACGTCCAGCCATCAGCAAGCCAGAGCCTGAACGCGTCCCGCGACCGGCCCTCTAGAGCCCGAGACCTCGAGCGGAGGCGACAAGCGGTGGACGGCCTTTGGACTGCGCTGATGCACCGACTGTGGCGGGGGACGCTGGACGTGCTGTTCCCGCCCCGGCCCCTCTGCCCGGCTTGCCAGCGGCCCCGCCGCGGGGGGCGCGGGCTTTGTCCGGAGTGCCTCGTGCGCATCCCCAAGGTGGCGCCGCCGCTTTGCGACCGCTGCGGCCGGCCCCTGCGGGGGGATGGCCCGGCCGCCGATGGCTTGGGCGATCTGTGCCGCGCTTGCCGATGGTCGCCCCACATGTTTTCCGTCGCCCGGGCGCCCGGCGTTTACGACGGCGCCCTGCGGGAATATATTCACCGGGTCAAGTTTGGGGCAGACCGCGCGCTCGGCGAAGCCCTCGGGGAATTTTTGGCCGGCTACGCCCTCCGTGCTCGGGAGCTCTGGCCCTTTGACGCCGTCGTGCCGGTGCCGCTGCACCCGCAGAGGCTCATGGAGCGAGGATTTAACCAGGCCGAGGTCTTGGCGCGGGTGGTCGCGTCCCATGCCGGCCGGCCGCTCATGACCGGCGTGCTCGAGCGAACCCGCCCGACGTCGGCTCAAGCCCGGCTGCCGGTGCACAGCCGCCGCGCCAACGTCCGGGGAGCGTTTCGGGTACGCGAGGCGGAGCGGCTTGCAGGCAAGCGGCTCCTGCTCGTGGACGACGTGCTCACCTCCGGCGCCACCGCGGGCGAAGCGGCCCGGGTGCTGCTGCGGGCCGGGGCGGCGCGGGTAAACGTCCTGTGCCTCGCGGTGGGCGTGCACGAGGCCGAGTGGCGGTGGCGCCACAGACAACTTACGCCTGAGCCAGGAATTCGCCGGGTTTCCGCAGAAGCACATTCGATCACGGAAGCAGATGCTCTCGAAGCAGGTTCGGACAAAGAAGTACGCGCGAGCGATGCATTTTCCCCTCAAGGGGCCGGCGAGTCCCGCCGAAGTTGAAGATAGAACGCGGTCGAGGTGGCAGGGCTATGATGGTTTCCGACAAGCAGGTCCATCAAGTCGCCAAGCTGTTTGCGGCCCAGATGCGGGTGCGCCCGGCCATGCGGGTGTCCGGCCCCGAGGTGCCGTCGCGGCCGGATTCGGTGGAGCTGTCGCGGGAAAGCCGCGAGGTGCAGGCGGCTTGGCAAGCGATCCAGGCGGCGCCTGACGTGCGCCCGGAGGTAGTGGCGCGCATCAAGGCCGCCATCGATGCCGGCACGTACCGGGTGAGCGGCCGTGACGTGGCTCGGAAAATGCTCGCGCGCTCCTTTGTGGACCAGCTTCGGTGACGTTTCCCCGCCCTCGCCCGCGCCTGCGGGGGGATGGCCGTGCATACCCATGAGCTGACCCGCTTGGCCGAGATCTTGGCCGCCCAGCACGAGGTTTGCCAGCAACTGATTGCCTCCGCTGACAAGCAGCAGGAGGCTATTCGTTTCCGGCGCCCGCCCGTTATCGAGGAAACCGCCCGGGAGCAAGAGCGTCTGTTTACACAGCTCTCCCGTTGGGAGGCGGCGAGGGTGGCCTTGGTGGGCCAGGACGGGCCTGGCCTGGCGGCCATCGTGGACGGTGCGCCGCCCCCTTGGCGCGAGCGGCTTGCGGCGCTGGGGCAGCAGGTAAGGACGGCGCTGCAGACGGCCTTGGACAAGACGCGGGTCAACCAAAAGCTCCTCGAACAGGAGCTGGCCCTGATTGGCCTTTACCTGAGCGCGCTGAGCTCCGGGGACGGCGCGGACGTCTATGCGCAGCCGGGAGAACGCCGGCGCCAGCGGAACGCCGGCCCGCTGGCGTTTGACGCTCGCGCATAAGGCGGCGCCGGCTCGAGCGGCACTGCCCGGTTTCTCGCCGGGCAGAGGAGGGACGTAGCATGCGACCGACTTTCTTTGGCCTGGACATCGCCCGCCGGGCTCTGCAAAGCCAGATGCGGGCGCTGGACGTCGTGGGCCACAACATCGCCAACGCCAACACCCCGGGGTATTCCCGGCAAGTCGCGCTCCTTGGCGCCACGCCGGCCATCACGCCTGCCCAGCAGGCGGGACAACTCGGCACGGGCGTCCAGGTGATGGCCGTCCGGCGAGTGCACGACGAGTTCATCGAGATGCAGCTGCGGGCCGAGACGGAGTCGTACGGCCGCTGGAACGCCCGCTACGAAGCGTTGCAGCAGGTGGAGCTCATCCTGCAGGAGCCGTCGGACTTGGGCTTGCGCGACGCGCTGGACCAGTTTTGGCAGTCGCTGCAGGACTTGCACCAGCAGCCGGAGAGCGACGCGGCCCGGGCCGTCGTGCGGGAGAGGGCGCTGCTGGTGGCGGCGTCGTTTCAGCACGTGCACAAGCAACTGACCGACTTGCAGCTGGACCTCGATCGCCTCGTCGGGCTTGAGGTCATGACCATCAACAGCCTCACGGAGCGGCTGGCCGACGTCAACCGCCAGATCCACCGGGTTTCCTTGTCGGGGCAGTCGCCCAACGACCTGTTGGACGAACGGGACAAGCTGCTGCTCGAGCTTGCCGAGCACGTGGACATCCATGTCATGGAGTACGAGAACGGCACGGTGCACGTGAGCGTGGGCGGCTTGACGGTCGTCGACCGCGACCGGTCCATCCAGCTCGTCACCCAGCGGGATCCCGACAACAACAGCCTGCTGTCGGTCCACTGGGGGCCGACGGGGCAAAAGCTCGATATTCCCAACGGCCGCCTGGCCGGCGTGATGGAGGCCCGGGACGAACTTGTCGGCGGCTACATCGCCGACCTTGACCGGCTCGCCCGCACCATCATCCAGCGGTTCAACGAAGTGCACCAGCAAGGCTTCACGAGGGAAGAGCCCCCGGCGCTGGGCGGGGAGTTCTTTACGGGCACGGGCGCGAAGGACATGAGTGTCCACCAGGACATCCAGGACAACCTGGCCAAGATCGCCGCCTCGGCCGACGGCGCTCCTGGCAACGGCGCCAACGCCCTGAGTCTGGCCCAGGTGTTCCACACGGCGTACACGGAGCTTGGCAACGCGAGCCCGGCGGACTTTTTGCGGGCCGTCGTGTCCAGCATCGGCGTCACCGCCCAGCAGGCAAGAAGCATGGTGGCGGGCCAGACGGCGCTCGTGGAGCACCTGCGAAACCGGAAGGAGTCCCTCTCCGGCGTATCGCTGGATGAAGAGATGGTCGACATGGTGCGGTTTCAGCAGGCGTACGCCGCCGCGGCCCGGCTCGTTACGGCCATGGACGAGGCGCTGGAAGTCATCATCAACCGCATGGGCGTCGTCGGGCGCTGACGCCGCGGCCTGACTGACCCGGGAGGGAAACGCGGATGCGCGTCACCAACTCCATGATCGCACGCAACCTGTTGGCAAGCCTCAACACGCACCTAAGCCGCATGGAGGATCTGCACCTGCAGATGTCCACGGGCAAGCGCCTGCGCCTGCCTTCCTCGGACCCGGCGGCGACGAGCGTAGCCATGCGGCTGCACACGACTTTGACGCAGACGCGCCAGCACCGGGCCAACCTGGACCAGGCGCTCTCGTGGCTGGACACGACCGACGCGGCGTTGAACGAGGCCACCGGTGCGCTGCAGCGCGCTCGGGAGCTGGCCGTCTACGGCGCGAGCGACACGCTGCCGCAGGATGCCCGGGACGCTCTCGCGCGGGAAGTGGAGCAGCTGCTGGAGCACATCATCGACATCGCCAACACGCGGTTCGGCGACCTCTACATCTTCTCCGGAAACCAGACGCTCACGCGGCCGTACACGTACGACCCGGCGACGCCGGGTCCACCCCCGGCGTATGCAGGCGACCACGGCCTGCGGCAATATGAGGTGAGCGACGGGGTCACCGTGCCCGTGAACGTGCCGGGCGACCAGGTTTTCGATCCCATCATCGAGGGCCTGATGTCTTTGCGGGACGCACTCGAGGCGGGCGACACCGAAGCCTTGGGGGGCGAGCTGCTGCAGAAGGTCGATCGGGCCGTCGAAGGGTTGTTGCGGCAGCGGTCCGACGTGGGTGCTCGTGCGAACCGGCTGGAGCTGGCCCGTTCCCGCCTGGACGAGATGGAGCTCAATCTGGAGCGGCTACTTTCTAACACCGAGGACGCCGACCTCGCGCAAGTTATCGTGGACCTCAAAATCTCCGAAAACGCCTACCGAGCGGCGTTGGCCGCCGGCGCTCGCATCATCCAGCCTTCGCTCATGGACTTCCTCAGCTGACGGAGACGGCAGGGGGCGATGGTCATGTCGCCCCCTGCCTGGTTTCAATGGCATGAAGTTCCAGCAGAGTTCTTCCCTGTAGAGGCGAATACTGCCTGCGGAAGAGGTATGCGCGAAAGGAACGATGGACCATGCGCCGGATTCGGGGCCGTTTCGGCGACTTTGAGGTGCACGAGGACAACATTATCCGGTTCCCGTCAGGCATCCTAGGATTCGAGGACGTCCACCAGTACGTTCTGCTCGAGCATAACCCGGACAGTCTGTTTCATATACTGCAGGGAGTCGATGATCCTGAGGTTGCGTTTGTCCTGATCGACCCCCGTACTTTCCGCCCTGACTACCGGGTGACGGTTTCCCGGGATTCGGTCGCCGTGCTGGAGTTGGAGGGCGAAGATGAGGCGGCGGTGTACGCCATCGTGCGGGTACCGGCCGGGGACCCGGCGGCGATGACGGCCAACCTGCAGGCACCGGTCCTCATTAATCCCCGCAAGAGGTTGGGGTGCCAAGTGGTGCTTCCGGACGGCCCGTATGGCCTCCGCCACCCCATCCTGGCTGAGATGCAGGCAGCCGCGGTCGCTGAGAGTCAGGACGGGTAACTGAGCGGGAGGTCCAGGGAGGGACGGACACCATGTTGGTGCTGACCCGCAAGCGCGATGAAAGCATCATGATTGGTGATGACATCAAGATCACCATCGTGGACGTGCGCGGCGACCAGGTCAAGCTGGGTATCGAAGCTCCGCGCCACATTCCGGTACACAGGGAAGAGATCTACCGGGAGATTCAGGAAGAGAACCGTCGGGCGGCGCTAAAGGACGCCCCCGATCTCGCTGCACTGGAGAGCGCGCTGCGTCAACCGAGGTCCGCTCGCGACCGGGCCCGTGGCATTTCCTCCTTCGCGGAACCGCCGGAGCCGCCCAACGAAGGACCGGGAGGGAAGCGGTCTTAGACTTTCACATCGATGAAGCGGCCGGCCGCCAGGTGGATCGAGCCGGAGATGTGGACCTTTCCAGGGACGACGTGCAGCGATACCTGGCCTGGCTCTGCGTGGACGCGAACCCGGTGCTTGGGCACGTAGTCAATGTTCAACTGGGCATCCCGCACGCCCCGTTGCCGTGCGAACTCCGCGATGGGGTTGCCGCCTAGTTCGATCCTCGCCAGGCGATCGCCTTCGCGCGCCGTTTGTGCGATGGCCGCGAGAGCCACGCCGTGGCCGCGAGAAGCCAGTTCTCGCCCGATTTGGCCAATGGACCGGAGGCCGATGTCGGCGCGGGCCTCGCGGTCGTCGATGTGGACGCGGGGGGCGCGCAGTTCCAGGCGCAGGTCGGGAAGTTGGATGGCAACCTGAAGTCGGGCGATCCGCAACCGTCCCCACCTCGAGCCGAGTGACGCATTCATATGGCCGTGCTCACTTACTGCTTCGGCTGTATTCCGTCAGGCTTTAGTCTTAGAACTCCCCGTCACGTCATAGCCGTCCGAGATGCACAACGTGACTTGCCGGCACGTCCGGTGACAGAAGTCTCTAGCCTCAAGCGGCCGGGTGGAGTATTCTTTTGTTAAAGTCACGGACCACCCGTGTCGAAAATGAAAGTGGAAACGTCTGCCCGACTCTTGTCGCCGGCACGGAGGCCGGCACGGCGGGGAAGGAGGTGGAGGGGTCTTAGCCACAAGCCGCCGAGCGGGCAGGAACTAGCGGTCAACGAAACCGCACCAACATGTTCATCAAGGAGGATGCAACATGCGCATTGCCAACAACATCATGGCGATGAACGCCCATCGCCAGCTGACGATCAACCAGGGCTATGCTTCCAAGTCCATGGAGCGCCTCTCCTCGGGCTTCCGCATCAACCGCGCCGGTGACGACGCGGCCGGCCTCTCCATCTCGGAGAAGATGCGCGGCCAGATCCGGGGCCTGAAGATGGCCTCCAAGAACGCCCAGGACGCCATCTCGCTGATCCAGACGGCTGAGGGCGCCCTGACGGAGACCCACTCCATCCTGCAGCGCATCCGCGAGCTGGTCGTCCAGGCGGGCAACCTCGGGACCCAGCAGGAGGAAGACCTGCAGGCGATTCAGGACGAGATCAACGCGCTCGTCGAGGAGATCAACGGCATCGCTGAGCGGACCCAGTTCAACGGCAAGGTGCTGCTCGATGGCTCGTTTGCCGCTTCGGGTACGCAGAAGCTGGTGTTCCAGATCGGCGCCAACGCCAATCAGAAGCTCGAGCTGAACATCGAGTCCATGAAGGCGTCCTCCCTAGGCACCAAGGGAGGACTGTCCATCGACCAGATCAACGTGGTCGAGTTCGCGAGCGGCAGTGCCGAGTTCGACACCGCTATCCGGGCGATCGACGACGCCATCAACCAGGTGTCGCAGCAGCGGTCCGCCTTGGGCGCCACGCAGAACCGGCTTGAGCACACCATCCTGAACCTGGACAACGCCGCGGAGAACCTGCAGGCCGCCGAGTCCCGGATCCGCGACGTCGACATGGCCCAGGAAATGATGACCTTCACGAAGTACCAGATCCTGCAGCAGGCGTCTACGGCGATGCTGGCGCAGGCGAACCTGGCTCCGCAGTCGGTCCTGCAGCTGCTGGGCTAATCGCTTGAGGTCGAGACGGGGGGCGCAGGGTGCGCCCCCCGTTTTTCGTTTTCCGGATTCCTCGCAGGCGGGGGCCGCAAGGATTCTTGCGGCGACGGGGTTAATCGTTTGGTCAAGTGACGAATCAGGCAGCGACGAAACCCCGGGCATAGGCCGATAGGCAAAAGGAGACCTGACAGTGGTACTGGTCGTGGACGGCAAGTCGATGGCGGTGCAGTTCGATGGCGACGTGACCCTGGGGGCCGTATTGCAGTATGTCTCGGCCCTGCCGGAATGTCGGCAGCGGGTGATCGAGCGTGTCGCCATCGACGGGGCGGAGGTGCAGTCTTGGGACGAATCCTCGTCCATTCCTGTCGCCGCCGGCAGTGAGGTGCGCGTCTCGACTCGGCCCTTGGGGCGCGTTCTCTTGGAAACCACGCTTAGCTGCAAGGAATACCTTCCCCGTCTCATGGAGGGCTGCGTCGGTGCAGCGGCTGCCATTCAACAGGGGCGGGAAGCGCAAGCCTTGCAAACCATCCACCAGCTTGTTGAAGGCGTGCAGTGGTACGACGAGTTTTTGAGACAGATTGAGGCGCTGCACCCGCCGGCGGGCAACGATGTTAGGATACGGCTGGACTTGCTGCAGGGGGCGCTCGGACAGCTCATGTCGTCCCTGGAGCGGCAGGACTTGACCCTGGTTGCGGATGTTTTGGAGTATGAGCTGGCACCGGAACTGCAGGCGGGGTTGGGTTTTGTCGAGGTTCTTCTGGCTGGCCTGGCCGCGGACCTGGGGAATGGAACGTGACCGAGACGTTGGTGTCGGGCGGAATGTCCGCCATTTTCGAGCATAATCTCCTCCTGGTACGGCGTCGGTTCCCAGGTCTCGTGCACGTGCTGGAGCGGTACCACGGCACGGTTCCCGGTGGTGTGGAGATCGCAGCGGCGCGGAACGGCGCACCGACGGCCGCCGTGAGGCGCCCGGGCGGGCTTTTGTATGTGCACAGCGCGTACAATCCTCTGGCCGAAGCGGAACGGTGGGCCAGGGAAGCCGGCGCGCACGAGCCCGACTTTGTCGTCGTGATCGGGATGGGGCTCGGCTACCATTTGGAGGAGCTGGTCAAGGCTCGCCCTGGCCGGACGCTGGTGGTCGTGGAACCCGAGCCCGAAATACTTGCCGCGTCCATGGCGGCGCGCGACCAGCGAGGGTGGCTGGCGCACCCGCGGTTGGACGTGCTCGTGACCACGGACGGCAAAGCCGCTGCCGGCGAAGTGTTCCAGCGTCATGCAAAGCAGCTGCTCCAGCACCCGCACCTGGTTGTCTGGCCGGCCGCAGCTCGGTATGCCCCCGGCTTTTGTGCCGATTTCAACCGGCAGCTGCTCGATCTTGTGCGAGCCAGGCGAGTGGACCTTGCTACGAATCGCAAGCTCTCGACGAATTGGATTGAGAACTTCTTCCTAAACATGTGGACTGCGTTGGGCGATCCGGATGTCGGCGCTCTTTTCCAGGCCTTTTCGGGACGTCCTGCCATCATTGTGGCCTCCGGACCGTCGCTGGACCGTAACGTTCACCTGCTTCCCCTGGCCAAGGGGCGTGCGGTGATGATTGCCGCGGGGTCTGCCGTCAATCCGTTGCTCCGACACGGGCTGGAGCCGGATCTGGTGGTCTCGTTTGACCCCGGGAAAGCGAACTACCGTCACTTCAAGAACCTGAAAACGCCGGGGCTGCCGTTGGTTTACGTTCCGACCATCTATTCCCACATCGTGGCGGAGTATAGCGGGCCGCGTTTTTCTGCCGGGATGGATGTCTTCCCGTTTGTTAGCTGGTTCTACGAGCAGGTGGGCGAGACCCGGGCTGAGCTGTCGAGCGGCCCTTCCGTTGCCAACGTGGCGTGGGATCTGGCGGTCAAGATGGGCCTCAACCCGATCATCCTGGTGGGCCAGGACCTTGCCTACAGCGGTGACCGCACCCATGCAGACGGCACGGTGCGCAGCCGGGCCGTTGAGATTCGTCCCGAGGAGATCGGCACCAAGTACCTCGAGGTTGAAGCCGTTGACGGCGGCAAGGTGTGGACGAGCAGGTCCATGCACGCCATGAAGGTGTGGTTTGAGGAGCATCTCCGGGTGGCCCCCGCGGGACTGACCACGATCGACGCCACGGAGGGCGGCGCGAAAATCGCGGGGACAAAGATCATGCTCCTTCAGGAGGCCCTCGAGGCATACTGCCAAGAAGCGTTCACGCCGCATGAAACAGTCTTGGCGATCCACCAGCGGGAAAGCTCCCAACTCAAATCCAGGCACCTGCAGGACGCGTTGGCCAAAGTCCTGGGCGGCCTGGTGAAGCAGCTTCGCACCGCCGACAGCCTGGCGCAGACAGGGGTCGTGGACGCCCAGAAGCTGCTGCTGGAGAGCAAGACCCGGCGCTTGACGGACCAGCGCTACCGCGAAGCCTTCAGCCGTCTGGAACGAGTCCGGAAGGAACTTTTCCGCCTGGAGGCGTTCCAAGTCTTCGTCCAGCCGTTGGTTGCTCCCGCCCTGGAGGCCTTTGCCGTTTTCCTCGAGGCACGGACGGAAGAAGCGGCGGCGTTGCACGACAAGGGCCAGGAACTGGCGCGCCAGTACGGCTTCCTCTTTGAATCCGTAAAGCAGACGGCAACTGACGTGCGACGCCTCATCCGGAACGCAGAGGCCCCCCGATCAAGCGGCGCGTCGAGTCAGCCGATATCAGGGGTGTAGGCCGCGTCGCCAGCGACCGCGGGCGGGGAGGAACAGGCAGTGGCGGATACGTTTTCCCTTGACGGCAAGAACATTCTCATTACCGGAGGAACCGGCTCGTTCGGCAAGACGTTCGTCCGGACCGTCCTCACCGCTCATCGTCCGCGCCGCGTGGTAGTTTTCAGCCGGGACGAATTGAAGCAGTTCGAAATGCAGCAGGAATTCCGGGACCCGCGCCTGCGATTCTTCATCGGCGACGTGCGGGACTTGGACCGCTTGATGATGGCCTTTGCGGGCGTCGACGTGGTGGTGCATGCTGCGGCCATGAAGCAGGTGCCTGCCTGCGAGTACAACCCCTTTGAAGCGATCAAGACAAACGTCCTTGGCGCGCAGAACGTCATTACGGCTGCCATCGAGCGAGGCGTCGAGCGTGTGATTGCGCTCAGCACCGACAAGGCCGCCAATCCCGTGAATCTGTACGGCGCCACGAAGCTGTGCTCGGACAAGCTGTTTGTCGCGGCCAACGCGTATGCTTCCCGGGCGCAAACGCGTTTCTCGGTGGTACGTTACGGCAACGTCGTGGGCAGCCGCGGCAGCGTGGTACCGCTCTTCCTCAGGCTCCGGGAAACCGGCCGGATTCCGATTACCGACACGCGGATGACGCGGTTCTGGATCACGCTGCAGCAAGGTGTCAACTTCGTGTTGCGGATGCTCGCCCGGATGCACGGGGGCGAGATCTTCGTACCCAAAATCCCCAGCATGCGCATCCTCGATCTCGCCCAAGCGATTGCTCCGGATTGCCAATACGATATCGTCGGGATCCGTCCCGGAGAGAAGCTGCATGAGGTGATGATCCCCGAGGACGATGCCCGCCATGCCGTGGAAGTAGAAGACTTTTACGTCATCAAGCCGCCCTTCAACTGGTGGGGGGCTAAGAACTGGTCCGAAGGCCGGCCGCTGCCCGACGGCTTTTGCTACAGCAGCGACAAGAACGACTGGTGGTTGACCGTTGCTGAGCTGCAGGAGATGATCAGCGCCCAGTTTGACCTGGTAGCCGCCGTCAGGTAAGCGGGCTCTCAGCTCGGTTGCCGGTCAGCCCACGTGTTCCCAACCCAGCGGCGTGCCCGCCTTGAGGTCCTGCGTCGCCCGTCTCCCAACAACGTCGTCGAGGTGACGAGGGTGCAGGCCGTGGGCGGGACGGATGCTGCGCACGTTGGCGTGCGTGAACTCTTCGCCCGCCTTGATATCCTGAACGACGAACAAAGAACGGCGGAACGGGAGCCCCGCCTTTTCGTGAGCCGTTGGTCCGTAGCGGATGCCACCGAGGGCCTTCTCTGCCGTTCTCACGGCCCGTACCATGTCTTTGAACTCGTGCGGTTCCAGCGAAAAGGCACTGTCAGGACCGCCCAAATCCCTCGACAGGGTGAGATGCTTTTCAATGATAGCGGCGCCCACGGCGACGGCAGCGACGGGAACGGCGAGTTCAAGGGTGTGATCCGAAAGGCCCACTGGAACTCCGAAAGTCTCCGCCAGATGGGGAATGGTCCGCAAGTCCATCTCGTCGGGCGGAGCTGGATAGGCGCTGTTGGTGCGGAGCAGCGCAACTTGGGTCGCACCGGCCGCACGCACGGTGCGTACCGCCTCATCAATTTCGGCCAGCGTCGCCATACCCGTCGAAATAATTAAGGGTTTCCCCGTCCGGGCCACCCGGCGCAGCAAGGGAATGTCGACAAGCTCGGCAGACGCGATTTTGTACGCTGGGACGTCCAAGGACTCGAGGAAGTCCACGGCGGTGAAGTCAAAGGGCGTAGAGAACAGCAGGAGTCCCAGTTCGTCCGCGACCTGTTTGAGCTTGAAATGCCATTCCCACGGGGTAAAGGCATCGGCGTACAGTTCGTGCAGGGCGCGGCCGTCCCATAGCGTCCCTCCCCCGATCCGGAATGGCTCGGCGTCGGATCGAAACGTAATGGTGTCAGGCGTGTACGTCTGCAGTTTGATCGCGTCGGCGCCCGCTTCCTTCGCAGCCTTGACGATTTGCACGGCCCGTTCCAGGTCATGGCCGTGATTGGCGGACATCTCGGCGATGATGAAGGCCGGCTGGCCAGGTCCGACCAGCCTGTTGCCGATCTGCATCACAACAACCTCCAAGCGATAGCTATCCGACGACGTCGTGAAGAGTCGCAAAGGTAGGAAGGACAGCCGGTACGGTCGGTCCGCACCGCGCCGTCTTCTACTCGTCCCTCGCGGAGTCCTGTTTGACGGGAAAGCCTGCGGCAGGGAACATAGCGTCTAGTACGCGCCATACGCCGCCGCCGTCGACCATCTCGAGGCTACGAGCACTCAAGGATCGCCGCATGTCTGGATCATGCAGCAGTCGCAACACCGCAGTGCGGATGATATCGGCCGAGGTGCAGTGCGCCGGGCCGATGGAGATGGCCGTTCCCCGCTCCTCCATGGCCTGCAGTGCCGCCTCCTGGTTTGTTGCGATGGCACACAGTACGGCGGGCACCCCGCACAAGGCCAGCTCCAATGCCGTGACGCCTGCCGCCGCGAGCGCGAGGTCGGCGGTGGCCATCAACTGCGGCATGTCACGCACGTCGTAGAGCAGGTTGACGCGGCTTGGCAACTGGGCGGCCAGACGGGAAAGTTCTTCTCGATGCGGGTTTGCTCCGCCGAGCACGACGTGTATGGTGGTTTCCGCGAGGCGGAGGGTGGCCAGCGCCCCGAGGGCCAAACCGGTCAAGTTGTCGGGATCGCTGCCGCCAAAGGTAACCAGGATGTGCTCTACGCGATCCGATACGGGACGAAGGGTCTCTCGCAGTGACAGGAACTCCCGGCGCAGCAGCGCGTAGCGGGGACCGAGCAGGAGCTTGGTCGATGGGGGTACCTGGTAGCTGAGGGTTTCGGCGTGGACGTTCTGATTGACCACGATATCCGCGGGGTAGAAGGGCTGCTCGCCTAGATCGTCGAGGACGAGCAGCGACACGCCCGAACCTTTTGCCGCGTGCTGGTACTCCGCGTCGAAATGGTAGCCGTCGACGGCCAGCCACTCGGCGCCGACAGCCCTCGCCACAGCCCCGGTCGCACGGGCGTCGCCCGGGCTGCCGGGCGGTTCGTCAATGCGGTGCAAGCTGATGCCCTCGCCCGCAAGGCGATTCTGAACCGTCCCGGGCAACTCGGCAAAGGCCCAATGGACCAGGCCCCGGGCGTCGAGATAGGCTTGTGCCAGCGCCAGAAGGCGCATGGCGTGACCGAGCCCTATGGTTGGTGAAGCGTCAGCGCGCAGGAGCAGGGCTGGGAGCTTGCTTCGCCTCATTGGGTGACTCCATGCGGGCCCGCTCAGCATCGACCGCCATCCCTAGGTGTCAACTCCGGAAGTCATCCCCAAATCTCGCGAGCGGCTTGGCTGACCTGCTCGATGACCAAGTCCACGTCGCCGTCGGTCATCTTGGGGAAGATGGGAAGCGACACGGCGCGCGCGTAAAAATCCTCGGCGTTGGGACAAAGACCTCGTTGGTAACCGAGGCGCGCGTAATACGGATGCCAGTAGACCGGAATGTAGTGAACCTGGACGCCGATGCCGAGCTCCCGCAACCGATGGAAAAAGGAACGGCGATACCTTGCCTCGGGTACCCGCACGACGAACAGGTGCCACCCCGACTCAACGTGATCCCGTTCCACCGGGAGTTGCAAGCCCGGCACCTCTTGAAAGGCTTGCAGATACTTTCTTGCTATTTCCCTGCGGCGGGCGATGAACCGGTGGAGTTTTTTCAACTGCGACAGGCCGAGGGCGCATTGGACGTCCGTGAGGCGGTAGTTGTACCCAAGCTCAATCATGTCCGAACGCCATGGCTCCTCGGGATCAGGCGACCGGTGCATGCCGTGGCTTTGGAACCGGCGAACCCGTTCGGCAAAATCCGCCCGCTCCGTGAAAACGGCGCCGCCCTCCGCTGTTGTGACGGGTTTCACCGGGTGAAAGCTCGTTGCGGTCAAGTCGGCCAGCGTTCCCACCCGGCGGCCGCGGTAGGTCGCGCCGAGGGAATGCGCCGCGTCAGCGATGACCGGTAGCCCTCGTTCGCGGGCCAGCGCGGCGATGACGTCGTACTCGGCCGGGTGGCCCGCGTAATCCACCGGCACGATCGCGCCCGCTTCCTCCGGGAGCGCTTCTGTGAGAAGCTTAGGGTCCAGATTTCCCGTATCCGGCTCGACATCCGCAAAGCGTACGCTAGCCCCCAGGTACAGGGCCGCATTGGCGGTGGCGGCAAAGGTCAGGGGAGACGTGACGAGTTCCTTGCCCGGTCCCAGCCCGGCAGCCGCATAGGCCGCATGAAGGGCCGACGTGCCCGAGTTGAGGACGACGGCATGGGCGGCGCCCGTCGCGGCCTTAAGCGATGACTCGAACTCCTCCACCAGAGGACCGGTGGTCAGGAAGTCGCTCTTTAAGGTCGCGATGACCGTTTCGATGTCGTCTTCATCGATCCACTGGCGGCCGTAAGGCAGAATGGACATCTCAGCCGTCGCATCCTTCCGCTGCCCGATGGACAAGCAAATGCTGACTGGGTTCAACCGGGCTATGCGACGTCCGAGGTTGGGCTCGAACGTGCGCTTCGCGCCGGTCCCCCCCACGTGTTCGACGCCAGGGGACGGAGCCCTCTCCTTTCACATCGCCGGCGAGGGTCCCACAGGAAGGCGCTCTGCCGCGAAACAGGGTGCAGGGGTGCCCGGGTCGTTGCGGAAGCTCTCACCAGGCCGAGCTTGCAGGCGATGGTTGATGGTAGAAGCGTCTATTCATGAGCGATGACACACCGTTATCGTGGACCTCCGGGTCCGAAGGTAGCATGCCTATTGAGTCGGGATGTCGGCGAGCCCTCGAACAACGTTGAAGTGAACCCCTTCGCAGGTGCGGAAAAGAGCTGTTCTGGGAGGAAGAGGTGGGCTGCAAGAAACCGGTCATCGAGGGATTGGGACAGAGGAAGGTGGTGAAGGTTGTAAAGCCCTGAGTCTCTCCGGCGCTTTCCGAGACACGACCAGGTCGCTTAAGCCGGGAACCTCGCCTTCCGACAATGATGATAGGGCCACGTTGTTCGCTACTTTCGCGTCCGAAGTACCGGCAGCGGTCAACGCGTGGCTCCCAAACCGTACGGTTCGGCCTTGCTGTCGCTGAGCGGGGGGACGCGTTTCTACCTGGACGGCGTAGTAACTGCGTAGGCAAATGGGGGTCGGGGCGAGTGGCGACACAAGGGGACCCACTGGGAATCCAAACCAAAAAGGTTCTAATCTGGGGGACGGGGGAAGCCGGCAAGACCGCTTATCGACGGCTGCGAGAGACAGCCCAGCTCATTGGGTTTATCGACAGCAATCCCGCCAAGACGGGCACCTACCTTTTCGACTTACCCATTCACTCACCCGGCGAACTGAAGGACTTGGAGTACGATCGGATCGTCATTGCCAGCATGTACCACGCCGAAATCATGGTCCAGCTCATCACAGATCTCGGCGTGCCGGTGACGAAGATCGACGTTGCCCCGCCGACCCGCTTCAGCCTGGGCGATTCCGGAACGTGGTGGGGAAGCGGGCAGCTGGAAGCGCCGGATTACTCCGAGTGGCTGCAGACGGATCCCGAGGTTCGCCGGGCCTGTTTGGCGGCCAGCTATTATCTGAACGAGCCGATGCTCGAGAACCACGTGATGTACGAGTCGTACAACGGCAGGGACTTCGCGGGAAACCCGTACGCACTCTTCAAGTACCTGCTTCATCATCCCGACTATCAGCATCTGTACCATGTGATCGGCGTCGACGACGTAGAACATCCCAAGCTGGCCCCCTACCATTCCCATCCGCGGGTTTCCATCGTGCGGACACATTCCGATGAGTACATCCGGTACGCCGAGACGTGCAAGTACTTTATCAACAACGTGTCCTTCAAGCCGTATATCATCAAGCGGGAAGGCCAGATCTACGTCAACAGCTGGCACAGCACGCTTTTGAAAAAGCTGGCGGCGGACACCAAACGGGTGTGGGAGGCGAAGCAGGTTGCCCGCGCCCTGCTGGCGACGGACTACTTCATCAGCCCAAACCGCTACACTACGGAACTCCTGTTCCGCTCCCACGGCGTCGATTCGCTCTTTCAGGGAGCTGTTGCGGAAATCGGGTATCCCCGAAACGACCTTGTCTTCCATACGGACAAGGACGAACTCCGCAGGCGCCTCGGCATTCCGGAGAACAAGAAGGTCATTCTCTTCGCACCCACATGGCGGGGGCAGTATGTTGCGAGAAACACGGTACCGGAGACGCTGGGCTATCACCAGTATCTGACGGACAATCTGCATGAGGAATACTTCGTTCTGGTAAAGTTCCACACGATGGTGTACCCGTTCCTCAACGACGAGGCCTTGGCGGTGAGTGCGCCGCGCGATGTGGACACCAATGAACTGCTCGCCATCACCGATGTTTTGGTCACGGATTACTCGGGGATCTTTTTTGACTTCTTAATCACAGGCAACCCGGTAATCTTTTTCACACCCGACCGGGAGGCCTACAGCCAGGAGAAGACCGGATTCTATCTTGACATCCAGCGGCTTCCTGGGCCGATTTGTGACCGCATCGAGGACGTCGTCGATTGCGTCCAGCGTGTCGATGCGGTACGCAACCGTTACGCGGAGCGGTATGAGGAGTTCCGGAGCCGCTTTGTCAGTGCCGATGACGGGCGTGCCTGCGAGCGTGTTGTCGACCTCGTTTTCAACGGGCAAACGTACCCGAATGTTTACAGGCCGCGCAGTGACCGGAAGAACATCTTGATCTATCCCGGCGGACTCGCTCCCAACGGGGTTACCACTAGTTTCCTTGCGCTGATGGAGCATTTGGATTACGACACCTTCAACGTCGTGGTACTTCTGCCTACTGACAATACGGGTCGTCATCTCCAGCAGCAGATCCATCCAAGGGCGAAAGTTTTCTATCAAGCGACGGTAGATGGGTTTACGGAAGACGAATATGAACGAGTGCGGAGGTTGGCGTCTGCCGGTCTGGACGCCGAGGATCCTGTCCTGACCGCCGCTTACCGGCGCAACATGCGGAGAATTTTCGCGGACGTGCAGTTTGACACCGTCATCAACTTCAACGGCTACGATCCCCTGTGGGCGGCGAAGCTGCGTTTCGGTTTGAACGCGAAGCGGTGGGTCATATACTTGCACAACGACCTGAATGAAGACAGGAAGATCAAAAACCCAGGGCTCCACAGCGTCTTTTCCTTGTACCGGTTTTACGACCAGCTCATCTGCGTGAGCGAAGATTCATTGCAGGCCAACATCTCCGGCATGGCCAGCTATGCGCGGGAGAGGTTCGGTTTCGACGTCGTACCCAAAATGGACTACGTGCACAACCCGCTCGTGCCCGACAAGATTCGTGCTCGCGCCCTGGAGGTGCCCGTCATCGAAGAGGGTGGCCGCAAGTATTACGTGGTCACCAACCCGATCTCCACTGAGCCGAGTCGAACGTATTCCTACCGGATCCCGTTCCCGACGCCGGACTGCGTCAATTTCATCACCATCGGGCGGCTGTTCCCGGAGAAGAATCATCTCAGGCTGTTGCAGGCGTTCTTTGAGGTACACCAGGAGTTCAAAGACGTCCGGCTGTACGTGGTGGGCCAGGGTGTGATGATGAGCCAGCTGTCGGACTTTATTCAGGAGCACGGGCTGGACTCGAAGGTTGTCTTCGTGCACCACCTGAACAACCCGTATCCGCTGCTGGCGCTCTGCGATTGCTTCGTGCTCTCGTCGGATATTGAGGGCCAGCCCGTAGTGATCTTGGAGGCATTGACCCTCGGGAAGCACATCATCGCCACCAATATCCCCGGCCCCCGCAACTTGCTCCGGAACGGCGAGGGAGTTCTGGTCCCGCGGTCGAGTCGGGCCTTGGCCGAGGCCATGAAGGATTTCATCCGCAGCGGTCGACGTTTCGAGCGGAATCCCTTCGACCCGTACGCGTACGTGGAGCACGCAATGCAACAGTTCTACGAGAAGGTGTTGAACGAGCCGCGCCGCGCGGCGTCAGTGCTATCCGCGTGACGGTTGAATGTGGGCGAAATGTGCTCCAGGGGGCGGCAGCGATGACGGGAACGACCGCTCTGGAACAGCTGCGGGTGCTACGGGACATCGTGTCGGCAAGCGGATTGACCTGGTGGCTGGACAGCGGGACGTTGCTCGGTATCGTCCGGGAGGGGCGTCTTCTGCCCCAGGACCATGACATCGATATCAGCGTATGGCAGGCCGGTGAGGATGACGTGCGCCGGCTTCGCGAGCGCCTTGCAGACGCGGGCTACGAGGTGCTTTTGGACTATTACCAGGGTGAAGTGTTCCGCCTCTGGCTTTGGCCGAAAGTGGCCGGCTGGCGGCGGGTCGATCTGAGAGTCTTTCGCGATTGGGACGGCAGATTTGCCTGGAGTCCGAGAACCGAGCGGCGAGACTACTTTGCGCACTGGCCCGCATGGTGGCAGACACGGGCTCGCAACATCTTTCGGAGGATCTGGCTGTTCTGGAACTACCGCCTGCGGGGGAAGGCGCCGCGGTGGGCCTGGCCTTTCCTGGACGTTCTCACCTACACGCACTGCTGGTGGGTGCCGCTTCACTTTTTTCAACGGACCGTCGTCCTAGAGGGCGGTTGGGCGGTCCCCGAGGACTACCGGGGGTACTTGGCTTACAGGTACGGGAATTGGGAAACGCCCGTCACGAACTGGCAGTTCAAGGTGGATGACCCGACCTACAAGAAGTTTCGACCGGAACAGCTCTTCGGGATGGCGCGCGGCGCGGGACAAGCGGCGGCGACCCAACGAAGCGAACAACGGGCCTGAGCTCTTTTCTGAGCGGGGGAGAACGCATGCCACGGATGCCGGACATGAGGCAACTTGAGGTCCTGCGGGACGTACTTGCGCACAGCGACGTGCAGTGGTGGCTGGACAGCGGGACACTGCTCGGGATGATCCGCGAGGGGCGGCTCTTGGAGAGCGATCATGACCTGGATTTCGGCGTATGGCGTTTGAACGATGAGCAGATCGCCTTCCTGAAGCGAGGCTTCGGGAAGACCGATCCCGATGTCCTACTGGACTACTACCAGGGCGAGGTTTTCCGATTGCTGCTTCGCCCCCGGAATCCCAATTGGCGCTGGGTTGACGTCCGGATCTTCCGGGAATGGAACGGGGTATGGGCATGGAGCCCGCGTACCCAGAGGCGGGACTACTTCGCCAAATGGCCGGCGCCTCTTCAGAAGAGGGCCCGAGATCTCATCCGTGGTGCGTATCTCTATTGGAACTATCAGTTGGGCGGGAAGGCACCCCGCTGGGCTTGGCCCATCTTGGACGTCGTTGCCGATACCCACTGTTGGTGGATTCCCGCGCGTTTTTTTCGCAAGACGGTGATCCTGGACAGCCGGTGGTCGGTTCCTGAACTCTACGAGGAGTATCTAACGTATCGTTACGGCGACTGGCGGACGCCCGTCCCGAACTGGAAGTTCAAGATCGACGACCCAACCTACAAGAAGCTTCGCCCCGAACTGCTCTTTGCAATGGCGGCGGCCGACGGGGTCCAAGACACGGGAACGGCGGTCTAACGGGGCCGAGGTGGAGTAGGCGTGGCATGCCGGGTCACGGGCGTACGACGGGGAGGACCGGCGGGCACTTGAACCCTCAACTTAAATGGATTAGCACGTTGCTCGACAGCTGCTCGGTGGCTCACTGGGTGGACAGCGGATCCTTGCTTGGACTGGTGCGCGAAGGCGATCTGCTGGAGCACGACCATGACGTGGATATCAGCATGTGGAGCGGGTCGAGCGATGTTCTGATGCGGGAAAGTAAGCGCTTCGAGCAGGCGGGGTATAAGGTGCGAGTCTTCAAGTACGAGGGTGTCCCGTACAAGATCCACCTGGTCGCTTTGACCGCCGGCCAGCGCAACGTCGACATCAACTTATTCCGCTCCGGGTCGTCCCATGCGTGGTGCCCCCAGCACCTGCGCAAGCCGGGAGCCGTCGCCCGAGCCCGGTTTTTGAGCAACCCTTTGGAATGGTACTGGCGAACGGTCCAGCCGGGCGTAGCTATCGACCGCTGGCCGTGGCGGAACATGCGGGAGCTTTGGACATGGTGGATACCGAGGCGGTTTTTCGACGACTGCGTCGTCGATCCGCGCTTCGGTCTTCCGGTTCCCAGGGACTGGGAAGAGTACTTGCGCTTTCGCTATGGGGACTGGCGAGTGCCCAAACGGAATTGGGACTTGCGCAAGGACGATGGGGGGCTGCAACCTTACCATCCGGACGAGCTGCTGAACGGTCGCCTGTCCGCCGGCGACAGGCCGCGAAGGCCGTAAGGCGATACAAAGGATGGACGGTATGAATGTCTTGATCACCAGCGCTTCGCGAAAAGTGTGGCTGGTGCAGGCCTTCCGGCGGGCTGCGGCACTAGAAGGGGGCGGCCTTGTCGTGGCGGCCGACGCCAGTCCCTATGCGCCGGCGCTGCATGCCGCGGACCGGGCGTGCCGCGTGCCGTGGGGGCTGGGCGAGCGGTTTTTCAACGCCGTCTTGGACATTGCCCGGGACCACGAGATTGGTCTCATTGTTCCCACCCGTGACGAGGAGCTGCCCGCCTTCGCCCGGCAGCGGGCGATGTTCGAAGCCGCCGGCGTGCGGGTCATGACGGCGGACGAGGAGCCTATTCGCATCTGCCAGGACAAGGGAGCGTTTGCGGAATACTGCCTGGCCCACGGCTTCCACGTTCCCCGGGTGCTGCAGGCACCTTTTGAGGCCGTGCGCTTTCCCGTCTTCGTCCGTCCCCGCGTCGGGAAGGGCAGCCGGAGCGCCTTCCGGGTTTCATCCATGGAGGAGTTACGGTTTCTATTGCGGTGGCTCCCGGATCCGATCGTGCAGGAACACATCAGCGCGGACGAGTACACGGTCGATGTGTTCGTTGAGCCGGGCGGCCGGGTGGTGTCGGCGGTGCCGCGGCTGCGCATGGCCGTGTTCGGCGGTGAATCGTTCGTCGGCAAGACAGTCCGCCACGCGGAGGTCATGCAGGAGACGATTCGGCTGGTGGAGTCCCTGGGGCTCGTGGGCTTTGTGACCGTCCAGTGCTTCTGGGATGAGGGCAGAGTGAAGTTCATCGAGGTTAACCCCCGCATCGGCGGCGGTGCCAACCTGAGCATCGCCGCCGGCGCGGACACCCCGCGCATGGCGTGGCGAGCGGTGGCGGGCAAGCCGGTTCATCCCGCAGTCGGGCAGTTCAAAGAGGGTCTTGTCATGCTCCGGCACACCGAGGACCTGTTTCTGGACGAGGATGAACTAGATGCCGTTTTCGGCCGCGGACGTTAAGGGCGTCCTGTTCGACGTCGATGACACGCTGTACGATGAACGCACTTTCGTGCGCAGCGGGTTTGGCGCCGTCGCCCGGCACCTGCAGGAGCGTTTCGGGTGGAAGGCGGAAGCGCTCGTGGAGGAGATGCTGCAGCTGCTGGCGGAGCGGGGCCGGGGGGCTATTTTCGACGAGATCCTGCGCCGGCGGGGGCAGGAGGACCCGGGGCTTGTGCGGGTGCTGGTGGATGTCTACCGTGGGCACCAGCCGGCCATTCAACTGTTTCCCGATGTCCGCCCGGTGCTCGGGGAGCTGCGGCGCCGGGGGCTTAGGCTCGGGCTCGTGACCGACGGCCATCAAGAGGTCCAGCTGCGGAAGCTCGAGGCCCTTGGCCTGCTGGACCTGGTCCACGTGGCGGTCCGCACCGACACCTTGGGCCGGGAGTTTTGGAAGCCCCACGTAAAACCGTTCGCGCTCGCCTTGGAGCAGCTTGGGCTCGCACCGGAGGAAGCGCTGTACGTGGGCAACGACGTGGCCAAGGACTTCCAGGGCCCACGGCAGCTGGGCATGGGGGCGGTGCACATCGAGCGGTTCGTGGCAGACGTCGGTCCTTGTCCCGGCTGCCTGGCCCAATGGCACGGCCGGGATCTTTACGTTCTTGTAGACTTGTTGCAGTTGCAGCTATAGGGCGAATCCAGCCCCCGCGCTCGCGGGGAACCGCTGCACCATCGGCTGGTGCGAAAGTGGGGTTAAGGCTGTGCCTCAGCGCGAAAAGAAGCTTGTCTACGTCGGCATGAGCGCGGACTTGGTCCACCCGGGCCACCTGAATGTGATTAGGAAAGCTGCGGAACTGGGAGAGGTCATGGTCGGACTGCTGACCGACGAAGCGGTCGCCAGCTACAAGAGGCTGCCCTACATGACCTTTGAGCAGCGGAAAGCGGTCATCGAGAGCCTCAAGGGGGTTTCCCAAGTCGTCCCGCAGACGACCTTGGACTACGTCCCCAACTTGCGCAAGTACAAGCCGGATTACGTGGTGCACGGCGACGACTGGCGGACGGGGGTGCAGAGCTCCGTCCGGCAGCGGGTCATCGAAACCTTGGCCGAGTGGGGCGGGGAACTGGTGGAGGTGCCCTATACCCAGGGGATCTCGTCGACCCAGCTCAACATGGCCCTGCGGGAGATCGGTACTACGCCGGACATCCGGCTCCGCAAGCTCCGCCGGCTCCTGGCGGCCAAGGACCTGGTGCGCTTCATGGAGGTGCACAACGGGCTTACCGGTCTTATCGTCGAGAACATCTTTGTCAACGACAACGGCATGCGCAAGGAGTTCGACGGCATGTGGGCCAGCAGCCTGACGGATTCCACCGCCAAAGGCAAGCCGGACATCGAGGCGGTCGACCTGACCTCGCGCATGCAGACCCTCAACGACGTGCTGGAAGTGACGACCAAGCCCATCATTTACGACGGCGACACGGGCGGCAGGCCCGAGCACTTCGTGTTCACCGTAAAGACGCTGGAGCGCATGGGCGTTTCCGCCGTGATCATCGAGGACAAGGTCGGGCTCAAGAAGAACTCCTTGTTCGGCACCGAGGTGCCGCAGACGCAGGATTCCATCGAAGGTTTCTGCGCCAAGATCTCCGCGGGCAAGAAGGCCCAGTTGACGGAAGAGTTCATGATCATCGCCCGGGTTGAGAGCCTCGTCCTGGGCAAGGACGTGAAGGACGCCTTGGAGCGGGCCGAGGCGTACCTCGCGGCCGGAGCCGACGGGATCATGATCCACTCCGCTAGCAGTGACGAGAAGGACGTCTTTGAGTTCTGCCGGCAGTATCAAAAGCTTGCTCTACGGGGCCCGCTCGTGGCTGTTCCGACCAGCTACAATCACGTCGTGGAGCAGCAGCTGAGAGACGTCGGCGTCAACATCGTCATCTACGCCAATCACCTGCTGCGGGCGGCCGTGCCCGCCATGGTGCGGACGGCGGAAGCCATCCTGCAGCACGGCACCTCCAGCGTCGTCGATGACCAGGTCATGCCGATCAAGGACATCCTGCGACTGATCCCGGGAGGGGCATGAGAGCATGATCGCCCCGGAAGAGCTTCTTGAGCACTTGCGTGACGAGGGCGTTTCCTTTGTCACGGGCGTGCCGGACTCGCTGTTGAGCAGCTTCAGCGCGTACGTGACGGACCATGTCCCGGGCGAGCGGCACGTCATCGCGGCCAACGAAGGCGGCGCGGTGGCGCTGGCCGCCGGGCACCATTTGGCCACCGGCGAGTATGCGCTGGTGTACATGCAAAACTCGGGCTTGGGCAACGCGGTGAACCCGCTTTTGTCGTTGGCCGACGCGGACGTCTACAGCATCCCCATGCTGCTCATGATCGGTTGGCGGGGTGAGCCGGGCGTGCATGACGAGCCTCAACACGTCAAGCAGGGCCGTGTTACCCTGGCGCTGCTCGATGCCATGGAGATCCCCCATGTGGTTCTCGACGCCGGGTCCGACTGGAAACCGCTGGTCGGCCAACTGCTTGCGACCATGAAGGCCGAGCAGCGCCCGGTGGCCTTGGTGGTGCGGAAAGGCACCTTTAGGCCGTACCCGTTGGCCCGGCAGGACGCCGAGCGCGGGAGTTTGACGAGGGAAGAGGCGATCCGCGTCATCGTGGAGGCGCTCGATGAGAGCGACGTGGTAGTGTCCACGACCGGCATGACGTCGCGGGAACTGTACGAGATCCGGGACGCCCAAGGCGCCGGCCATGCGCGCGATTTCCTCGTCGTCGGCTCCATGGGGCATGCTTCGCAGATCGCCCTCGGGATCGCGTGCCGCCGGCCCGAACGGCGGGTCGTCTGCTTGGATGGGGACGGCGCGGCCATCATGCACACGGGGAACATGGCCATCGTGGGGCAGGTGGCGCCGCCAAATTTTGTGCACATCATCTTGGACAACGCGGCCCACGACTCGGTGGGGGGCCAGCCGACGGCCAGCCCCAACGTGCACTTTGCCCGGCTGGCCGACGCCGTGGGGTACAAGCACGCGCGCGAGGCCGCGGGCGAGGCGGAACTGCGGCAGGCCGTGACGGAGCTCAAGGGAACCGCAGGGCCGTCGCTTGTGTGGGTCAAAGTGCGCCGGGGCGCCCGGGCGGACCTCGGCCGCCCCAAGACGACCCCCGTCGAGAACAAGCAGGCCTTGATGGCCCAGCTCCTCGGGTAGGTCGAGGGCCTGGCGAAACCGGCGTCTTGAGGTGAAATCGTGATGGATTGGCCGTACCAGCAAGCACCGTGGGCGTTTCATCATCCGGTGCGACTCATCTTTGGCAGCGGGACCTTCGCGAAGCTGCCCACATTGGTCGCAGGCCGGAAGGTGCTCCTGCTGACGACGCCGGGATTCACGCGCCGGGGCATCACCCGGCAGCTGGTGCAGATGCTTGAGCCGGCGGTCGTTCGGGTCATGGACGATGTGCCGGCGAATCCGGAGTTGAGCGACCTTGAGGCCCGGGCGCAAGCGCTGGCCCGGTTGCCGGTTGAGGTCATCGTCGCGGTCGGGGGCGGCAGCGTGATCGACACCGGCAAGGTGTTGAGCGCGACGCTGGGCCAAAAGGATCACGGGTTCGACTTGCGGTCGTACCTGGAGAGCGGGGCGTCGGGTCTTGCGGGACAGGGGATTCCTCTGCTGGCTGTGCCGACCACGGCCGGGACGGGCAGCGAGGTCACCCCGTTTGCGACCGTGTGGGACGGCGCGGCCAAGAAGAAACACTCGCTGGCGGGGCCGCTCCTCTACGCCGAAGCCGCGATCGTCGATCCCATGCTGACCTTGAGCGTGCCGCGGGAGACGACCATCGCCACCGGCTTGGACGCGATTTCTCAGGCCCTCGAAGCCGTCTGGAACCGTAACGCTATCCCCATCACGACGCTGTTTGCCACCGAGGCACTGCGGAATGCCTTGCCAGCGATTGGCCCCTTGGCAGATACGCTCGACGACCAGGACCTGCGCACCAAGATGGCCTATGCCAGCCTGCTGTCCGGGTTGGCCATCAGCCACACCCGTACGGCCATCGCCCATTCGATGTCCTATCCGCTGACGCTGCACTATGGAATGCCCCACGGGCTTGCCTGCGGCTTCACTTTGCCGGCTATCCTTTCCTTTAATCTGGATGCCGACGACGGGCGGCTGCGGGTTTTAGCCGAGGCACTGGGATTTGGCCGGGCGGAGGACCTGGCCGGGGCGCTCAAGGCGTTGCTGCAGCGACTTGGGGTCCCGGAACTCGTCCGGCAATACGTGCCGTCCCTGGATGCACCATTCACGCTGGTGGGGGAGATGTTTACGCCCAACCGCGCGTCCAACAATCTTCGCCCTGTGGACGAGCACGCGATCAAGGCGATACTTGCTGAGGCGCTGCGTTGGTGACACCTGAGGATGGCGTTCCGCGCTTTACCCGCTTCCGTGCTACCACGCGGTCCAGCCGCCGTCCACCGCCAAGTTTACCCCCGTGACGTAGGTGGAGGCGTTGGAAGCCAGAAAGACGATAGCGCCCTTAAGTTCCTCCGGCTGTCCTACTCGGCCCATGGGCGTCCTGGCACAGATACTGGTATACATCTCCGGCGCGGTTTCTCGAACCTCGGGACGAGGGAAGGGGCCGGGGCTGATGACATTAACGCGAATCCCGTCCGGCGCCAGCTGCACGGCGGCGTAGCGCGTGAGCTGGACCAGGCCGGCCTTGGCCGCGCCGTAAAACGGCGGGTTCGTCATCGGGGGATTTGGATAAATCCGCGGGTCCGGGCTCACATGGGCATACATCGTGGCGATGTTGATGATGGACGGATTCCCGCCCTGTCGCGCCGCCTTGACCATCAGGGGATATGCCGCGCGAATGGTCCGGAACGCA
>ERZ777003.1829-NODE-1829-length-28676-cov-6.579470_pt1 | contig 28676 bp, 25 predicted proteins | sample MGYA00374956_ERZ777003 | MGnify/ENA primary metagenome ERZ777003 (study PRJEB29302, sample SAMN06268252) | bioreactor metagenome | isolation source: Joint BioEnergy Institute, California, USA | place: USA:Joint BioEnergy Institute, California, USA | collected... | reverse complement strand
TCGCCTTCGCCTCGTCGTCGAACCGCTGCACGGTCATCACCGGTCCGAAGATCTCGTTCTGGACCATCTCGTCCTCCTGCTGGAGGTTCGCGACGACCGTCGGCTCGTAGTAGTAGCCGGGCAGGTCGGGCTCCTTGCCGCCCGTGACGATCTCGGCGTGGTCGGGCTTGCGCTCGATGAACCCGCTGACCCGCTCGCGCTGGCGCTCCGAGATCACCGGGCCCAGCGTCGTCTCCGGGTCGTTCAGGTCGCCCATCTTGTAGCCCTGAGCCTCCTTGGCGAGGGCATTGACGACGTCGTCATAGACCTTGTCCGAGGCGAGGATCCGGGTCGCCGCCGTGCAGTCCTGGCCCGCGTTGAAGAGCGCGGTCGCGGCGACGAACTCGGCCGTCGGCTCGATGTCGGCGTCGTCGAAGATGATCACCGGCGCCTTGCCGCCGAGCTCGAGGTGGACGCGCTTCAGCGTGTCCGCCGCCGCCCGGGCGATCCACTTGCCCGTCTCGGGCGAGCCGGTGAGCGAGACGAAGTCGACGTCTTCGTGGGTGACAAGCGACGAGCCCGCCGGGTCACCGTGGCCGCCGATCACGTTGAAGACGCCGGGCGGCAGGATCTCCGCCGCGATCTCGGCGAGCTTGAACGTGGAAAGCGGCGTGTTCTCGGCGGGCTTCAACACCGAGGTGCAGCCGGCCGCGAACGCCGGGCCGATCTTCCAGATGGCCATCATCAGCGGGTAGTTCCAAGGCGTGATCTGGGCGCAGACGCCGACCGGCTCGCGGCGGATGTAGGAGGTGTGGCCCTCGACGTACTCGGCCGCGGCCTTGCCCTCCATGTTGCGCGCGGCGCCCGCGAAGAAGCGCAGGTTGTCCGCGCACATCTCGAGCTCCTCGTCCACGAACGCCTGGCGCGGCTTGCCGGCGTCGGCGGACTCGAGGTCGGCGAACTCGTCACCGTGCTCGAGGATCGCGTCCGCGAGCTTCAGCAGACACTCCGAGCGGTATTTCGGGGTCGTCACCCCCCATGTCTCGAACGCCTTCCGCGCCGCGGCGACGGCTCGGTCGACATCCTCCGCGGTTGACACCGGCGCCTGCGCGATGACCTCCCCGGTGGACGGGTTGATGACGTCTTCGGTCTGCCCTTCGGCCGGGTCTACGAACTCGCCGTTGATGAAGTTCTGGAGCTTGGTGCCGGTGATCGTTGCCATGTTCGTTCAGGTCCTTCCGTTGGGGATTGCGTGGGCGGCCGTTGCCCCGGCGCCGTCGGCGCCGGGCGGCCCGAGGTCGGGTTCGCCGATGTCGAGAAGCTCTTCGGGCGGGACGTACTCCATGCCGACGCCCTGGGCGACGGCCGGGTGCGTGACCTTGCCCTTGGCCACGTTGATGCCGAGCTTGAGCCCGGGGTCGAGGCGGGCGGCCTCGGCGACGCCGTGGTCGGCGAGCGCGAGCACGTAGGGCAGGGTGGCGTTCGTGAGCGCGTACGTGGATGTGATCGGAACCGCCCCCGGCATGTTCGTGACGCAGTAGTGGATGATCCCATCGACCTCGTAGGTGGGATTGCCGTGCGTCGTCGGCTTCGAGGTCTCGAAGCAGCCGCCCTGGTCGATCGCGACGTCGACGAGCACCGCCTGCGGCTTCATCAGCTTCAGCTGCTCCCGGGTGATCACGTGCGGCGCGCGGGCGCCGTGGACCAGCACGGCGCCGATGACCAGGTCCATCTGCGGCAGCCGCTCCTCGATCGAGAGGGTCGAGCTGTAGACGGTCGAAGCGCGCCCGCCGAAGGCGATGTCGAGCTCGCGCAGCTTGTCGATCGAGACGTCGTAGACGAAGACGTCCGCCTCCATCCCGATCGCGATGAAGGCCGCGTTCATCCCGACCGCGCCGCCGCCGATGATCATCACGTTCGCCGGCGCTACGCCGGGGACCCCACCGAGCAGGATCCCGCGGCCGCCGAGCGGCTTCTCGAGCATGAACGCCCCGGCCTGGGTGGCGATCTTGCCCGCGATCTCCGACATCGGGGCGAGCAACGGCAGGCGGCCCTGTCGGTCCTCGACCGTCTCGTAGGCGACGCAGGTCGCCCCGGACTCGCAGAGGCCCCGGGTGAGGTCGGGCGCCGGTGCGAGGTGCAGGTAGGTGAACAGGGTCTGGCCCTCGCGCAGCAGGCCCACCTCAGGCTCCTGCGGCTCCTTCACCTTGAGCACCATCTCGGCCTCGCCGAAGACGTCTTCGGCGGCGGGCACGATCTTGGCGCCCTGGGCCTCGAAGTCGGCGTCGCTGATCGCGCTCCCCTCGCCGGCACCGGCCTGGATCAGCACCTCGTGGCCGCGCTCGGTGAGCTCGCGGACGCCGATCGGCGTGATCGCGACGCGGTACTCGTCGGGCTTGATCTCGGTGGGTATGCCGACACGCATTACGCGCCACCTCCTCCGTTTCGCGTCCGGGGGTGTCGCGGTGGTCGAAGTCTCATCTCACCAGCTCCCTTGCTCGCAACGCCAGCCACAGCTCGATGCGGTCCGTGGCCCTGGACAGATCCCTACCCGTGAGCTCCTCGATCTTGCGAATCCGGTAGCGCAGGGTGTGGCGGTGGCAGTAGAGCTGGCGCGCGGCCCGCTCCCAATTGCCGTTGTTCTCGATGAACGCCTCGAGCGACCGCAACAGCTCGCCGCCGTACTCGCCCTCGGTCCGCTCGATCGGGTCGAGCAGGCCGTCGCTGTAGAGGCGCAGCGCGTCGTCGTCCTGCAGCGACAGCAGCAGCGTGAAGGCGCCGAGGTCGCGGTGCGAGGCCACGTCGGGCGCGTCGCCGTTACCGACCGCAGTCGCCTCGAGCGCGCAGCGCGCCTCGTGGAAGGCGCGGCGCAGGGAGCCGACGGAAACCGGCCGACTCGCGGCCGCGCGAACGTGGGCGCCGGCGGCATCCGCGGCGAGAGCCTCACGGGCTCGCCGCGCGGTGGTCACGGGGTCCGCCGAGCTCGCGTCGACGACCGCGCAGAGCAGGGGCGTCCCCGTCGCCGTGGTCGTGGCGACGAGCGCGGACACGCCGCCGTCGGCGAGCGCGTTCTCGAGCGCCCCCTCCACCGAGGGCGGATCGTCGACTGCGAAGACGAGGACGGCTGCCTCGTCGCGGATCCCGAACGGCCGCAGCCGGCCGCGGAGCTCATCCGCTTCGAGCCGGCCGCCGAGCGCGTCGGCGAGGAGGTCTCCCGCGAGCCGGCGCTCGGTCTCCTGAACCACCCGCTCGCGCATCAGCTCGAGGCCGACGACCATCGCCGCCTGCCGCGCGCACAGGCGCTCGAAGTTGCCGAGCTCCGACTCGGTGATCACCGCGAGCCACGCCACCGGGTTGCCGCCCCTGCGGCCGGGAACGGGCACCGCGATCGCGCGCTCGGCGAGCGTTGGGTGGTCGGGCTCGAACGGCGAGAGCGCCGAGGCGAGCGGCTGCTCGGCGAGAGCTGCGGCAAGCGCCGCGACCGAGTCGGCGTCGGGCCCGCCCCGCGCGGGGCGCCGGGTCTGCTCCCGCCCCGCGGCGTCGAAGAGGATCGCGCTGCCCGAGGTGGCCGCCGCCGTCTCCGCGAGCACCTCGTCGAGCCCCCTGCCCTCGATCACAAGCCGCTCGAGCCGCTCGTGCACCTGGACGCCGCGCTCGAGGGCGTCGTACTGCTCGTTGACGAGTCGCGATGCCGCCCGCTCGGTGATCGCGATGAACGGCATCTCGTACGGCACCTCGAACAGGGGCAGGCCACGCCCCTCGGCTGCATCGACGACGGCCTTCGGCACCTTCTTGTGGTCGAAGCCGGTGCCGAACCCGAGCCCGACGGCGCCGCCGTCGGCGAGCCGCTCCACGAACCGGCGCTGCTTCGCCGGCGTCGCCAGCTGGTACCCCGTGGTCAGCAGGATCTCCCCGCCCGAGAGCCAGGGCGTCGGATCCTCGTGCTCGGAGATGTGAACCCAGCGGACCTTGCGCTCCGCGCCGGCCTCCCCGGCCGCGAACTCGAGGCCGCATTCGGCGACGAGTTCGCGAACGGTCAGCATGGGCCCGAGGCTCTCCGGCTCAGCTGCGGCGGCTCTGGAACTGGTCCCAGGCCTCCGTGAGCGTCGGCCGCAGGACGGCCTCGATCTCCTCGAAGTGCTCCGTGTCGCAGATCAGCGGCGGCGACAGCTGGATCACGGGGTCGCCGCGGTCGTCGGCCCGGCAGATGAGCCCGCGGCGGTAGAGCTCGCCGGAGAGGAAGCCGCGCAGGAGCCACTCCGACTCCTCGTCGGTGAAGCCCGCCTTGGTCTCCTGATCGGAGACGAGCTCGATCGCGTGGAAGAAGCCGTCACCGCGGACGTCGCCGACGATCGGGATGTCGCGGAGGCCCTCCAGCATCTGGCGGAACTCGCCCTCCTTCGCGCGCACGTGGCCGCAGAGGTCCTCGCGCTCGAAGATGTCGAGGTTCGCCAGCGCGACCGCGGCGGCGACGGGGTGGCCGGCGAACGTGAACCCGTGGGTGAACGACTCCTTGCCTTCCGCGAAGGGCTCGTACACCCGGTCCGAGGCGATCATCGCGCCCATCGGCGCGTAGGCCGAGGTGAGCGCCTTCGCCGTCGTGATGATGTCCGGCTGGTAGCCGTAGCGCTCGCACCCGAAGTAGTAGCCGAGCCGGCCCCACGCGCAGATCACCTCGTCGGAGACGAGGAGGACGTCGTACTTGTCGCAGATCTCGCGGACCCGCTGGAAATAGCCCTCCTGCGGCGGGATGCAGCCGCCCGCGTTCTGACAGGGCTCGAGGATGACCGCCGCAACCGTCTCCGGCCCCTCGAAGAGGATCTTCTCCTCGATCTGGTCGGCCGCCCACAGCGGGTCGCGGTCCTCGGGCCAGTGGTAGCTGTTCGTGTTCGGCGCCTTGATGCCGCCGGGAACGAGCGGCTCGAAGTCCTGGCGCAGGGCGGTGATGCCGGTGGCCTGCAGGGCGCCCAGCGTGGTGCCGTGGTAGGCGACCTCGCGGGTGAGGAACTTCGTCTTCCGCGGGTTGCCCGTGCGCAGGTGGTAGGCGCGCGCGAGCTTGATCGCGGACTCGACGGCCTCCGAGCCGCCCGAGGTGAAGAAGACGCGGTTGAGATCGCCCGGGGCGAGTGACGCAACCCGCTCGGCCAGCTCGATCGCGCGCGGATGCGCGTAGCTCCAGATGATGTAGAAGTCGAGCTCCTCGACCTGGCGCGCGGCGGCCTCGCCGAGCTCCGCGCGGCCGTGTCCGGCGTTGACGCAGAAGAGCGCGGAGAGCCCGTCCAGGTAGCGCTTGCCGTGCTCGTCGTAGACGTAGGCGCCCTCGCCGCGAACGATCACGGGCACCTCGTGGTCCGCGTAGGAGCCCATCCGCGTGAAGTGCATCCACAGGTGGCGCTTGGCCAGCTCCTGCAGGTTCCCCTTCGCGGTCGCCGACACAGTCTCCGTGGTCATCGCGTCTCCGTTTCCCTTTGCCCTTACGACTTCCGGTCCACCGCCGATCGACGGTCCGTACAACCCTACTCCCGCCCTAAATGGCTGACAAGCCGGAATTCGGTTCAATCTCGACTCTGCCGTTTAGCCAATCTGGATAATCCGGGTTGGACGTTTTGGGACTTTCGCCTCTTGCGCGGAGGCGCAACCTTCACTTAGCCTGACCGTCGCTAATGGCGCGGACCTGTTGTTGGGAGAGGAGAACCGCCGCGTGAGCGAGCCGATGGTCCGGCTCGCCGGCGTTTCCAAGCGCTTCGGCGACAACCTCGTCGTCGACTCGCTCGACCTGGACATCGGAGCGGGCGAGTTCTTCACCCTCTTGGGCCCGTCGGGCTGCGGCAAGACGACGACCCTGCGGATGATCGCCGGGTTCGAGGAGCCCTCGGCGGGCTCGATCCTGATCGACGGCGAGGACGTGGCGAGCCTGCCCGCCCACCGCAGGCCGACCAACACCGTATTCCAGAGCTACGCGCTCTTCCCGCACCTGAGCGTCGGCGACAACGTCGCCTTCGGCCTGCGCCGCAAGAAGGTGCCGGCCGACGAGGTCAAGCGCCGCGTCCGCGAGGAGCTCGAGCGCGTGGGCCTCGCCTCGGAGATCAACCGCAGGCCCAACCAGCTCTCCGGCGGCATGCAGCAGCGGGTCGCGCTGGCGCGGGCGCTCGTCAACCGGCCGAAGGTCCTCCTCCTCGACGAGCCGCTCGGCGCGCTCGACCTGAAGCTGCGCAAGGGCCTGCAGATCGAGCTCAAGCGCATCCAGACCGAGGTCGGGATCACCTTCATCTACGTCACCCACGACCAGGAAGAGGCCCTGACGATGTCCGACCGCATCGCCGTCATGAACGGCGGCGTGATCGAGCAGTGCGCAGGGCCCGAGGAGGTCTACGAGCGGCCGACGACCACGTTCGTCGCCGGCTTCATCGGCGTCTCGAACCTGATGCCGGGCGAGGTCACGGGCACGAACGGGTCGAAGGCGAAGGTCCGGCTCGACAGCGGCCCCGAGATCGAAGCCAACGCCCCCGATCAGGTTTCCGTCGGCGAGAAGATCCACGCGGTCGTGCGGCCGGAGAAGCTGATGATCTCGTCGAACGGCGACGCGGCGAACCCCGGCCCCTCGGTCGAGGGCGTCGTCGAGTCGTCCGTCTTCCTCGGGACGGCAACCCAGATCGTCGTCGGCCTCGACGGCGGCACCCGGATGACGGTGCTCGTCCCGAACGCCAGCGAGGCGGAGCGGGCGCGGCTGCCAGGCGGCGGCGCCCCGGTCCGGCTGAGCTGGGATCCCAACCACATCCACCTTGTGCGCGGCCCCGCGGCCGAAGCCAATCAACCTGAGAACGAAAGGGCTGAAACCGATGCGTAAGAACCCGAGAGTCCTCCTCTTCGCGCTTGCGGTGCTCGCGCTCACGCTGGCGCTAGCCGCGTGCGGCGGGGACGACGGCCTGAGCGGCGGGGAGACCGACGAGGTCCCGACGGCCACCGCGGAGGGCGAGGCCAGCGGCACCCTGCGGATCTCGAACTGGCCCTTCTACATCGACAACAAGACCGTCCCGGAGTTCCAGAAGGAGACGGGGATCACGGTCAAGTACACCGAGGACGTCAACGACAACAACGAGTTCTTCGGCAAGGTCCAGCCGCTGCTCGAGAAGGGCGAGTCCGGGGGCCGGGACATCATGATCGTCACCGACTGGATGGCGAAGAAGATGCGCACCCTCGGCTACCTCCAGAACTTCGATCAGGAGGCGGTGGCCCCGGCGAAGGAGAAGCTCGTCAAGTCCCTGCAGAACCCGGCCTTCGATCCCGAGCGCGAGTTCTCGCTGCCCTGGCAGGCCGGCATGACCGGGCTCGTGGTCAACACGAGGCTGGCGCCCGACGTGACCTCGATCAACGACCTCTTCGACCCGAAGTACAAGGGCAAGGTCGAGATGCTCACGGAGATGCGCGACACGGTCCCGCTGGTGATGATGGCCGACGGCATCGACCCGGCCGAGGCGACCAAGGAGGACTGGCTCAACACGATCGAGAAGATCGGGGACGCCGCGCAGTCGGGCCAGATCCGCAAGTTCACCGGCAACGACTACACCCGCGACCTCGCCAACGGCGACGCGGTGGCGGTCATCGGGTGGTCCGGGGACGCGGTTCAGCTGCAGGCCGACAACCCGGAGATCCAGTTCGTGATGCCCGACGAGGGCTGCATGATCTGGGCGGACAACATGGTCATCCCGGTGGGCGCGCCGAACCCGGCCGCCGCGTACGCGTGGATGAACTACGTGTACGAGCCCGAGAACCAGGCCCAGATCGCGAACTACAACTACTACTTCACGCCAGTGGAGGGGACCAAGGAGGTCCTCGAGAAGCAGGGCTCGGATGCCGCGAAGAGCGACCTCGTCTTCCCGAGCGAGGAGTACACGGCCAATTGCTCGACCCAGGACGATCCTCCGGGCAACGAGGAGGACATCGCCGAGGTCGAGCAGGCGTTCCAGGACGTCCTGACCGGGGCCTAATGAGGGGCTGCGGGCAGGCGGCGGACCGAGGAGCTGGCGGGTGACCTCGGGCCGCCGCCTGACCGCGTACGCGCTGCTGGCGCCAGGCCTGATCTGGCTCCTGCTGTTCTTCGTCGTCCCGCTCTTCTACATGGGAGAGCTCTCCCTGCGAGACGGGACGCTCGGGAACTTCTACTTCGACTGGAACTTCGCGAACTACACCGACTCGCTCTCGCGGTTCGACGAGCAGTTCCTGCGGACGTTCATCTACGCGGTCGTCGCGACGCTGATCGCGCTCGTCATCGCCTACCCGCTCGCGTACGCGATCGCGTTCCGCGGCGGGCGGTGGAAGAACGCGCTCCTGCTCGCGGTCGTCGCCCCGTTCTTCACCACGTACCTGATCCGGACGATCGCGTGGCAGACGATCCTCGGCGACAACGGCTTCGTCGTCGACGCGCTGAAGACGGTCGCCCTGCTCGGCGATGACGGGCGCCTCTTGGCGACGCCCACCGCCGTGATCGCGGGCCTCACCTACAACTTCCTGCCGTTCATGATCCTGCCGATCTACGCCAGCCTCGAGCGGATCGACATCCGGCTGATCGAGGCCGCCAAGGACCTCTACTCCTCGGCGCACCAGGCGTTCCTGCGGGTGACGCTGCCGCTTTCGATGCCGGGCGTCGTGGCAGGAACGCTGCTCACGTTCATCCCGGCCGCCGGCGACTACGTGAACGCGTTCTACCTCGGGTCCGCGAGCCAGGCGATGATCGGCAACCGGATCCAGGGCCTCTACCTGGTCGAGCGCGACTACCCGACCGCGGCCGCGCTCTCGTTCACGATGATGCTCGCGATTCTGATCGCGGTCTTCATCTACATCCGCTTCGCCGGCTCGGAGGCGCTGATGGGCGACGAGACGGAGGAGGCGACATGAGCCGCGTCTGGGCGTGGCTGCGCCACAACGGGATCATGATCTACGCGGTCGCGGCGATCGCGTACATGCTGATCCCGCTCGTCGTGATCGCCGTCTTCTCGTTCAACGACCCGGCGGGCAAGTTCAACTTCACCTGGGAGGGCTTCACGCTCGAGCACTGGGAGAACGTGTTCAGCATCCCCGAACTCAACGACGCGATGCTGAACAGCCTCGAGCTCGCCGCGATCTCGACCGTGATCTCGACGATTCTCGGGACGCTCATCGCGCTCGCGCTCGTCCGCTACGAGTTCTTCGGCCGCCGCGCGGCGAACTTCCTCATCGTGATCCCGATGGCGACGCCCGAGGTCGTGATCGGCGCCTCGCTGCTCTCGATGTTCCTGATCTACGGCATCGAGCTGGGCTTCACGACGCTGCTGATCGCGCACGTGATGTTCTCGATCTCGTTCGTCGTCGTCGTCGTGCGCTCGCGCCTGATCGGGTTCGACCGCAGCCTCGAGGAGGCCGCGCGCGACCTGGGCGCCGGGCCGTTCACCACCTTCCGCCTCGTCACCCTCCCGCTGCTCGCGCCGGGGATCATCGCCGCCGCCCTGCTCGCGTTCGCCCTCTCCATCGACGACTTCGTGATCTCGAACTTCAACGCGGGCGAGTTCGTCACCTTCCCGCTCTTCATCTTCGGCGCCTCGCAGCGCGGGATCCCGGTCGAGGTGTACTCGCTCGCCACGATCCTCTTCCTCGTCTCGGTCGTGGCGATGGTCCTCACCGTGTGGCAGCAGCGCCGCGCCGAGCGTCTCGCGGAGGTCCGGCCCGACGACGAGGCCGAGATCGAGCCCTACGCGGGCACCCCGGCGGCCCCGCCGGCGCCGGGCGCCGCGGGCGGCTGAGCGACCCGCCCGCCGAACGTCCTGCAAGGAGGATTGCGGGACGGTCGATGTGTCCGGGCCGCGTCCTACCGTCCCGCGCCGTGCCTTACGGGGATGCCGAATGGAGGCGGGTAGCCGCGCAGGTTGTCGAGGGGAAGGGGTGCATCCGCTGCGGCCGTCCGGCCAAGGCCGCCCATCACGTGCTTCCCCGGGCCTTCGGCGGGTCGGACGACCCGTCGAACCTGGTGCCGGTGTGTGCCCGCTGCCACCCCTCGCTCGAGCGGGTGGCTCGCCAGCGCGCCTACTGGCTCGGCTACCGGCCCGTCCCCGAGGGTGAGCCGCCGCGACGGGTGAAGCGCCCGCGCCGCGTCCCGGACATCGCGCCGCGCGTCTCGCCGGACGAGCCGCTGCGGTACCTCCTCTTCGATCCGCGGGCCGAGTAGCCCCGGATACGCCCGCCGCGACGGGGTAGGCGGAGTGGCGATGGCGAACGAGAGGAGCCCACGATGAAGGCGGTCACCTGGCAAGGGGTCGAGGACGTGCGCGTCGAGGAGGTCTCGGACCCCGGAATCGAGGAGCCGACGGACGCCGTGATCCGGGTGACCTCGAGTGGGCTCTGCGGCTCCGACCTCCACCTCTACCGGGTCCTCGGCGCGTTCATCGACGCCGGCGACGTGCTCGGCCACGAGCCGATGGGCGTGGTCGAGGAGGTCGGCTCCGAGGTCACCCACATCAAGCCGGGCGACCGCGTTGTGGTCCCTTTCAACATCTCCTGCGGGAACTGCTGGATGTGCTCGCACGACCTCTACGCACAGTGCGAGACGACCCAGAACCACGAGACGGACACGGGCGCCTCCCTCTTCGGCTACACGAAGCTCTACGGCCAGGTGCCCGGCGGGCAGGCCGAGTACCTGCGCGTGCCGCAGGCCCACTTCGGCCCGATCAAGGTGCCCGAGGGCCCTGCAGACGACCGCTTCCTCTTCCTCTCGGACGTCCTGCCCACCGCGTGGCAGGCCGTCGAGTTCGCCGAGATCCCCGAGGGCGGCTCGGTTGCGATCTTCGGGCTCGGGCCGATCGGCCAGATGTCAGCCCGCATCGCAAGCCACCGGGGCGCGCGGGTGATCGGGCTCGACCGCGTGCCCGAGCGCCTCGCGATGGCGCAGGAATGGGGCATCGAGACGATCGACATCTCCGGCACGGAAAGCGACGTGAGCGCGATCGCCGAGCGGGTCCGCGAACTCACCGACGGACGCGGCACGGACTCGGCCATCGACGCCGTCGGCATGGAGGCGCACGGCGCCCCGTTCGGCGCGTTCGCGCAGCGGGCCGCGAGCTTCCTGCCCGACGCGCTCGCGCGGCCGATGATCGAGAAGGCCGGCGTCGACCGCTTGAGCGCCCTCTTCGCGTGCTTCGAGAGCGTGCGGCGCGGCGGCACCGTCTCGATCTCCGGCGTTTACGGCGGGGCGGTCGATCCGTTCCCGATGATGCAGCTCTTCGACAAGGGCATCACGCTGCGGATGGGGCAGGCCCACGTGAAGCGCTGGGTCGACGAAATCCTCCCGCTCGTGATCGCCGACGACGATCCGCTAGGGACGGAGAGCTTCGCGACCCACCACGTGCCGCTGACCGAGGCGCCGCAGGCCTACGAGACGTTCCAGAAGAAGCAGGACGGAGCGTTCAAGGTCGTCTTCCAGCCCTGAGGCGAAGGCTTCACCCGCGCGAGTCGCGCATCGCCCGCAGCAGCGGTGCGGCGAACCAGAGCCAGGCGATGGCAACGGCCACGACGCCGGTCGCCACCGCGGTCGCCGCGTCGCTGTAGACGATGTGCGCGATCAGCATGATCGCGCCGCAGATCGCACCCGCGAGGAAGACGAGCCCGGCGATCGCCAGCCGGTTCGAGCTGAGCACCACCCAGTCCTTGTCGAGCATTCGGAAGCGCATCCGGTGTCGCGCCGTCGGGGCGATCAGGCACACCGAGGCTGAGGCCGTGAGGAGCAGCGTGACGAAATAGACGTCCTTCTCGAACTGGGTGACGCCCTCCCAGCCCCGCTGGAACGGCACCACGAGCAGGAAGGCGAACAGCACCTGGACGCCGGGCAGGGCGACGCGGATCCCCTGGAGGAGCTCGGCCAGGTTGCGGTCGAGGCGCTGCTCCTCGGTCTCTCCCCGTCGGCGGGCGTGCTCCGAACCGGCTGCCTCGTTCATGGCCCGCTCCAACCTACCCCACCGACCCCGGCGAATATCCTGGGCTCATGGCCACTTACGAAACCCGGCTTCTGATCGACGGCGAGCAGGTGCCGGGCGACGGCGAGGCGCTCGCGGTCGAGAACCCGTACACGGAGGAGACGATCGCCACGGTCGGCACTCCGTCCGCCGAGCAGATCGACGCCGCCATCGCCGCCGCGGCGCGCGCCCAGCGCGAGTGGGAGCGGATCCCCGGGGTCGAGCGCGCGGAGATGCTGCACGAGGTCGCCACCCGCCTGCGCGCCCGCACCGACGAGCTCGCCGAGCTGATGACCCTGGAGGGCGGCAAGCCGCTCGTCGAGAACTCGGACGAGGTCGGCTGGACGGCCGCGGCGTTCGACTACTACGCGGAGATCGGCCGCGACTCGGCGGGGCGCGTGATCCCGCCGATCGAGTCGACCCAGCTCGCGATGGTGGTCAAGGACCCGGTGGGCCCGGTCGGCTGCATCGTCCCCTGGAACTACCCGCTGCTCCTGCTCGCGTGGAAGCTCGCGCCCGCCCTCGCCGCGGGCAACGCGACGGTCTCGAAGCCCTCCGAGCTGACGCCGCTCTCGACGCTCGCGCTCGCCCCCTGCTTCGACCACCTGCCCGCCGGCGTCGTCAACATCGTCGCGGGCGCCGGCGACGTCGGGGCCGCGATCGTCGCCGACGAGCGCATCGCCTGCGTCGCCTTCACGGGCTCGGTCGAGACCGGCAAGAAGATCGCCGCGAAGTGCGCCGAGCGCGTCGCCCGCGTGAACCTCGAGATGGGCGGCAAAGACCCCTTCATCGTCTGCTCCGACGTCGCGCCGAAGCTCTCGATCGCCGCGCGCGGCGGGGCCTGGGCGGCGTTCCTGAACGCCGGCCAGGTCTGCACGTCGGCCGAGCGCTTCTACGTGATGAACGACGTCTACGACGACTACCTGAACGCCTTCGCCGAGCACACCCGCTCGCTCGTCATCGGCGACCCGATGGACCCGGCAACGGACATCGGGCCGATGGTCTCCGCGGCGCAGCGCAAGAAGGTCGCCGACCAGGTCGAGGCCGCGGTCGCGGCGGGCGCCGAGCTCGTGGTCGGCGGCGACGGGGCGGGCCACGAGCGCGGGCACTTCTTCGCGCCCGCCGTCGTCACCGGCGCCCCGGCATCCACCGCGCTGCTCTCGGAGGAGACCTTCGGGCCGGTCGCCCCGCTCGTCCCGGTCTCCTCGCTCGACGAGGCGATCGAGCTCGCCAACTCAACCCCATACGGCCTCGGCGCCAACGTCTACACCGAGGACCTGGCGACGATGGTGCGCTGCATGCGCGAGCTCAAGGCCGGGACGGTCTGGTTCAACGACCCGCTCACCGACAACGACGCAGGCCCCTTCGGCGGCTTCAAGCAGTCCGGCCTCGGGCGGGAGCTCGGCCGCGAGGGCCTCGAGGCCTTCCAGGAGACCAAGCACGTCCACATCGAGACGAAGATCGAGGTGAAGGACTGGTGGTACCCCTACGGCAAGGGCGACGAGGGGCCGAAGGAGGGCGCGGGCGCCTAGGGCGCCGGGCTATCCCAGCTTCGCGAGCGCCGCGTCCAGCTCCGCTCGGTAGCGCTCGACGTTGCGCAGCTTGATCTCCTCGTAGCCACGCACGAGATCCGGGAGCTCGCAGAGGGCGAGGACGTCGTCGCGGTTCTCATCATCGAGCACCGCCAGGGCCCGCCGGACGGCGTCGCGGTACTCGCCGATCAGGGCGCGCTCGGTGCGCCGCACGCGCGTGTGGCCGAACGGGTCGAGGGCGCGGCCGCGCAGCCGGCGGCCGCGGCGCAGGGTGCGCAGTACCGGGGCGAACCAGCGGCCGAAGCGGAGCTTGCGCCGCAGTCCCAGCGCCCGCAGGAGCGGCGGGTGCAGGTTCCAGTAGAAGCGGGCGCCCTCACCGAAGGTCTCCTCGAGCTTCGCCCTCTCGGCGGCGAGCAGGTGCAGGCGCGCGACCTCGTACTCGTCCTTGTAGGCCATGAGCTTGAACAGGTGGCGGGCGACGGCCGCCGTGATCGCGTCGCCCCGGCGGAGGCGCGACTCGGCGGCGCGCACCTCCGCGAGGAAGTCCGCGTATTCACGCGCGTACTCGAGGCTCTGGTAGTCGGTGAGCTCCGGGATCCGCACCCGCAGAAGCGCCGCGAGCTCCTCCGAGTCCGCGAACGGCGCGATCAGCTCCCGTTCCTCGGCGGTCGGCTCGCGCACGCCCGCGTCGGGCGCCGGCGGGCGGGTCAGCTCCTCGACCAGGTCGGGCGAGACCACGCACGCCCTGCCCCACGCGAACGCGGCGAGGTTCTTCTCGACGCCCGCGCCGTTCAGGCGGATCGCCTGCTCGATCGCCTCCGCGCTCACGGGCAGCGCGCCCCACTGGTAGGCGGCGCCGACGGCGAGCATGTTCGCCGGCAGGTGGTCGTCGAAGAGGCGCATCGCGAGCGCCTCCGCGTCGAGGTAGAAGTTCTCGCCCGGCCGGGTGGACGACTCGATCCGGTCGAGCAGCTCGCTCAGCTCGGGGAAGCCCAGGCGCGTGTCGGTGACCATCTGGCCGGTCGGCACCGCGCCCGTCGAGGCGACCACGACGGTCCGCTCGGGGTCGGTGGCGGCGATGCTCGAGACCCCGGTCGCGGTGAGCAGGTCGAAGGCCAGGTAGAGGTCGGCGCCCCCCGCGGGGGTCTTCGGCGAGCCGACCGGGAACGCCTCGGAGATCCGCAGGTCCGAGATCACCGGCCCGCCCTTCTGGCTCAAGCCTGTCTGGTCGAGGCCCGAGACGTGCTTGCCGTCGATCCGCGCCGCCATCCCGAGCACCTGGTTGACCGTGACCACGCCGGTCCCCCCGATGCCGGCCATCCGTAGGCGGAAGTCGTCGGCGGGAACGCGCAGCTCGGGCTCGGGCAGCTCGACCTCGGGCATCTGCGGCGAGCGGCTCCCCGCCGGCTTCGCCCCGACCACGGTGATGAACGACGGGCAGTCGCCGTCGAGGCACGAGAAGTCCTTGTTGCAGGAGGGCTGGTGGATCTGGGTCTTGCGCCCGAACTCGGTCTCGACCGGCTGCACGCTGAGGCAGCTCGACTTCTCCCCGCAATCGCCGCAGCCCTCGCACACGCGCTCGTTGATCGCGACCCGCATGTCCGGGTCGGGCGCCTTGCCGCGCCGGCGCAGGCGCCGCAGCTCGGCCGCGCACTCCTGGTCGTGGATCAGCACGGTCACACCGGGCGTCGCCGCGAGCTCCTCCTGCGCGGCGAGGAGCGCGGAGCGGTCGCGGAACTCCGCGATCGGCGCGAGCCGCTTGGCGTAGTCGCGCGGCTCGTCGCTGGTGACGATGATCCGCCGCACCCCCTCCGCCTCGAGCATCCGCGTGAGCTCGGGCACGTCGATGGCGCCCTCGACGTCCTGCCCGCCCGTCATCGCGACCGCGCGGTTGTAGAGGAGCTTGAAGGTGATGTTCACGCCTGCGGCAACCGCGAAGCGAACCGCGAGCGAACCCGAGTGGTGGAAGGTGCCGTCGCCCAGGTTCTGGACGAAGTGGGCCATCTCGGTGAACGGGCTCATCCCGACCCACTGCGCGCCTTCACCGCCCATCTGCGTGACGCCCGCCAGCCGGCCCTTCCCCTCGGGGTTGAGTAGGACCATCGTGTGGCACCCGATCCCGATTCCGACCGCGCTGTCGTCCGGGGCAAGCGTCGAGCGGTTGTGCGGGCAGCCCGAGCAGAAGAACGGTGTACGCGAGGCGCCGCCGATCGGCACCGCGGGACGGTCGCGCAGCGCGCGCCGGCGCTCGACCCGCTCGCGCAGCCCGGCGACGTCGGCCCGCTGCGCCAGCCGGGCGACGATCGCGCCGGCGATCTGGACGGCGTCGAGCTCGCCCGTCGCCGGCAGCAGCGGCCGCCCCTCCTCGTCGAGCTTGCCCACCACGCGCGGAGCGCCCGGAACCCGGTAGAGGCCCTCCTTCACCTGGGCCTCGCAGAAGCCGCGCTTCTCCTCCACGACCAGGACCTCGTCGAGCCCGCGGGCGAATTCCCGCACGGTCTCGGCGTCGAGCGGCCACGGCATCGAGATCTTCAGCAGCCGCACGCCGAGGCGCCGCAGCTCGGCCTCGTCCAGGCCCATGTCGGAGAACGCCTGACGGACCTCGAAGTAGCTCTTGCCGGGAGCGGCGATGCCGAGCCAGTCGTCGGGGCCCGAGAGGGTCACGCGGTTGAGCTCGTTCGCCCGCGCGTACTCGATCGCCCGCGGGATCCGCACCTCGAAGAGGCTGCGCTCGAGGTCGAGCGTGAACGGGGCGAGCAGGTCCCCGGTCGGGCGGTGCGCCGTCAGCGGGTCGATCTCGGGGCGCCGCGGCGAGAACGGCTCGTCGGGGAGCTCGGCCGTGCCGACGGCGTCGGCCACGTTCGTGACCACCTTGATCGCCGTCCACAGCCCCGAGGCCCGGGAGAGCTCGAACGCGTGCCGGCCGACCTCGAGCACGTCCGCGACCGTGCCCGGGTAGAGGGTCGGCATCGCGAGGTCCGCGAGCAGGCCCTCCGACGCGCTCGGGAGCGTCGACGACTTGCTCGACGGGTCGTCGCCCACGAGCGCCACGGCCCCGCCACGCGGGCCGCACCCGACCCAGTTGCCGTGGCGCAGGGCGTCCGCGGCGCGGTCGAGCCCGGGCGCCTTGCCGTACCAGACGCCGAGCACCCCGTCGTAGCGCGGGCCGGGCAGGTTGTTCGCGAGCTGGCTGCCCCAAACCGCGGTCGCCGCAAGCTCCTCGTTGAGCCCCGGGACGTGGAAGATCGACTCCCTCCGGAGGTCCTCACCGAGGCGCGCGACCTCGCGGTCGAACCCGGCCAGCGGCGAGCCCTGATAGCCCGAGACGAGCGCCGCGGTCTTCAGCCCGGCCGCGCGATCGGCGCGGCGCTGCTCGAGCAGAAGGCGGACGAGGGCCTGGACACCCGTGAGGAAGATCCGGCCCCGATCGAGGTCGTACTTGTCGGAGAGCGCGACTCCCGTCTCCCTGGCTTCCGCCCGAAGCATGTGCGCTTTTTACACGTTCAGGCGGCCCTTTTCATGCAGTTCATTGCGCGATCCCCGCCATTCGGGGGGATCCGAGCCGTCGTACCGAACGATCGTTCTAATTTTTTTGCGAATGATCGTTCTAATTTTGTGGCGGGCCCAGGAGAGCCCTCGCCACCGCTACGCGCGCCGGTAGAGCCGCGTCGTCAGCGGCAGGAAGACCGCGGTCAGCACGATCGCCGTGCCGAGGACGACGATGAGGTTCTCCGCTTGGACCGTGCCTCCCATCAGGTCACGCGACGCGGTCGTCAGGTGGGTGATCGGGTTGACGTCGACGAACGCCTTCAGGCCCGACGGCAGCGTGTCCTCGCGCACGTACACGTTGGAGAGGAAGGTGATCGGGAAGATCGCCATGAAGCCGGCGTTCATCACGGCGTTCGGCGAGCGCATCAGCAGGCCGACCGTCGTGAACACCCACGAGAGGGCGAAGCTGAAGATGACCACGAGCCCGACCGCGGCGAGCACTCCCGGGACTCCGTTCTCAGGCCGGAACCCGAGGATCAGGCCGAGCACGATGATCACCGTGGCCGCGACCAGGTAGCGCACGCAGTCGCCGAGGAGCGCGCCGAGGAGCGGCGCCGGCGACCAGATCGGCAGCGAGCGGAAGCGGTCGAGCACGCCCTTGGTCAGGTCCGTGTTGATCGAGATCCCGCAGTAGACGGTCGTGAAGATCACGGCCATCACGAGCACGCCGGGCAGGACGAAGTCGCGGTAGGCGGACGTCGAGCCCTCGATCGCGCCTCCGAAGAGGTAGGTGAACATGAGCACGAACATCACCGGGGTCACGGTGACGTCGAGGAGCTGCTCGGGGACGTGGCGGATCTTGAGCATCCCGCGCCAGCCGAAGGCGAGAGCAGCGGCGAGCGCGCTCGCCCGCTCGGGACGGGGCGTGCTCGAGATCGCCTTGCGAACGGCGGCCTCTTCGATCGTGCCGCCGGCGTCGTTGGTGGTGATCGGGTTGGTCATGCTGCCTCCGCGGTCGTCTCGGCCGTTTCGTCGTCCTCCGCCGGGTGGCCGGTGAGCGCGAGGAAGACCTCGTCAAGGCTCGGCTGGCCGAGCGAGAAGTCGGCCACGGTGATCCCGTTGCGCGAGAGCTCGGCGACGGCGTCGGCCCCGCGCTCGGCGTCCGCGCACTGCGAGGAGAGCCGGGCGGGATCGGGCTCGAGGACGGCGCTGCCGAGCCGCTCGGTGAGGATGCGCTCGGCCTCCGGGCGCTGCTCGGGATCGAGCAGGCGGACGTGGAGCGCGCCGCCGCCCACGGACGCCTTGAGCTGGGCCGGGGTGCCCTCGGCGATCACGCGGCCGTGGTCGATCACGGCGATCCCCTCGGCGAGCTGGTCGGCCTCCTCCAGGTACTGCGTGCACAGGAGGATCGTCGTGCCCGCCTCCGCGAGCGCGCGCACTATGTCCCAGACCTGGTTGCGGGAGCGCGGGTCGAGGCCGGTGGTGGGCTCGTCGAGGAACATCAGCTCGGGGGTGACGACGAGACTCGCGGCGATGTCGAGGCGCCGGCGCATGCCGCCCGAGTAGTTCTTGACCAGGCGCGTCGCCGCCTCGGTGAGGTCGAAGGCCTCGAGCAGCTCGTCCGCGCGCTCCTTGGCGGCGGGCCGCTTGAGCCCGAGCAGGAGCCCGAGCAGGATCAGGTTCTCGCGGCCGTTCAGGTCCTCGTCGACCGACGCGAGCTGGCCGGTGAGGCTGACGAGACCGCGCACCGCGTCCGCCTCGCGGACGATGTCGTGGCCGAGCACGCGAGCGCTGCCGCCGTCGGGCTGAAGCAGCGTCGCGAGCATGCGGATCGTCGTCGTCTTGCCGGCCCCGTTCGGGCCCAGGACGCCGTACACCGCTCCGGTCGGCACCGCGAGGTTGACCCCGTCGACCGCCTTCGTCTCGCCGAAGTGCTTCTTCAGCCCCTCGGCTTCGATTGCCAGTGAATAGCCCGTCATCACACCCTTCGGGTCGTTGGCCTTCGGTCATGTGGACCGCGGGACCGCCGCAAACTAATCGGTTGCCGATTGTCCCCTGCTTCGGCGGCTTTCGGAATACGGCTACCCGCACTTCTGCTTCGCCGCGTACTTCGTAGAGTCGCGCCGATCACCGGGGCACCTGACCAGCAACCGACTCCGCGCAACGTGCGCGTGGCCGTTTACATCGGCTCGATCATCCTGCCGCTGGCGGGGCTGGTCCTCGCCTGGCTCTTCTACGAGCGCGGCGAGCGGGACGCGGTCTCGACCACCCTCGGCTGCGCCTTCCTCGGGATCACGATCTACCTGATCGTGCTCAGCGCCTAGGCGGGAAGCAGCGAGAGGTTCTCGCCCTCGGCAGCCGGGCGCTCGGCCCGCCGCTCCTCGAAGCCGCCGACGCGGACGCCGAGCAGGCGGACCGGACGCGCGGGCGGGTTCGCCCGCAGGAGCGCCATCGCCACCGTCCGGATCGTCTCCGGGTCCGCGGTGCGGTGGTCGATCGTCTTCGCGCGCGTGTAGGTGGTCCAATCGTCGAGCCGGACCTTGATCGCGATCGTCCGGCCCGCAACCTTGCGCTGGGCGAGCTCGGCGGCGAGGCGCTCGGCCTGGCGCACGAGGATGCGCTCGAGCTCGGCGGGGTCGGCGATGTCGAAGTCGAAGGTCTCCTCGACCGAGCGGGACTTGAGCTCGCGCCGGGCGACGGGGGCGTCGCTGCGGAAGTGGGCGCGGTCGTGGAGGCCGCGCCCGTGGTGCTCGCCGAAGCGCCGGACGAGCTCGCCCACCGGGAATGCCTGGAGGTCGCGGATCGTCTTCACCCCGAGCGCATCGAGGCGCTCCGCGGTCTTCGGCCCGATCCCGGGCAACAGGCGCGGGGGCGCGCCGGCGAAGCGCTCGGCCGCCTGCTCACGGGTGAGGACGACGAAGCCGGCGGGCTTCTCGGCATCCGAGGCCACCTTCGCGACCAGCTTGTTCGGCCCGATCCCGACCGAGGCGGTGAGCCGGAGCTCCTCGCGGATCCGCCGGACCAGCGCGCTCATCCGCGCGACCGGATCCGGCACGCCGTTCAGGTCGAGGTAGATCTCGTCGAGCGAGGCGGGCTCGGTCGGCACCCCGAGCTCGTTCACCCGCCTCATCACCTCGGCCGAGCGCTCGCGGTAGTGCGCCATGTCCACCGGCAGGCGGATCAGGTCGGGGCACAGCCGCATCGCCTGCGAGACAGGCATCGCAGAGCCGACCCCGTAGCGGCGCGCCTCGTAGGAGGCCGTCGTCACCACCGCCCTCGGCCCGCCCCCGGCGACGATCACCGGCTTGCCGACCAGCTCCGGGCGCCGCAGGAGCTCGACGGCGACGTAGAAGGCGTCCATGTCCAGGTGGGCGATCGCGATGCACCGATCGTAGGTGCTGGCCCGGCGTGCTCCCGGGTAGGCTGACCGCCCCATGGGATGGCTCGGCTGGATCTTCCTCGGCCTCTTCGCCGCGACGATTGCCAAGGCGCTGATCCCGGGCAAGACGGAGCCCGGCGGGTGCATCGGCACGACCGCCGTCGGCGTCCTCGGGGCGCTGCTCGGCGGCTGGCTCGCCACGGAGCTCGACCTCTCCGAGCACGGGGTCGACGAGTTCTTCGACCTCGGCTCCTGGCTCATGGCGATCGGCGGTTCGGCGATCCTGCTGCTGATCCTCGGCTGGATCGCGCGCAGGTAGGCCCGCGGCTCAGGCGAGCTCGAACTCGGCCTCGCGGAGGTCGGCCAGCATCTCCCGGTGGCGCTCCGGCTCCCAGGGCCAGATCTCGGGCACGCCGTCCGGACCCAGGTACCAGGAGTCGCACCCGGTCACCCAAACCGTGTTCGGCAGGGCCCGGCGTCGCTCGGCCTCGAAGGCCTTGGCCGCGTCGGCGCGCGGGGCGACCCGGTTGAACTCGCCGCGCATCCAGCGGCGCATCCACCCGATCGCGTAGTCGGCCTGGGTCTCGGCGATCCGTGTCAGCGAGTAGTTGCCGACCGGGCTCTGCGGGCCCATCATCATGAAGAAGTTGGGGAACCCCGGAAGGGCCACCGTGCGCCAGGAGCGCGGGCCCTCGGCCCACGCCTCCTCGAGCGACTCGCCGTTCGGGCCGGTCAGGTTCATCGGGCGGATGTAGGCGTGCGCGTCGAAGCCCGTCGCCAGCACGAGCACGTCGAGCTCGTGCAGGACGCCGTCGGCGGTGCGCACTCCCTTGGGCTCGACGCGCTCGATCCGCTCGGTGACGACCTCGACGCCCTCGCGCTGGACGGCCCGGTAGAAGCCCGCCGAGACAACCAGCCGCTTGCACATGGGCTGGTAGGTCGGGGTGAGCTTGCGCCGCAGCTCGGGGTCGCGGACCGTGCGCAGGTGCGCGCGGCACAGGAACGAGACGAAGCGCCGCTGCCACCCGGGGCTCGTGAGCGCCCGCGACATGAACTCGAAGGAGCGGCGGGTGTTGTGGTACGCGAGCCGGTCGAGGACCGGGAAGCGGCGATGGAGCGCGCGGGTGAGCCGCGAGTAGCGGCGGTTCGGGTAGGGCAGGATCCACTGCGCCGTGCGCTGGAACATCGTCAGCTTCGCCGTCTTGCCGGCGAGGGCGGTGACGATCTGCACGCCGGTGGACCCGGTGCCGATGATCCCGACGCGCCGTCCCTCCAGCGGGACGGAGTGGTCCCAGCGCGCCGAGTGGAAGCTGGCGCCCTCGAAGGTGTCGAGCCCCTGGATGTCCGGGTAGCGCGGGTGGTGGAGGACGCCCGTCGCCGAGATCAGGAAGTCGGCGTCGAACTCGCCCCCGTCAGCGAGCTTCAGGCGCCAGCGCTCGCCGTCGTGGCTCGCGGAGACGACCTCGGTGCCGAAGCGGATCCGCTTGCGCAGACCGTGTTCCGTCGTCAGCCGCTCGAAGTAGCGCCAGATCTCGGGCCCCGGCGAGAACCGGTGCGTCCAGTCCGGGTTCGGCGCGAACGAGAGCTGGTAGAAGCGCGACGGGATGTCGCAGAAGAGCCCGGGGTAGGTGTTGTCCCGCCACGTGCCGCCGACCTCCTCGCCCTTCTCGAAGATCGTGAAGTCGTCGATGCCCTCGCGCTGGAGCTTCAGGCCCATGCAGATGCCGGACATGCCGGCACCCACGATCGCGACGCGCGGCTCGCGCGGTGCGTGCCCGTTCGTACTCATCAACGAGCGAGCTTAGACGGGCGTGCCAGAAAGCGGGCGACGCCCGCCCCGGCTACGAAAGCGCCGCCTTGAGCTGTTCGAGCGAGCGCTCGAGCGCCTGGTTCGAGGCCGCCTCGAGCGGCTGCGCCATCGCCGCGAGCGCGGCGCCCTCGAAGCCGGACTCGAAGGTCACCGTGGTCCCGTCGCCGTCGGGCTCGATCCGGTAGGCGGCGTGGAGCTTCGTGCCCATCGGGCCGGCCCCCTCCATCTCGACCGCCGAGCCCTCCTCGAGCTTGGTCACGGTCCAATCGACCTCGCCGGGCATGCCCATGATCGTGACCTTCTCCTTGAACTGCGCGCCCTCCGCGAGCTCGGGCGGGCCGTCCGGGTAGCCGACGTGGGTCGCGAGCCAATCGCCGTAGCTCGACGTGTCGGTCAGCTTCGCCCACACGGCGTCGGGCGATGCGTCGACCTTGGTCTGCTTGCTGGTGGACGCCATCCGGAGCCTTCCTCCTCACTCGGTGCCAGAGCCGCGCGGCACGATAACAAACCGTCTGCTCTGCATGTAAGTGTCCGCGGACCTGCTTCCGGCACAATGAACGTGACGTGTCCACGCGCAGCCAGGAGGAGAAGGGCAGCGCCTTCCGCGCCCTCCACGAGGGCGATCCCTTCCTGATCCCCAACCCCTGGGACGCGGGCTCGGCGCGGGTGCTCGAGGCGCTCGGGTTCCAGGCGCTGGCGACCACGAGCTCCGGGTTCGCGTTCACGCGCGGGCTTCTCGACGGCGGCGTCACCCTCGACGACGTCGTCTCCCACGTCGCCGACCTCGCGTCCGCTACCTCCCTGCCCGTGTCGGTGGATCTCGAGAACGGGTTCGGCCGCGACCCGGAGATCGCCGCCCGCGCGATCGAAGCCGTCGCCGCGGCCGGCGCGGTCGGCGCCTCGATCGAGGACTGGGACCGCGACGAGAAGGTGCTCTACGAGCCCGGCCTCGCCGCCGAGCGCGTCGCCGCCGCGGCCGAGGCCCGCGCGGCGCCCGGCTTCGACTTCATGCTCACCGCGCGCGCCGAGAACCACATCCGCGGCAACCCCGACCTGGACGACACGATCGCGCGGCTGCGGACCTACGAGGAGGCGGGCGCCGACGTCCTTTACGCGCCGGGCCTCGCCACGGTCGAGGACATCGCCGCCGTGTGCGAGGCGGTGTCGAAGCCGGTGAACGTGCTCGGCCTGGCGCACCTGGACCTGGCGCAGGTCTACGAGGCCGGAGCGCAGCGCGTGAGCGTCGGCGGGGGGCTCGCCTGGGTCGCGGTCGGCGCCTTCGCCGAGGCTGCCGAGCGCCTCCGCGACGGCCACCTCTCGGCGCTCGATGCCCGCGTCGACCTGAAGCGCTGGCTCGCGGACTGACCCGGTGCGGATGAGCCGGGGATAGGGTTCGGGCGTGCTCCGCAACCTCCTCGATCAGGCCGCCGTCACCGCCCAGGCGACCGCCGCGGTGGCCCGCTCCGGCCTACTGGGACCGACGAACCCGGCGGCCCTCGCCAAGGGCGCGGTGGCGGTCCAGCGTCGCGGCCCGATCGCCGGCGCCGCGGTCGCGGCCGGCCTGCGCTGGGGCGAGCGGCCCGCGCTGATCGACGAGCTCGGAACGCTCAGCGCCACCGACGTCGACCGCCGCTCGAACGCGATCGCGAACGCGTGGCGCGCCGACGGCATCCGCCCCGGCGACGGGATCGCGATCTTGTGCCGCAACCACCGCGGCTTCCTCGACGCCACCTACGCCGCGGCGAAGCTCGGCCTGCGCGCCGTCTACATGAACACGGAGTTCGCCGGGCCCCAGATCCGCGACGTGTGCGAGCGCGAGCGGGTCTCCGTACTGGTCTTCGACGAGGAGTACGACGACCGCGCGCCCGACTTCGCGGACCACCACTACCGCGCATGGACCGACTCGGGCGAGCCTGGCGGCGCCGAGGCGACGCTCGAGGACCTGATCCGCCGCGGTGATCCCGAGGAGCCTCCGGTCCCGAGCGAGCCGCCGACGATCGTGATGCTCACGAGCGGCACCACCGGGACGCCAAAGGGCGCGCCGCGGCAGGAGGTCGGGCCGGTGAACGCCGTCGGCGCGCTTCTCGACCGCATCCCGTTCCGGGTGAAGGAGACCACCTACATCGCCCCGCCGATGTTCCACGCGCTCGGCTTCGCGAACCTGACGATCGCGCTCACGCTCGGTTGCACGATCGTCACCCGCCGCCGGTTTGCGCCGGAGGACTTCCTGGCCGGGCTCGCCGAGCACCGCGCGACCGCCGCGATCGTCGTCCCGGCGATGCTCCAGCGCGTCCTCGACCTCGGCCGCGACAAGATCTCCGAGTACGACACGTCCGCGCTGCGGATCTTCCTCTGCGGCGGGGCCCAGCTTCCGGGTGCGATCGCGACCGAGGTACTCGACACCTTCGGCGACGTGCTCTACGTCATCTACGGCTCGACCGAGGTCGCCTACGCCACGATCACGACGCCGGCCGACCACCGCGTCGCCCCGGCCACGGTCGGGCGCCCGGCGCTCGGCGCGCGCGTGCGCCTGTTCGACGCCGGGGGCCGCGAGGTCCCGCAGGGCGAGACCGGGCGCATCTTCGTCTCGAACGGCGTCGAGTTCTCCGGCTACACCGACGGCAACAGCAAGGAGGTGATCGACGGGGTCATGTCGACCGGCGACGTCGGTCACTTCGACGAGGAGGGCCGCCTCTACATCGACGGGCGCGACGACGACATGATCGTCTCGGGTGGCGAGAACGTCTTCCCGCAGGAGGTCGAGGAGCTCCTGATGAAGCGCCAGGACCTCGTCGACGTCGCCGTGATCGGCGTGCCCGACGAGGAGTTCGGCGCGCGCCTGTGCGCGTTCGTCGTCGCCGCGGAGGGCGCCGAGCCGACCGAGGAAGAGATCAAGGCCTACGTGAAGGAGAACCTGGCGCGCTACAAGGTCCCGCGCGACGTGGTCTTCCTCGACGACCTGCCGCGCAACGCCACCGGGAAGATCCTCAAGCGCAAGCTCGCCGAGCGCGTCGCGAGCTAGAAGAGCTTCGCGAGCTCCTCGCGCAGCTCGCGCCACTGCGCGTCGACGCCGCGCCGCGGCGGCTTCAGCAGGAGCGTCGTCATCGCGAGGCCCCGGATCGCTGCGAACGCGGTGGCCGCCCGCCGCGCGACCTCCTCGTCGCGCCCCGTGCCGAAGAACTCCTCCGCCCCGGCCATCAGGCGCGCGTTCATCCGGCGCTCGGCCGGCAGCAGGTGCTCGCGTAGCTCCGAATCGGTGCGCGCCGCGACCCAGAGCTCGAGCGCGGCCGTGAACAGGGGCCCGGTGTGGACGTCCCAGAGAAGGTCGAGGGCGGCCAGCACCCGCTCGCGGCCCTCCGGCAGCGCCTCGAGCGCCCGCTCCACCTCGTCGGCGCGCAGCTCGGCGAGGTGGGCGATCGCCTCGGCGACGAGCTCCGCCTTCGTCGGGAAGTGGTGGACCTGCGCCCCGCGCGAGACGCCCGCGCGCTCGACCACTCGGGTAGTCGTCGTGTTCGCGTAGCCGTACTCGACGAGGCACTCGATCGTCGCGTCGAGCAACGCGGCGCGGGTGGCCGCGCGGCGTTCCTCCTGGCTACGGCGACGCGGCTTGGTCTTCTCCCCGGACGCCATCGCCGGCGATTATCCCGGCGGCCCCGACGGCGTGAAAGCCGCCGTCGACGTGGAGGATCTCGCCGGTGATCCCGCGCGCGAGGTCCGAGAGCAAGAAGAGGGCGGCGTCGGCGACCGCGCCCGGGTCCTTGCGGTCCCACCCGAGCGGGGCGCCGGCGGACCAATCCTCGGCGAGCCGCTCGAAGCCGGGGATGCCGGAGGCGGCGGGGGTGAACAGGGGCCCGGCGGAGATCAGGTTCACGCGCACGCCCGCCGGCCCGAGGTCGCGGGCGAGGTAGCGCGAGACGGACTCGAGTGCCGCCTTGGCGACCCCCATCCAGTCGTAGGCGGGCCAGGCGACGGAGGCGTCGAAGTCGAGTCCGACGATGCTCCCGGAGGCCCGCCCGTCGCCGTCGTCCCGGCCCATCAGCGGGGCAAGCGCCTGGGCGAGCGCCTTCAACGAGTAGGCGCTCGTCTCGAACGCCTTGCGGGCGCTCTCGCGCGGCGCCTCGACGAAGCCGCCCCCGAGCGCGTCCGGCGGCGCGTAGGCGATCGCGTGCAGGGCGCCGTCCACGCGGCCCCAGCGCGAGCGCAGCTCGTCGGTGAGCGCCGCGAGGTCGGCGTCCTCATCCACGTCGAGCTCGAGCACGTCCGGCGGATCGGGCAGCCGGGCGGCGGCCCGCTCGGTCATCCGGCGCACGCGGCCGAAGCTCGTCAGCACGATCTCCGCACCCTGCTTCTGGGCGCGCTCCGCCACCGCGAAGGCGATCGAGCGCCGGTTGACGACGCCGGTGATGACGAGCCGCTTGCCGCTCAGCACGGACATCAGAGTAAGACGCGATCCCCGTAGAGCTCCGCGAGCGAGGCCTCGCCGCTGCGCGCGGCCACCTCGGATCCGTCGGATCCGGTCCGGTCGCGCCACCGGGCATCGACCGACGCGCTCGCCACGACCCGGTCATCGCTGTCCACGATGCGCCAAACGAGGGTGACCAGGGCCTCGTCCGCGTCGACCTCGCGCACTTCCTCGACCTCGACCAGCATCCGCATCGCCTCCCCGATGCCGAGCTCGAGCTCGCCGCCGTCGCTTCCCAGCCATCCACTCGCTGCGCTCATCGCTCCTCCTTGCCCTCAGGCCGTTTGCACGTCAATTCCAAGTTCGGTCGCGAGCAGCACGGCGAAGCCGCGCGCCGCCCGCAGGTGCCCCAGGGCCGAGGGGTGCAGGCCGTCCGGGGCGAAGTTCTCGGGCACGGAGAGGCCCGGGTGCGAGGCGACATCGAGGCACGGCACTCCGTAGGAGCCGGCGACCGTGCGGGTCGCCCGGTTGAGCCGGACGATCCCGTGCTCGACCCGCCGTCGGGTCCGCGGGCGCAGGTCGAGGAAGTCCCAGCGCTCGGGCGCGGTGGCGGTCACGATCCGCACGCCCGGGTTCGCGCCGCGCAGCCTCCCGATGATCGAGGCCAGGCGCCGCGCGTAGGCGGGGATGTTGGGCCGCGTCGACTTCAGCACGTCGTTCGCGCCGCAGACCACGGTCACCAGGTCCGGCTCGAGCTGGATCGCCTCGGGGAGCTGCTCGAGCACCTCGGCGCTCGTCGCACCGTGGACGGCGAGATTGCGGAAGGCCATGTCGGGGCTGCGACGGCGAAGCCCGGCCGCGAGCCGCTCGGCCCAGGCCTCCCCCGGGCCACACCCGGTACCGGCGGTGAAGCTGTCCCCGATCGCGACGTAGAGGGAGAGCTCCGCGCTGCGGGCTCGGGCCGAATCCTTCTTCGCCGCCAAGGCTCGCGCGATCTCCGCCAGTGGGTCCAGGGTCACGGGCGCGGTCCCATCAGCAGAGGGCCCCCAGTGCCCAAGCCAGCCGGTCCCGCGTCTCGGCCGGCTCGATCACCTCGTCTACGTATCCGGCGGCCGCCGCGGCCGCGGCGTTCAGGTGCTCAGCCGCGTAGGTCGCGGCGAGCTCCGCCCGCGCGGCCTCGGGATCGTGCGCCCCCTCGAGATCGCGCCTGTGCACGATCCCCACGGCCTGCGGCGCGGCCATGATCCCGATCTCCGCCTGCGGCCAGGCGAAGGCCATGTCGGCGCCGAGGTCCTTCGAGTTCATCGTGATCACCGCGCCGCCGTAGGCCTTGCGCAGCACCACGGTGAGCTTCGGCACCCGCGCCCCCGCGAACGCGCGCAGGAGCGAGGCGCCGTGGCGGATCACGCCGGCGCGCTCCTGCCCGGTGCCGGGCATGAACCCGGGCGTGTCGACGAGCACGACCAGGGGGATGCAGAAGCGGTCGCACGCGTTGACGAACAGGGCGGCCTTCTCCGAACCCTCCGCGTCGATCACGCCGCCGAGCCTGCGCGGCTGGTTGGCGACGATGCCGACCGTCCGCCCCTCGATCCGTGCGAACGCCGTGACCATGTTGCGGGCCCAATCGGCGCTGAGCTCGAGGATGCGCCCGCCGTCGACGATCGCGGAGGCGACCTCGCGTGCGTCGTAGACGCGGCGCGCCTCGGCCGGGACCGCCGCGCCGGGATCGGCCTGCGGCGCCGGCGCGGGCTCGACGCGGCCCGGGTCCTCGCGCGAGGGCAGCAGGGCGAGCAGCTCGCGCGCCCGGGCCACCGCGTCGCGGTCGTCGTCGGCCACGAGCTGGCAGACCCCGTTCTGCGAGTGCACCTGCGGTCCGCCGAGCTCCTCCATCGAGACGTCCTCGCCGAGCGCCTCGCGCACGATCTGGGGCCCGGTGAGGAACATCCGCGCGGACTCCGTCATCACGACGAAGTCCGTGAGCGCGGGCGAGTACGCGCCGCCGCCGGCCGACACACCGGTGACGATCGAGATCTGCGGGACCACGCCGGACAGCTCGACGCTCGCGCGGAAGATCCGCCCGTACCCGGCGAGCGCGGCGTGGCCCTCC
>ERZ777003.1827-NODE-1827-length-28701-cov-4.302136_pt1 | contig 28701 bp, 22 predicted proteins | sample MGYA00374956_ERZ777003 | MGnify/ENA primary metagenome ERZ777003 (study PRJEB29302, sample SAMN06268252) | bioreactor metagenome | isolation source: Joint BioEnergy Institute, California, USA | place: USA:Joint BioEnergy Institute, California, USA | collected... | reverse complement strand
TTAGCACTCTACGTTCAGTATCACAACGAATCTTTGGAGAAAAAGACCGCCTAAGACGCTTCTGCCCATAAAAATTGAAGACTCCTCAAGCCACTTGAAGCACTTCTCGACGCAGTAACCTTCGCCGCATAGGGCGGATGCAGCCAGAAAAATCTGTCAATTCAGCTATTTAACTAATCACCACGAAAGTGAGCCAGTTTAGGCGTCCAAAAGTTCGACAACGGTGAAATTTCTTTTCTCGTGTCAACAAACTAAAAAATAAAAACTCTGGCGGCAGCCGTTTAATTTTCGTCGGCGAAAACCCCGAAAAATCGCTTCTCTCCAGGCAAACTCCTTGCACAAGCGATGGGGCATGAAAAATTTAATCGTCCGCAAGACCGCCTTTTTTCTTTTCACCCTTTTCATCGCGCAAACGTCTAACGGCGCCATCGATCTCAGGGAAAGCAGCTTCTCGCATACGGCGAATGACCTTTCCTCTCTTACGCGCCGCTACCATAGCCGCTCCAACCGCTCCGGCCCGCTCGGATTCGGTTGGTGTTTCGCTTTTGATGTGCGCCTGATCAAGGTGAATGACAGCCTTAGGCGCATCCACGAATGCGGCGCCAACTCTGAGTTCATCGATTTCGTTCCAGTGCCTGCCGCAAAAGGCGTTTGGCAAAACCCGGCCGATCCGCACGACCGCTTATTCGAAGCAGACGGACAAATCTCACGCCCTTCACGCTTCCAAACCTTTGACGCTAAGACCGGAAGAACAATCTCTTTCAAGCTTTCGCCCACCAAGACCGCACAACTCTTCTACGAGGCCGATCAAATAAAAGAACTCCGCGTATCAGACGGTTTCTGGTTCCGCTTTCAATACAACCCGCAAACACAAATGATCGAGCGGGTCCTTGCAAGCAACGGAGAAAGCGTGACCTACATCCACAACTCAAGAGACTTAATCGAGGTAAGACAAGGAAAGAAAACTCTCTGGCGTTATCGATACGACGATTTCCACAACCTCTCGTCCATCCATCAAGGGGCCCGCCTTGTCGCCGAATTGAAATACGACGCTCTGAATGACCGTGTGATCGGATACAGGCCCGCGCAAGGATGTAAAGATAGTTACTCTTACTCGGAATCGCGCACCAAGGGGGAAGAGGCGTTCATCGCCGACGTCGAACGTAGCTGTGGTGGCAACATGAAATCGAAAGCCCGCTTCAAGTTCCTGTACCGGGAACTGGGACTTTCCCGGCGCTTGCTGGCGCAAATGACCATCGAAACGAACGAAGAGCAAACCATCATCTCTTTCGACAGGAAAACCGGCCGTGCTCTTTCGATCGAAAAACTGAAAGCCACAAGGAGGCTCTAATGACCAAAACTGCATTTCTCCTCGCCTTCGCGCTCTCAGCAGAATCGGCTCTTGCGCAAGAGGACTGGCCTCTACGCATGGTGGCCTATGAGGACGGAGCTGTAGACAATGAGTCGGAAATCATCGTCGCCGTGATCGACACGGGCGTAGATATCCGCCATCCCGACCTCAGGAACCATCTCTGGACAAACCCCGGCGAAACAGGTTTGGATGCCCAGGGGCGCGATAAGGCGACAAACGGAGTGGACGACGATGGGAACGGTCTCATTGACGACGTGCGCGGCTGGAATTTCGTCGACAACAGTCCCGACCTTCGGGACAACCACGGACACGGGACCCATATCGGCGGAATCATCGCCAAGGTCGCGCCGAACGCGCGCTTGATGTTCCTAAAATACTACGACCCGAAAGCAGGCGGAGCTTCGCATATTTCCAGCACGGTACGCGCGATCCGCTATGCCGTGCGTATGGGAGCCCGGGTCATTAACTTTTCCGCCGGAGGACACCTGCCGTATGACGAAGAAAAAGCAGCCATCGCCGAAGCGCGCAAAGCCGGCGTCCTCTTCGTCGCCGCTGCTGGAAACGACGGTTGGAACACCGACGTCCTTCCTTACTATCCCGCAAGTTATGAGATCAGTAACATCCTATCCGTCACAGCGGTAGGCCCCACAAAAAACCTTCTTCCAACCAGTAACTACGGAACGAGAACCGTTCATCTCGCGGCTCCGGGAGAAGCGATTCTTTCGGCTTTGCCGCAAGCCAAAAGAGGCTTTATGACCGGCACCTCCCAGGCCACGGCTTTCGTTTCGGGGATCGCCGCGAAATTACTGTCCCAACGCCGCCTCAAACTCTCTCCTGAAGAATGCATCGCCCATCTCATGCAAACAGGAAAGCGGAATGAAAGCTTGAAGGGCCGCACGCGATCACAAGCCATTGTCAACGTACGCCGCGCACTCGCCATCCATGGACGCGATCTTTCGACGGTCAACATCGGCGCCGTAAACTCAAACTATTTTTCACCCGACATAGCTTATCGCCCCTTACCCGCAAAGATTGACCCGCGCTAAAAAGCGTTTATAAAATTTCGCATGCTTTTGCGTTCGCATCGTTACGGCTTTCTTCTTGCCACGATTGTCCTCTCTGTAGGCTTTTTCTTTACGGAAAAAAGCCATGGCCAATATCCGTCCGCGAAATTAAACGCAAATCTTCGCGAAGAGCTCGAATCCGACCCAAACCGGCTCATACCATTAACCGAACACTTCGCCTTCGCAGTCGACGGCGACGCCTATTTCCGCGACACCGCGGGCGTCGATTTCTATCACGGTTTCGGATATTGGCTCCAAGCCCGCTCGGAGGCCCGGATTTCCGAATGGTTCAAAGGGAACCTGCGATCCATTTTTTACGCAGGATCCGTCAACGGCGGTTACGCCGAACCTAGCGGCTCTTATCACCTCTTCGCGTTTACATTCGAGCCCCCTGAAGAAGTTTTTGGCGCAAAGCTTTTCTTGCGGGCCGGCGACCTAGACCGGCAAACCGTTGGCGAAGGTCTTTTCGTCCAAAACAAAGAAATGAACGGAGCCTACCTCCGTTGGAGCACAGAACGTGAGGGCCTTCTCTTCCGCGCTGACGGAACCGGAGTTTTGAAAGCGCAAGGCGATACATTAAACGTCGAATCCTGGCTCTTCAATGGGCTTGCGGGCCTGGGCGTCGTTTTCTGGTCGCACGAAATCGGCTTTGATAACTCTCCCGGTACTCGCGGGCCGTATTGGTATCTTTTTTCTCGCGCCCGGTTCGATTGGTTCTCGTATGGAGCCGAATACGGCAGCCGAGACGGCATCTCGGCCGCACTTCTCGCGCTCAAAGCCGAAAAAGAAATCGGCCCTTGGAAAGCGGATGTTAAAATCGAAGGCCGCCGTTATAATTCCGGAATCGGCGGTTCCTTCACACGCTTCATCGAGCAGCAGTACGTTTCGTACGATCAATTGGATAAGAGTTATACGGACGCGTTAAACGTCTTTGTCGTCGACGACGATGCGGACGTGGGCGCCGTTCATTTCAATCTCTTCTGGCGGATCTCGCCGAGATGGCGCCTGAGTTCCTTAAATGAGACCGGGCAATTCGCGTACCGCAGTTTTGGCCGGATCGAATATTATTTCTTCAGGCATGGCATCGACTTCTGCCCAGCCCAGGAACGCGAAGACTGCTTAGGCGCCTTCTTTTCGAACAAGATTCTGGCCGACAGCTTTGCAAGACCGCCGGCCCAGACTTCGCGCAGTAAAGAGCCGCTGTTTCAGTCGTTCCCTTTTTTCGGGATTGAAGGCCGATTCAAGTTTTAATCGGCCTGGCGAACCTTTCCTTCTTTAAGAAGCTCCATATCAACGGCCATGTACTTCACATTGATTTGGCCGCCCGGCGAGCGCGCCACTTCGGGATGATTCGCACGAATTTGAACCTCATTGGTCTCCGCGTTGTAAGACCAAGCTCCTCCCTCGCCGTAAGAAAGAGGTGTGCCGTTGTAGGTCACAACGAGAGAACTTGGTTGCGGCGGAAGATCCAAAGGAATCGTCACAAGACGGGTCGTCTTACCTTCAATGAGATCGCCGATCTCCGCAAGCTTCCTCCCATACCCCGACTTTTCGCAAAGATTCATCGCCATGCCTTGAGTTCGCTCGATGAACTCGAGGATTTTCACAGGTTGTCGCACGATCATTTTTCCGGTCGCAGGATCTTTTTCTTTCAGCCCCGGGTCGACATTCGTGCCACAGTTCAAAGCGAGAACACCGTAACCGGAAACCTGCTCCGGCTTGTTCCCCTTGACCCAGCTCAACCGCTCTTCAAGCGTGCGCGGGTGGATATCGCTCGTATCATCGGCGTCGGTCACGAAGATGACCGCGAGGTGCGCATCGGGGCGGATGAAGTCCCCGTTAAGCGGCAACGGCTTCCCGTCAGCCCCTAAAATCGGTTCCTTGTTTTCGTTCTTTTGATAACCGGTGACCGCTTCCAATACGGGAGAGAAAAGGTTTTCTACTTCAGGGCCTCCGCCGTCACCGAGAATCCGCCCGTTTTTGTCGCGAATATACCGCGGATGGTAATCAACCTTCAGAGTTCCCGCGAGCACGCGGGCCCAATCGCCGACGCGGCTCACGTACTGGTATCCAGGAAATTCATAGGACGGGCGTTTTAAATCCTTAAGGGGGCGAAGCTTACCGAGTGGCCACGTTGCGCGCGACGTGAAGCGCTCTTCGTCGTCCCAAACAGTCACTACCCCGATATGAAAATCGATGTCGTGGCGACGACGGAATGCCGAAATGAACTGGTCGACGTTCGCGTGAAGGCGTTCGATATGGGGCTTCATGGACTCCGACGTGTCCATAACGAAAAGAATGTCAACCTTCGGGGCGAGCTGAATCTCTTGGTCAAACTCCTTGACAGCCGTCACCTTCTCCGGCCCCATGTAGGGCTTCGGTGTCGGCGCGGGTGGGGGCGGCAACTTTACGAGTTCGGGACTCGTAGGCGGCGCGCAAGCCGACAACAAAGCCGCGACTAAAGCACCCATCAGGACGTTTTTCGGTTTCATCGCTTTCATCTACTCACTCCTTACGAGCTACCGGGACGGCCTCGGTTCTCGTCGGACAACCCTTCGCGGTCACGCGGAACGCGTCCACCTCATCGAGCCAAACTTCCTTCGCGTCGATTTCATCATTGGTCGGGAACGTCAGCTGGTCCGCGCTTTTCTGAATCGGCGGCGGCGATCCAGCCAGGCGTTTTCCGCCTTCGCTGACAAAAAGATGTTGGATCGTTTCCGCCTCAACAAGGTTCAGTTTCTGGATCGTTTCCTTCACTTCGCTCAGCTTGCGACGCGCGACGAAGTCCGTCGCTTCAGCCGCTTCCCAAGCTTTCACTTTTTCCCGGTAGCGGTCCTTAAAAAGCTCGAGCGTCGTAAATACCGACTTATAATCGCAAATCCGCATCTGCGCGAACGCCATGAGGAAAAATGCTTCCGATCGGATTTGGTCCTCATAAAGGGGCGAAACCACTGTTTTCAACGTCGCGAGGGCGTCTTCCGGGCGCCCTTGGCGAAGCATCACGACCGCCCGTTCTTGGAGAGCTTCCAACCATGACGGACTGCCGGCACGCACTTTTCCATATGCGTCCAAAGCCGCGTTCAGTTTTCCGAGCTGGTACTGGACGCGCCCGATGGAGAGATAAACCCGATCTTTCTCTTCGGGATTCATCCTCACATTCTGGGCCAAGCTGTTGAGGATTTTCAGCGCCTCGTTTTCTTTGCCTGCAATCGCCAACTCCAAAGCGCGCTGGTGCTCGCGCGCTTCATTCAACCGCGCGCCTGTTGCGACGGGACCAGCCTTCGGAGCGGCCCACGCGCTCATTGTAAAAATGAAAGTGACGGCCGCAATCGCGAAAGGTTTCATAACAGAACTCCGAGACCGAACGTCGCGACCGCTTGATTGATGTTTCGGGTTCCCGTGTGGACGCTGTCTTCGTATCCTTGATAGCGAACTTCAATACGCGAAGCGAGGTTCTGCGAAAGCCAGAAGCCGACGCCTAGACCACCGGTCCACAGGTTTGTCCACTCAGTCAACGTCGTACCACGAATATCGGTCGCGAGATTGATTTGCCCGAAACCGGCAAGCGCGTAGAAATCGAATTGAACCACCCGCCAATCGAACAAATTCATTTTTCCATAGAGCATGTACCAGTTCACGAAGCCGAGGATCGACTCCTGAGGGTATGTCACTTGCGGAATCGAATAAGTCCCCGTCAGCTGTTGGTCGAGCCGCGCTTGATCAAAGCGCCGCTTGCCTTCAGCCGTCAAAGCATTGAGATTACGCGCATACTGAACGCCCAACGACCACTGCGGATTAATGTGGAAGTCCGCGCGGACGGCCAGATTTTGTGTCGAAACGTAGGGATCGCCGAAGACCGACGGCCCGAAGCTTCCTCCAAGTTCGAACCGGTTGTTGCGGTCGACGGCACGGCCCTGCACGATCCCGATCCGCGTCCGATTTTCGAGGGCGTAAGCACGTTGGAGGACATCACGGTTCGAACCCAGGCTCTCAAGTTCACCGCTAACTGCAGCCAAGGCGCTTAATGGCGCCAGTAAGAATGTCGCGATTAAAACCGACGCGTGCACTTTCATGCGTTTCATGGCTTCGTTTCCTCCGCGGCCTTCTTGATCAACTTCACGCTCTTCGTAGCCGCCGTCATTTTACCGCTTGTCGCACCGAGGACCCGGACAACGAAACGGCCTTCGTTTTCGTTCTTCAACGCCGCCGCCCTCGCAAGAAGCGGCTCCGTATCGAGCATCAAGCGGAAGTAATAAACACCGGCGGTCGTCCCCTCTTCTTGCTTGAGGGCTCCCGCTTTAAACTCGCGCTCTTTCAAGTCGATGTATTTCGCCAGTTTCACGATTTGTTTTTCCGAGGATTCGCCCATCTCGTCGGAAATGAAGATTTCCGGAGCGATCTTCTCGGTCGCGCTGGGGTCAGTCACAGCGACGGTGATAAGGTTCCGGTCGCCGATCTGCATGACGTCGGATTCAAGCTTGATTTGCACGATTCTCGGCGCTTGCGTGTTACGAGAAACGATCGCCGTGAACCCGAACGTGACTCCATCGGCGACCCGAATGAATTGGGGAAGATTCGCTTTATTTTTGTTCGTGATGACGAACTTCAGACGGAATCGGAGGTCTTTCTCAGAGGTTTCCCGAGCGAGAGTCCCGACGGCCGGTTTCCAGCCCAAGACGTAATAGCCGGGACGTTGGGGGTCGCTCAGCGGCTTGAACGTCACACGGTCGGTAGTGCCGGTTTTCCAGCCCTCCAGCTCCACGCGATACGTGACGTCCGGAGCGAAGACTTGCGTCTTGACCAAGTATTCGCGGTACTCGCCCTCGTAAAAGCGGGGTGTGACTTCGATTTCCTTGTTATCCGCATCGAGCTCAACGATCAGAGGACGAGGGAAAACGACTTGGTTCGTTTGCGTCGTCGGCTCGATGTACGGCTCCGGAGTCGGTGTCGGCGGCGGAAGCTCGGCTTTCGGAACGGCCGGTCCGAGATCGCGGTATTCTTTCGTCGGACTGTCCATCGTTCCGAGCTCACCACAAGCGGAAAGAACCACGAGCGCCAGAACGGAGGTTACTGCCAGCCCGCTCATTTGTGTTTTGGTTTTAGCGAAAAATTGTTTTTTCATCGTCTCATCCTCCGCTTACCGCATTCCAACCGTCCGCTTGAGGTTGAACGGATAAACGACAGCGACCGTCACGCCGCCTTCAGGTTTCGGAAACTTCCAGTTCTTTACTTTCGATACGATGCAGTTTTCGACTTGAGACGAGCTCACAGTCGAAGCTCGCAAGCCGGCCGACTTGACCCGACCGTTTCCGCCGATCTGGAACCGTACCGTCACTCGGCCGGTCAAATGAGGCTGCTTTTGCAAGCCGAGTTCATAACAGTACTGGATCTGCCCGATGTTGCGGTTGATGACCTGCTTGATCTGTTCTTCATCAAGTCCGCCCGAAATAAGGGCTTCTCCATCGAAACCGTCGCTCGCGCCCCACGGTGATCCGAACGGATCTCCGTTGCCAACACCGGAACCAGCCGGCCCAATACCTTTCGGGCCCGTTCCTTTCCAGGAACCAACGATGGTTTCCGTACCATAACCCGCACCTTGAGCACCCCCGCCGGCTTTTCCGCGCGTTCCGTATCCACCCGATCCCGGAGCCGGCGAACCGTCCCCAAAGGGAGCGGCAATCAAACCCTTTCCGTACATCGAGTTTGCAAGACCCGAGCCAGTTCCACGACCGAGACCACCTTTACCGCGGCCTCCGCCACCGTTGGCGCCGAATCCGCCGAAACCTTTTCCTCCCGCACCCGAGCCGGGAGCGGTTCCGACGGCCTGCAAGTTAAGACCACCGCTACCGCCGTTACCGCCCCTCACGCGCTTGGCACTGTTCAAGACGCTCAACGCACCAATTTGGTTCATATAAGGCTCGTTGGTTCCGTACCCGCGCGGCCCTTCACCCTTATATCCCCCACCCCGGGGAGCTTTGTTCGCGGCGACTTTTGAGCCAGTGCCTTTTTTCGGCTGTGCAGTCTGAAGCGGGACTTGATTGCGCGTGCGGCTAGAACGAGGAGCTACGACCGTTTCTTTCATCGCCTGCCGACGAACCTCATTGGGCGGAGTCACGGCCGGGACATGGTCTTTTTGCTCGAGAATTTTTTCGACGACCTCTTGCGGAAGAACGGTAACCGTCACCTCGGGCTTCGATTCGAGATTCGAGCCCGTAAAGAAGCCCGCGATGATGAAAACCAGAGCCATCGCAGCTTGAATGCCGACGGACCAACCGAGAACTTTCTTCGGCTCCAGTGAAACATCGGCCTCGAGCTCGTATTCGGGCGCCAACGTCCCGACGTCGTCCTTCCAGCGCAAAACGCCACGCTCTCCGATCCGTACAGGTTTATTCTTGAGAGCCGCTTTCGTGGTTTTCACAAGAACTTCGAACGGGATTCCCTTTCTCACCAGTTCGTCCGTCGAGGAGACAGTCTCGACCCGACGGTTGTCTCGGCGATAAACGATCACGATCGACGGCGATTCCCAACGGAACGTGCGAACCGCTTCGCCGCTCGCGTTTTCGAGAACGAATGAACCTTCATTATTCAATTTCATTCTCGCTCGATTGACGATCTGTTCTTGCCTCGTTTTCATAAAAACGCACCCTCTTTACCGGCCCATGCCGACCGCGGTTCGTTTTAAGCGTTCATTTTCCTCAGCCAGACGGTCCTTGAAGTCTCCCGGCAAGCCGATGAGAGAAATCATTTTCTTTTCCTGCTCGACTTTCGCGACGGCACCAGTTGAGAGGTGGTAACGGCCGTTCACGTCCGTGCCGTCAAACACAAACTCACGACTCAACTTGCGACCGCTCTGAGCCTTGAGCGCCTTGCCGCGGCCTGCCCCTTGACCCGTCTTCTTTTTCGGCGCGGTTTGGACAGCCGAAACTTTCTTCGCTTTCTTTGCGCCTTCCGCGGCCCCCGGAGAAAACGAAAGGACGAGAGCGCCCGCGACCAAGACGAAAATCGATTTGCCAATCACGCTTTTCATCGCTTCGCCCCCGATTTCAGTTTCATCAAGCGCGCGTCGAGATAAGCGACCATCGTTTCGCGCCCTTTGACGATTTCAAGTTCCTTCAACTTTTCAAGCGTTTGAGGATCAAACGGATTCGACTCCGCCTCACGACGTGCCGCCATGATCTTCCGATCCAAAGGAGAGTCGCTTTCGACCTGCATTTCTTCTTCGAGTTCTTTTCGGATCGCGGTCGGCGCGACTTTGGCGAGCTGGCGAAGTTCACGGCCAAGAACGGGGCGGATTTCGCGGCGAGAATAGCGGTAGTCCGAGACGAGGGATTTCTGCTCTTCACCATCGCCCCACAACAAGTTCAACTTCTTATCGACTTGGTCGGCTTTCGAAAGATAGCCCTTCGCGTTCGCTTCGACGGTACGAGCGTAAACGCGGCGTTGTTCTCCTTTGAGCGACGCCGGAACCGGCAAGCGGAGAAGATCATTATACAGCCTGCGGTTCTCCCGCGAAACGAGCGAGAGCGCGAGAATCTGTGAAGTCCAGTCACGCGACGCGATCGCGCGGTTGGCCGCGTCGTCGAGCTGCGCGATCAGCTTCAGGCGTTCCGACAAAGTCTTATTCACCAAGCGGTCGCTTCCCGTGTGAATCCGATGTTTGGCGAGTTTCGTGTCGAGTTCATTGAGTTCACGAATCAGGATCTCTCGAGCCAGAACGCGGCCTTCCGGCTCGTTCTTCACGCCTCTAACCTTCAGAACCTTCTTGGCGAACGCGACATCGCCGTTTTGGGCGTAAAGGTCGAGACCTAAGCTTGCGTAAATGCCGGGATATTGCTTCAGGCTACCTTCGTGCTTCTTGAATTCCTTAAGAGGCGTTTTCGACCAGCGAACAAGTTTCGCCCGCATCAGGGCATTCTGATAGCGATCCCTCGATTTCTTTAGGAATTCTTGGATGTGCGGCGTGGGGTTTCGCCCTGCGAGTTCGGCGAAGACAGCAAGCTTCATAGCCCGCGCCTCGGGCTTCAGTTCCGCGAGTTTCATCTTCTTCGAAACTTCGTAGGCTGTTGCGAAATCAAGGGTCATTTCGGCCGCCCACGCGATTTTTCCGTAAGCGAACTCCTTATCCACCGGCTTAAGACCCTTGATTTTTAAGAGGCTTTCCGTCGTATTACGGACATCTTTGACATCCTGAGCTTTCTCGGCGACCGCAATCCTCACTTTGAGGAATTGGACGCGTTCGTCCGTACCGGCATCGCGAAGATCGCCTTCAGCGAGCTTCGTGAGAGCGGCGCGAGGCTCCATGGCTTCGGCTTGTTTCATGACCGCCGTACGCGCGATTTTCAAGTACTCGGCGCGGCGGGCGGGAAGGACACGAGCATACTCAGTCGCCCGTTTTTGCACGGCCGCGTGATCCTTCAAACCGACCAGGGCGTCGAGATCGAGGTCGGCGGCTTTCGTGCATAGCCTCGCCGCTTCGGTGTTCAGCTTACCGCGGCAAGAGTTCGATGAAACGAATTGCCAGAACCGGGAAGAAGCCTCCCTGAAATCTCCGCGCTCATAAGCGACATGCGCTTTCAGATAGCGGACTTTCAGCGCCAGAGGGCCCTTCGGGTTCAGCTCCAGGTAGTGGTCGTAGGCCGCTTCGCGCGTTTTCGCGTCTTTGGAGAGCTCCGCCATTTCGATTTCGCCGACCAAAGCGGCGTTCAAGAGGCGGGAAGCATTTTTTGCTTTCGAACGGGCGGCGAGCGAAGCCGCTTTGTAATACAGAGTTGCAGCCTGAGCGTATTTCTTTTGCTGGCGGGCGAGTTCCGCCGCCCACAACGTCATTTCAGCGTCATCCTGGAAACGCGAGACATAAAGGAGATAAGACTCAAGAAGCAGAGCGCTCGGCTTGTCCTTTTCAAGGCGATGCCAAGCGACAATCAGCGAGCGGAGCGACGCCTGAATTTGCGGGCAGCTATCACTCACGCATCCTTTCGCCGCCCACAAATCGAGAGCCGCTCTCAGGCTTTGAAAAGCTGTTGCTCTCTCGCCCAAGTCGAATCGAATCTGCGCCAAACGCGCCATTGCTTCGATGCGTTCTTCGTGATTGTCCTCGTATTTGAGCGCGTAATCCCATGCGATGATGGCGGCGTTTCTCTGCCCCAAACGTTCACTCTCTTTCGCCAGTTGTTTCAAAACTTCCCGTTTCGAGCGGTCGGGCGTGAGAGAGTCAAGCAGAGCAACCTCTTTGCGGGCCACTTCGCCGCGCGCAAGGAAGATCGCAAGATCACGTAGAACATCGTCTTGGAAAGTGGGATCGAATTGGATGCCCGAGCTGGTTTCTCTCTCGAGGAGTTCGGGCGTTTCCAGAATTTTGATCAGAGTCCGGACCGCCGCCTCTTGGTTCCCCAAGTTGAGATGGCACCACGCGACTCTTTGCATCACCGGGCCTTTGCGGCCGCGGCCCGCGTACCGGAGAGCCTCTTGAAAATCTTTGAGCGCGTTCAGATTTTCGCCGCGGCCAAAGCGCGCTTCCGCCCGCCCGATGAAGCCTTCCGTGACGATTTCTCTCGCGTGCTTCGCCGGCCCTTCGGTGGCGATTTGGTCGTAATATTTCTCCGCTTCCTTCAGATCCCCATTCAATTCGTGCAAATGGGCCATTTGCAGGAGGATGGAGCCCCGCTCTTCTTTCGGAGCTTCATTCAAAACGACCTTGTAGAGATTTAGCGCTTTCCGCCGGTCGCTCAACGCGCCCGTGCACTTCGTGCAGTCCCGCTCGGCTTCTTCCATCGCGCGCAAACGTGCGCGCTCGGCGTAGAGGTCCGCGAGACGGGCGCGGACAGGCTTAAGATCAACGCCACGGCCCTTTTGCAGAGCCAGTTCAAGCTTGCCGATCACGACGTCATGAATTTCGGCGTTCATCTTTTCGGCGGCAAGAGCCGGCCCGTTGATCGCCGAAACGGAGATCGCAGCGACAAGTAGAGCAGGAATGACTTTCAGGCCACGCGCGTTCCTCATAATTGAGCCTCGCTTTGCAGAACCGCAAAACGGAATTTGTGGAATCCCGTGATCGAGCCCGCTCGGATAACCGGAATAACGGCGGCGAAATCCGAAGTTTTATCAGCTTGGACAATCAATGCCTCGCCGTCCTTCGAATCTCCAAGCTTCGCTTTTAAAAGCTGGAGTTCCTTCGCGAGATTCACTTGCGAAACCGGTTTATCGCCGATGAAATACTTCCCTTTCTCGACGCGAACCAAAGTACCGTTATGAAGAGCCTCGGCTTTAACCGCTTCGGGAAGGTTTTCAATGCGTTTGAGGTCGACGGTCGAGGGATTGCCCGTATTCTGTACGAGTAGATAGAGCAGCATGATGCAGAACGCGTCGACGAGCGAGGTCAGCACGAGCGCGACAACCATCTTTTTCTTGCCGCGCCGGCCGCCGCGCGGATTGAGCCGCATCGCCTCTTGGAGCGGAGATCTCATTTTCGCGTCGACTATACTTGCGTGTCTCATCTTCACTTACCTTTCCTCAGAGTGGCGCGATTCCGATTTCGCCGATCTCCAAGGCCTTCAGTCGGTCCATCAGCCGGATAACGTCGCCGTAGTTGATCGAGGCGTCCGGCATGATCAATGCCGTCTTTAAATCGGGCATGATCCTCTTGACTTCGGCGGCGTGCTTCTCAAGCGCGCGCCATCCGTTTTGCGAGCGGAGCGAGAACCGCTTCTCCCGCAAGTTTTTGGGCACGGCCGGCGCGTCCATCATCTGCAGAACCACTTCGCCTCCTTGCTTGATCGAAATCCAAATCGAAGCGGCCTTAATGTCGGAGCGCGTGGACTCTTGTCCCAAACCTTGTTCGATATTGAGTGCCCCGATATGCGTCCACACAGCCGTCAGGAGGAGAAAGCAGATGCACACCGAGAGCATCGAGATGACCGGAAGAAGGTCCAACTCGAAGTTCAGCTCCTTCTTTTCGTCGCCGGATCCCGAAGCCACTGCAGCCATAAAAACTCTCCTTACTTCTTAGCAGCCGGCACGGATTCGTAGTTGAATCCCAACCAGATGTAGATCTTGAGCGCCGCTTTTGAGAGGTCTTCCGAAAGCTGGTTCGAACGGTTTTGCAGAACCGAGTACATGATCAACGCCGGCAGGGCCGTGATAAGACCATAAGCCGTCGCGTACATCGCCTCGGAAACACCTTGCGAGAGAAGCGCCGCTTTCTCGATCGGGCTCGCCGCACCGACCGACGCGAACGCGCGGATCAGACCAACGATCGTTCCCAAAAGCCCCAACAGGGTTCCGACGTTACCGAGCATCGCGAGAAAGCCCGTGCGCTTTTCAAGGCGCGACTGCTCTTCAAGGAGAATCTCATCGATCTTGAGCTGGATTTCTTCTTTTCCACCCATGTCTTTCGCGGCCTGAGCGCCAGCCGCCGCGACCGCCGCAATCGGAGCCGCCCCCATATTGCGGGCCTGAGCGATCACGCGGTCGAGATCCCCGCTCTTGATGTCACGCTCGAAGAGCTCGACCAGTTTTCTTTGGTCGGGCTTACGCGCGATATAGAGAGCGTAAACCCGCTCCACGATGATCGCGATCGATGCCAATTGGGCGACTAAGATGAAACCCATCCAGATGCCGCCTTCACGAAACGCCGTTACAATCACACTCGACATATCTCTTCCCTTCCCCGGCGGGCGGATGTTCAACCGTTAGATCCGCTACCCGCCATCAATTTCGCATAAGGAAATTCCGCGAGGTTCTGTGGCAACCTCCGTGCCTATTCTCAGATACGAAAGAATTCGAGCTGGGGCGGTTCAGGCGCCGCGAAAGGGAAACAAACTTCAAAAGCGAGGACGAATTTGGGCAGTTGGGAGGAAGGGGCCGCTGACGGAAATTGTCATTCGCGCCGGAACCGGTCCCTAAAAGCGTTCAACTTTTCCTGAGAGACCGGTCCCGGCGTGATTGGATGGGAGGCACTCAGCTCACTTCTTCGCGCGCCGGTTGTGCCCTTTAATGAGCTTCTTCTTTTTGAGAATGCGCTTCTTATGATGGCGGACGGCCGGATTGCGCTTACGAGACACTTTCTTTTTGCGAGCCATGTCTACTCCTTTTGTTTCCGTAAATTAAAAGTAGCTGAAACGATCGGAACTGCGAAGCGATTTCTCACTCTCTTCCCTGCCGCCGGCTGAGCGTTGCCTACAGCGCCGTCGCCTACTAGCATGAAATCATGGATACACGAACTCGCCGCCTCTTTATCGCCTTCTCCGTCGAAATCGGCACCGAACTCGAAGCGGCGATCAAACGCACTCGAATCGGGGCCCAACAAAGACGCATGGAAGTGAATTGGGTCCCGAAAGAAAATCTTCATGTTACCCTCAATTTTCTGGGCGCGACTCCCCCTGAACGGATCCCCGATCTGGAACGCCTGATCGAATCAGTGGGACAAAAGCACGCCGCTTTCTCGACTTCGATCCGCGGATTCGGAGCATTCCCCGACACGCGCCACGCGCGCGTGCTGTGGGCCGGAATACGCAACAGCCGCGCTTTGAGCGAATTACAATGGGCTTTACGCGAAGCTCTTGTTCAATCAGGTTTCCCGCAAGAAGACCGCGAATTCGTTCCACACCTGACCCTCGGACGCCTGAGAAAAGCGCGTGCGGTCGACGATCTCCTTTCACCTTACGTACGCACGACATTTGACGACCTTCGCATCGAATCCATCGCGCTTTATGAAAGCATTCAGCGAGGCCCTCACCCGGTCTACGAAGTCATCAAGACCTTTCCGTTAAGCGGGCCGGGCCGGAACCTCTCCGACGGCCAAATGTCCTAACGAAAGCACGGTGCCCGCTTTTCGCAAGAGGCACGAATAATCACTTGTTGCGCCCGGAAGTCGAAATCCTGACAGAGATAGGCGCCGTCGTTTAGCTAACGACAAACCTCCCTATTGGCTGGAGTTTTTCCGGTCCTGCCCGGATGCTGGGTCAATAGGAGGATTCCCCCATGAAACCGATCATTCGCCTTGCTGCCGTTACGGCATTGTTCTTCGTTGGAGCGACCGCTCTCGCGGCTGACATTTTCGTTCGCGAAACCCGAGGTGTCGGACTCACCCGAGACCAGATCGAAGAGATCACTCAAATGGTCGAAAAAGCCGTTGCGGAGATGCCCGAACACCGCTTGGTCGCCTCCGAAGATTTGGCCGACATCATATTGGAGCCATCGATCACCATGCGGGACGACGCCCTCGCCCTGCGAATCGATAAAGTAATCGAAAACAAAATCGTCTCTTCGAGCATCGAACCGCTCCCACAGGCCCGGCTGAACCAGAGCCATGTCCGGTCCGCTACAAGCAACGTGCTCGATGAAGGCACTGTCAGCGGAACAACGACGGACGCACCCGCCAAAAAACATTACAAACGAGGCACGGTTTCAGGCGCGCCCCAATCGCTCGATGAGGCAAAGTCTCCGATGGGAGTCGGCGATGTTCGTGCGCCGAGCCCTCTCTTCGCTCGCCCCGACCGCAGGGGAGCTTTCCAAATCGGCGCCGGCCCGGCCTTTAGCACGGGAATGGAATCGGACCAAATGCTCTACAACATCAATGCGGCTTACCTCATGCCGTTCGGAGATCTGATCTCGGCGAAGGCGTTTGCTGACTTCAACCTTTCTGCCGGATCCGACGCCCACCGATTCATCAACTTTGGCCTCGGTGCTGAACTGTATCCGATGGGCGCATCTACTATGGGCGGTGGCCGCCCGTACATCATGGGCGACGTCGGCTATGCGCTCACGCGAAACAAGAATGAAGCTACCCAAGACGCGCCGGCTTTCGGGCTCGGCGGAGGATATAAGTTCGCGACACAGCAACTCAATATGGATGTCAACCTCCACTACACCGTGCTGACCGCGAAACTTGAGGACAAATATCCCGCCGTCCTGGGGCTCAGAGCAGCTGTGAACTTCTAAGTTAAGGAAGGACAACCATGGCAACGAAGAACCAAACTCTCACACATTCAACGCCGATAGAAACGGAGTTGACCCGGTATCATCCTTTGGTCAGTTGGCGATCGATCGTCGCTGGCCTTCTGGTTGCGCTCCTCACCTTCGCTCTGATGCTTTCACTCGGCCTAGCCTTCGGCGGAATCGGTCTTGCCGACGGCGCTAGCGCGCAAGGAGCGACCGTCTTCACGGGACTCTGGCTTTTGTGCTCAAGCCTCATCGCTCTTTTCGCCGGCTCGTATTTCGCAGCCCGAATCTCGAAAACGCACACGGGCCGCATCGGCTCCGCGCAAGGGCTCGTGATCGCGTCCCTCTTTTTCGGGATACTCTTCTATCAAATGGCGACAGCCGTCGGGTGGCTCGGACATACCGTGTTCGCGACCGCACGAGGCGTCGGTCAAGTGGCCGCGACCGGAGCGCAACGAGCTGTTGAAATTCCAGCCGTCAACGCGGCGATTGAGGGAGCCATCGGCGACCTGAAACTCAAGTCCGATCCGCAAACGGTGACAACCGGTTTGGCTTCGCGGTTGATCCGCGGAGACGTTGAAAACGCCAAAACTTATCTCGCTTACCAAGCTGGCATTTCACGTGCGGAAGCGGATCGCCGGATCGCCACCCTCAGAGAACGCGTCGACCAAGCCCTCGTGCAAGCCCGTGAAGCCGCCGCCAAAGGCCTGCAAGCCGCCGGCTGGACGATCTTCCTCACCCTGCTCATCGGAGGAGCGGCCGCCGTGTCGGGAGGAGCCCTCGGCTCGATGGCGAACGTGCGGAAGCCGCTTGAAGAGTATGAGCGCATGGCCCTGGGCCTGACGGAACGCCCCGTTTAACCCGTACGAACTGGCTCACTTCCGTGGTGATGGCGCGGATGGGCTGAACGGCTGCGGTTTCAGCCCTCCTCAATCTCATGAGCCCGTTTTAGAAAGGTAAGCAACGAGCCGCGAACCTCGGATCGTTCGCCAGCAGAGTTTGAATCCTCTTTGTGAACATGTCGGCCGTGATGTAGTTGGCATGGCCCAATTTCTGCCGCGCCATAATGTAACGGACATTCCGTTTCATTAAGTCCGCGAAGTCGTTGACCGCTTCCGGCAAGCATTGGAAAAGATCGGTCAATTTCTCTGCGACATCTCTTTTGCCTGCCGCCATTGATTTTTCCAGGGTCAGAATATTCGCGTCGAAATATTGGCGGATATTTTGGTAACGGACACGACGGCCGTACGAGTTCAAACCTGCGATAATCCGTAGAATGTCGTATCGGGTAGCCTCTTTTTTCTGGAATTGGTTCTTGATCTTATCCCAGCCGATCTGAATGAAGGTCCACCACGACGAGGGATCCGGCGGTTCCCCATGATTGAGTATGTACTGATAAATCTGCTTCTGCGTACTCACGCTCTCGGCTTTACCGTTCGCCATGAGACGGATAAACGGCGCGATAATCGGGAAGTAATCGTTCACCTCTTTCTCATCGAGAATGCCGTTGCCATCGCGGTCATGCACCCGCACAAGATTTTCCGCGTAGTGAACAACAGGGAACATCGAAAGCGCATCAGCGGGCTCAAGAGGTCTTTCCGATATCCCATCTGAACGCGTCGCGAGCTCGATCTGCTCCAGCAGTTTTTCGGGCATCTGCCTATCGCCCGTCGAATGAACCCAAGCGAGAAAATCCGGAAGATTCGCGAAGATTCGATCAAAGTCACGAACGAACGCCTTTCGGAAGCAAGACGGAACAAGTTTTTCGCGACCGAGGCTGTCATATTGACCGGTACCGCATTCGCCCAGTAGAGACTGATAATAGCGGGTCGACGCCTGCTGAGATCCATACGCGATCGCGAACCACTCCACCGCTTGATGTAACCCGACTTTGTCCTGCCCTTTCGCGAGCGACGTGAAGAGGCTCGCTTCCATATAGGTACGAGGCCCGGCCTTCATGCTGCGGACGTCTGTGATGCCGAGGTCGATACCGAGTTGGCGGATATCGAGAACGAATTCGACGACCTCACGCTCCGTAAGACCTGCTGCGCTTCTCGCCGCCCCACTGTCGTAAGGATAACCGTAAATGATCAATCCCCCGATCGCGCGCGCGATATTCAATCGGTCCAGGTCGCTCTTCTTGACCCCCGCGTAGATTGAATTCTTGAAGATAAACGGACGCAATTCCTCATCGGTAGTGAACGCATACGCGTTCGAAAGAAGCTCACTCAGCTCGATGCGGAAACGGCGATTCGCGACGGCCGGATCGGCGGTTTCCTCGTGCCATGCCCGAGAAAAAGCGTCGAATCCCGAGGTCGCATCCGGCCGGTTTTCATAAACCCGGTTGAGGGACCGCTGTCCTTCAAGCCAGTCGTCGAAAGCGAGGCGGAGCTTATTCAAGTGATCAAAATCAAATCCCTGCTTCTTAAGCTCGCGGTCTGGGTTCCAATTCCCATGGAGGAACTTGGTCAAAACAGCCGGTAATAGCCCCTTAACCGTCGAAGCTTTCAAGCCAAGCGGAATGAGACCTTTGTCACCAAGAGCCTCAATGAGTGCTTCCAATTTCTCAACACGAATGATCGGCTCTGGGGATTGGGCTTGAATGGAGCGCCCAAGCTCCTCGAGCCCGTCGTATACCGCCGCCGCCAGCGCCTCGAGATCCCGGCCGAACAGGTCATCGCTCTCGATTAAACCGTAGCGGGCACGGAGAAAGATTCCCCAAACTTCGCCGCCCGCCAAAACCAACCGAGGCAAGCGCGAACGCTCAATACGATCAGGCTCTCCTCCAGCAAGGATAACCTTGGCGCTCTTGGCAAGAGGCAGCCAGGAATCGAGAATGTCACGATCGACCCCGAAAACAGCCAACGCATCGGCGATCTTTTCAAACGAATACTCAGCCGGGGCTTTTTCGACCAAGCTCACGCCGATGAACGAGCGACTAAGTTTGATTTGCGCCGCGAGCTCATTCGCTACAATGTTGAGGAGACGAGCCGCTTCTTCGGCTTCCACAATGGTCCCGTACTCAGCTTTCAAAGTGATGACGGGCATCAGCGGCGCCAATTCCGCAAGCCACGGCTTCAACTTGCGCAGCAGCTCGCGCAAGTAAACCACCTCGGCGCGCTTCAACGTCGTCTCACGTCCACCAAACAGGACCTGCTTCAACGTCAAAGCGGCATTTACTTTTTCCTGAAGCTCCTCGGGAGCGAGATCAAACTCGCCGGAAATGAACTGAGCGATCTCTTCCGCGTGCCACCCCTCTTCTCCTTCACCACGGACACGCGTAAGAAACTTGTCGAATGCTGCCGTTAAACAATCGATCGACGCGCCGATATCATCCGTGACGTGCCCCTGGGTCCAATTCTCGATGGAATTCGGCACCTCTTTCATGCACGAAAGGGAAGTTTCATCCAGCCGGGCGACTTTAGGTTGAGAACGGTCGTCAAAGAACGAGCCGCACGCCGCCAGTAAACCGGAAGCCACTACGCCAGCACCTAAGAAACCGAAAAGCTTCCGGTACTGGGAATACTGGAAAAATTTCGCCACACTTGCTCGAATTTGGCGCACAACACGCATACCTATTGGAGCGACTGCAAAATTAATGCAACGTACCTATCTTGTGCATTTTGGCTGTTTGCCCAGCTATATGCCGCTCTCTGTGGTCTCTACAATCCAAATCAGTTGAAAACGGCGAATTTTCGTCACTTTTTATGCGCCGCTCAGCTTAGTTAGCGCCTTAAACTGGCTCACTATTGTGGGGATGACAAAAATTGGCTTCGGAATGCCTATCTATTCAGCTCCTTTTAATCTTTCACCATTAGAGTGAGCCCAGTTTGCGGTGCCGTTGACGGTTAAAAGCAAACCCATCTAATAGTGGGACCATGTCTACCATGCAGACATTCGCCTTCATCCTGGCTCTTTTCTTTTTCCCACGATTCTCAGTCGCCCTCGATTACAGCCCCCTTTTCAGCGAGAAGAATTGCCGAGCAGATTGGCGCTCAAAATCTTTAACTGCGGAAATTTGCGTTCACTCAGAACGCTTCGACGTCGTGACGATGACACTTAACCGCCATTCCTTAGTGAAGATGATCAAAACGTTGTTCGCGACACCCTCTCAAACTCCGGAAACGATTCGCTCGATCCACGGACATTTATCCTTCTCGATTTCATTGCGAACTTCGTCGAGCCTAACGAAGCCGTTCCCGAGTTCGATGAAGTGACCGAGAAAACTCTGCTCCGCGACCGAAACAATAAATACACGATGATCTGTCAGTTGATCGGCCAACACCACACCGGAACTTATTTCGTGGACGGACAGCCGGTCATTTCATCATCAATCGTCGGCGATCCGCCCACGCGCTGCCGAGGCCGTTGCGGAGTCGGGTGTTATCAATTCATGCAATGGCGCAAGAACCAGTATACCCAAGAATGCTTCGATCACGATTTATGTCACGATGATACGGGATCGATAATGGGGCCGTGCGCGGATTCGTTTTGGAAGGCTTATCACAGCTATATGTATGCCCCCGACTGCTTCCCATCACCACGACAGTAAGCCAGTTAAAAATAAAAAAGCCCGGGAGAAACCTCCCGAGCTTTTGGGGCCGTAGGAACGGTACCTTACTTATTACAGATCGGTAGATTCGGCGAAATTTGGCAGAGGATATCGCAAAGCTGCTGATCGCCAAGCGGACATTCGCCTCCTCCGCCACCGCCGCCGCCACCGTCACCCGGCGGGAAGGGGAACGGGAAGCCGCCGCCGCCGCCACCACCGCCACCGCCACCACCGCCGCCACCGCCGCTACCACCGTCGTTGGCGACATTGATATCAAGCGAGGTCGAGACTTGTCCGCTTGAGTCCCGAACCGTAACGGTCGTCGTGCCGACACCGGAAGCCGTGAAGAGACCGTCGTTCGTGATACTTCCAACCGAGGGATTGGAAACGCTAAAAGTAAACGGCGCAACACCGAACTTCGTCGAGAACTGCAAGGTCTCACCCGGCTTGATCGTGGCCGCGGCCGGAACGATGAACATCTTCTTGCTTAAGAGCGCGTCAACGGCCGCATAAGCGTCGACACGGCAGTTGCATGCGGTCGTCACTTGAGCTTTCGCGCCCGTCAGCTGCAGGAGCGCGCGAGCTTCGGCTCCCGTGAGCGACGGATCTTGAGCTTTCAAGAAAGCAACCAGACCGGAGACGAGCGGAGTCGCCATCGACGTGCCGGAAAGATTACCATACTTATTACCCGGCAGCGTGCTCATGATATCAACGCCGGGAGCAGCGAGGTGCACATTCTTTCTACCGTAGTTCGACCACGACGGTTTTTCGTCATTCGGCCCGCTAGCCGCCACGGAAATCATGTTCGGCAAACCGGCGTTGGTCGGATAAACCTCAGTCGTATCGTTATTGCGACCATCATTGGCAGCAGCCGCAATGAACGGAATGCCTGCATCGTCTGCCCGCTTGACAGCTTCAATGATGGGCATCGCTTGCTGACGACTCATCGTCGCTCCCCAGCTTGCCGAAATAATGTGAGCACCTTTTTCGATCGCGTAGTCGATCGCGCGAACACCGCCGTAAAGGTCACCTTGTCCTCTTTCGTCGAGGAACTTTAGCGGCATGATCGAGATGTCAGGGCTGATTCCGATAACACCACCGTCGATCAAACCGGTCGCCCCTACAACACCCGCGCAGTGCGTGCCGTGCCCGGGGTTACCGAACGGGCTCGTCTTATCGCTGGCATCCGGTGTGTTATCTTTGAAGTTATAGCCGGCGATCATGTTAGGACGAAGGCTCTCATGATTCGAGTCAACGCCCGTATCGATCACCGCAACAACGATGTTTTTATTGCCTCGGTTACCGGCCCGTTGCCATGCCTCTCTCGCGCGGACTTTCGTAAGAGCCCATTGTTCGCGGAGATTCGCGCGCGTTTCAGCGGATGAATAAAGGAACGACTTCACTTTCGCGTTCGCAACCACGTACTCGACATTCGGGTCGTTATAGATTTTGTCGAGCACTGTGATCTCGTCCTCGAGGTTCACACGTACTTTCAAGAGCCGGCCGAACTCGTTGTGAGAAAGAACCATTACGCCTGGAATCGACCGCATAGAAGCAATGGCGATGACAGGGTTGTCCTTGTATTTAACGATGTATTCGCCCGGGATCCGTTCGAAAGCGAAACCACGGTTGAACGACAGGATCGCACAAAAGCTAAAGAACAAAATCCAGCTAACTAGCCTTATTTTCATAAGAATCCCCCTCACCGGTCGAGCGTACTGCGTAAACGGGATCAATTGAAAATGTATTCTTTGATTTTTGCGGCGCAGAGTGGACTTCGAGGCGTATTGCCTCGACTTTAGTAGAGCAAACTGGCCCACTTTCGTGGGGATAAGTTGAGGCGATTCGTAAACGATGAGGGAAAAGCTGGCCAGACTCTTGCTTTTGGACCTGCGGGTGCTGCCCGACTGTCCCTATTGCATAAGACATCTATCGACATCCAACTCCCGGCCGTAAGGAGTACGCAACGGTCGATACCGTCGAAAGTCGGATGCGCGTATCGTGCAGCGGCTTCACTGTTTGCGCTGCCGGAGAGGATTCTCCTATGCGATCCTGCATCCTAGTTATAAGCAAAAGAAGAGACATAAGAACGAGCCTTTAAGAAAGCTCCTCTCATCCGGAGTTTCTCAGCGAAGAGCGACGATTCTCCTCAATATCAGCCGCACTACCGTCGCACGAAAGCTTCTCTTTCTTGCTGCTCAAGTCCGAAAGAAAATGGAAGTACTCTTAGAATCGAAGCCGCTGAATTCCTGGCGGCGCATCTTGCGGTCTATATGCAGTCTCATAACGAGTCTTTGGAAAAGAAAACCGCGTAACTGCCGTTTCCTCTCTGCTATTAGCGGTTTTTTAATGAGCGAGCCTTCCGCCCCTTCGACTTCAACGATTTGTCTTCCTCTGGGCAGTAGTTATCCTACGCCCGCTTAAGCGTTTTGACATTTCATCACCACAATAGTGAGCCAGTTTATGCGAGCCGCGTCCTTTGAAACACCGGCAACACCTTCTCCGGCTTGTCGAACATGCGCACTTCGCCCTTATGAAGCCATAGTACGCGGTCACAATCGGTCAAAGTCGAAAGCCGGTGCGCGATGATGATTTGCGTTCGGTCGGCAAAGAACTCGCCGGTCGCCCGTACCAGTATTTCTTCCGACTGTGGATCGATCGAACTCGTGGCCTCGTCCATCACGACGATGGGCGCATCCTGCAAAAGGCAGCGAGCCATACAGAGAAGCTGCTTTTCACCGCTGGAAAGGTTACGGCCCCGCTCTTCGATCTGCGACTCAAGACCGTCAGGCAAAGCGTTAAACCACTCAAGTAGCCCGACTCTTCTCAGGGCATCTATCAAGCGGTCGTCATCGTGGCGCCCCATGAGATCCAGGTTTTCGCGGAGAGTGCCCCGGAAGAGCGTCGGCTCTTGCGAGATCAAAGCGATACTACGCCGGAACAGATTGAGATCAACACGGTTTTGGTCCTCACCTTCCTGTCCGACCTCCGGCGCTTGCCCGTCGATCAAGATACGGCCGCGTTCAATCGGATAGAGATACAGCAACGCCTGAACGAGACTCGTTTTGCCGCTTCCGGTCCGCCCGACGACGCCGATTTTCTCACCTGGCCGGATGCACAACGAAACATTCTTTAAGACCGGCGGAGTATCGGGCGAATAACGGAACCAAAGGTCTTCAATCAGTACGCCCGCGCTTCGACCCTCGACGAGACGGCGACGTTTGAGTTCCTCCTCTTCGGCCGGCATGTAAACCGGGTGATGCGTCGGGAACTGCCTTGTCGACGGCAGTTTCGCGCCCGGCTCCAAATCACGGCGCAAATAATCGTTCAAGCGCTCAACGCCCGTCATCGCCTCTTCGAACTGCGCAAACCATTCGAAAAACATCTGAATGCTCACGCCCGAAAGAACGATGAACGCAAACGCGACACCGATGGAGCCGACGCTGACAAGCCCATGGCGGGCAAGTGCAAGTCCGATCAATCCGGTGGCAAGGAGCAAAAGCGCCGTGAGCGTTCCCATCTGAAGAGAGAACTTCAAGATCTCAACGTTCGTGCGTACCCTTTGCCGCAGATAACTCGAATTCAGCTTCGAGAATCTCCCGAGAAAAGTTGCCTGCCGCCCAAACACGCGAATCGTGCTCGCTCCTTGCGTAGTCTCCGCGAAATGCGCAATCGAGGGCGAGCGAATCGCCGAAAGCTCGCGACGCTCGCGTCGGAGTCTGTCGCGGTTGAGCCGATAAACCGCGCAATTGGCGATACCGATGACCACGATGATGGGCAAATAGAACGGGCTCGCCACCGTGATGAGCGCCACCATGCAAATGAGATCGAAAACGATCGCGAAAAATTCCGCCAAAGGCCCGCCGAACAGACGGAAAACGTTGCCGTAGTCGCTGGAAAACCGGGTGACGACCCTCCCAACCGGGTTTACGTCGAAGAACCGGATCGGAAGCCTCGACGTCCGAAGGGTCACTTCGTCATAAAGACGGCTCACGGCACCCGCGGATAGGCGCGAGAAACCGATTCGAAAGAACGCCGTCAATACAAACCCGCAAGCCGTAATGAGCGCCAAAAGTTTTAAAAATTGAGCGTTATCAAATCCTCTAAAAAACTCCGGAACCGGCCGGCACTGTTGTTGGGTGAGCACGCCGCCGACCATCGAGGCACAGTAAGTGTCCACCCAAATGCCGATGATGTTGGTATTCGCGAGAAGTAAAAGTCTCCCCAAAAAGCCGCAAATAACCAGAAAAACGATGCGGACGAGAACTGGACGATATGAGAAGTAGAGGCTTTCAAAAACCTCTTTTGAATAGCGACCGCGGAACGAAGACTCGTGATCAAGAAACCGATTCGGCTTGGACATCCGCCCCTCCTTCCGAGTCCTCATCCATCGGCTCAGCAGTCGTCTCAAGCTTCTCGACAGGCGACCTCTCTTCGCTGCGCAAAACCGACGCCACAAATTCCCGCATGCGGTCCGAACGCTCCAAGAGCTCTTCAAACGGCCCGCTATCGACGATCTTTCCGCCTTCCATAAGGAAGACACTGTCAACAACGTTAAGAACCGACAAACGATGGGTCACAAGGATTTTCGTCCGATTCTTCCACTCGCCGTTAAAGAGATTTTCAAGAAGCTGGCGTTCAGTATCGACGTCAACCGCGCTCAAACAATCGTCAAGAAGCATGATCGGGCGATCGAACTGGTGCACGCGAGCCAAAGACACACGCTGTCTCTGCCCCCCCGACAGGTTGACACCTCGTTCGCCGATTTCCGCCCGAATACCCGATTTTTCCTGAATCTCGTTTTCCAGATGAAATTGAGCTGCTTTGAGCGAAGTCCGCACTTTTTCTTCGTGGTCGTATTGCGGTTCGTATTCAAACACGATGTTTTCCGCGAGCGAAGCGCTCATCACGAAGCCTTCTTGCGGGACAAAACCGAAATAGCGCCGGCGTTCGTGCAAACTGAGTTTCAAAGCGTCGACGTCGCCGATCTTGAACTCTCTAAAAGTCGCGCCCGTTTCGCCGACCAAGGAGAGAGCGAGCATCGATTTTCCGGATCCCACCTCACCGACCACGGCGACGAATTCACCTTCCTGCACGTCGAAATTAACATCCGAAAGGATTTCCTGATCGCCGATTCTCAAATTTAAGCCGCGCACTTTTAACGACGCGCCTTTCAGCGTCTCATCATTCCTCGGAGCCTCGATCTCACCCGCATCAGAGGGACGCTCAAGAAACTTCTCGAGCCTTTTCATTGACGTGACCGCATCGAGGAAGTGCGTAAAGAACCATGGCAATTGCCGGAGCGGCCGACCTAGGTAAATCCCGAATATCCACAATAGCGCCAGCAGTTCCCCCGGGGTCGGTTTCACACCGCTCAGATAAATCAGGCTCGAGACGGCCAACAGGTTGATCACGAAATTGATGGATGTACCGAAGGCGTTCATCAGCTGGCCGTTCGTAACCATGCCGACGCGGTTTTTCGTTTCCTCAATTCGTTTATTAAAGATCTTCCGCTCGAAGCTCTCGACCCATCCGAGAATACGCAAGAGACGAATCGTTTGAATCCATTCGTTCACGATGCCGGTCCGCTCGGCCGCGAGCCGCTTGTACTTAGCGAAAAAACGGCTCTGCCTTGCTGAAAGGAGGAAGATGAGGCAAACCAGCACGCCCATGACGGCCAATGTCGGTCCCAACGGAATCGGCGCCACCATCACCACGGCAAGCGGAGCAATCAACATGTTAAAGATGATGTTGGTCGCCATGGGCCCAACATGATCAATGATCGCGCTCGCACCCGGGACATCTGTGGCATAAAGCGACACCACTTCACCGATGGTCGTTTTGCCCATCGAATCTGGGCGAATCGAAAGCATCTTCTTATAAAGCTCTTCCGAAACGATCTCTTGAAGAACCGCTCCCTCTTTCACGCAGAGGTAGTTCGCAGCCAAAGAAAGGGCTTGCGCCATCAGCGTACAAACGAACGCCGCTGCAATCGCGCCGGTCGGATCGATGAACACCAAAGCCTCAAACCAGCGCTCAAACGACTCGGACCCCAACAACCGGTCGACAAAGATTTTCTGAAACAAAGGACCCGCCGCACCAAACACAGCCGCCATCAAGGCGGTCGCGAGAATCGCAAGTTTCGCCGGCCAGCGGTAGGTCAGGAAAAACCAGAGCAAAGATTTCGGTAGCGTAATTTTCGATGTCACGAGGGGACCAACCTATCATGCCGACAAGCACCGTTCAAACAGACGCCGCTCCGCATATACCCCGTAATTCGCCCTCTACCACCCGAGATTTGTCACCGTGGACCCTGCAATGGTCTGCGGGGTTTCCATAGCAGTCCGGCCGACAGGCCATTGTTTGCAGTTCGCCGCCTAAACCTTTGACAGTCGTCCAACATCTCTCCGGAGCCGCCCATAGCACGCTCATTGCACAAAAGACCTCAGATTGAAGAAACCGGAGTTGAGCATGCAAACCGTTTTTGCCAATTGGCGTCGTTCCTTTTCGTCTCTTATTCTTGCTGCGTGCGTTGTCTCGCTGCTTTCGGGATGCGGACGGGAAAATAAAATCTACGCCGACCCCACCACTCCCGTGGATGGGGATGAGTTAAGAATTATCGACGGCCGTCGCTCTCTCCCCGCCGGTTTCTTCGATCATTCCGTGAACCAAGCCAGCGCGGAAATGAGCCTTGACGGCACAACCGCGACCTCGCTCGCCATCCGGCTCGTCACCTGGCCGCAAACCAACGGCCGCCATGCTTTTAACGGCGATGGGGAAGGAAACCGTGCCCTTTTGGGGCTCGCGCCGTACTCGGGCCGTAAACTTTCTGAAATCGGCCAGATTTCGTTCGAGGCGAAGAACATCGGAAGCCCTCAGAACGTCGAACTGCTTTTAGTGACGGATTTAAACTGCGACGGCGGCGACGTTCGGGTTCTCCTCGCGGATGCGGACGCTTTGAATCTCGACAGGCAAGATGCAGGTAACGGTTACTGGCGATATAGCGCCGGAATCAGTGATGTAAAATGGAAAGCTCTCGATGACCCGATCTTAGATCCCGCTCATCCAACCGCCGAGCTAGTTCCCCAAGCCGACGTTTTCGGCACCGATGTCGATCTGAACGCTCTGCTGACGGCCTACCCGAACGCATGTGTTCGTAACTCCGTAACGATCGAATCCGGCATGCCGCATGGACTCCCGGTTTCGGGGATTCTCTTCTCATTAGGGAACGAGACACACACCGATTACGCAGGTGCCTTCATCCGAAGAGTCGAAGTCGGAAGCGACATCTACGACGCCAGCGATTGGAGCTCGCCATGATCATTCGCCTGATCGCCTTCACACTCGTCTTTTCCGTCTCAATCGCGTTAGCGGCACCTGAAACCCAACCAAAGCCAAAGCCGACGCCGCAAGCGAAATCGAGCAAGAAATCGTTCGCGACGAAATCCGCGAAGAAGCCGCAATCCGGCTCCCAACTCCCGACCCAACTGCCGAAGAAGAAGAAAATCACGGTCGAGTTTGGCACGAGTTCCGCCGAACATACAACCACCGTGGTGGTTCGGACACCCTTGCCGGTCGAGGAAGCGTTCGAAGATCAAGCAGCGGCGGAAAAATCACTCAAAGATTCTTCGACCAAGATTCAAGCGGCCACGGGATCACAGTCTCCCCAAACGACGCCTACACCGACCTCCACCCCGGTCGCTATCGTTCGTCCAGCCCCAAGCCCAGCTCCGATCGCAGCCGCCGCGCCTTCGCCGACGCCTTCTTCGTTCGCA
>ERZ777003.1826-NODE-1826-length-28703-cov-6.796635_pt1 | contig 28703 bp, 25 predicted proteins | sample MGYA00374956_ERZ777003 | MGnify/ENA primary metagenome ERZ777003 (study PRJEB29302, sample SAMN06268252) | bioreactor metagenome | isolation source: Joint BioEnergy Institute, California, USA | place: USA:Joint BioEnergy Institute, California, USA | collected... | reverse complement strand
GAGGCGGTGGTGATGCATGCGGGCGGCCGGTCCTCCGAGCCCTCCCCGCGCCTCGCCTGGCGCAAGGCGTTCCACATGGCGCGCTCGCGCCTGCGCTTCACCGCGAAGCATGTCGGTGCGGCCGCGGCGCAGGCGGAGGCGCTGCGCCGGCTCGGGCGGCACGCGGCGAAGGCGCTGGGGCATGCGGCGACGGCCCAGGGCGGAAAGCTGCTCGCCGACCTCGCGGGCGGGGCGGCGACGCTCGCCTGGATCGCGGGGCTGGGGCGGGATGGCGGCTTCCCGGGCAGGCGGTGGGGCGGCTGAACCAGGCGAGGACGGCGGCGGAGAGGAGACGTGGCACGCCATCCGCGGCCGATCGACGCACACGCTGCCGGCGCCACCCTTGGCGGCACGGGCGGGCTCGCCTATGGCAGCGGTATATCCAACGCTATTCAGGGATGAAGCGCGTCACAATGACCACGACACGCCGCGCCACGCTGGCGCTGCCTTTCCTTGCCGCCGGCGCTGCCGCCACGGGGGCGGCGCGCGGGCAGACCACATCTGCATCCTCGTGGCGGCCAAGCCGCCCGGTGCGGATCGTCGTTCCTGCCGCCCCTGCCGGCACGGCGGACATGATGGCGCGCTACCTCGCGCAGTATCTCCAGCAGGCCTGGGGGCAGCCCTGTGTCGTGGAGAACCGCCCCGGCGCCGGCGGCACGATCGGCACGATGGAGGTCGTGCGCAGCGCCCCCGACGGGCACACCATCCTGTCCGGCAACATCGGCCCGCAGGCCATCGCCTACTCGCTGTTCCGCAACCTGCCCTACCGCCCCGACAGCCTGATCCCGGTGGCAGGCACCGTGCGCGGCCCGAACGTGCTGGTCGTGCATCCCTCGGTGCCCGCCAACACCCTGCCGGAACTGGTGGCATATCTGAAGCGCAGGCCGGGCGAGCTGAGCTACGGCTCGCCGGGGATCGGGCAGAGCCCGCATCTGACCGGGGTGTGGTTCAACCAGCTCACCGGCACCGAGGCGATCCACGTGCCCTTCCGCGGCGCAGGCCCCGCTGCGATCGAGCTGGTCGCCGGCAACATCCATTACATGTGGGACAACCTGACGAGCGGGATCCAGCAGATCCGCGCCGGGCGCGTGCGCGCGCTCGCGGTGTCGAGCGCCGAGCGCAACGCCCAGCTCCCGGACGTGCCGGCGGCGCGCGAGACGATGCCGGAGCTGGCGAATTTCGAGGTCAACACCTGGTTCGGCATGTTCCTCCCCGCCGGCACGCCGCGCCCGATCGTGGACGCGCTGAACGCGGCGATGCGCGAGCACGACCGCAGCGAGGCGATGAAGCGGCGGCTGGCCGAGATGGGCGGCGTCTCGCTCTGGGGCACGCCGGAGCAGTTCGCCGCCTTCGTGCGCAACGAGATCGAGAAGTGGGGCGCGGTGATCCGCCGCGAGGGTCTGCAGCTCGACCTGAGCTAAGGCGCGCGGGCGGCCCAGCCGGCGGGCCGCTTCGGGCGGACCCGCGACCCGTGCGGCGGGCAGGCGGGGGGGCGGCGCGGCACCCGATGGGCGGGAGCCACCCGCTCGCGCCCTCCGCCGGTCGAAAGGCCTTGGCTCGACCGCCCCGAGCGCGGCATCCTTTCCCCAACGACAATAGGGGGAGGACCGTCATGCAGCATCGCCGCCGCATTCGGCGCCGCGCCGCTCTTACCTTTCCGCTGGCCGCCGCAGCCTTGCCGGGCCCGGCGGGCGCGGAGGACTGGCGGCCCCCTGGCCACCAGCAGGTGCGCATCATCGTGCCCGCCGCGGCGGGCGGCACGACGGACATCATGGCACGGCTGATCGCGCAGCGCCTGCAGGCGCGCTGGGGCACGCCCGTCGTCGCCGAGAACCGGTCCGGCGGCGGCGGCACGATCGGCACGCTGGAGATGGTGCGCGCGCGGCCGGACGGCACGACGCTGATGTCGGGCAATATCGGGCCGCAGAGCATTGCCTACTCGCTGTTCCGCAACCTGCCCTACAAGCCGGAGGACATCACCTGCATCGCCGGCACCATCGCCGGACCGAACGTGCTGGTGGCGAGCCCCTCCATCCAGGCGCGCACCGTCCCGGAGCTGGTGGCGCTGATGAAGGCGAACCCGGGCAAGATCAGCTACGGCTCGACGGGCGTGGGGCAGAGTCCGCACCTCTCCGGCGTCTGGTTCACGCAGCTCTCGGGGACGCAGGCGATCCACGTGCCCTATCGCGGGTCCGCCCCGGCCCAGACCGGGCTTCTCGCCGGCGACGTCGCGCTGCTGTTCGACAACCTGACCGGGGTGATCGGGCTGATCCGCGACGGCCAGGTGCGGGCGCTGGCGGTGACGAGCCGGGAGCGCAGCCCGCAGCTCCCCGAGGTGCCGGCGCTGCGCGAGACCATGCCGGAATTCGCCTCCTACGAGGTGGACACCTGGTTCGGCCTGTTCGGCCCCGCCGGGCTGCCGGCGGAGGCGGTGCGGACGCTCAACGCGGAGGTCAACGCCTGGCTCGACCTGCCGGAGACGAAGCAGCGCTTCCTCGAGCTCGGCGGCGTGCCGCTGCGCAAGACGCCGGAGGAGTTCCTCGCCTTCGTGCGCGCCGAGATCGAGAAATGGGGCACGGTGATCCGGCGCGAGGGGCTGCAGCTCGACGTGAACTGACGGACGACGGCCGGGAACGGCCGAGGCTCGCGGCCGCGGCGAGCGGACGGGCGGGGGGGCGGGCGGGCGGGCCGCTCCACCCTCGGGAGGACCGGACGCGAGCGGCGCCTGGCCCCTTGCCTGCCTGCGATCATGCCGACAAGGAGGCAGGTTGTTCTAAGGCGGCCGTGCACGCCCTGGGTGTCTCCACCCAGGGCCGATCGTGGCCTAGCGCGATCCCGCGTACCGGGCCATGCTGTGCGGATCGAAGAGACTACCGAACCGCCGCCGCCATGCCATGTCGCTAAATGCCGCACGCCTTCGTGCGGAACGAATGACGTGCGCTGCCACTGCCGCCACGCCGGGAACCGGACGAGGCGCACCAGCGAGGCGCAGGATTAAGGGCCGCGACGACACGCGCCGCGGCCGCCGCACGCCCCACACCCTCGCCGCGAGGCCCCGCTGATGCCGCTCTGGCTTGCGGCAACGCTCACAGCCGCGCTGTTCCAGACCTGGCGCACCGCGCTCCAGCAGCGGCTGCGCGGCCAGCTCTCGGTCAACGCCGCCGGGGTGGTGCGCTACCTCTACGGCGTGCCGGTGGGGGTCGCGATCTTCCTCCTCTACCTCGCGCTGTTCGAGGCCGTGCCACGGCCGATGGGCGCCGGGTTCCTCCTCTGGTGTGCCGGCGCCGGCATCCTCCAGATCCTCGGCACCAACCTGCTGATCATGGCTTTCGGGCCGCGCGGCTTCGCCGTCGGCACCGCCTATGCCAAGACCGAGGCGGTGCAGGGCGCGGTGATCGCGCTGATCCTGCTCGGCGAGCAGATCTCCGCCCTCGCCTGGGCCGGCATCGGGGTGTGCGTGTTCGGCACGCTCTACCTCTCGCTGGCCGGGCGGACGCACGGGCTTGGCGAGATCCTGCGCGCCACCGTGCAGCCGGCGGCGCTGTTCGGCCTCGGCTCCGGGTTCTGCTTCGCCTTCACCGCGGTTTGCGTCAAGGGCGCGAACCACGCCCTCGGCGGGCCGGACCTGGTGCTGAACGCGCTGCAGTCGCTCGTCGTGACCAACGTGATGCAGACGCTGATGCAGGGCGGCTACCTGCTCTGGCGGGAGCCGGACCAGCTCCGCGCCGTCTTTGCCACCTGGCGCACCAGTGCGCAGGCGGGCGCGCTCTCCGCCCTCGGCTCGGCCTGCTGGTTCACCGGATTCGCGCTGGCGCCGGTGGCGATGGTGCGCGCGGTGGGCCAGGTGGAGATCCTGTTCACCCTGGCCTTCAGCCGCTGGTATCTGCGCGAGACGCCGACGCGCTCCGACATCATCGGGGCGCTGACGGTGGTCGCCGGCGTCGTGCTGGTGCTGATCGGGCGCTGAGCGCGGCGTCGGGCCGGCCAGCGGACGGGCCACCGCCCTGCCCGGCCGAGGCGCCCTCAGCTCCGCTCGGGCGGGAACAGGGCGGCGATCGCCGCCGGGTCCACCTCCTCGACGCTGGGAGGCGTCCAGCGCGGCGCGCCGTCCTTGTCCACCAGCACGCTGCGCACGCCCTCGGCGAAGTCCGGGTGCTGCGTGATGGTGCGGGTCAGCGCCAGCTCCAGCTCCAGGCACTGCTCCAGCGTCAGCCCGGCGCCGCGGCGCAGCAGCTCGTGCGCGACGAACATCGCGGTCGGGGACATGCGGCGGAGCGTGGCGAGCTGCTCGCGCGCCCATTCCGTGCCTTCGCGCTCCAGGGCGGCGAAGATCGCGGGCACGGAGCCCGCGCCGAAGCAGCGGTCGATCGCCTCGCGGTGCGGGGCGAAGGAGGGCGGCGGCGCCGGCTCGGCGAAGCGCGCGACCGTGCGCTCGGCCTCGCCCTCGGCGACCAGCGCCGCGCGCAGGGCGGGCAGCTTCTCGCGCGGCACGTAGTGGGTGGCGAGGCCGGCATGCACCGCCTCGCCGCCCTTCAGCCGGGCGCCGGTCAGTGCCAGCCACAGGCCGATCTTCCCGGGCAGCCGCGGCAGGACGTAGGAGGTGCCGACGTCGGGGAACAGGCAGATCGCCGTCTCCGGCATGGCAAGCAGCGCATGCTCGGTCACGACGCGGTGGCTGCCATGGACCGAGACCCCGATGCCGCCGCCCATGCAGATGCCGTCGATCAGCGACACCCAGGGCTTGCCGAAGCGCGCGATAGCGCCGTTCACGCCGTATTCGGTGGCGAAGAAGGCCTCGACCCCCGCCTTGTCGCCCGCGAGCGCCAGCTCGCGGATGCGGCGCACGTCGCCGCCGGCGCAGAAGGCGCGCCCGCCAGCGCCCTCCAGGATGACGAGGCGCACCGCCGGGTCGTCGCGCCAGGCGGCGATCACCTCGGCGAAGGCCTGGACCATGCCGAGGTCGAGCGCATTCAGCGCCCGCGGCCGGTTCATCAGGATGGTGCCCGCCGCACCCTCGCGGCGGGCGATCACGCTCGGTTCGGTCGTGGCGTTGTCGGACACGCGCGCGCTCTCCCCTCGGGCCGAGTCTTCGAGGGAAGGCGGTTAGCCGCTCACCTTCGGGAGAGCAACCCGATCACCATCGCCGTCAGCGCCGCGCCGATCAACCCCTTCTTCGCCGACTGGCTGCGGAGGAGGGGCGCGAACATGACCATCTGCGCGCCGGTCTCGGTCACCTGCTGCATGGCTTCCTGACGCACACGCATCGCCTCGACCTCGATCGGGTCGTAGGGCCGGCGGCGGGCAAGGAAGCCGAACAGCGCGAGCAGCACCAGGTCGCCCGCGGCCACGATCACCGCCGCCCAGGCCGGGCCGCGCTCCGGCGTGCTGAGCGCGGCCCAGGCCGCGAGGTGCAGCATGGCGAGCAGCATCAATCCGAACAGCGCCGCCACGGCACCGAGGCCCGCCTGAATGGCATAGCCCCGGCCCATGCGCCGCAGATGCAGCCCCTCCGCCTCCGCGGCGAGCCTGAGCAGGCGGACGAGCCGCATGGTTCACCCCCTCCTTCCCGAGGCAGAACGGTTTCGCTTCGCGCGCGGGTGGTTCCCCGGCCGGCCGCGGGCGTTCGTTCAGCGCCGGTCCGAGGAGGAATAGACGTAGGTGGTGCTGCCGGTGAGCCGTCCGATCAGGAAGCCGGCGAGCGCGGCAATGCCTACTGCAAGCAGCGGCCGTTCCCGCACCGTGGAGGAGAGCGCGTCGGCCTGGTGCTCGATCGTGTCGCGCGCGCGGGACGCGTAGTCCTGCACCGTCTCGGCGGCACCGGCGAGGGCCGGGGTGACGCGCTCCTGCATCAGCTTCTCGACCTGGGCGCGCAGCCGGGCCAGCTCCTCGCGCGCGTCCTCGGACATGCGATTCGCGGCGGCCGCGGCTTCGCCCTTCATCTCGCGCATGTCCTCGCGCATTCCGGCGGCGGTGTTGGAGGATCCGACGTTCTGGGACACGGCGCGCACTCCTTCCCTTCGGGCAACGTTGCCCGGTCAACGCAGTCCTCCCTCCCCTGGTTCCCCTCCCCCCTCCGCCTGCACCGCGGCTTGACGCGCCGGCGTGCCGGAGGGGAGCTTGCGCGCCGCGCGACGAGTTGGGGACGGGCGGGGAATGGCCGGTACGAGGCCTGGGACGGTGAAGGCGGCGGGAGCTACGGAAGCATCGGCGGGGCCGCTGGTGCGGGTCGAAGGCGTGCGCAAGGAATACGCGCCGCCCCCCGCCCCGCCGGCGGTACGGGATCTCGACCTGGCGGTGGAACGGGGGGAGTTCCTGACCCTGCTCGGCCCCTCGGGCTCGGGCAAGACCACGACCCTGATGATGCTCGCCGGCTTCGAGCGGCCGACCGCCGGGCGCATCCTGCTCGATGGCCGCGACATCGCCGGCCTGCCTCCGCACCGGCGCGGCATCGGCGTGGTGTTCCAGAGCCACGCGCTGTTCCCGCACATGAGCGTAGCGGAGAACATCGCCTTCCCGCTGGAGATGCGCGGGGTGCGCAAGACGGAGCGCACCGCGCGCGTCCGGCGCGCCCTCTCCCTGGTGCGGCTGGAAGGCTATGAGGAGCGCCGGCCCAGCCAGCTCTCGAGCGGCCAGCAGCAGCGGGTGGCGCTGGCCCGGGCGCTGGTGTTCGAGCCGCCGATCGTGCTGCTCGACGAGCCGCTCGCCGCGCTCGACAAGAGCCTGCGGGAGGAGATGCAGCTCGAATTGCGCGCGCTGCAGCGGCGGCTCCGGGTGACGATGCTCTACGTCACGCACGACCAGCAGGAGGCGATGACCCTCTCCGACCGCATCGCCGTGTTCGAGGGCGGGCGGATCCGGCAGCTCGCCACCCCGCGCACGCTCTACGAGGAGCCGGAAAACGCCTTCGTCGCGGGCTTCGTGGGCGAGAACAACCTGCTGCCCGGCACGGTCATCGGCCCCGGCGAGGAGGAGGACGAGTGCCGCGTCCGCCTCGATGTCGGGCTGGAGGTGGAGGCGCGGGTCGCAGACGCCGGGGGGCCAGGGAGCCGCTGCGTCGTTGCGGTGCGGCCGGAGCGGGTGGCGATCGCCGCCGTCCCGGCGCGCGAGTTCGGCGAAGAGGGCGGCGCCCTGGCAGCGATGGTGATGGAGAGCATCTTCCTCGGCGACCATGTCCGCCTGAAGGTTTCGCTCGGCGACCGAGGAGAGATCGTCGCCAAGCGCCCAGCGATGGGCCCGCCACCGCCGCCGCCGGGCACGCATGTCTCCGTCGCCTGGCACGCCGCGAACGCGCGCGCCTTCCGGATGGAGGAGCTTCTAGGTTAGAATGGCTGGCGCAGGAGAGGCGAAGCGAGACGGATGCTGGGACGGCGCAGGCTCGCTCTGGGCGGAGGGGCGGCTGCGGCGGTGTTCGCGGCCGGATCGTCGGGCGGCGCTGGCGGCCGGCATGCAGCGGCGCAGACGCGCGACCTGACCATTGTCTCCTGGGGTGGCGCCTACCAGGACGCGCAGCGCGAGGTCTATTTCCGCCCCTTCGCGCAACGGACCAGGACCCGTCTGCTGGAAGAAACCTGGGATGGCGGCATCGACGTGCTGCGCCAGCGCGTCGCCTCGGGTACCAACGCCTGGGACCTGGTGCAGGTGGAGGGCGACGAGCTCCTGCTCGGCACGGCCGAGGGCCTGTTCGAGCCGCTGGACTGGGACGCGATCGGCGGACGCGACAATTACATCCCCGAGGCCGTGAGCCCCTGCGGCGTGGGTGCCATCCTCCGCAGCTTCGTGCTTGCCTGGAACCGGGCGCGGCTGCCCGATGAGGCCGCGCCGCGCGGCTGGGCCGACCTGTTCGACATCCGTCGAATCCCCGGCAAGCGCGCGTTCCGCCAGGGGCCGAAGACGACGCTCGAGATCGCGCTGCTCGCCGATGGCGTCGCGCCGGGCGACGTCTATCGCCTTCTCGGCACGCGCGCCGGGGTGGACCGCGCCTTCAGGCGCCTGGATTCGATCCGTTCGGAGCTGGTCTTCTGGGAGCGGGGCTCGCAGCCGCCGCTCTGGCTGGCGAATGGCGAGGTGGTGCTGAGCGTCGCCTACAACGGCCGGATCTGGGCGGCGAACGCCGATGCCGGGCACAACCTTGGCCTGCTCTGGACACACCACCTGATGGCGCTGGATTCGTGGGTGGTGATGAAGGGCAGCCCGAACCTCTCGCGCGCGCAGGAATTCCTACGCTTCGCCGGGCGGCCGGAGGTGCAGGTCGACCTGCCGCCGCGCATCCCCTACGGCATGACCGCGCGCGGGGTGAACGAGCGCCTGCCGCCTCATGTCGTGCTGCGGATGCCGACTGGGCATCTCGATCAGGGCGTGCGGATCAGCGATCGGTTCTGGGCCGCGCATCGCGATGCGCTGACGCGGCGCTTCGAACACTGGCTCGGGGCCTGACCGCGCCGCCCCGCGGCTGGCATAGAAGGCGTCCGGCGCGGCCCGGATCACCCGCCGCCTCCGTCCCTCCAAGCCTTCCGGCGCTCTGCTTTGCCGCCGCCGCGCCGATGGACCGAATTAGCCGACGGAGGGCGGCCGCGCTTGGACACGCACAGGCGCAAGCGCAGCATTGCAGCGAAGCGCCGGTGTCAGGGCATATGGCTAGCCGAATAGCTGCTAACCTCGCGTGCGACGCCTGCCTCGCTCCGCAAGCTGCGCCTAGCCGCCACGCTCCCGCACGCCCTCACGCAAACAGCGCCAAAAGTGGCGTCGTGACGCCCGGGCCCGCCGCCGTCGCTTCGCTCGCGAGTGCCAGGAGATAGCGCTCGGCCAAACGTGCCGCCGTCCGTGGATCGGCCAGAGTGTCGATCTTAAGGCGTGACGTGATCGCCCGCGCTTGCGTGTCCAGCGGCTGGATCGCGATTTCCAAAGGCAGGCCGAGCGCGCCGGTCACCACGCGACGGAGCACCGGATCGCCCAGGATCTGATAGACGTTGGTGACCGAGGCAGCATGCTGGCGGAAATGCAGTGCGTCCGATATGCCGGCATGGGACGCCTCCAGCTCATCATACCAGCGCTGGCGCCGGAGCCCCTCCTCCAGCTTTGCCTGCACCGCTGGATCGCGTAGCGCATCCATCCCGCGCCGATACAGATCGAGCGTGACCGCCGCCTCACGCCACCGCTTGTCGGAGAGCCGCGCCAGCAGCCCCTTCGGATCCGCCGGATCGGAAAGAAGCGCCCGCACCGCGAGGCCGACCTGACCCACTGCGTCGGGCATCCCCATGGCCGGCAGCAGCACATCGAGCACGCGTGGGTCGCGCAAGGCGCGCTCGGGATCGGATGTCGCGGCGACCGCGGCGCGGAAGCGCTCCATGGCCCGCTGGAGCCCACGGTCCTGCGCGAGACGCGCCATCGCCTTCGACTCCGCCTCCGGCGCGGAGGCACGCCTCAGCGCAGCAATCGCGGCCGCGCCATCGGCGAGACCGACGCCACCGCCCGCACCGCCGATCCCGTAGAGAGCGGCAAGAATCGGATCAACCACGGGCTTCGAGCCCCGCAGTGATCTGCTCGTTCACCTCGATGAGGAAGCGGAGGTCGGGGTTCGGCGAGGCCATCTCGCGCTGCACCGCGCGTGCGAGCGAGACCAAGTTGGCGCGCAGCGACGCCGCGAGGAGGTTGGCTGGATGCAGCGCCGCCGATTCGACCGCGAGCCACAGACGACGGTTATCCGCCAGTGCCCTTGCGCATGCCGGACCGGGCGCGCCCTTCGCCTCCCCTTCCGCCTCCGCGGCCGCCCGCAGCGCACCTGTGACGCGACGGAACACGTCCGCTTCCCGCTCGCGGGGATCGAGCGCCGCGTGAGCGGCGCCATAGGCACGGCGCGCCGCGAGGTGCACCGCGGTGGTCATGCCGGGACCTCCTCCTCCTGATCGACGATCCCTCCCGCCTTCCCATGGCCGGCTCCGCCGAGCACTGCCTCCTCGTGGCGGATCACGCGCCGCACCAGCCTCAGGGCGACGTAGCATTCGTCCGCTTCGGCCGCGGCCAGCGCGCGGTCCAGAAGCGCCCTCGCGAGCGACGAGGTGGTCGCGGCCTGGAACTCGCTGATCAGCCGTTGCGCCACGACGAGCGCACGCTCGCGCTCCTCGTCGGTGCCGATGTAGGCGGTCTGCAAAGCAAAATAGATGCGCCGCGCTGGTGTGGTCGCCTCCTCCGGGGCCATGATCTGCTTGCCGAACAGGAACCGCGCCTTCGCCGTCAGCTCGATGCGGCAGCGGTTGCGGAAACGGATCGGCGCGCCGTTCACGACCATCACGTCGCCCTGGCGCAGCTCAAGGACCAGCGTGGACATCGTCTTGTGCGCGCTCCTCGCGGACGGACGGCGCTACGACCAAGGAGCGGCGCGCGCGGGCCGCGTGGGCCCCGCGCGCGCCCTCCCGCTCGGGCCTTAGCGGAACAGGCTCAGCAGCGTCTGCGGCGACTGGTTGGCGATCGAGAGCGCCTGAGTGCCGAGCTGCTGACGGATCTGCAGCGCCTGGAGCGATGCCGATTCCCTGGCCAGGTCGGCATCCACCAGAGCCCCGATGCCGCCCTGGAGACTGTCGATCTTCTCCTTGTTGTAGGTGATCTGGGCGTCGACGTAGCGGCTGTGCGCCCCGAAGGCGTTCAGCGCATCGTTGATCGCCGTCTCCACCGTCCGGAAGTTGCCGCCGGCGTCCAGCGCCGCCTGCGCGGCGGCCGCGTCCGCCGGCGCCGCCGCCACGATCAGGCTGGCCTTGGTCACCCCCGTGATCGTGTAGGTGTCACCATTCTCGTTGCGAGTCGTGACGATGCTCGCGGTGGTGGTGTCGTCGAGCAGGTTGCCGCCGTTGTAGGTCGCATCGTCGATGAAGTTGGTGATCTGGTCGACCAGCGACGTGTACTGCGCCTCGTACTGCGCCCGCTGATCAGCGCTGAGGTTGCCGTCGGCCAGCTTCACCAGGACCGTACGCACCTCAGCCATCGTCTCCGACACCTTGGTCAGGCCGGCCAGCGCCGTGTCCAGGATGCCCTTCACACCGCCGAGCTGCTCATTGGCGGAGGTAAGGCCGGCGATGTCGGCGCGCACCGTCTGCGCCACAGCGAAGGCCGCACCGTCGTCCCGCGCATCGGCGACGCGGAAGCCGGTGGAGATGCGCTTCTGCGTCACGCCCAACGCGTCGTTGGTGCGGTTGAGCGCCTGCAGCGCGACCATCGCGTTGATGTTGGTGTTCACGGAGTTCAGAGCCATTGGGATATTCCCCACAGCAGGAGGCCCCAGCGGGGCCGGGTTGAACGCCGCCTTTTGCGGTCAGGAAAAACTATGCCGCGGTCCTCTTAACGCCCGCTGAACGCGCCGCCGATCAGCCGAGGAAACGCGCAAGGCTCAGCGAGCCCAGCACCGCGATCGCCTGGTAGCTCGCCTCGAGCTGCGTCTGCGTGCCCTTCAGGCGCACCAGCGTCTCCACCATGTCCACCTCCTCGATGGCGGCGAGCTGTTCGCGCAGCGCGACCGTGACGTCCGAATGGCGCGTGCGAATCGCTTCGAGTCGTGCCTCAGCGGCGCCCAGCAGTCCCGCTTCCTCACCGAGCGCGCGCACCGCGCTGCGCAGTCCCTCGCGCACCGTGCCCACCAACGCCGTGAAATCATCGCCGAGCTGCGCCTGAGCCGGATCCAGCGCGGCCAGCGTCGCCAGCCCGCGCAGCAGGTCCCGCGCCCATGAGCCCGTGGTCTCCCCTCTTGAGACCGCGCGCGCATTGCGGTTGGCGAAGAGGCCATAGCTGACCCGCTCGCCGTCGGCGGCCAGGAGGTCGCGCGGCGGCTCCGATCCGCCCAGGAGCGGATCGGACAGGAAGGCCGAGAACGGCGTCACCCCCGGCGTGTCGTCGAGCGCCGCAGCCCTGGTCGCCGCCGCCACCGCGGCCGCATTGCCGCCGCCCAGCCCTGCCACTGCGGCGGCGATCTGCAGCGCCATGCCGCTGCTCGCGATCGCATTCGGCGACGACACGGGCGGGTTCTGAGTGTCGCTGCCGCCGAACAGGTACTCCCCCGCGTAGCTCTCGTTCAGCAGCCCCGCGACCTGCACCATCGCCGCGCGCGCCATGGCCGCCACGGCGGCGATGCGCTCCGGCTCGATGCCGTTGAGATGCATGGTCTCGGCGTAGAATTTCTCGGCGATGGCGGAGAGCTCCGCGAGCACCCCTTGCGCGGCCGCAGCGCGGCCGAGCGCACGGCCGATCACCACCTCATAGGCTTCGCGCCGCGCGATCTCGCCGCGCAGGTCGATCGCGAGTCGCGCATCGGGCCCGACGTCGCCGTACAGCTCCCCGCGCCGGCCGTCCGCCACCTGGCGCGCCAGCACCTCCATCCGCGACCGCAGCTGCGCGGCCTCTATGGCCAGGCCGCCGATCGCGCCGATCATCGATGCCATATCCGACCCCCATTAGCGCAGCGCGGCGAGCAGCTGGTCCCACATCTGCTGCACCACGCCGAGCACCCTCGCATTGGCCGCGTAGGCGTTCTGAAGCTGCACGATCGCCGCTATTTCACCATCCACGTCCACGCCCGAGCGCGCGTTGAACCGCGTCTCGAGCCCGGTCTTGAGGGCAAAGGCGGCCTCGCGCGCCGCCGTCGCGGTGGCGCGGTCGCCGGTATGCGCCGCGGTCACCGCTGCCGCGTAGCCCGTGAGCGTGGCCGGTGCAGCGAATGGCGAGGCCAGCGTCCCATCCGGCCCAAGACCGGAGGTTGCGATCGGCGGCCAGGGCGCCCCGGCGGCAGCCTCGGCACCGAAGGAGAAATCCAGCACCCGGTTGAGCAATTCGACGAATCCCGCCGGCCCGTCGGCCGGGTTGGGCGTGAACGGGGTCGGTCCGCCTGGTGTGCCCGCCACCGCATGGGTCCCGTCGCGCAGCAGGTGCGGCGCCGCACGCACCGCCGGATTCACCCGGATCTCTGCGGCGAAGCCGAGCTGCATCGAGCCTGCATAGGGCTGCGACGGATCGGGCACCGCCCCGGCCGCATTGGTGAACAGCCGCAGCCCCTGCGCATCGAGCCGCGCGGCAAGCTGCGCCGCCGCGATGTCGAGCTCGGCCTGGTAGCGCGGCAGGGTAGCGTCGCGCAGCGTGACGTATTCGGCAAGCCGGCCACCACGCAGTTGCGCCGTCACGTCCACCCCGCCAAGCATGATCCCCGGCAGCGTCCCACTGGCCCAGGAGGCACCCGGACCGACCTGCACATCCGCCGTGGAGAAGGCGTCGCGGTCGGGATCGAGGGGCAGCACCAGCCCGCCGCGCGCGATCAGCGTGATCCCGCCGTTGGGCTGCTTCACGGCGCTCAGCTCGAGCGACTCCGAGAGCCGCGCTATCGCCGCGTCGCGCCGATCCTCGAGCGCGGCCGCATTGCCTCCGCGCGCGATTTCCGCCTGGATGTCGCGGGTCAGCGCGGCGACCTCGCGCAGCCCCGAATTGAGCCGCGCGACCTCGGCGACGATGCCCTCCTGCGCACGCTGGCGCGCCGAGCCGATCGCCTGCGCGACCTCGCGGAACCGCGCGACGATATCCTCCGCGGCGAGCAGCACGGCCTCCTGCCGCCCCGAATCCGCCGGCTCGGCGCGCAGTTGGATGAACGCGTCCCGCAGCGCGCCCATCAGGTCGCCCAGCCCCTCCCCCGCCTCCGGCCTGCCGTAGGCCAGCTCGATGCCGCCGAGCAGCGTCTCCCGCACGGTGGCGGCCGCCAGTGCCGAGCGCTGCGCGTTGAGCGCGGCGACGAGCGCCGCATCCACGTCGCGCTGGGCGTCCAGCGCGCGCACGCCGAAGGGCACGCCGCCCGCGACCAGCGCCTTCGCGGCAACTGTCTTGTTGGTGTGGCCCTCGACGTCGGCCGAGGCGATGTCGTTAGACGCCGAGGCAAGCGCCCGCTGCACGTATTGCAGGCCGGAGCGCGCGGTCAGGAGGGCGGCTTCGAGGCTCATGGTGCTTCCAGCCTCCGGGATTCTGGTTAACCGGACCTTTCCGGATCAGGCGCCTCAGCGACGCATGTTGATCGTGTCCATCAGCATCTGGTCAGATGCGGACACGATCTGCGTGTTCGCCGTATAGGCGCGCTGCGCGACGATCAGCTTGGACAGCTCGGTCGCCAGGTCCACGTTCGAACGTTCCACCGAGCCGACGGCGAGCGTCCCCGCGCCGTTCGCGCCCGCCTCGGAGATCCTCGCCTCGCCGCTCCCGGCCGTCCGCATGAAGGCCTGGCCGTCGAGGCGCTGCAGGCTGTCCGGATCGGCGAAGGTGGCGATCGGGATCCGGGCGACGACGCGGCTCCGCCCGTTGTCGTAGGTGATCGCCACGTCGCCGTTGTCCCGGATCGCGACCGAGGAGAAATTGCCGGGCGGTGCGCCGTCCTGCGTCCAGCCGCGCACGTCGTAGTCGCTCCCCGCATACTGCGTCAGGCCGCGCGCCTGGCCGAAGGTCCCGAGGTTGAGCGTGACAACCTGCGGTCCCTGGCCGAAATCCGCGGTGAAGGTGAGGTCCGCCGGCGCGCCGGCCGCTGCGGCCACGGGGACGATGCTGCCGGTGGCGTTGGCGAACTCGCCGATCGTCCCGTCCGGCATCGGGGTGGTCGCCGCGTTGCCGAAGCGCACCTCCACCGTGCCGAGCGCGGCGGGCGTCGCTCCCGACGCGCTGAGCGAAAGCAACCAGGTGTTCGCCCCCGTCTGCGTCCAGCTCAGCGACACCGTCTCCCGGTTGCCGAGGCTGTCGTAGATCGGCACCTGGCTCTGCAGCGGCGTCGTGTCCGGATCGGCCGGCAGGTTCGCCATCAGCTCGATCCGGCTTGTGGGAACGGGATCGGCGATGAGCTCGCCGATCTGGATCGGCACCAGCGCGGAGCGATCCGGGTTACCGGAGGCATCCACCCTCCAGCCCTGCAGGTAGTAGCCGGCGCCGTTCACCAGGTAGCCGGCGTTGTTGAGCTGGAAATCTCCGCCACGGGTGTAGAACTGGCGCTCGTCGAACAGCACCTGTCCGTTCTGCTCCCCGCGCGGCAGCGCGACGGAGAAGAATCCCTGGCCGGCGATGGCCAGGGCGAGCGGGTTCTCCGACTGCTCGATCGTGCCCGACAGGGTATTGGTATAGTCCGGCCGCGCGATCACCGTGCCCGGGCGATGCAGCGAATCGGTGCTCTCGGTGAGCATGTTCACGAAATTCGTGTCGGTGCGCTTGAAGCCGACGGTCTGGCTGTTGGCGACGTTGTCGGCGATGTGCCCGAGCGCGCGGGACTGCGCGGTCAGGCCGCTGATCGCGGTGTTCATCGAGCCGAACAGGGACATGCGGTCGGGCCTCCGAGGCTGCTGCGTCACGGATCAGGACACGCGACGGACGCGCAAGCGCCGTGCCAGCGGTGGGAGCGGCGCCTTCGTGCCATAGCGGCCGTGGTGGCCAGGCCAGCGCCGCCTGTCGGTCGGCAAGGATTGCCGCGGAAGCGGCGCATCCTGCCCAGCCATGGAGCCCGTAGACCGCAGATAGGCTGGCAGGCCTCTTGCACGCGCATCGCCGGCGACCGGCCGAGCAATCGGTCGCGGAGCCAGAGAACCCCCTGTGCATGCTGCGGGCGGCCAACGAGCCGTGCCGCCACGGAGCTCGCTGATGAACCCCGTACCGACCTGCCCGAACGCCGCCATGGTGAGGACGGACGGCGCTGCTGCCGCATCGGGCGCAACGATCCTGCCGCCGACGGCGCCGAATGGGACACCGGGCGGCGGTGGCTTCGCCGCGCTTCTGCGCGGCCTTTCGCTCCCCGACGTCGAGGATGCCGGCATGAGGCAACCGCGTCTCGGCCGCGCATCGGCAGCCCAGACGGGGACGAAGCTCGGCGACGGCGGTCAGTCGGTCGCCATCGCACCGACGCGGGCGGAAGTGGCAATCGCGGACGAGGCCGGTAGGTCGATGGTGGCGGGGCACTTCATGCCCACGCTGAGGCCGTCGGAGGGCCAAGATGCCCCGCAGTTTGTCCGCACTGGGGAATTGGCGACTCAAGAAGGTGACCTTGAGGGGGACGAGGGCGAACACCTCGCAACCCTGCCGCCTTCGATCGTCCCCGATCACACGGGGCCGATCACGCCCTCGCCGGGCCTGACCGCGCACCCTGCTTCGCTTGTCGTACCGGGTGATGGATCGCTGCTTTCGTCATTGCGGCCGGACGCGCTACCGCCGCTCGACAACCGCGCCGCAGCGCCCGACCTAACGAGCAGAGCCACGGGGCTTACGCCGACGCCTCAATCAGCAGTGCATTGGGCTGCGTCCAGCGTCGGTGCCGACACGATCATGGGAGCGACCGAGGCCAGCCTAACCGTGGCGACCGCGCAGGCGGCGCTGGCCGCCGGCGGCAACTTCCGGACGGTCGAGACGGCGATCAACGATGTACCGAACGCCTTCGGGACGGACAGCCGCTACGTCGACGCGCAGATCACCTCTACCAAGGAGAAGATCGCCCTCGGCCAGGCAGCACCCGCTACGGCCCCCTCCACCGAGTCGCCAGAGATTCCCACTGGCGCTGGCGCGGGCCCATCGGCCGCGCCGTCGCGCGCCCTCTTCGCTCCTGCCGCTGACCACCCCCTCGCTTCTGTCCCCGCCAGCCCCGGATCAGCCGAGGAAGGGCCCACGAGGGCAACACCCCGCCTGTCCCGCGGCGCGTTGGTGCATCCTCCGCCGACGTCGCCAAGCCTCACTGGCGTTCCCCCCGGGCCGGCGGCGCCTCCTCCAGCCGATGCGGCGGTCCCGGTTCTCCCGGATTTACCCTCTGAGACTCCGGATGCGCCGACGCCTGTACCGTCGGCCAAGGGGTTGGCATCCTCATCGGAGCCCGTGCTTGCAACGGCACCGCACGGGCCGAAAGGGCCGATTGCAGCTGTAGAGGCCTCATCGCTACCTGGCGTTGCCGCAGCCTCCGCCCTCTCCGGCACAACGGCCTCCGGGCTGGCCGCGGTGGTAGCTGAGACTACCGGCGTGCAGGGACTCGTTGCGCCGCACGCGGCGCCGATGCCTCCCGCGCGCCAGCTCGCACCACAAATCGTCGCGCTCAGCCTCAAGACAGGCGGCGCCGAAGGATCGGCCCCCGGCCGGATTGAATTGCTGCTCGAACCCGCCGAGCTCGGCCGGGTCGAGATCCGCGTCGAGCCCGGTACAGGCCCCACTGACACGACCGCGGTGCGGATTCTCGCCGAGCGGCCCGAGACATTGGCACTGCTCCAGCGCGATGCGCGCGAGCTGGACCGCGCCCTCAATCAGGCGGGCCTCGGCGCCGACACCGGCACGGGCGGCGGCGGATTCACGCTGAGCTTCGCTCTCGGCAGCGGCGCGAGGCAGGGCAGCGACGGAGAAGGCAGCAGCAGTGACGCGGGCGCGTCCACCGGCCTGAGGCGGCGCGTGATCGCGGCAGGCAACGTCACGGGCACCGCCGCCCCGGCCGTCCACTCCCTCAGAGGCCCGGCCCTCGCCCTCCTCGACATCGCCGTCTGACCCCGCCCCAGAGATAGAGGCCCGCCATGACGACCATCCCAACCACCGCCGGCACCACTCCCTCGATCGCCGCAGCCGCGAGCACCGCGCGCGGCGGGACCGGCGCGACCCTGGGCGACTTCAACGTCTTCCTCAGCCTGCTCACGACCCAGCTGCGGAACCAGAACCCGACCGAGCCCATGGACACCAACCGCATGACCCAGGAGCTCGCGATGTTCGCCTCGGTCGAGCAGCAGACGCTGATGAATCAGCACCTCGAACGGCTCGTGGCGCTGCAGCAGGCGGCCCAGCTCACCGCCGCGGCACCACTCATGGGCCGAGTGGTGGAGGTCGAATCGGACTACCTGCCGCTGCAAGGCGGCACCGCGGCGCTGCGCCTGCCACCCGCCGGCGCCGTGACCGAGGCGCGGATCACGATCACCGATTCCGCAGGCCGCGTGCTGCACCAGCAGCGCGTGCCGCTGGCCGCCGGGCAGCGCACCGTCTGGAGCTGGGACGGGCGTGATGCAGAGGGCCGGACCCTGCCGGACGGCGCCTACCACGTGCAGGTCGAGGGCACCGCCGCGGACGGGCTTGCGTCGAGCCCCCTTCCCTTCACCGTCTTCGGAGTCGCCACCGCCGCGGAGCGCCAGGAAGACGGCGCGCTGCGCCTGATGCTCGGTCCGCTCCCCGTCGGCTTCGACAAGGTGCGCGGGGTCGGAGACACGCTCGGCTAAGCGCCGCCGCAGCTGCCGACGCCACGCGGCATCCGACCTCCTCCCGCACCGCCACGGCGCGCTTTTCACGTTAACCGGGGCGCAAGCGGCTTCCGGGCAAGATTTGCCGCTGCGGCAAGTCAACGCCGGGGCGAGAGATTTCCGGGGGGATGAGAGATGCGTCGGATCTGGGGGCCGATGGCGCAGGGCGGGGCCGCATGGGCGGCGTGATCGCGCAATTGCGCGCGCTCGGGCCAGTGCGCCTCGCGGTGCTGGGCGGCGTGGGCGCGGCGGTGCTGGCGCTGCTCGGCTGGCTCGCCCTGCGCGCCGGGGAGCCTCCGATGGCGCTGCTCTACGGCGATCTCGAGGCGCGCGACGCCGCCGCGGTGGTGCAGGCGCTGGAACGCGCGCGCGTGCCCCACCGCCTGGCCGCCGGCGGCGCCCAGGTGCTGGTGCCGGAGGAGCAGGTGCCACGCCTGCGCCTGATGCTGGCACGTGAGGGGCTGCCGCAGAGCGGCTCGCTCGGCGGTGGGACGGTCGGCTACGAGATCTTCGATCGCAGCGAATCCCTCACCACCACGCCCTTCCAGCAGGACATGAACCGGGTCCGCGCGCTGGAAGGAGAGCTGGCGCGCACGCTCCGCGGCCTCGCCGGCGTGCGCGCGGCGCGGGTGCATCTGGTGCTGCCGCGGCGCGAGGCCTTCACGCGCGAGCGCGGCGAGGCGCAGGCCAGCGTCGTGCTCACCATGCAGGGCGCGCAACGCCTCGATGGGGAAGGCGTGCAGGCGGTGCTGCATCTCGTCGCAACCGCGGTGCCGGGGCTGCGGCCGCAGAACATCTCCATCGTGGACAGCCGTGGCGCGCTGCTCGCCCGCGGCGGCGAGGCGCTCTCCGCCGCGCAGTCGGCCCAGACGCGCGACGAGATCCGGCGCGCGCAGGAGCTACGCCTCGCCCGCGCGGTGGAGGAGATGCTCGAGCGCGTCCTCGGGCCCGGCCGGGTGCGCGCCGAGGCCACGGTGGAGCTCGACTTCGACCGAGTGCAGACCACCGAGGAGCGGTTCGACCCGGACAACCAGGTCACACGCAGCCAGTCCAGCACCAGCGAGCAGACCCGCAGCACCGAACCAGGCACGGTCAGCGTCGCGAGCAACCTGCCCAATCCGGACCCCGCCGGCGCCGGCACCGCTGGCAATCAGGAGAACCGCCAGGAGGAGACGATCAATTACGAGATCGGCCGCACCACGCGCCAGGTGCTGCGCGAGGGGCCGCAGCTTCGCCGCCTCTCGCTCGCCGTCCTGGTGGACGGGGTGCGGGAACCGCCCGCCGAGCCCGGCGGCGCCCCGCGCTTCCGCGAGCACAGCGCCGAGGAGCTGGCGCGCCTGACCGCCCTGGTGCGCAGCGCCGTCGGCTTCGATGAGCGGCGCGGCGACCGTGTCGAGGTCGTCAGCATGCGGTTCGCCGATCCGTCCGAGATGGCCGCAGAAGAGCCAGGCTGGATCGAGCGCCTCTTCACCCCGACCACCGTGGCCCGGCTGTTGGAGAGCGGTCTGATCGCCCTGGTGGCGCTGGCGGCGATCCTGTTCGTCGCCCGCCCGATCGCCGGGCGGCTGGCCGTCGCGCTGGCAGGAACCCCGCCGTCGATTGGCGTCCTCAGGGGCACTGCCCCGGCGCTGGCAGGCGCACGCGCGGCGGGCTCGATCCCCGCCGTCCCGGGTGCGGCCGCGGAGGCCCAGCCGGCCGCCGCACTGCCCCCCGGCGATGCCGGCGGCGACGCCCTGGTGCAGCTCGCCAATGTCGAGGGCCAGATGCGCGCCTCCTCCCTCACCCGGCTCGCCGAGCTGGTCGGCCGGCATCCTGAGGAGACTCTCACCGTACTGCGGCGCTGGCTGACACCCCAGGAAGACGACTGACACGACATGCGCCTCACCGGACCGCAAAAGGCCGCGACACTGATGCTCGCCCTCGGCGAGGAACGGGCGGCCGATCTCCTCTCCCGCATGCACGAGGACGAGATCCGCGACATCTCCGTCGCGATGGCCAATCTCGGCACCATCCCGGCCGCGGCCGTCGAGGATCTCTGCCGCGAATTCGCCGAGAGCATCGGCCAGACCGGTGCGCTCATCGGCACCTGGGAGAGCACCGAGCGGCTATTGCTGCGCTCCCTGCCGAAGGAACGCGTCACCCAGATCATGGACGAGATCCGCGGCCCCGCCGGCCGCACCATGTGGGACAAGCTGGGCAACGTGAACGAGGGGGTGCTCGCCAACTACCTGAAGAACGAGTACCCGCAGACCGTCGCGGTGGTGCTCTCCAAGATAAAGCCGGACCACGCTGCGCGCGTCCTCGCCCTGCTGCCCGACGCCTTCGCGATGGAGGTGGTGATGCGCATGCTGCGCATGGACACCGTCCAGAAGGACGCGCTCGAGGGGCTCGAGCGCACCCTGAGGACGGAGTTCATGTCCAACCTCACGCGCGGGCATCGGCGCGACGCGTACGAGATGATGGCGGAGATCTTCAACAACCTCGACCGCCAGGCCGAGGCGCGCATCCTCGGCGCGCTCGAGGAGCGCAACCGCGAGGCGGCGGAGCGCATCCGGGCGCTGATGTTCACCTTCGACGACCTCGTGCGCCTCGACGGGCCAGCGGTGCAGGCGCTGATCCGGGAGGTGGAGAAGGACCGGCTGGTGCTGGCGCTGAAGGGCGCCAAGGAAGAGCTGCGCGAGCTGTTCCTGCGGAACATGACAGAGCGCGCCGGGAAGCTGCTCCTGGACGACCTCGCGATGCTCGGCCCGGTCCGGCTGCGCGACGTGGACGAGGCGCAGGCAGCGATCGTCGCGACCGCGAAGGACCTCGCCGCGCGTGGCGAGATCACGCTGCGCGACGGGCGCGACGAGGTGATGGTGTACTGAGCGATGCAGACCGAGCTGTTCGAGCCGATCCACCTGCGCCGCACCGAGCCCGGCGGCGGGTTCGTGGCTGCCTCCCTTTTCGCAGTGTCTCCCGCGAGGATGCGCGGCGCGGCGCAGGCCGGCATGGAGCCACCGGGCGGATGGCTGGTGGCCGCGGCCGCCGAAAGCGCCGCGTTGCGGGAGGCCGAGGCGGCAGCCGTGGCCAGGGCGACCGCCGCCCGTGCGGAAGGCTGGGAGGAGGGCTTCGCGGCCGGCCGCGCCGCCGGCCTCGCCGAGGCGGCGGAGCGCGACGCGGCCCGGCTGGCCGCCGCGGCCGAGACGGTGGCGGCCACGCTGCGCGAGGCCACTGGTTCCGCTCGTGCCGTCGCGGCGGCGCATGCCGAGGAGGCAGCGGAGGCGCTGGCGCGATTGCTGCTCGCCGCGCTCGATGCCGCACTGCCCAGAGCGGCGGCCGAACGCGAGGCGGCGGCGTCGCGCCTCGCGGCGCTGATCGCGACGCTGCGCGCCCCTCTGGCGGAGGAGCCGCGCGTCCTGGTGCATGTCGCGCCCGAACTCACGGAGCCGATGGCAGCGCATCTCGCCGCCCTCGATGCGCGCTTCGAGGTGGCGGCGGACGAAACACTCGCTCCCGGCGACGCGCGCCTCGAATGGCGCGGCGGATCGGCGGAGGTGGTGATGGAAGAGCGGCGGCGCGTGGTCCGCGCGGCGCTCTCCGTCCTTGGTCTGGAGGGGTAGGGCATGACGGCCAGTGGCGGTGGATCGGGCGGCGAGTTCGAGGCGATGTCGGGTGCGGCGACGGCGCCGAGCGCGCTGGCAACAGGCGCGGCAGAGCAGACGCCGATGCCGGCGCGGGCACCTGCAGGCGCCACGGCGGCGCGCGAGCTGGAAGCCGTCTATGACATCCCGGTGCAGGTCAGCGCCGTGCTGGGCCGCGCGACCATGCAGGTTTCGCAGCTCCTCAAGCTCGGCCGCGGCGCGGTGGTTGAGCTCGACCGCAAGCTCGGCGAGGCGGTGGACATCTACGTCAACAACCGGTTGGTCGCGCGCGGCGAGGTGGTGATGGTGGACGACAACCGGCTTGGCGTGACGATGACCGAGATCGTCAAGTCCGACCGGAGCGGGGTGGCGTGAGCCGATGCCGCGGCTGCTGATCGTCGGCTCGCTGGAGGGCGAACTGGGCCAGGCAGCACGCATCGCCACGGCGCGCGGCGCGACGCTCGCCCAGGTCGAGGGCGCCTCGGCCGCCCTCGGAAGGCTGCGCGCGGAGGGCGCAGACCTTGTGCTGTGCGACGTCCGCCACGACGTCGCCTGGCTGATCGGTGCCATGGCGGCGGAGCGCATCGCCTGCCCGGTGGTCGCCTGCGGCCGCAACACGGACGCCGCGGCGGCGGTTCGCGCGATTCAAGCGGGCGCCAAGGAATTCCTGCCCCTGCCGCCGGAGCCGGACCTGATCGCGGCGATGCTGCAATCCGTCGCGGCCGAGCCGGACGGGCCGATCTACCAGGACCCGGCGAGCGCCGCGCTGCTCGCCCGCGCCGCCCAGATCGCGCGCGCGGAGGCGAGCGTGCTCATCACCGGCGAGAGCGGCACGGGCAAGGAGGTGCTGGCCCGCCACATCCACGCTGCCTCGCGCCGCGCGCGCGGACCGTTCGTCGCGCTCAATTGCGCGGCGGTGCCCGAGAGCCTGCTCGAGAGCGAGCTGTTCGGCCACGAGAAGGGCGCCTTCAGCGGCGCCGTCGCGGCGCGCAAGGGCAAGTTCGAGCAGGCCCAGGGCGGCACGCTGCTGCTCGACGAGATCGGCGAGATGGACCCGCGGCTGCAGGCCAAGCTCCTGCGCGCGATCCAGGAGCGCGAGATCGACCGCCTCGGCGGCACGCATCCGGTGAAGGTGGATGTGCGCATCCTCGCCGCCACCAACCGCGACCTCGCGCAGGAGGTGGCGCGCGGGCGCTTCCGCGAGGACCTCTACTTCCGCCTCAACGTGGTGCGGCTGCGCATCCCGCCGCTGCGCGAGCGCCCCGCGGACATCCTGCCGCTCGCTGAGCACTTCGCGCGGCGCTACGCCGATGCCAACGGCCTGCCCCGGCGCGGCTTCTCCCCGGCGGCACGCGCGGCGCTCCTCGCGTATCCCTGGCCGGGCAATGTCCGCGAGCTGGAGAACGCGGTGCACCGCGCGGTGCTGCTGGCGGAGGGCGAAGAGATCGGAGAGGCGGCGATCGAGCTCGGCGACGGCGCGGCCACGATCGCTCCCACCGCCTCGGCCGGCGCTTCGGCCGGTGCCAATCCCGCCGTCGCTTCGGCCGGTGCCACGGCCGCCACGCCTGTGGCCGCCCTGGTCGGCCGCAGCGTCGAGGAGGTCGAGCGCGCGCTGATCCTGGAGACCCTCTCGCATTGCCTCGGCAACCGCACCCGCGCGGCGGAAATGCTGGGCATCTCGATCCGGACCCTGCGCAACAAGCTCAACGAGTATCGTGGGCTCGGCCTCGCCGTGCCGCCGGCACCCGGCCAGTTCGTGCCGCCGGCGCCAGCGGGGGCGGCTGGCGCCTACCGGGCGGGCTGATCCGCGATGTCCGCGCTCGCTCTCCCTTCCTGGCTCACCGCGGCGCGTCCGGGCACGGATGTCGGGCTCGCGCTCGGCGTCGCGGCGCTGCTCGCGGTGCTCTTGGTACCGCTGCCGCCACTGGTGCTCGACGCCGGGCTCGCCCTCTCGATCACGCTGTCGGTGCTGGTGCTGATGACGGCGCTGTTCCTGCGCCGGCCGCTCGACTTCACCTCCTTCCCGCAACTCCTGCTCCTCACCACGCTGCTGCGCCTTGCGCTCAACGTCGCCACCACCCGCGCGATCCTGACCCAGGGGCATGAGGGGCCGTCGGGCGTGGGTCATGTCGTCTCGGCCTTCGGCGGCTTCCTCATGGGCGGCGACCTGGTGGTGGGGCTGATCGTCTTCTCCATCCTGCTCGTCGTGAACTTCATGGTCGTGACGAAGGGCTCAGGCCGCATCGCGGAGGTCGCGGCGCGGTTCAGCCTGGACGCCCTGCCCGGCAAGCAGATGGCGATCGACGCCGACCTTTCCGCCGGCCTGATCGACGAGGCGGAGGCGAAGCGCCGGCGCAAGGAGCTGGAGGAGGAGACGGCCTTCTACGGCGCGATGGACGGCGCCGCCAAATTCGTGCGCGGCGATGCGATCGCGGGGCTCATCATCACGATCATCAACCTGCTCGGCGGCTTCGCGATCGGCGTGGCGCGCCACGGCATGAGCTTCTCGGACGCCGCGGCGACCTTCTCCCTGCTCACCATCGGCGACGGACTGGTGACCCAGATTCCGGCGCTGCTGGTCTCGGTCGCGGCCGGCATCGTGGTCACGAAGGGCGGGGTGGAGGGCACGGCGGACCAGGCGCTGATCGGCCAGCTCGGCGCCGGGTCGAAGCCGCTTGCCATCGCGGCGGGCGCAGCCGCGGTGATGGCGTTGCTGCCGGGCATGCCGCTGCTGCCCTTCCTCGCGCTTTCCGGCGCCACTGGCACTGCCGCCTGGTTCCGGCGGGAGGCCGAGCGGCGCGAGGCGGCGAAGCCCGACGGCGCCGCGCCCCCCCTCGCCACGTCGGAGGAACTGCCGATCGGCGAGACGCTGCGGATGGATCTGCTGCGCATCGAGCTCGGCTACGGCCTGCTCTCCCTCGCCGCCGGGGAGGCGCCGCGGCTGACCGAGCAGATACGCGGCCTGCGGCGCGCCATCGCGCAGGAGATGGGCTTCGTCCTGCCAGCCGTGCGCATCCAGGACAACCTCCAACTCGATCCCGACACCTACGTCATCCGTATCAAGGAGATCGAGGCCGGCCGCGGCCGGCTGCGCCCGCCGCTGCACCTCGCCATCGATCCCACGGGCGGCGTGCCGCCGCTGCCCGGCGAGCGGGTGAACGAGCCGGCCTTCGGCCTGCCCGCCCTCTGGATCGAGGAGACCCGGCGCGACGAGGCGCTGGCGCGTGGCTGCACCGTCGTGGACGCGGCCGGCGTGCTGGCCACCCACCTCACCGAGGTGGTGCGCGAGAACATGGCGGAGCTCTTGTCCTACGCCGAAACCCAGAAGTTGCTCGACGAACTGCCGCGCGAGCAGCAGAAGCTGGTCGCTGACCTGATCCCGGCGCAGATCAGCGTCGGCGGCGTGCAGCGCGTGTTGCAGGCGCTACTCGCCGAGCGGGTCTCGATCCGCGACCTGCCGACGATTCTCGAGGGTATCCAGGAGGCCAGCGCCGCGGGGCTGCGCGCCATGCCCGCGATCCTCGCGGTGGTGCGCCAGCGCCTCGCGCGCCAGATCTCGGACGCGGCGCGTGGCCCGCAGGGCTACATCGCGATGGTCACGCTCTCGCCAGAATGGGAGCAGGCCTTCGCGGAGGCGCTGATCGGCCCGCCGGAGGAGCGCCAGCTCGCCATGGCGCCGTCGCAGCTCGGCGAGTTCATGCAGCGCCTGCGCGAGGTCTTCGACGCCGCCGCGGCGGCTGGCGAGGCACCGGTGCTGGTCTGCTCCGGTGGCCTCCGCGCGCATCTCCGTGCGATCACCGAGCGGTTCCGCCCCTCGACGCAGGTCCTCGCGCAGGGGGAGATCCACCCGCGCGCGCGGATCCGAACCGTGGGGAGCATCTGACCGGCCGCCTGGTCGCCCCGGCCGTTCAATACAGGATGTCGCCGCCGTTCGGGGACAGGCAGGCGCCTATGTAGAAGTCGCCCCCCGGCCCAGCGAGCAGCAGCGCGGTTTCGGCGATCTCCTCGGGGCGGCCGAGCCGTCCCGCGGGCAACGCCGCCTCGATCGCGCGGCGCCATTCCGGGCCGCGCGAACGCGTCAGGTCGGTGTCCACCGGGCCGGGCGCAATGGCGTTCACGCGGATGCCCTTCGGCGCCGCCTCCAGCGCGAGGGCACGCGTGAAGCCGAGAATCGCGGCCTTCGCCGTGACGTAGGGCGTGGCGCCGGCGATGCCCTTCAGCGCAAGCTGGGAAGAGAGGGTGATGATCCGCCCCCGCCCGCGCGCCACCATTCCCGGATAGACCGCGCGGCAGGCGGCGATCGTGCCCTTCAGGTGCACGGCGAGCAGGCGGTCGAACACCGACTCGTCCAGCGTCTCGAAGGCGCCGCGGATGTTGAGGCCGGCGTTGCAGACCAGGATGTCGGTCGGGCCGAGCGTTGCCTCCGCCTCGGCGATCGTCGCGCGCAGCGCGGCGGCGTCGGCGACGTCGCAGGCGCGCGCGAAGCTGCGGCGACCGGCGGCGGCGATTGCGCGCACGGTCTCCGCCGCGCCTTCTTCGTCGTCGAGATGGCAGAAGCCGATATCGGCCCCTGCACGCGCGAAGGCGCGCGCGATGGCACCGCCGATGCCGCGGCTACCGCCGGTGATGAACGCGACCTGTCCCTGCAATCCATTGCTCATGCCAGCAGTCTCCGCATCGTCCGAGCGAACGCCTCGCCGATCTCGGGGCGCGCAACGTGCCGCCCCGCCTCCACCATCGTGCGCCCGCCGCAGATCACAGTGCGCACCGGGTTCGCCTGCCCCGAGAACACCCAGGCGTCCAGCAGCGCGTCGCCCTCATGCCCGAGCAGCGTCGGGTGTTCGGGATCGAGCTCCACCAGGTCGCAGCGCGTCCCCGGCGCGATGGCGCCGAGCCTCCGCCCGCTCGCCTGCGCCCCGCCGGCCAGCGCGGCGTCCAGCAGCGCGCGGCCCGGATGCGGCTGCATCGCATCTGCGGCGACGGCGCGCGCACGCAGGGCAAGGCGCTGGCTGTTCTCGAGCTGGCGCAGCTCGTCGCGCGGCGAGACGCCGACATGGCTGTCCGTGCCGATGCCGAACTGCCCGCCGGCCGCGCGCCAGGCCGGCAGCGGGAAGACGCCGTCGCCAAGATTCGCCTCCGTCGTCGGGCACAGCCCGGCCACGGCGTCCGTCGCGGCCAGATCGCGCGTCTCCACTGCGTCCATGTGCGTGGCGTGGACCATGCACCAGCGCGCGTCCACCGGCGCGTGGTCGAGCAGCCATTGCACCGGCCGCGCGCCGGTGGCGGCGAGGCATTCCTCCACCTCCCGCACCTGCTCCGCCGCGTGAATGTGGATCGGTTCCGCCATGCCGGCGATCGCCCCGAGCATCTCCGGCGTCACGGCGCGCAGGGAGTGCGGCGCGAGGCCAGCGGCGGCCTGCGGATCGCCGGCCACCGCCGCGCGCACCTCCTCGACGATGCGTGCAAAGCCATCCAGGTCGTTGAGGAAGCGCCGCTGCCCCGGCGCGGGCTCCTTCCCGAAGATCCCGCCGTAGCGGTAGAGGCTCGGCAGCAGCGTGATGCCGATGCCCGTTGCGCGCGCCGCCGCGAGATGCCGCTTCGCCATCTCCGCCGGATCGGTGTAGCGCGTGCCGTCGGGCTGGTGGTGCAGGTAGTGGAACTCGCAGACGGCGGTGAAGCCCCACTCCAGCAGTTCCGCGTAGAGCTGCGCCGCGACCGCCTCCGCATCCTCCGGCATGAGGCGCGCGACGAAACGATACATCGTCTCGCGCCAGGTCCAGAAGCTGTCGCGCCCCTCGGGCGAGCGGCGCTCCGCGGCGCCGGCCATGGCGCGCTGGAACGCGTGCGAGTGCAGGTTCGGCACGCCCGGGATCACGGCCCCGCGCAGGCGCCGCGCGGCACCCGGCGCCGCGCCCGGGGCGACAGATGTGATCCTGCCCGCCGCATCCGCTTCGATCCGCACATCGGCGGCCCAGCCAGTGGGCAACAGGACGGTCCGGGCGAAGAAGGCGGTCGTCATGCGACTGTGCATTGCCCTTCCGGGGGCCGCGACTAGGCTCCCACGCATGGCCGATCCCGCGCGCTTCCGCAACGCCCCCGCGATCAGGGCCCCGCGCGGCCCGGAGATCACCTGCCGCTTCTGGCAGACGGAGGCGGCGATGCGCATGCTGATGAACAACCTGGACGACGAGGTCGCCGAACGCCCCGGCGAGCTCGTCGTCTATGGCGGCATCGGCCGCGCCGCCCGCGACTGGAAGAGCTACGAGACGATCGTCTCGGTCCTGCGCCGCCTGCGCGACGACCAATCCCTGCTCGTCCAGTCCGGCAAGCCGGTCGGCGTGTTCGAGACGCACCCGGACGCGCCGCGCGTGCTGATCGCAAACTCCAACCTGGTGCCCCGCTGGGCGACCTGGGAGCACTTCCACGAGCTCGACCGCAAGGGCCTGATGATGTACGGGCAGATGACGGCCGGCTCCTGGATCTACATCGGCAGCCAGGGGATCATCCAGGGAACCTACGAGACCTTTGCCGAGGCTGGGCGCCAGCACTATGGCGGCGACCTCTCGGGCCGCTGGATCCTGACGGCGGGCCTCGGCGGCATGGGCGGGGCGCAGCCGCTCGCGGGCGTCTTCGCCGGCGCCTGTGTCCTCGCCGTGGAATGCCAGCCGAGCCGCATCGAGCGGCGGCTGGAGACGAAGTATCTCGACCACCGCGCCGACGACCTCGACACGGCGCTGGCGATGATCCGCCAGGCCTGCGCGGAGAGGCGCGCGGTCAGCGTCGGCCTGCTCGGCAACGCCGC
>ERZ777003.1824-NODE-1824-length-28712-cov-19.332868_pt1 | contig 28712 bp, 23 predicted proteins | sample MGYA00374956_ERZ777003 | MGnify/ENA primary metagenome ERZ777003 (study PRJEB29302, sample SAMN06268252) | bioreactor metagenome | isolation source: Joint BioEnergy Institute, California, USA | place: USA:Joint BioEnergy Institute, California, USA | collected... | reverse complement strand
CCCACCGCCACCCACACCACCACCTCGATGGAGTTGAGCGGCGCGAACTCGCCGGGGTTGATGATGCCCACCTGCGGCACGTACAACGCGCCGGCGATGCCGGCCAGCACCGCCGAGAAGGTGAACAGCCACATCTTGTAGCGCTCTACCCGGTAGCCGACGAAGCGGGCGCGGCTTTCGGCGTCGCGGATCGCCACGATCACCCGCCCGAACCGGGAGGTCACCAGGTAACGGCAGGCCAGGTAGCCCAGCCCGAGCGCCAGGCAGGAGGCCAGGAACAGCGCCACGCGAGTGCCGTCGGCCTGCAGGCTGAAGCCCAGGATGTCCTTGAAGTCGGTCAGGCCGTTGTTGCCGCCGAAGCCCATTTCGTTGCGGAAGAAGGCGAGCATCAGGGCGTAGGTCAGCGCCTGGGTGATGATCGACAGGTACACGCCGTTCACCCGCGAGCGGAAGGCCAGCGCGCCGAACACGAACGCCAGCAGCCCCGGCACCAGCAGCACCATCAGCATGGCGAAGGGGAACATGTCGAAGCCGTACCAGTACCAGGGCAGCTCCTGCCAGTTCAGGAACACCATGAAGTCCGGCAGCTCGGCGTTGCCGTACACGCCGCGCTCGCCGATCTGGCGCATCAGGTACATGCCCATGCAGTAGCCGCCCAGCGCGAAGAAGGCGCCGTGGCCTAGCGAGAGGATGCCGCAGTAGCCCCAGATCAGGTCCACCGACAGCGCCAGCAGGGCGTAGCACAGGTACTTGCCCAGCAGGGTGACGGTGTAGGTCGGGATGTGCAGGGCCGAGCCGGCCGGAACCAGCAGATTGCACACCGGCACCAGCACGGCGGCGGCGATCAGGATGGCGAACAGCCAGCGGCTGCCACGGTCGCTCAGCAGTAGACGCGTGATCATGGGTTTACGCCTCCGCCGCCCGGCCCTTCTGCGGGAACAAGCCGCGCGGCCGCTTCTGGATGAACAGGATGATGAACACCAGCACCAGGATCTTGGCCAGCACCGCGCCGGCGTAAGGCTCCAGGAACTTGTTCACCACGCCCAGCGACAGGCCCGCCACCAGCGTGCCCCACAGATTCCCCACGCCGCCGAACACCACGACCATGAAGGAGTCGACGATGTAGGACTGGCCGAGGTTGGGGCCGACGTTGGTGAGCTGGGAGAGCGCCACGCCGGCCACGCCGGCGATGCCGGAGCCGAGGCCAAAGGTGAGCGCGTCGACGCGCGCGCTGCGCACGCCCAGAGCCCTGGCCATGGCGCGGTTCTGGGCGACGGCGCGCACCTTGAGGCCCAGCGAGGTGCGCTTGAGCACCACCAGCAGGGCGGCGAACACCAGCAGCGAGAAAATCAGGATGTACAGCCGGTTGTAGGTGATGGACAACGCCGGGTTGATCGCCAGCGAGCCGGCCATCCACTCCGGCGTGGCCACCGTGCGGTTCAGCGGCGAGAAGATCGAGCGCACCGCCTGCTGCAGCAGCAGGCTCACGCCGAAGGTGGCCAGCAGCGTCTCCAGCGGCCGGCCGTAGAGGAAGCGGATGATGCCGCGCTCGATGGCGATGCCCACCAGCGCCGACACCAGGAAAGCGGCGGGCACGGCCACCGCCAGCGACCAGCCCAGGTGCTGCGGCATCAGCTGCTGCACCACGTAGGTGGTATAGGCGCCGAGCATGATCAGCTCGCCGTGCGCCATGTTGATCACGCCCATCACACCGAAGGTAATGGCCAGGCCGATGGCGGCCAGCACCAGCACCGAACCGAGGCTCAGGCCGAAGAACAGCGTCTCGACGAACCGGTAGCGCTGCAGCTTGCCCTCGATGCGTTTCAGCGCGGCCGCGGCAGCGGCCTTCACCTGGGGATCGGCGTCGCTGTCGGCCACGGCCTGCAGGCGGGCGCGCACGGTCGGGTTGAGGCGGCCGTCCAGCCGCTGCACCGCGGCCAGGCGCACGGCCGGGTCGTCGGCGTCGAGATCGACCAGCGCCAAGCCGCTCTCCAGCAGATCGCGCACTGTGTCGTCCCGCTCCGTCGCCAGCGCCTCCCGGAACTGCGCCGCCGCGGCGGCGTCCATGGCCGGCAGCATGTCGCGTACCGCCTGCAGCCGCACCTCGGCGTCCGGATGGCCCAGGCTCAGCTGGGCGATGAGCCCGCGCAGGCCGGCGCGCATGCGGTTGTTGATGACGATGCGGCTGCTGCCGGCGACGGCGTCGACCGGCTCGCCGCTGGCGGCGTCGACCGCGCCGTCGGCGCCGACGATCAACACCCGGCCGTCCGGAGCCGCATGCAGCTTGCCGTCGAGCAGCGCCTTGAGCACGGCCACGGCACGGGGATGGCCGCTGGCGGCCACGGCGTCGGCGGCGGCCTGCTTTTCGGCGAAGCTGCCGGCGTTGAGCGCGGCCACGCGCTCGGCGAAGTCGTCCGCCAAGGCGGCAGCCGGCAGCAGACACACGGCCAGCAGCCAGCCGAGCGCGAGCCGGCCTAGGAAAGTACGTGCGAGCATGGGGATAAACCTGTTCATGGCTGCTTCCCTACGAAGCGGTCCTCGAACCGATGCGCGGCGTTGGCGGCCATCGATGCATGGCGGTAGTGGAAGAAGCCGGAAAATCACCCTCACCCCGCCCCCTCTCCCGCAGCCGGGAGAGGGGTTTCCGCGTGTCCCCCGCAGTCCTCCTCCGGGTCCGGGAGGAGGCTGGGGTGAGGGTCAAGCGGCCTGTCCGTTTACGCCATCAGTAGTTCTGGCCGGCGCACTTCTTGGTCTTGGTGTTGTAGTTGCCGCACTTCAGCGTCACCCAGTCGGCCTCGATGTCCTTGCTGCCCGGCAGGTAGTCGGACCAGGCGTCGCCCGGCACCAGGCCGTCGGTCTTCCACACCACGGCGAACTGGCCGTCTTCCTGCACCTCGCCGATCAGCACCGGCTTGGTGATGTGGTGGTTGGGCAGCATCTCGGCCTCGCCGCCGGTCAGGTTGGGCACCTTGACGCCGACGATGGCGTCGATGACCTTCTCGGGCTCGGCGGTGCCGGCCTTCTCGATGGCCTTGATCCACATGTTGAAGCCGATCACATGCGCTTCCATCGGGTCGTTGGTCACGCGCTTCGGGTTCTTGGTGAAGGCGTGCCAGCGCTCGATGAAGGCCTTGTTGGCCGGGGTGTCGACGCTCTGGAAGTAGTTCCAGGCGGCCAGGTGGCCGACCAGCGGCTTGGTGTCGATGCCGGACAGCTCCTCCTCGCCCACCGAGAAGGCCACCACCGGGATCTTGTCGGCGGTCACGCCCTGGTTGGCCAGCTCCTTGTAGAAGGGCACGTTGGCGTCGCCGTTGATGGTGGAGACCACCGCCGTGGGCTTGCCGGCCGAGCCGAACTTCTTGATCTCGGCGACGATGGACTGCCAGTCGGAGTGCCCGAACGGCGTGTAGTTGATCATGATGTCCTCGGACTTGACGCCCTTGGACTTCAGATAGGCCTCGAGAATCTTGTTGGTGGTGCGCGGATAGACGTAGTCGGTGCCGGCCAGCACCCAGCGCTGGACGCCCAGGTCGTTCATCAGATAGTCGACGGCGGGAATCGCCTGCTGGTTGGGCGCCGCGCCGGTGTAGAACACGTAGCGCGAAGATTCCTCACCCTCGTACTGCACCGGATAGAACAGCGGCACCTTCAGCTCTTCCACCACCGGCAGCACGGACTTGCGCGACACCGAGGTCCAGCAACCGAAGATGGCGGAGACCTTGTCCTTCTGGATCAGCTCTCGCGCCTTCTCCGCGAACAGCGGCCAGTTCGACGCCGGATCGACCACCACCGGTTCCAGCTTCTTGCCCAGCACGCCGCCCTTCTTGTTCTGCTCCTCGATGAGCATGAGCATGGTGTCCTTCAGCGTGGTCTCGCTGATGGCCATGGTGCCAGAGAGGGAATGCAGGATGCCGACCTTGATGACGTCCTGGGCCTGCGCCGGGGCCGCGATGGCGGCCGCGACCGCGACGGCGGCCAGGCGGCCGCGGAAAACCTTGCTCCAACGATTCGACTTCATGGTGTGCTCCCCTGTAGGTTGCCGCCCCGGCCCGGAGGCCGGAGCGGGTGCCCGATATGCGAATCCCTGACTTAGAAGGACTTGCTGACGGTGAACACGACCCGGTCGTCCATCAGCTCGTAGTCGTCGACGTCGGTGCCGTGGTAGCTCAGGTCGAAGTCGACCCCCGCGAACGAGGCGGAAACGCCGATCTGGTAGTGCAGCCAATCGTCCTCGCCGCCGGCGTAGCCGGTGTCGTCGGTCGAGGTGTAGCCGACGGTCGCGTTGAGGCTGACCGGGCCGACCGGCACCGAGCCGCCGAGGTAGACGTAGTAGCCGTTCTCGTCGGTGGCGGCGAAGTCGTTGCTGAAGCGGAAACCGGCATTGGCGGAGAAGGCTCCGAAGTCCTTGTCCACGGAGATGTACAGCTCCGGCCAGCCGTCCACGCTCGAACCCGGGTAGTCGATGTAAGCCAGGCCGAGGTCGAGGCCGAAGCCGCCGAGCTCGGTCTTGTAGCCGACGTAGTAGTCGAGCTCCAGCTCGGCATCGCCGATGGCGACGGTCGAACCCCAGGTACCGATGTAGAAACCGCTGGAATGGACGAAATCGAAGCCGCCCTGGATGGCCGGGTCTTCGTCGGACTGCGACTCGCCGCGCCAGACGTAGTCCGAGGTCAGGGAGACGTTGGCGGAGATCGGCGCCGCCTCCTCCGCGGCGACCGCGGACGCGGACAGGGCGGCTACCAGAGCCAGAACGTGGCGGGCGGGAAAGGCAATCTTCATGTCAAAACCCCCGGTAAAAGTGTCCTTGAGAGTCCTCCATGCGGACCCGGCGGCCTGAACCGTCGGGCGGCGCACAAACCCCGCGTCGCGCAGGCGCAACGACTTTGCCTTGGCCATGCGGTGTTCACGCCACATAGGGCAGAAACCGTGCCAACAATTCCTTTGTGTTTGTTTTTATTGGGAAATATCGACGACAGGCAGTCACTGGGGCGAGACAGGCCCTGGTCCGTCGGTGGCGGCGCGCACCGTGTTGGGCGGTTCATCCTGGTGCTTTGCACCAAAGGAGGGCGCGAAGCGAACCGAGAAGGGGAAGGATCTGGTCGGGCGTTAGGCGGCGCGGCGGATCACCGCGCCGCCTTCGCGGCGCCGGCCCGAAGCCGGCACCGTACTCAGGCCGGGCGGCCGGGCAGCGGCGGCAGCATGCCCTGCTGGACGATGAAATCGACCACCTCGGCCAACCCCAGGCCGTCCTTGAGGCAGGTGAACAGGAACGGCCTGTCGCCGCGCATGCGCCGGGCGTCGCGCTCCATCACTTCCAGCGACGCACCAACATGGGGCGCGAGGTCGATCTTGTTGATCACCAACAGGTCGGAGCGGGTGATGCCGGGTCCACCCTTGCGCGGGATCTTGTCGCCGGCCGCCACGTCGATCACGTAGATGGTCAGGTCCGACAGCTCCGGGCTGAAGGTAGCCGAGAGGTTGTCGCCGCCGCTTTCCACGAACACCACGTCCAGGCCGGGGAAGCGCCGGCACAGCTCGGCCACCGCCGCCAGGTTGGCCGAGGCGTCCTCACGGATGGCGGTGTGCGGGCAGCCGCCGGTCTCCACGCCGATGATGCGCTCCGGCTCGAGCGCCTGGTGGCGGGTAAGGAACTCGGCGTCCTCCTTGGTGTAGATGTCGTTGGTGACCACGGCGATGTTGTAGTGGTCGCGCATGGCGCGGCACAGCGCCAAGGTCAGCGCCGTCTTGCCGGAGCCCACCGGGCCGCCGATGCCGACGCGCAGGGTCTGTTGAGTCATAACGATGAGCCTCTATTGCACGTATCCAAGCGTCCTTGACCGATGACGCGACGGCGCACGACCGAGCGGAGCCCCATTACCCCCTCGTGGGAGAGGGGGACAAACAAACCCGCGCCGTACCGAACCGGCCGCCGCTAGCTCCGGAACAATCGCGAGTACTGCGTCTCATGGCGCATGCTGCACAGGGTCACACCCGGGCAGGCGGCGCCGATGTCGTCCTCGTCGTCGATGGCACGCGCCATCGCCACCGCCTCGGGCACGGCGTCGGCCAGCGCCAGCAGCAGCCGCTGGCCCGCGGTCTGGCCGAGCGGCACCAGCTTGATGGCCGCCGCTACCTGGTTCTCGCACCAGGCCCACAGATAGCCGGCGAGCGCCTCTTCGGCGCCGATGCGCCAATGCACCGCGGCCAGCGCGAAGCTGGTGGCGAAGCTGGCGTCGCCGCGCCGGAACCACGCCTCCGCCGCGCCGATGCCGAGATCCCACAGCAGCTTGGCCAGCGCCGTGCCCAGATGGCGGTCCTCGTCGAGCAGCTCACGGGTTTCGCGCGAGGCCTGCAGGAAGGCGTTCCAGTACGCCACCCGCTCGACGTCGCCCGCGTCCCAGGCGGCGTGCAGGCGCAAGAGCAGCGGCGCGTCCAGCTGCGCCTGGGTGCAGCAGAGCTGCCCGCGCACCCACGCCAGCGCGTCGGCCTCGTTGCGGATCAGCCCGGCGTCGCAGGCCTGCTCCATGCCGGCGGAATAAGCGTAGGCACCCACCGGCAAGGCGGGACTGATCAGCTGCCACAGCCGCAGACGGCTAATGTCCATGGCCGTGTCCGTGGCCGCCGTGCGAGTGGAAATGGAAGCCACCGCCATAAGCGCCGGCCTCCGGCTCGAACGGCGCGCGCTCGACGCGCACTTCCAGGCCCAGGCCCCGCACCATGTCGTCGAGCACGTGATCGTGCAGATAGCGCGCCCAGCCCTCGCCGATCTGCAGCGGCACGTGGCGGTTGCCCAGGTGGTAGCAGGCGCGCGCCAGCAGCCACGGATCGTCGGTGGCGACGGTGGAGACCGTCTCCGGCGCGGCGCGCACCTCGATCACCCGCCCGTCGGCGGCCCTCAGGCGGTCGCCGCCGCGCAGCAGGGTGCCCCGCGGCAGGAACACGCCGACCTCGGTGCCGTCGTCGAGCACGGCGCGGAAACGGCTCTTCTGGCGGGTCTCGAACGGCAGGGTGAGCGCGGCCTGCGCCGGCAGGTCGCGGTCGTCGAGGCGCTCGTGGATCTCGATCATGCCCGTCGCCTCCACGCCTAGAACAGGAAATAGCGCTGCGCCAACGGCAGCACGGTGGCCGGCTCGCAGGTCAGCAGCTGGCCGTCGGCGCGCACCTCGTAGGTCTGCGGATCCACCTCGATGACCGGCAGCCAGTCGTTGAGCACCATGTCCTTCTTGCCGATGCTGCGGCAGCTGCGCACCGCCTCGATGCGCTTGCCCAGCCCGAGCCGCTCCTTGATGCCGGCCTGCAGCGCCGCCTGCGACACGAAGGTGACCGCGGTGTGCAGCCGCGCCCCGCCCAGCGCGCCGAACATGGGCCGGAAGTGCACCGGCTGCGGCGTGGGGATGGAAGCGTTGGCGTCGCCCATCGGCGCGGCGACGATCATGCCGCCCTTGATGATCAGGCTGGGCTTGGCGCCGAAGAACGCCGGCCGCCACAGCACCAGGTCGGCCAGCTTGCCGGGCTCGATCGAGCCCACCAGGTGAGCGATGCCGTGGGAGATGGCCGGGTTGATGGTGTACTTGGCGACGTAGCGCCGGGCGCGGAAGTTGTCGGCGGCGTCGGTGTCCGGCGCCAGCGGGCCGCGCTGCACCTTCATCTTGTGCGCGGTCTGCCAGGTGCGGGTGATGACCTCGCCAACCCGGCCCATGGCCTGCGAGTCGGAGGAGATCATGGAGAACGCGCCCAGGTCGTGGAGGATGTCCTCGGCGGCGATGGTTTCGCGGCGGATGCGCGACTCGGCGAAGGCCACGTCCTCGGGAATGCTGGCGTCGAGGTGGTGGCACACCATGAGCATGTCCAGGTGCTCGTCGATGGTGTTGACCGTGTACGGCCGGGTCGGGTTGGTGCTGGACGGCAGCACGTTGGGCGCGCCGGCCGCCTTGATGATGTCCGGCGCATGGCCGCCGCCCGCGCCCTCGGTGTGATAGGTGTGGATGGTGCGGCCGCGGAAGGCGGCCAGGGTGTCCTCGACGAAGCCGGATTCGTTGAGCGTGTCGGTGTGGATGGCCACCTGCACGTCGTAGCGCTCGGCCACGTTCAGGCAGTTGTCGATCGCCGCCGGCGTGGTGCCCCAGTCCTCGTGCAGCTTCAGGCCGATGGCGCCAGCCTCGATCTGCTCTTCCAGCGGCGCCGGCAGGCTGCCGTTGCCCTTGCCCAGGAAGCCGACGTTGATGGGCAGGGCGTCGGCGGCCTGCAGCATGCGGTGGATGTTCCACGGCCCGGGCGTGCAGGTGGTGGCGTTGGTGCCGGTGGCCGGGCCGGTGCCGCCGCCGATCATGGTGGTGACGCCGCTCATCAGCGCCTCCTCCACCTGCTGCGGGCAGATGAAGTGGATGTGCGAGTCGATGCCGCCGGCGGTGACGATCATGCCCTCGCCGGCGATGACCTCGGTGGCGGAACCGATGACGATGCTCACGCCCGGCTGGATGTCCGGGTTGCCGGCCTTGCCGATGGCCTGGATCAGCCCGTCCTTGATGCCGATGTCGGCCTTGACGATGCCCCAGTGGTCGAGGATCAGGGCGTTGGTGATGACCACGTCCGCCACCTCGCGCGCCGGCCGCTGCGACTGGCCCATGCCGTCGCGGATCACCTTGCCGCCGCCGAACTTCACCTCCTCGCCGTAGATCGTGTAGTCGCGCTCGACCTGGATGATCAGCTCGGTGTCGCCCAGGCGCACGCGGTCGCCGGTGGTCGGGCCGAACATCTCGGCGTAAGCGCGTCGGGATATGGTGCGCATCGTCAGAGATCCCCCATCACCTTGCCCTGGAAGCCGTACACCCGGCGGTCGCCGGCGAGCGCCACCAGCTCCACCGTGCGCTCCTGGCCTGGCTCGAAGCGCACTGCGGTGCCGGCGGGAATGTTGAGGCGGAAGCCGTAGGCGGCGGCGCGGTCGAAGCGCAGCGCCGCGTTGGTCTCGTAGAAGTGGTAGTGCGAGCCGACCTGGATCGGGCGGTCGCCGGTGTTGGCGACCACCAGGGTGCGGGTCTCGCGGCCCTCGTTGAGGACGATCTCACCGTCCGCGGGAAAGACTTCGCCTGGAATCATGGCGCCGGCTCCGACTCAAGCGATGGGTTGATGCACGGTCACCAGCTTGGTGCCGTCCGGGAAGGTGGCTTCCACCTGCACTTCGGTGATCATCTCGGGCACGCCCTCCATCACCTGGTCGCGGGTCAGCAGCGTGGTGCCCATGTGCATGAGCTCGGCGACGCTGCGGCCGTCGCGCGCGCCTTCGAGGATCGCCGCCGAGATGTAGGCCACGGCCTCGGGATAGTTGAGCTTGAGACCGCGCGCCAGCCGGCGCTCGGCCAGCAGCGCCGCGGTGAACAGCAGCAGCTTGTCTTTCTCGCGTGGTGTCAGCTCCATGGCTGCTCCCCAATTTCAAGTGGTCCAGATGCGCGGCGCGCATGCCTCGCGACCGAACAGCACCGGTCGCAGCGCCGCCCAGACGTCGGCGAAAACCTCCCGCGCCCGCTCGGCACCATGACCGAGGTAGCGCGCCACCAGCACGTCGCCGAGCCGGGTCACCGCCGCCCGCTCTCCCGCGGCGGCGCGAGCCAGCTCCTCCGCCGCCCCATCGGCGCCGACCGCCACCAGCGTGCCCAGCACGCTCGCGCCGCCCAGGCCCCAGGCGGCGCTCAGCTCGGGACCGCCGCCCTGCAGCCGGAGCCGCTCCAGCAGCAGCGGCCTGCCGTCGCGCCACAGCTCGAAGCGCTGGCGCAGCATGCCGTCGCCGAAGCCCTCGTCGCTGGCCGGCCGGCCGAGACAGGCGATCTCCCAGCCGATGAAGCCAGCGCCGACGGCCAGGTCGACGCGGGTCAAGGCATCCACCTTCGCCCCCTGGAACACGATCTGCTCCTGCGGCAGCCACTCCAGCGCAGCCCCGGCCGCCACCGCGAGCCGCTGCTGCAGCGCCGCCCAGCCGCCGGCGCTGCGGTAGAACTTGCCGGCGGCGGGCGTCGTGATCAGCGCCCGGGCACCGCGCCGACACTCCAGCGCCAGCTCCAGCCGGTCACCGCCGACCACGCCGCCCGGCGGATGGATCAGATAGGCGTGGCAGACCTCACCCTCCGGATGGAAGGTCCGCTGCACCAGCAGCGGGCCGTGATGGCGGCGGTGCACCAAACGGGTGCGGCCGTCCTCGACCGCGAACCCAAGCTCCAGCCTGGCCAGCCAGCCGCGCGCCAAAGGCTCGACCGAGGCGGTCATCGCCGGCCGCTCAGACCGCAATGCCGAGCAGCACCGCACCGGTGGCGGCGATCATCGAGCCGCCCACCCGCAGGGCACCGACCGCCGCCGGCGTGCGCGCGGCGTGTCCGATCAGCAGCCCGATGCCGTGCAACAGCGCGGTGGCGGCGATGAAGCCCAACCCATAACCCCAAACCGAGGCGCCGACCGCCAGCTCGGCGCCATGGGCGTAGCCGTGGCACAGACCGAGCAGCGCGGTCAGCCCCACCGCGACCGACAGCGGCAGCGTCACCGCCAGGCGCAGCAGCAGGCCGAACACCACCACGGAACCGGCGATGCCCAACTCCACCGCCGGCAGGTAAGCGCCGCCGATCGCCAGCGCGCCGCCCAGCGCCATGCTGAGCAGAAACGCACCCGGCAGCGCCCAGCGCGCCTTGTCACCGGCCTGCGCCGCCCACAGACCGACCGCGACCATCGCCAGCAGGTGATCCAGACCGCCGAACGGGTGCGCCAAGCCGTGCAGCAGGCCGCTGCCATCGGCGTGACCGGGGTGAGCCCAGGCCGGCGTGGCGAACAACAGCGCAAGCAAGAACGGTTTGGCGTACCTCATGGGAGTCCTCTATTTGGTATGCGAGAGCCGCGGCGGCGACCGCCGCCGTTCCGAATGCGCTACAAGTTGCAAAGCATGTGCCATAAGCGTGCGCAACCCTGACGAACACGACGGCACGAAGCTCGATGGGGGCTGAGCGGGAACGAGGAAAGAGGCCGCACGCCGGCAGGCGCCCTGTTTTGGGGCGAGGAGCAGGACGGTAAGCACCATGTTGGTGCGATGAGTGATGCCGGCGGTTAGCTCGGCATCAATGGCGCACTGAATGCACCGCCCCTTCTCCCTGGCCTGGCCCTCTGCAGGGGCGATCGTATGCACACCTCTGTCGGCAACGCCCTTGGATCGTCATGCCCGCATAGGCGGGCATCCCGTTCTTCGAGAACTTACGTGCCCTATAGAACCGGCCTAGGTGGGAATGGGTGTTGCGCAGCAACCGATTGCGCTTCGCAGTTTGTTTGCCCCCCACGAGGGGGAAGGGGACGTACTGGCGGCTGTCCTGCCACGTAGCGGTTACCGCACACCGGGAAAGCGCGCGGCTGCCGCTCGCACTCGGTGGTTCCGTGCCTACGGAAGGAGAAGGGGCCGTGCCAGGCCGCCGGGTATGGCAGTCAGGCGGCACCGGCATCTTCTTGGTGCCCCTCTCCCCTCGCGGGAGAGGGGCCGGGGGTGAAGGGGCTATAAAGAATCCGCGAAGCGCCGCTTGAGAATGGGCGCGGTCAGCTCCGACAGGCGCTGGCGCTGCCGGCCCTGCGCATCGAAGTTGGCCGGGTCGAGCCAGGTCTCGAACGCCTGCCGCAGCTGCGGCCATTCGCCGTCGATGGCGGCGAACCAGGCGGTATCCCGGGTGCGCCCCTTGTAGACCACCGCCTGGCGGAAAACGCCCTCGAAGGACAACCCCAGCCGCTGCGCGGCATCGCGCGAGGCGGCGTTGAGCACGTCGCACTTCCATTCGTAGCGACGGTAACCGAGCTCGAAGGCGCGCTTCATCATCAGGTACATCGCTTCGGTGGCGACGCGCGAGCGCTTCATGAGCGGCGAGAAGTACAGGTGCCCGACCTCGACGACGCCGTGCGCGGGCGTGATGCGCAGGTAGGCGGCCGCGCCGACCGCTTTGCCGGTGGCGAGATCGACGATCGCGAAGAACAGTGGATCCGCCCCCAGCCAGTGCTTCACCATCCATGCGCGGTAAGCGTCGAGGCTGTCGAACGGACCGTAAGGCAGATAGGTCCAGCCGCCGCCGTCTGGGTCGAGCTGCGCCGCGGCGTACAGCTCGGCGGCGTGCCGCTCGGGATCGAGCGGCTCCAGGCGGGCGTAGCGGCCATGCATGGGCTCGCGCGGCGGGTGCGGCGGCGGCGCCCAATCCGGCAGCGGCAGGCCGACCGGCTGGCCGAGGTGGTTGAGGACGTAGGTCATGGTGGGCTCTCGGTAATCAGCGGGGCTGATGCGGGCATTCTCGCGGGAACCGAAGGCATCCTCGTCGCGCCATTCACAGGACCGCCATCGTATGTACACATCAGCGCCCGCTGGCGGCGGCGTTCCGGGCGAGCCAGGCTTGCACCGAAGGCCGGCGCCACTGCTCGGCGGCGTAGGCGGCCAGCCGCTCCGGCACCTCGTCGCCGTTGAGCACCAGGCGGTTGAGCATCAGCGCCAGATCGGTGTCGGCGATGCTCCACTGCTCGCCGAACAGGTTCGGGCCGCCGTGCGCGAGCAGCGTCTCGGCGGCCTGGAACAGCGTCCGCGCCGCCGCCCGCGCAGCCTCGGACAAGGGCTGGTCGACCGGCGCGCCGAATACCACGGTGGTCGAGCGTTCCTCGCGGATCGGTGCCAGATCGCTGCGCAGCCAGGCCTGGATCTGGCGGGCGCGGGCGCGCTCGGCGGGGCTGCGCGGGTAGAGCGGCGCGTGTGCCGGGGGCGGGAAGACCTCATCTAGGTACTCGGCGATGGCCGAGGATTCGGTCAGGCACAGGTCGCCATGTTCGAGCATGGGCACCCGCCCGGTGAGCGAGCGCGCGAGAAAACCGGGCTGGCGGTTCTCCCTGGCAGCCAGATCGACGGTGCGCGTCTCGAACGTCAGCCCTTTCTCGCTGAGCGCGACGAAGGCCGACATGGCGTAGGGGCTGACATAGCGCGCGTCGACGGTGAGGACGAGCCGGTCCGTGTTCATGCTTGCTCCTGTCATAGATGGCGGGCCGGCGGCCCGCCGGCCGAAACCCGGTTATAGCTCGGCGACGCGCACCGAACCAAGCCAGCCTTGATCCCGATCAGCAGGAACCGGCCGCCGTGCCTGCATAGTGAAGCTTTATGAGTCATCGGGCTACGATCGACCGTTCCAATCATCACACCCTACGGAGGAGGAATCCGAGATGAGCGAATTGGCTGGACAAGTAGCGGTGGTCACCGGCGGCGGCTCCGGCATCGGCCGGGCGATCGCGCTGGCCTACGCGCGCGCCGGGGCGCGGGTGGTGGTGGCCGACATCGCCGCCGACCACGCCGAGGCGGTGGCGGAGGAGATCCGCAAAGCCGGCGGCGAGGCGCGCGCGCTGCGCGTCGACGTCGCCAACCCGGCCGACAACGAGGCGCTGGTGGCGCTGGCCGAGCGCGAGTTCGGGCGGCTGGACATCGCCTGCAACAACGCCGGCATCGGCGGCGAGCAGGCGCCGCTGGCGGAGTACAGCCTGGAGGGCTGGCGGCGGGTGATCGACATCAACCTGTCGGCGGTCTTCTACGGCATGCGGGCGCAGATTCCGGCCATGCTGCGCCGCGGCGGCGGCGCCATCGTCAACATGGCCTCCATCCTCGGCCAGGTCGGCTTCGCCACCGCCTGCGCCTACACCGCCGCCAAGCACGGCGTGCTGGGCGTGACCAAGGTGGCGGCGCTGGAGTACTCGTCGCAGGGCATTCGCGTCAACGCGGTGGGGCCGGGCTTCATCGAAACGCCGATGATCGCTCATCTGCAAGAGCAGACCGAGACCCAGCGCATGCTGGTGGAGGCGCACCCGATCGGCCGGCTCGGCCGTCCGGAGGAAGTCGCCGAGCTGGTGCTGTGGCTGAGCTCGCCCAAGGCCTCGTTCGTCACCGGCGCTTACTACCCGGTGGACGGCGGCTACCTGGCCCGCTGAAGGCAGCCGCGCCGCGCCCCAACGGCGCGGCGCGCCATCAACGACTCAAATAACGCATGCCCCGCTCCAGCCCGTCCAGGGTCAGCGGATACATGCGGTCGTCCATCAACCGCCGGATCATCCCCACCGACGTGGTGTAGGACCACTGATCCTCGGGCAGCGGGTTGAGCCAGATCGCCCGCGGATACTGATCCAGCAGGCGGCGCATCCACGCCTCGCCGGACTCTTCGTTCCAGTGCTCGACGCTGCCGCCCGGCATGACCACCTCGTAAGGGCTCATGGCGGCGTCGCCGACCAGGATCAGCTTATAGTCCGAGCCGTAGGTGCGGATGATGTCGTGGGTGGAGATGCGCTCCGTGTGGCGCCGGCGCGAGTCCTTCCACACGCTCTCGTAAATGAAGTTGTGGAAGTAGAAGTACTCCAGGTGCTTGAACTCGGCACGCACCGCCGAGAACAGCTCCTCGCAGACCTTGATGTGGTCGTCCATGGAGCCGCCGACGTCGAAGAACGCCAGCACCTTCACCGCGTTGTGCCGCTCCGGGACCATCTTCAGGTCCAGGTAGCCGGCGTTCTTGGCGGTGGCCTCGATGGTGTTGTCGAGATCCAGCACCTCCTCGCCGCCCTGGCGGGCGAACTGGCGCAGCCGCCGCAGCGCTACCTTGATGTTGCGCGTGCCGAGCTCCACCGAGTCGTCGAGATTGCGGAACTCGCGCTTGTCCCACACCTTGACCGCGCGGCGGTGGCGCGACTCGTGCTGGCCGATGCGCACGCCTTCCGGGTTGTAGCCGTAGGCGCCGAACGGCGAGGTGCCGCCGGTGCCGATCCAGCGGTTGCCGCCCTGGTGGCGCTCCTTCTGCTCCTCGAGGCGCTTGCGCAGCGTCTCCATGAGCTTTTCCCAACCGCCCAGGGCCTCGATCCTCTTCTTCTCCTCCTCGCTGAGGAACAGCTCCGCCTGCTTGCGCAGCCACTCCTCGGGGATCTTGACGGTGATGCCGTCCTCGGCGGTCTCGCGCTGGGCCTCGATGCCCTTGACGAACTCGCCGAAGATCCGGTCGAAGCGGTCGAACTGCGTCTCGTCCTTGACCAGCAGGCCGCGCGAGAGGAAGTAGAAATCGTCCAGGTCGGCGATCACCAGCCGCCGCTCCAGCGCCTCCAGCAGCCCCAGGAACTCGGTCAGCCCCACCTTGAGGCCGCCCTTGCGCAGCGCGAAGAAGAAATCGATCAGCATCAGCGTTGTTCGCGTCGGGCCAGGAACATGATCCGCTCGGACAACTGCACGTCCTGCTCGTTCTTGAGCAACGCGCCGAACAGCGGGGGCAGCAGCTTGCGCTTGGCGTTCTCCTTGAGCGCCTCGGGCGGGATGTCCTCGGCCATCAGCAGCCGCAGCCAATCCAGCAGCTCGGAAGTGGAGGGCTTCTTCTTCAGGCCCGGCACCTCGCGCAGCTCGAAGAAGATCTCCAGCGCCTCGCGCAGCAGCTCCTGCTTCAGGCCGGGGTAGTGCGCGTTGACGATCTGCGCCATGGTCTCCCGGTCGGGGAAGCGGATGTAGTGGAAGAAGCAGCGGCGCAAGAAGGCGTCGGGCAGCTCCTTCTCGTTGTTGCTGGTGATGATGATGATCGGCTTGTGCCGCGCCTTCACCACCTCCTGGGTCTCGTAGACGTAGAACTCCATGCGGTCGAGCTCGCGCAGGAGGTCGTTGGGGAACTCGATGTCGGCCTTGTCGATCTCGTCGATCAGCAGCACCGGCCGCGTTTCGGACTCGAAACAGCGCCACAGCGGCCCGCGCTTGATGTAGTTGCGGATGTCGTTGACCTTCGGATCGCCCAACTGCGAATCGCGCAGCCGCGAAACCGCGTCGTACTCGTACAGGCCCTGCTGGGCCTTGGTGGTCGACTTCACATGCCACTCGTACAGCGGCATGCCCATGCTCGCGGCGACTTCCTCGGCAAGTCGAGTCTTACCGGTGCCAGGTTCGCCCTTGACCAGCAGCGGACGGTTGAGGGTGGCGGCGGCGTTGACCGCCATCTTCAGATCGTCGGTAGCGACGTAAGTGGAGGAACCGGTAAAGCGCATGTTGTTAGAACCGAACTGAAACCGTAGGAAGGGCCAGATTAGGCCGAGCTTGTCGGCGGGTAAAGAGTCAGCGCGTACAGAATCGGAACGAAGAGCGACACCGAACGCCCCACCGGCCGAACGGCCGGGCCGCTTCCGAGCTCATGCGGCAAAGGCGCTCGCGGCGATGGCGCCCCCTCGGGGGGAGGCCCTCGCTCGTGGCGACGGCGCGTTCCTATAGCGCCGGCTCGCGCAACCGCAGCGTGAGCAGACCGTCGCCGGTGGTGATGAGCAGATCGCGTCCGTCGACGCCGCCGAAGGCGAGATTGGTGATGCGCTTTTGGCCCAAGTCGATCCGGCAGAGCAGCTCGCCCCGCGGATCGAACACGCCGAGCGCGCGCCGGCCGCTCACCCAGACCCGGCCTTGCCGGTCGACCTTGATGCCGTCGGTGGCAGGCTGCTCGCCGCGCGGCGGCCGCACCCGGGCGAACAGGGTCTTGGCGCCGAGCCGGCCATCCTCGCCCACCGCGAACCGGTAGACGCCGCCGTCGGCGCTGTCGGACACGTACAGCCAACGACCGTCCGGCGAGAACGCCAGGCCGTTGGGCAAGCGCAGCTCGCCGGTCATCAGCTCCAACCGCTCGCCGTGCAAGCGGTAGACGCCGCGCACCGGCTGCTCCTCCGGCGCCCGCGCCGGACCGTTGCCGCTGATGCCGTAAGGAGGATCGGTGAACCAGACCGCGCCGTCCGGGGCGATCGCCAGATCGTTCGGGCTATTGAGCGGGGCGCCGCCATAAACCGCGGCCAGCACCTCCTCGCCGCCGTCGGCGCGGCTGCGGGTCACCCGGCGGTCGTGACGGGCGCTGAGCAGATTGCCGGCAGTGTCGAAGACGTTGCCGTTGGCGTAGCCGGACGGCCGCCTGAACGGCTCGACCCGACCGTCGGTGCCGAGCTTGTAAATGGTGTCGGCGGGAATGTCGCTGAACACCCAGTAGCCGTCCGGATGCCAGGCCGGCCCCTCGGTGAAGCGGAAGCCGCCGGCCAGCTCCCGCGGCGCGCCCGCCAGCAGCGCGTCGCAGCCGGCCGTCTCCCTCCAATCCCGCGCCATGCCGGCGAGCAGCGTCGCGCCCGCCCCTAACGCCAGCACCGCCACCGCCGCCACGATCCATCTGCGTCCGCCACGCCGCATGCCACTGCCTCCCTGCCACTGCTGAAGCAGTAACACATGGCTATGGCTGGGAAAACCACACCAGCGCCACCAGATCGTCTGCCGACCCCGCGCCCGACAGCGTCAACCGCGGCCAACCTCGTGCCCCAGGGAAGCACCGATGCCCCCGCTCATCACAGCCGTCCTGAGCGACGCCTGCCCGCTCGGCCCCCGCGTGGAGCGGGCGCTGGCGCGGGATCGGCGCTTTCACGTGGAACGGCTGCCCTGTCTTCCCGCGCCGGCGCTGGCCGCCCGACTGGAACGGCTGCGACTGCAGCTGCTGATCAACGCCGGCGCCGAGATCGATCGCGACTACCGCCTGGCCCAATGGTGCCTGGCGAAGGGCGTTCATTATCTGGACATGGTCGATGACCGCGCCTTCGTCACCGGCATCCGCCAGCTCGACGCCCCGGCCCGCGCGGCCGGCCTGCTGCTGGTCAGCGGCGCGAGCCTGCAGCCGGGGCTGTCCGCGGCGGCAGTGGACGCCCACCGGGATCGTTTCGCCCGGCTCGACGCCATCGACATCGCGGCCTGGCCCTGCCCCGGCCAGCGCTTTCGCTGGCGTCGGATCGACCGCTGGCCGCGGCTGCGACTGCGGCGCCATCCCGGCGCGCCGCCCTACTGGTTCGTCGGCCACGACGCCGCCGACCTGGCGCTGTTTCCGGAGCGCTATCCCGGGGTGCGGACGGTCAATAGCCGGATCGCCGTGGCCGCGGCGCCGCTACCGTGGCCAAGGCGCGACGAAATCGGCGAGCCGCTGGCCGGCCTGCATCTGGAACTCACCGGCCTCGGCCACAACGGCGAGCGCAAGCGCCTGCACTGGTCCCTGCTCGGACGCGGCGACAGCGCCGTCGACATCGCCTGCCTGCCGGCGCTCGTGCTGGCCCGACGGCTCGCCGCCGGCACCCTCGCGGTGCGCGGCGCGCTGCCCTGCCTGGGTCTGTTCCGGCTTCAGGACTGCATGGAGCTGGCCCGCCGCCTCGAAGTCCACTGCGAGACCATGGCGGCGTAGCCGCTACATCAGCCCATAGACCAGCAAGGCGGCCACGCCCACCGGGGTGACGAACCGTATCGCCAGATGCCAGGCGCGGAACGCGGCCTCGCTCATGCCCAGCGCCTCGCGCAGCATCGGCTGCGACAGGCGCCAGCCGACGAACACCGCTATCAGGAAACCGCCGAGCGGCAGCATGAGGTTGGCGGTGACGAAGTCGAGCAGGTCGAACAGGTTCTTGCCGGCCACCTTGAACTCCGACCAGAGATTCAAGCTCAGCAACGGCCCGAGGCCCACCAGCCACACCAGACCGGCCACCAGCCAGGCGGCACGGTGCCGGCGCCAGCCGCGCTCAGCCACGAGATATTCCACCGCCGGCTCCAGCATGGAAATGGACGAGGTCATAGCGGCGATGAACACGAACAGGAAGAACAGGCCACCGACCAGCACCCCGGCGGGCATGTCGGCGAAGGCGATCGGCAGGCTGATGAATACCAGTCCCGGTCCGGCACCCGGCTCCAGCCCATGGGCGAACACCAGCGGGAAAATCGCCAGCCCGGCCAGCAGCGCCACCAGCGTGTCCAGCCCCGCCACGGTCAGCGCCATGCGGCCGATGTTGAAGCGCTCCGGCAGATAGGAGCCGTAGGCGAGCATGATCGCCATGCCCAGACTCAAGCTGAAGAAGGCTTGGCCCATGGCCACCAGCACGGCCGTGGCGCTGAGATTGCCCCATTCGGGCTTGAAGAGATAGCTCACGGTCTCGGCGAAGCGGTCGGTGGTGACCGCCGCGTACACCACCAACCCCAGCAGCAGCAGGAACAGCCCGGGCATCAGCACCTTGGTGGCGCGCTCCAGACCGCCGTGCACGCCGCGGGCGACGATGACCACGGTCAGCAGCATGAACAGGCTATGCCAGAGCAGCAGCGCCCAGGGGTCCGCCAGCAGCCCCGAGAACAAGGCACCGATCGCCGCGGCGGTGCCCTCCGACGCCCCTGCCGCGGCCTGGAAGCGCGCGTCGGCGGCGAAGTAGATGTACGCCAGCGTCCAGCCGCCGACCACGCTGTAGAAGGTCAGAATCATCAGCACCGCCACCACACCCAGCTTGCCGACCGCGCTCCAGGCGCCGCTACGGCCGGCGGCACGCGCGACCGTGCCGATGCTGCTCATCGGGCTGCCGCGCCCGAGCCGACCCAGCATCACTTCCGAGATCAGCAGCGGCAGGCCGATGCCCGCCACGCACAGCAGATACACCAGCACGAAGGCACCGCCGCCGTACGCACCGACGATGTATGGAAACTTCCAGATATTGCCCAAGCCAACGGCCGATCCGGTCGCCGCCAGCACGAACATCAGCCGCGACGACCAGCGCACCGCCTCGCCACCGGCGGCGGAGAGCCCCCTGTCCATTTCTCCTCCCTTAGTTGAGTTTTGCCGCCAACTATACGGGATCGTTGGCGAGTTATGGCCAATTCGCCGTAACGGGCGGACTTTGCCGACCGCTTGGCGAATTTTTGAGCAAATTTCATACTCATTCCGCAGCGGCGGACTTTGCGAACGCCGCGCCAGCCCCAAGCTTGATTGAGCAGGGCTCAGCCAGATTCCCAGCCGCGGCGGCCCCAGCCGTCGCCACTCCGGAATTCGTAGCGAGCAACTCTCGGCTGACGAGACAAGGTCATGCATCACGCCGACAGCAATCTCCCGGACGCCGGCACCGGGAGCGAAAACGACGCATCGGCGCCCGACCCCGTCGCCGCCCTCTACCGAGCGCTTGCCGGAGAACTCGAACTGGAACCGATCGCCGGCAAGGTACTCAAGGCGGCGCTGCGCGTCAGCGGTGCCGATAGCGCGCGCCTGCAGCTGCCGCGCGACAACGGCCCGGCGATGTGCGTGGCCGCGCGCCTGGTCGGTGGACGACTCGAACTGATCTCGCTGCCGCCGACGCCGCTGCTGCTCGGCGCCGAGCAGCGCCTGCTGATCGACTCCAACGGCGATATCCAGCTATCGCTGCTCCACCGGCGCGAACCGGTGGGCGTGATCCGCCTGACCGGCGCTCCGCCCCATCCCGACCGGCTCGAGCTACTGCAACGGCTGGCCGAGCCGGCCGCCGCCGCGCTGGCGGCGGCGCTGCGCATGGAGCGCTTGCGGCGCGAAGCCGATCGCTACAGCCACGTGGTCAACAGCGCCATGGAGGGCGTCTGGCAGATCGACGAGCGCGACCTCACCGTCTACGTAAACCCCCGCCTCGCCGAGATGCTGGATTACCGCATCGAGCAAATGCTGGGGCAGCCGATCCTGGCGTTCGTACACCCCGAAGACCGCGACGCCTTCCACCGCGTACTGCAGCAACACCGCCGGGGCGAACGCCTGCGCTGCGACATGCGCTTTCGCCGTCGCGATGGCAGCGATCTGTGGGTTCTGCTGGCGGCGCAGCCGATCTTCGCCGCCGACGGCCGCTACAGCGGCGCCTTCGCGCTGCTGGTGGACATCGCCGAGCGGCGCCGCGCGGAGCTGGCGCTGCGGCACAGCGAGGAAAAGTATCGGCTCCTGGTGGAAACCTCGCGGGATCTGATCTGGTACATGGATCTAGACGGCCGCTACACCTTCCTCAACCCCGCCGCCCAGACCATCTTCGGCTACAGCCCCGAGGAAATGCTCGGCCGCCGCTTCACCGACTTTCAGGATCCAGAGGCCGCGGACAACTGCTGGCAGGTGTTCGAGCGCATGCGCAACGGCGAGCCGTTCGAGCGCTACGAGACCGTGCACCGGCGCAAGGACGGTGCGCTGGTGTTCCTGAGCTTCAACGCCGTGGCGGTGCGCGACGAACAGGGGCGCGTGGTCGGCGTCACCGGCACCGCCACCGACATTTCCGAGCTGAAGCGCACCGAAGAGGCGCTGCGCTCCAGCGAGGAGCAGCTGCGGCAAGTGCTGGAGCAATTGCCGGCGGCGGTGTGGACCACCGACACCGAGCTGGTGATCACCTCCTCGCGCGGCAGCGCGCGCGGCGTGATCGGCGCGCATGCCGAACGGCTGGTGGGCCGGCGCCTGACCGATACCGTGCTGGCGCGCGGCAACGACCCACTGGTCGAGCTGAGCCGGCAGGCGCTGCGCGGCGGCGGCGGCGCGTTCGAGGAGGAACGCCGCGGCAGACTGTTCCACACCCGCGTGCAGCCGCTACGCAACGCCGCCGGCGACATCGTCGGCACCCTGGGAATCGCCCTCGACATCACCAAGCAACGGCGCTCCGAGGAAGCGCTGCAGCAAGAGCGGGAACGGGCGCAGGTGACACTGGAGGCGATTGCCGACGGCGTCATCACCACCGACACCGCCGGCCGGGTGCGCTACCTCAACCCGGCCGCCGAGGCGCTGTGCGGCTGGCGCATGGCGGAAGCGCAAGGACGACCGCTGGCGGAAGTGCTGCGGCTGGAGGACGAGCGCAGCGGCGAGCGTTGCCCCTGCCCGGCGGCGGAAGTGCTGACCCGCAACGACGCCGTGAAACTGAGCCGCGAGTGCCGTCTGCGCCGGCGCGACGGCAGCACGCTGGCGGTGGAGCACAACGCCACCCCCATCCGCGGCAGCCACGGCGAAACGGTGGGCGTGGTGGTGGCCTTCCACGACGTCAGCGCCAGCCGCCTGCTGGCGGCGCAGCTCAGCCACCGGGCCACCCATGACCCGCTCACCGAGCTGCCCAACCGCGAACTGTTCGTCGACCGGTTGGAGCAGGCGATCGCCAGCGCCCGACGCCATCACCAGCGCCTGGCGGTGCTGTTCCTGGATCTGGACCGGTTCAAGGAGATCAACGACACGCTCGGCCACCCGGTCGGCGACCAACTGCTGCGCGAGGTCGCCGCCCGGCTGTGCGGCTGCGTGCGCCGCAACGATACGGTCGGCCGCCTGGGGGGCGACGAGTTCGTGGTGCTGCTGGCCGAGGTGGACCGCCCCGAGCACGTCACCGAGGTCGCGCAGAAGATGCTCGTCAGCCTGGCGCAGCCCTACTGCATCGGCGACCACGAGCTGCACGTGACCACCAGCATCGGCATCAGCGTCTATCCGGACGACGGCCGCACCAGCACCGCGCTGATCAAGCACGCCGACGTCGCCATGTACCACGCCAAGGAAAACGGCCGTAACAGCTACCAGTTCTTCACCGAGTCGATGAACCAGCGCGCCCTGGAGCGGACATATCTGGAACACAGCCTGCGGCGAGCGCTGGAGCGCGACGAGCTGACCCTCTACTACCAGCCGCAAATCGCCCTGCCCTCGGGCGAGATCGTCGGCGCCGAGGCGCTGCTGCGCTGGCGCCATCCGGAACGCGGCCTGATCCCGCCGACCGCGTTCATTCCGATCGCCGAGGACTCCGGGCTGATCCTGCCCATCGGCGAGTGGGTCATCCGCCACGCCTGCCTGGACGCCCAAACCTGGCGAAGCGCCGGCGGCGCACCGCCGCGGGTGGCGGTCAACGTCTCCACGCTGCAGTTCCGTCACCGCGACATCGTGAACGTGGTAAGACGCGCCCTGGCGCAAAGCGGGCTGGCGGCGCAGCGGCTGGAGCTGGAGTTGACCGAGAGCGTGGTGATGCACGATCCCGAGCAGACCGCCCAACGCCTGCGCGAGCTCAAGCAACTGGGCGTGCGCGTGGTGCTCGATGACTTCGGCACCGGCTACACCAGCCTGGGCCACCTGCGACGGCTACCGGTGGACAGCCTGAAGATAGACCGCTCGTTCGTGCGCAGCGCCCACATCGATGCGGACGCCGGCGCGGTGGTGCAAGCGGTGATCCGGCTCGGCCATAGCCTGCGGCTGGCGGTGCTCGCCGAAGGCGTGGAGAGCGAAGCCGGGCTGGCGTTCTTGAGCGACCGTCAGTGCGATAGCGCGCAGGGCTTCCTGATCGGCGAACCGCAGCCCGCCGAGCGCTTCGGCGCACTGCTGGCCGCGCACCGCGGCGGAGCCAGCACGTCATGAATGAAACCGACACGCCCCACGGCCTATGGCGCCGCTACGTCAGCCCATAGGCCAGTATCGCCGCCACGCCCACCGGGGTGACGAACCGTATCGCCAGATGCCAGGCGCGGAACGCGGCCTCGCTCATGCCCAGCGCCTCGCGCAGCATCGGCTGCGACAGGCGCCAGCCGACGAACACCGCTATCAGGAAACCGCCGAGCGGCAGCATGAGGTTGGCGGTGACGAAGTCGAGCAGGTCGAACAGGTTCTTGCCGGCCACCTTGAACTCCGACCAGAGATTCAAGCTCAGCAACGGCCCGAGGCCCACCAGCCACACCAGACCGGCCACCAGCCAGGCGGCACGGTGCCGGCGCCAGCCGCGCTCAGCCACGAGATATTCCACCGCCGGCTCCAGCATGGAAATGGACGAGGTCATAGCGGCGATGAACACGAACAGGAAGAACAGGCCACCGACCAGCACCCCGGCGGGCATGTCGGCGAAGGCGATCGGCAGGCTGATGAATACCAGTCCCGGTCCGGCACCCGGCTCCAGCCCATGGGCGAACACCAGCGGGAAAATCGCCAGCCCGGCCAGCAGCGCCACCAGCGTGTCCAGCCCCGCCACGGTCAGCGCCATGCGGCCGATGTTGAAGCGCTCCGGCAGATAGGAGCCGTAGGCGAGCATGATCGCCATGCCCAGACTCAAGCTGAAGAAGGCTTGGCCCATGGCCACCAGCACGGCCGTGGCGCTGAGATTGCCCCATTCGGGCTTGAAGAGATAGCTCACGGTCTCGGCGAAGCGGTCGGTGGTGACCGCCGCGTACACCACCAACCCCAGCAGCAGCAGGAACAGCCCGGGCATCAGCACCTTGGTGGCGCGCTCCAGACCGCCGTGCACGCCGCGGGCGACGATGACCACGGTCAGCAGCATGAACAGGCTATGCCAGAGCAGCAGCGCCCAGGGGTCCGCCAGCAGCCCCGAGAACAAGGCACCGATCGCCGCGGCGGTGCCCTCCGACGCCCCTGCCGCGGCCTGGAAGCGCGCGTCGGCGGCGAAGTAGATGTACGCCAGCGTCCAGCCGCCGACCACGCTGTAGAAGGTCAGAATCATCAGCACCGCCACCACACCCAGCTTGCCGACCGCGCTCCAGGCGCCGCTACGGCCGGCGGCACGCGCGACCGTGCCGATGCTGCTCATCGGGCTGCCGCGCCCGAGCCGACCCAGCATCACTTCCGAGATCAGCAGCGGCAGGCCGATGCCCGCCACGCACAGCAGATACACCAGCACGAAGGCACCGCCGCCGTACGCACCGACGATGTATGGAAACTTCCAGATATTGCCCAAGCCAACGGCCGATCCGGTCGCCGCCAGCACGAACGCCAGCCGCGACGACCAACGCACCTCGGCATCGCTGGCGACGGTGGAAGCCCCCCTCGCCATCTTCTTCCTCCATCACACCTGCATCGTTGCGGCTCGCGCTACGAAAACGGAGGCTTGGCTTGGAGACCGAAAGACATGGGCGGCGACGCGGTTCCCCCAACGGCTCGGCCGCGACCGCATCTCCAGCGACAAATGCCCGAAAGCAACGAACCACATAAAGAAAAGCGTCTCCCAATGAGACGCTTCTTTTACTTGAATCCCCACCAACCGCGACTAGAGTGTTACGTACTGTCCGCGAGTCCGCCGCGGGCAGTATGTGCGCGGGCGCGCATGGTGCCGGGCGCGGGGAGGTGGATGCTCTCGCACCTCCTCCTCCTCCGCCTGAGCATCCCCGCCCCAGCGCCAGCCGGCGCGCCCGCGCACGCCTCTTTTATACACGCACGCGCCGCGCCGAAACCGCGCCTGGAGCGGGAAGCTGCCCGGAGCGACCGATCGCTCGACGCCCGGGCCGCGGACTTACATCACCAACCCCGGCAGCCAGGTCACCAGACCCGGGAAGATCATCATCAGGATCATGCCGCCGATCAGCACCAGGGTGTACGGAATCACCGAGGCGTAGATGTCGCCCATGGTGATGTCCTTCGGCACGATACCCTTGAGATAGAACAGGTTGAAGCCGAACGGCGGGGTCTGGTAGCCGATCTCCATGTTGATGATGAACAGCACCCCGAACCAGATCGGATCGAAGCCGAGGGCCGTCACCACCGGCAGGAACACCGGCAGGGTGATGAGCATGATGCCCACCGGATCCAGCACCATGCCCAGCAGGAACAGCACGATCTGAATGAAGATGATCGTGCCCCACGGCCCGCCGGGAATGTACGCCATCAAGCTCTGGATGAAGGCCTGGGCGCCCATGCCCTGATAGGCCGAGCTGAAGGCGTGGGCGGCGAACAGGATCCACACGATCATGCCGGTCAGCTTCATGGTGCGCAGCAGCGACTCGCGCACCAGCGCCCAGGTGAGGGTCCGGTGCACCGCCGCCGAGATCAGCGCGCCGAGCACGCCGACCGCCGCCGCCTCGGTGGGCGTGGCGATGCCGATCATGATCGAGCCCAGCACCATGGTGACGATCACCAGCGGCAGCAACACCGCCCGCAGCGCCAGGAGCTTGTCGCGCCACGTGCCGCGCTCCTCCTTGGGCAAGGCCGGTCCCATCTCGGGCTGCAGCCAGCAGCGGATGGCGACGTAGGCGGCGATCATGACCGCCAGCATGATGCCCGGAATCACACCGGCCGCGAACAGCTTGCCCACCGACACGCCGGTGATCAGCGAATACAGCACCATCAGCACGCTAGGCGGGATGAGGATGCCCAGACCGCCACCGGCGCTGATGCAGCCGATCGCCATTTTCTTGTCGTAGCCGCGTTCGAGCATGGCCGGCAACGCGATGGTGCCCATGGTCACCACCGCGGCACCGCTGATGCCGACCATGGCCGCGAAGATGGTGCAGATCACCACCGTGCCGATGGCCAAACCGCCGCGCAGGCCGCCGCACCACACGTGCATCATCCGGTAGAGCGCGTTCGCCACACCGGTGCGCTCCAGGATCATCGCCATGAACACGAACAGCGGAATCGCCAGCAGCGTGAAGCTGTTCATGCTGCCCCACATCTGGGAGGCCACCATGTAGAAGGCCTCGGGGCCCCAGGTGAAATAGAGGAATATGATCGACACGCCGCCGAGCACGAACACCAGCGGCAAGCCGAGCAGCAGGAACAGCAGCAGCGCGCCGAAGAAGAGAAGGGTCAGCCACTCGATGCTCATGCGTGCTCCTCCGGCACGTAATGCCAGGACGTCACCCCCTCGGGCGGCGGCACATTGAGCGCAATGAGCACGTCCTGAACGAACTTCACCGTCCCCTGAATGAACAACAGCACCGCCCCGACCGGAATCGCCAGCTTCACTGGCCAGATCGGCGGATTCCATGCCGACTGCGAGCGCTCCCAGAACGACATGGACTCATAAGCCATGGAGCTGCCGAAATAGATCAACGCACCCATGAACACGAAGAACATCGACGCGGTGAGCACATCGACCACCGCTTTAGTCCGCGGCGAAAAGCGCGTGTACAGCAGATCGACGTTGACGTGGCCGTGGTGGGCCATGACGTAGCCACCAGAGAGCGCCGCATAGGCACCGAACAGCAGCTGCGACAGCTCGCCGGTCCATACCACCGGGGAACCGCTAACCAGGCGGATGGTGATCTCGGCGATCAGCAGCACGAAGATCGCCAGCAGCAAATAGGACACCCATTTGCCGAAGCGATCGTTGAACCGCGTGATGCCGCGCATCAAGCAATAAAGTGCGCGCATAGCGTTACCCGCAATTCGGATAAGAAACTCCCCGGGCTCCGGGCGGATTCACCGCACCGGAGCCCGGCATGCCATGGACGACGGCGGATTACCCCCGCCGGACCGCACGGATCACTCGATGTAACCCAGGTCGCGCAGGAAGTTCTTCAGGGTGGTCAGCGCCTTCTGCGCCATCGGCCCCTTCTTGCCCTCGTCCTCCCAGGTCTTCATGGCGACCTTGGAGAGATGATTAAGCACCTCGGGCGGCAGCTGGTTGACGGTCACGCCCTGGGTCTTGATGGCCTTGGCCAGCGTGATCTCTTCCTGATACTCGTACTCGTTGGTGCGCGCCCAGAACTGCTCATCGAGGATGTTGATCAGGCACTCGCGATGCCGCGCGGGCAGCTTGTCCAGCGCCTTCTGGTTGATGATGAAGGCGTCGGTACCGGCGATGTTGAGCGCCGGGCGGATGTGGTACTTCGCCACCTCGTACAAGCCCATGCTGTACGCGCCCTGCACCGCGCCCCAGTGCGCCGCGTTCACCACGCCAGTGGACAGCGCCGGGTACAGCTCAGGCCCGGCCAGATACGACGCACCGGCGCCGGCCTCGGTCAGGAAGCGCTGCAGCGCGCCGGAGGAACGGATCTTCAGCTTGCGGAAATCCTCCAGCGAGTTGACCGGAATCTTCGACACGATCTCGGTCGGATAGACCTTATCGGTGGAGTAGTAGACGCCGTGAGCGGCCACCTCCTCGCGGATCATGTCCTCGAAGCCGAGATGCTTGTGGAAGTACGCCGTCTCCCAGACGTTGCGGAAAGCGAACGGCAGACCCGAGGCAATACCGGCGGTGGTGATCGTCTCCGGCAGATAGGCCGGCGAAATCGTGCCCATCTGGATGATGCCGCGCTTGACGGCGTTGAAAGTTTCCTTCGCCGGGAACAGCGCACCCGCCTCGTGCATCTGGATCTCGAACTGACCGTTGGTGCAGGCGGTCAGTCGCGTCTGCAAGCGGCCCAGGCTGTCCTTGTAAGAGCTACTCGAGCTCGGCCAATGCGACTGCAGCTTCCAGGTCACCTTCTCCTGCGCCGCACCCACCGCCGGCGCCAGCGCCACGGCGGCCACAGCGGAAACCAGTACGGACCGCACACCCCTCCAAGACGTAAGCTTGGCCATCGACTGCTCCTCCAAACGTTCTTCTCGTCAACCGGGCGGCCTAATCAGGGCCGCTGGACAGAAGCTAACTCACCGAACCCACGCCCACAAGGAACAACGAGCCGCGGCTTTGTCTGCATAGCGGAACTGTTAACCGGCTGCTTCATAAATGAATTAAATGAAGCCGCTGACATGACAAGTCATTCATAAACCATGACCTTACCCATCAAAGAGTTGCACGCAACCATCACAAATCGGTTAGCCGCAACAAGCTGTTTATCATGCGAAACCGTCACCTGAATCTCCCGCATCGACGCTGACGATTAGCGCCTGGCAGGCGGCGGTGAATCGCTTCAGACAATACCTAGGAAGATCACTAGAACACGGCAGGAACGGCGGCGAAGAAAGCGCGCACAAGGCGTGAGTCAAGACGTCAGCCCGCGACGGTGATCGGCTGACCGAGTCCGCCGCACCACCGGGCAGGCCAACAACGACACGCTTCGCAAGCATGCGGCGAAACGGGACCTTTCCCTGCGTATGCGGGGGAACACGTGCTCTTGGTCGGCTGCATGCCCTGGTTGAACGGTTCATCCCCGCGTACGCGGGGAACACGTGCTGCTGTGCTCCCCGGCGCAGTACAACGCCGGTTCATCCCCGCGTGCGCGGGGAACACCC
>ERZ777003.1822-NODE-1822-length-28749-cov-12.757406_pt1 | contig 28749 bp, 24 predicted proteins | sample MGYA00374956_ERZ777003 | MGnify/ENA primary metagenome ERZ777003 (study PRJEB29302, sample SAMN06268252) | bioreactor metagenome | isolation source: Joint BioEnergy Institute, California, USA | place: USA:Joint BioEnergy Institute, California, USA | collected... | reverse complement strand
GGCACCCCCCGCAGGCTGTGGTTGGCCCGGCCCACCCGCTGCAGGAAGGTGGCGATGCTGCGGGGCGAGCCCACCTGGCAGACCAGCTCGACCGGGCCGACGTCGATGCCCAGCTCGAGCGAGGCGGTGGCCACCAGCGCCCGCAGGTCGCCGGCCCGCAGGCGGGACTCGACCCGGTGGCGCCGCTCGCGGGACAGCGACCCGTGGTGGGCGGCGACCACGTCGTCGCCCAGGCGCTCGCCCAGCTGGTGGGCCAGCCGCTCGGCCAGGCGGCGGGTGTTGACGAACACCAGGGTGGTGCGGTGCTCGCGCACCAGCTCGGCGATGCGGTCGAGCACGTCGCCCACCTGCTCGGCCGAGGCCACGGCCTCGAGCTCGCCCTGCGGCAGCTCGAGGGCCAGGTCGAGCTCCCGGCGGTGCCCGGTGTCGACGACGGCGCACGGTCGCGGCGCCCCGGTGCCGCACAGCAGGTCGGCCACCAGCTCGATCGGCCGCTGCGTGGCGGACAGGCCGATCCGCTGGGGCCGGGCCGCGCAGGCCCGCTCGAGCCGCTCGAGCGTCAGGGCCAGGTGGGCGCCCCGCTTGTCGCGGGCCACGGCGTGGATCTCGTCGACGATGACCGTCTCGACCGTGCGCAGCACGTCGCGGCTGCGGCGTGCCGTCACCAGCAGGTAGAGCGACTCCGGCGTCGTGACGACGAAGTTGGGCGGCCGGCGCACCATCGACGAGCGCTCGCCGGAGGTGGAGTCGCCCGTGCGCACGGCGACCCGCAGGTCGGGCGCGTCGAGGCCCAGCTCGGCCGCCACCTCGGCGATCTCGCGCAGGGGGCGCTCGAGGTTCTCGGCGATGTCGACGGCGAGCGCCTTGAGCGGCGACACGTAGACGACCTGCGCCCGGCCGGTGACCTCCTCGCCCCGGGCGTGGGCCCGGTAGAGGCGGTCGATGCACACGAGGAACCCGGCCAGCGTCTTGCCCGAGCCGGTGGGGGCGGCGACGAGGGTGTCGAGCCCCCGGGCGATGCGCTCCCACCCGGCCCGCTGGGCCGGGGTGGGCCCGTCGGGGAAGCGGCGGGCGAACCACGTCGCCACCGCCGGGTGGAACCCGTCGCCGAGCGCGCCGGCACCCGGGTCGACCCGGGGGACCGGGAACAGCCGGGGGTGCTCGACGCTGACCATGCCGCCCCGAGGGTACCGGCGGCCACCGACGGTCGACGATCGAGCCCTTCGGCCCTACCGCGCGTCGCCCCGGCACGCGAGGCTGTGGTCATGGAGAAGATCGTTGTCGGTGTGGACGGGTCCGAGCACAGCGCCGTGGCGCTGCGCTGGGCGGCCCGCGAGGCCGAGCTGCACGGGGCCGAGCTGGTGGCCGTGCTCGTGTGGGACCTGTTCAACCAGCGCCACGCCGACGGCAGCCGCCGCTTCGACCCGGAGTACGACGCCACCAAGGCCGACGCCGCCCTGCTCGCCTCGCTGGAGGCGGCGCTGGGCGCCGAGGCGGCGCAGAAGGTCACCCGGCGCCCCGTCTGCGACGTCCCCGCCCCCGGGCTGCTCGAGGCCGCCCAGGAGGCCGACCTCCTCGTCGTGGGCGCCCGCGGCCTCGGCGGCTTCAAGGGGCTCCTGCTCGGCTCGGTCAGCCAGCAGTGCCTGCACCACGCCCCCGGGCCGATCGCCATCGTCCGCACCACCGCGGCCGGCGAGGCCACCGGACGCCCCGACGGCCGGCCCGAGCGGATCGTCGCCGGCGTCGACGGCTCCGAGCCCTCCCGCGCGGCCCTGCGCTGGGCCCTCCGCGAGGGCGCCAAGCGGGACGCCGTCGTCCAGGCGGTGCACGTCTGGGAGGTGCCGGTGATCTACGGCCCGGTCGGCATCGGGTTCCCCTACGACACCGGCCCGATCGAGGACGCCTCCCGCAAGCTGCTCGACGACGTGGTCGACAAGGCGGTGGCCGAGACCGGCGAGACCGGGGTCACCGTCGAGCGCACGCTGCTCTCCGGCGGCGTCGCCACCACCGTGCTCGAGGTCGCGGACGGCGCCGACCTCCTGGTCGTCGGCCGGCGGGGCCTCGGCGGCTTCCAGCGGCTGCTGCTGGGCTCGGTGTCCGAGCACGTCGCCCGCCACGCCCCCTGCCCCGTCGTCGTCATCCCGACGGAGGCCGCATGAAGCGGACGATCGACGCCCGCACCGGCCTGGAGGTGATCGACCCCGACGAGTGCCGCCGCCTCCTCGGCGGCGACGTCGTCGGTCGCCTGGCCATCGTCGACGGCGGCAGCCCGGCGATCTTCCCGGTGAACTACGCCCTCGACGGCGAGGCCATCGTCTTCCGCACCGCCCCGGGCACCAAGCTCTCGGCCGGGCCCCGGTCGCCGGTGGCCTTCGAGATCGACGACTTCGACCGCGACCGGCGCACCGGCTGGAGCGTGGTCGTCGTCGGCCGGCTCGAGGAGGTCACCGACACCGACAGCCGGACCCTCGACCGCGTCACCCGTCTGCCGGTCGAACCGTGGTCGGGCGGCGACAAGCCGCACTGGATGCGGCTCGTGCCCACCCGCATCAGCGGCCGGCGCATCGTCGACACGTCGTGACCGCCCCCGCACCCGCCGCGGTCGCCGAGACGCACTCGGCGGTGGTGTTCTTCCTCGGCGACCGCGCCTACAAGGTCAAGAAGCCGGTCGACCTCGGCTTCCTCGACTTCCGCTCCCTCGAGGCCCGGCGCCGGGTGTGCCACCGCGAGGTCGAGCTGAACCGGCGGCTCGCGCCCGACGCCTACCTCGGCGTGGCCGACGTCGTCGGCCCCGACGGCGAGGTGTGCGAGCACATGGTCGTCATGCGCCGGATGCCGCCCGAGCGGCGGCTGTCGACCCTCGTCGCCGAGGGCCGGCCGGTCGAGGGCGCGCTGTGGGACCTCGCCCACCTCATCGCCGCCTTCCACGCCCGCGCCGAGCGCTCCGAGGCCGCCGACGCCGCGGCCTCGCCGGGGGCGCTCGCCGGTCGCTGGACCGACAACACCGCCGAGCTCCGCCGCCACCCCGACGTCGTCGACCCGCAGGCGGTCGAGCGGGTGCAGACGCTGGCCATGCGCTACCTCGCCGGCCGCCACCCCCTCTTCGAGGCCCGCCTGGCCGAGGGGCGGGCGGTCGACGGGCACGGCGACCTGCTGGCCGACGACGTGTTCCTGCTCGACGAGGGCCCGCAGGTCCTCGACTGCATCGAGTTCGACGACCAGCTCCGGTACGGCGACACGCTGGCCGACGTCGCCTTCCTGGCCATGGACCTCGAGCGGCTCGGCCGGCCCGACCTCGCCGACCACTTCCTCCGGGCCTACCGCGAGCACGCCGACGACACCTGGCCGGCGTCGCTCCAGCACCACCACGTCGCCTACCGGGCCCAGGTGCGGGCCAAGGTCAGCGCCATCCGCGCCGCCCAGGGCCACGAGGAGGCCGCGGACGAGGCCCGGCGCCTGCTCGCCCTCGCCCTGCGCCACCTCGAGGCGGGCCGGGTGCGGCTCGTGCTCGTCGGCGGCCTGCCCGGCACCGGCAAGTCGACGGTGGCCCGGGCCCTGGGCGACGCCCTGGAGGCGACCGTCCTGCGCTCCGACGAGGTGCGCAAGGAGCTCGCCGGCCTGCCGGCGGACGCCCCGGCCCCCGCGGGCTACGGCCAGGGCATCTACTCGGCGGCCGCCACGGCCGAGACCTACCGCGAGCTGCTGGCCCGGGCCGAGGTCGCCCTCGGCATGGGCGAGATCGTCGTGCTCGACGCCTCCTGGAGCGACCGGGCGCAGCGCGACCTCGCCCGGGCCGTGGCCCACCGCACCCACGCCGAGGTCGTCGAGCTCCGGTGCGAGGTCGACCCGGCGGTGGCGGCCGAGCGCATCCGGGCCCGGGCCGAGCGGGGCGGCGACCCGTCGGACGCGACGCCCGAGATCGCCGCCGCCATGGCCGCCCGGGCCGACCCGTGGCCGGAGGCCGTCCCCATCTCGACCGCGGAGGACGTCAGCGTGACCGTCGCCCGTGCGCTGGACGCGCTCGACGCGGCCATACTGGCACCATGACACGAGTGTTCCTGCTCGACGACCACGAGGTCGTCCGCCGGGGGGTCCGCGAGCTCCTCGAGGCCGAGGACGACCTGGAGGTCGTCGGCGAGGCGAGCACCGCCGAGGAGGCGCTGGCCCGCATCCCGGCCACGCGCCCGGACGTCGCCGTGCTCGACGTCCGCCTGCCCGACGGCGACGGCGTCGAGGTCTGCCGCGACATCCGCTCGCGCCACCCCGAGATCGCCTGCGTCATGCTGACGTCGTTCGCCGACGACGACGCCGTCTACGCGGCGATCATGGCCGGCGCCGCCGGCTACCTGCTCAAGCAGGTGAAGGGCACCGACCTGGTCGACGCCGTCCGGCGGGTCGGCCGGGGCGAGTCGCTGCTCGACCCGGCGGTGACCACCCGGGTGCTCGACCGCATCCGCCACCGCCAGGAGGACGAGCTGGCCGGGCTCACCGAGCAGGAGCGCAAGATCCTCGAGCTCATCGCCGAGGGCCTGACCAACCGCCAGATCGGCGAGCGCCTCTACCTGGCGGAGAAGACGGTCAAGAACTACGTGTCCAACCTCCTCTCGAAGATGGGCATGAAGCGCCGCACCGAGGCGGCCGCCTACGCCGCCCGCCTCGCCGCCCGGCGCGAGAACCGCTACGACCTCGGCACCTGAGCCCGGCCTCAGGCCCGGCGGGGCCGGCCCCAGCGCCGCAGGCCCGCCTTGAGCAGCTCGCCCACCACCAGCACGGCGCTGCTCAGCCCCGCGCACACGAGCCACTGTCCGAGCGACAGCGGCTCGGTGTCGAACGCCTCGTTGAGCAGCGGCACGTGCACCACCGCGACCTGCAGGAGCAGCGACACGGCGATCGCACCCCACAGCAGCGGGTTGGTGAAGAGGTGGTCGACGGCGCTGGCCCGGTCGCTGCGGGCGTTGAGGCAGTTCCACAGCTGGGCCAGGACCAGCGTGGTGAACGCCGCGGTGCGGGCCTCGCCGACGCCGGCGTGACCCTCGACCAGTCCGTCGGGCAGGTAGATGTCGAAGGCGAGCAGCGAGGTCACCGCCATCGTGATCCCGCCGACCAGGATCGCCAGCTGCATCTCGCCGTCGACGACCCGGTCGGTCGGCCGCCGGGGCGGGCGCCGCATGACGTCGTCCGGCGGCGGGTCGACGCCGATGGCCAGGGCGGGCCCGGTGTCGGTGAGCAGGTTGATCCAGAGGATCTGCGTGGCCAGCAGCGGCACGTGGATGCCCTCGCCGTAGTGGATGCCGATGACGCCCGAGGCCACGACCCCGAGGAACATCGTCAGCACCTCGCCGGCGTTCGACGAGAGCAGGTAGCGCAGGAACGAGCGGATGTTGGCGAAGATGGCCCGGCCCTCGCGCACGGCCGACACGATGGTGGCGAAGTTGTCGTCGGCCAGGATCATGTCGGCCGCCTCCTTGCTCACCTCCGTGCCGGTGATGCCCATGGCGACGCCGATGTCGGCCGACCGCAGCGCCGGCGAGTCGTTCACCCCGTCGCCGGTCATGGCCACGATGTTGTCGTCGTCCTGCAGCGCGTCGACGATGCGCAGCTTGTGCTCGGGCGCGACCCGGGCGTAGACGGAGGTCGCCCGCACCCGCTCCCGCAGCTCGTCCTCGCCGAGCCGCTCCAGCTCGGCGCCGAGCAGCACCGGCTCGCCCTCCTCGGCGATGCCCAGGTCGGCGGCGATGCGGGCCGCGGTGCGGGGGTGGTCGCCGGTGATCATCATGACCCGGACGCCCGCCCGGTGCGCCTGGGCGATCGCCTCGCGGGCCTCGGGGCGGGGCGGGTCGATGATGCCGACGACACCCAGGAAGACGAGGTCCTGCTCGTAGCGCTCGTAGCCCTCCTCGCCGTCGCCGGCGGGCTCGGGCAGGTCGCGGTCCGGCAGCGCCCGGTAGGCCACGGCCAGCGTGCGCAGCGCCCGGTCGGCCAGCCGGTCGACGGCGGCGGCGATGGCGGCCCGCCGCTCGTCGGTCAGCGGGCGGACCTCCCCCGCCACCCGCTCGTGCGAGCAGCGGGCCAGCAGCGCGTCGGGCGCCCCCTTGGTGACGACGTCGATGCGGCCGCCCCGCTCGTGGTCGGCCTGCAGCGTGGTCATCATCCGCCGCTCCGAGCTGAACGGCACCTCGGCCACCCGCCGGAACCGGGCCCGGCGGGTCTCGGTGATCCCGAGCTTCGCCTCGGCCACCAGGAAGGCGCCCTCGGTCGGGTCGCCCTGGACCGTCCAGACGCCGTCCTCCTCGCGCAGGACGGCGTCGCTGGCGAGGCTGCCCCCGCCGAGCACGAACGCCACCTCCTCGGCGAGCGCGGCGTCGGCGCCCTCGGCGTCGAGCGGCCGTCCGTCGACCAGCACCTCGCCCTCGGGCGAGTAGCCGCTGCCGGTCAGCTCGACCTCGCCCGACCCGGTGACGACGGTGGTGATCGTCATCTCGTTGCGGGTGAGCGTGCCGGTCTTGTCGGTGCAGACGACCGACGCCGAGCCCAACGTCTCGACCGACGAGAGCCGCTTGACGATGGCGCGCCGCCGGGCCATGCGCTGCACGCCCAGGGCGAGGACGACCGACAGGATCGCCGGCAGCCCCTCGGGAACGGCCGCCACGGCCAGCGACACGCCGACCAGCAGGACGTCGACGACGTCGGAGGCCTCCTCGACGTCGGAGGTCAGCAGGATGGCGGCGACGACCACGACGGCGATGGCGACGACCAGCCCGCCGAGCAGGCGCCCGATGTGGGCGACCTCGCGCTGCAGCGGCGTGCGCTCCTCCTCGGTGCGGCCGAGCAGGCGGGCGATCCGCCCCATCTCGGTGTCCATGCCGGTGGCCGTGACCACGGCCCGCCCGCGCCCGCTGGCCACCGCGGTGCCGCTGAACACCATGCCGAGCCGGTCGCCGAGCGGCGTGTCGGGCGGGAGCGGGGCCACGTCCTTCAGCACGGGCTCGCTCTCGCCGGTCAGCGACGCCTCGGCCACCTTGAGGGCGGCGGCCTCCACCAGCCGGCCGTCGGCGGCCACGGCGTCCCCCTCCGCCAGCAGGAGCACGTCGCCGGGCACGACCTCGGTGGCCGGCACCTCGGTGGCCTCGCCGTCCCGCAGCACGGTGGCCCGGGGCGCGGCCATCCGGGACAGCGCGGCGACGGCCTGCTCGGCCCGCGCCTCCTGCGCGTAGCCCAGCAGCGCGTTGGCCACGAGGATGCCGAGGATGACGACGACCTCGAAGGGGACGCCGTCGGCCCCCTCGATCACCCAGGCGGCCAGGGACACCGCGGCCGCCGCCAGCAGCAGGTAGACGAGGGGGTCCTGGAACTGGGCCAGGAGCTTGCGCCAGGCCGGCACCGGCGGGGCGGCCTCGAGCTGGTTGGGCCCGTGGCGGGCCAGCCGGGCGGCCGCCTCGGCGGGCGCCAGCCCCCGCCCGGGGTCCACGCCGAGGCGGGCCGCGACGCCGTCGGCCTCCTCGGCCCAGGGGGTGGACGTCGTGGACGCCGTGGACGTCATCGCCAGCGACGATACGTGCACCGGGCGTGGACGGGGCGGGCTCCCGCTGGCTGGCGCCGCACCGCCGCCGGGGTCACGATGGCGCCATGGACGAGGACGGGCGGCAGACCTGGGTCGAGCACCTGAGCGAGGACGAGTGCTGGCGGCGCCTCGCCAGCACCCCGGTGGGCCGCATCGGGATCATCTACGACAGCGCGCCCGAGCTCTACCCGGTGAACTACGCCCTCGACGGGCGGGCCATCGTCATCCGGGTCGACCCGGGCCGGGTGCTCGCCGGCCTGACCCGATCCCCCGCCGTGTGCTTCGAGATCGACCACATCGACGCCGACGACGAGTCCGGCTGGAGCGTCCTCGTCAAGGGCCGGGCCCGGGAGCTGGTCGACGGCCCGGAGCTGGAGCGGGCCGCCGCCCTGCCCCTGCGGGGCTGGTCGCTGGGCGCGAAGGCGCACTGGGTGCGCATCGAGCCCGAGGAGGTGACCGGCCGCCGGATCTGGCACGACGCCGGCTGACCGGTCACCCACGCCCGGGGTCGGGGGTCACTCGACGATGACGCCGGTGACCATGCCGAACATCCCCTCCTCGCTCTCGACGTGGTTGAGGATGTGGCAGTGCCAGACCCAGGTGCCGGGCTTGTCGAACTGCACCAGCACCGAGTAGCGCTCGCCGGGGGCGATGTTCAGTGTGTCGGCCACGTAGGGGTGGTCGAGCGGGAACCCGTCCTTGGCCAGGACGATCTGGTCGAACTGGTGCAGGTGCATGGGGTGGATCTGGCTGCCCTGGTTGAAGTAGTGCAGCAGGACCCACTCGCCCTGGCGGGCGGTGATCGGCTCGGTGGCGGGGAAGCTCTTGCCGTTCAGCGAGTAGCCGATCGTCCCGCTGTCGTTGAGCACCATCGGGATCTCCTGGGAGATCTCGATGTCCTCGGGGATGACCTCCTCCCCGATGGTCTGCCCGGCGGGGATCGGCACCCGGCCCACGTAGATCGTGCCCATCATGCCGTTCGGCATCTTCATCTGGGCGTGGTGGTGCGGGTGGTACATGGCCACCGCCACCTCGTCGGCGACGAACCGGTAGGTGAACGAGTCGCCCGGCTCGATCAGGTCCTGCGTGTAGGGCGCGACGCCGTCCATCTCGTTGTCCACGTTGATGCCGTGGAGGTGCAGGTCGGTGGGCATCGGCAGCTCGTTGTGCAGCACGATCTCGACCGTGTCGCCGACGTCCACGTGCAGCTGGGGGCCGGGCACCATGCCGTTGAAGGTCCAGGCCTCGACGGTCTTGCCGGGCTCGACCTCCCAGTCGACGATCTCGGCGGTCAGCTCGAACACCTTGGTGCCGTCCGGCTTGACCTCCGGCTCGAGGACCTGGTTGCCCTTGCCCTCGGTCTCGGCGGGGAACTCGAGCATCGACTCGTTCATGAGCCGGCTCATCTCGTCCATCTGCTCCTGGGTCATCCCGCCGTGCAGGGCGTGGTCGCCGCCCTCCGAGGAGCCGTCGCCGGCCGCGGCGGCCAGCGCCGAGCCGCCGGTCCCGCCCTCGGTCACCGTCAGCGTCCCGGTCATGCCGGCGTCCGCGTGCCCGGGGATCGTGCAGAGGATCTCGTAGGTCCCCGGCTCGAGGGACGAGATGTCGAGGGTCTCGCTCTCCCCGGCGGCGAGGTCGCTCGTCATGATGTCGGTGCCCTCGATGCTGACGTTGTGGGCCACCGACCCGTTGTTGACGACCTCGATGCTGGCGCCGGCGGGCACGGTCAGCGAGGAGGGCTCGAGGGCGAACTCGGTGAGCTCGAGCGTCACCGTGTCGGCGGCCGTGGCGGCCCCGCCGCCCCCGCCGCCGCCGTCGCCGTCGAAGACCAGGGCCACCGCGGCGAAGACCAGCGCCACGACGGCGAGCACGGCACCGAACCAGACGCCGCCGGACTCGGCGATCCCCCGGCGCGCCGTCCGCCCCGGTGGCGCCTCCCCGGTCGCACCGTTGGTCTGGTGGCCGTTGCCTGCGGTGGACTGCGACGAGGGCGTGAGCGTTTCCATCGGGACCCAGGGTGGACGAGCCGCGCGCGGCGCGGCAGGGCCCCGGGTCCCGGTCCCGAGGGACGAGGGTCCTCGGGTCGTGGGACCTTGGTCCCACTCAGGCGCGGCGGGCGGGGACGACGAGCGTCGGGCACGCCGCCGCGCCGGCCACGGCCCGGGCCACGCTGCCCAGCAGCAGCTCGCCCGGGCCCCCGCGCCCCCGGGTGCCGACCACGACGAGGTCGGCGCCGACCTCGTCGGCCATCGCGAGGAGGGTCGGCGCCGGGTCGCCCTCGGCGGTGCGCACCTGCACGGTGAGGCCGCGCTCGCGCACCGGGGCGACGACCGGCTCGAGGGCCGCGGCCGCCCGGGCCGGGGCCTCCTCCTCGTGCTCGGCGGCGGCCGCCGTCTCGGGCCCGAGGGGGAAGGCCTCGACCGGCTCGACGACCTGGGCGACCGTCAGCGCGGCCCCGAGCAGGCCGGCGAGGTCCGCGGCCAGGTCGAGCGCGGCCAGGGAGAGGTCGGAGCCGTCGACCCCGACGAGCACCTGGCGCACCGCCACGGGCTCGCCGACCCCCGCCGGGGGCGCCCCGGGCCGGTCGGGGACGACGAGGGTCGGCACGCTGGCCGTGCGCAGCAGGTGCAGGCTGGTGGACCCGAGCGCCCGCTCGGGGGTGCCGCCGACGCCGCGGGAGCCGACGACGACGAGGTCGGCGCCGACCTCCTCGACGACGGCCGGGACGGCGTCGAGCGGCGAGCCGTCACGCAGCTCGACCCGGCAGCCGCCGTCGCCGGGCAGCCCGTGGCACCAGCCCTCCACGCGCTGCCGCAGCTCGGCGCGCCACCGCTCGGGCGGCGTCGCCGGGTCGTGCGCCACCTCGAGGAGGCCGACGGCGTGCACGGCCACGAGCTCGGCCCCGGTGCGGTGGGCGAGCGCGCCCGCCCACCGCAGGGCCTCCTGCGACGCGGCCGACCCGTCGACAGCCACCACGAGGCGGCGGACGTCACCCACGCGTGATGGGCACCTTCTTCACGGCCTCCTGCCCCTCCTCCTTGGGCATCGGGACCCGCACCTCGAGGATCCCGTCCTTGTAGCTGGCCTGGATGTCGTCCACGTTCGCCCCCTCCGGGAGGGGAACGCTACGGGAGAACGAGCCGTAGCGGAACTCGGAGCGGTAGGCCTCCTTGGTCTTGGTCTCGCTCCGCTCCTCCCGGCGGGCGTCGATGTGCAGGACGTCGTTGACGACACGCAGGTCGACGTCCTTGTCCGGGTCGATGTCCGGGAGCTCGGCGCGGACGACCAGGGTCCCGTCGTCGTCGATGAACTCCTCGACCCGCAGCCAGCCCGTGCCGGGCTCGAAGTCCCACAGCCGCCGGAAGACGTCGGGGAAGAGGTCCGGGAGGTCGAAGAGGTCGCGTCGCGTCAAGGTCGCCATGGGGGTCCTCCTGCGTCGTTGCCGTGTGGGTCTCCACACACCGCATCTCCTTCCCGCCCCCACGGTCGGACCACACATCGGATCCCGAGGTTGCGACCTTCGACCCTGGCCGCCGGGACCGTCGGCGGGCACCCTGGCGGCATGGGACGGATCATCGTCGGCGTCGACGGCTCGCGGAACAGCGCCGCCGCCCTCCGCTGGGCCGTCGCCGAGGGGCGGCTGCGCGACCTCGCCGTGACCGCCGTGTACGTGTGGGGCTACTACGACCCGCCCGCGGCGGACGACGGGTCCTTCGAGCCCGCCTACAGCGACACCGAGGCGCAGGAGGCGCTGCGCCGGGCCGTGGCCGACGCCCTCGGCGAGGAGGCGGCCGAGCACGTCGACCGCCGGGTCGTCTTCGGCCAGGCGTCGCGGGCGCTGCTCGACGCCGCCGCCGACGCCGGGGCCGACCTCGTCGTGGTCGGCGCCCGGGGTGTCGGGGGCTTCCGGGGCATGCTGCTCGGCTCGGTCGCCCAGCAGTGCCTCCACCACACCGACCGGCCGCTGGCGGTGGTCCCCGCCCGCGACGAGGAGGACGCCACCCCCGAGGGCACGCCCCGGGTCGTCGTCGGCGTCGACGGCTCGGCCGCCAGCCGGTGGGCGCTGGAGTGGGCGCTGGACGAGGGACGGCTCCGCCGGGCGACCGTCGACGTCGTGCACGCCTGGCACCTGCCCTACGTCGTCGGCCACCCCCTGGCGCCGGTCCCCGTCGACACCGGCGCGCTCGAGGAGGAGGCCCGGCGCCTCGTCGACCAGATGGTCGACGGCGCCGACACCCGGGGCCTGCCCCGACCGCCCGAGCGCATCGTGGCGATGGGCAACGCCGCCCGGGTCGTCCTCGACGTGGCCGAGGGCGCCGACCTGATCGTCCTCGGGTCCCGGGGACTCGGCGGGTTCGCCGGCCTGCTGCTGGGGTCGGTCACCCAGCACGTCGTCAACCACGCCGACTGCCCGGTCGTCGTCATCCCCTCGTCCTGAGCCGGGCCGGGACGGGCTCCCCGTCCCCCGGGCCGCGGACCTTCGGCACTGGCCACGCACCGTGGTCGGGCGCACGCTGAGGTCGTGCGACCGACGCACTGGATGCTGACCGAGGTGGCCGCCGAGGACGAGCGGGGGCCGTACCGGGCCCGGATCGCCGGGGTCGGCCGGGCGCTCCCGCCCGCCCGGCTCACCACCGCCGAGCTCATGCGGTCCACCCGGCACCGGACGCGCATCGACCTCGAGCACCTGACCGGCATCCGGGAGCGTCGGGTGGCGACCGAGGACGACTCCCTCGGCCTCGCCGTCGGCGCCGCCCGGGACTGCCTGGCCCGTGCCGGCCGGCGGGCCGAGGACGTCGAGCTCCTGGTCAGCTGCAGCATCACGAAGTACCGGGACGGCCTGGTCCACTGGTTCGAGCCGACGACCGCCGCCGCGGTCGCCCGGGCGATCGGGGCCGGCCGGGCGGTGACGTTCGACGTCGCGAACGCCTGCGCCGGCACCCTCACCGGCGTCGCCGTGGCGAACAACTGGGTGCGCCGGGGCGAGGTGCGGTGCGCCCTGGTCGTGAGCGGCGAGCGCATCTCGGGCCTGGCGACCAACGCCGCCCGCCACGTCCGCTCCATCGCCAGCCGCGAGCTGGCGTCGCTCACGCTCGGCGACGCGGGCGCGGCCGTGCTCGTGGAGCGTGCCGGCGAGGGCGAGCCCGGCCTCGCCCTCGCCGGCTTCACGACCGTGGCCGGGCACAGCCGGCTGTGCCTCGCCGCGCCGGCCCGGCGGGAGCCCGGCGCCCGCATGTCCACTCGGGCCCGGGCGATCCACCGGGTGGCCATCGCGGACACGCCCCTCCTGCTGCGCGAGGCGCTGGACGCCGCCGGCCTCGAGGTCACCGACCTCGACCACGTCATCCCCCACCAGACCTCGGTGCGGGCCATCCGCACCGGGATGCGGACGGTCGCCGCCGCCCTCGGCGCCACGCCCCGCAACCCGCCGGTGGTGACGGTCGACCGCTACGGCAACACCGCGTCGACGACGCACGTCGTCGCCCTCGTCGAGGAGCTCGACGCCGGCCGCCTGCGCGCCGGCGACCGGGTGGCGCTGGTCGCGCTCGCGTCCGGCCTGGAGATCGGCGTCGTGCTCTTCACGGTCGACCCCTGCCTGGAGGCGTGCCGTGCCGTCCGTCCTTGAGTCCGTCGCCGTCGTCGAGGGCGGCCGGTGGCGCCGGGGCGCCCGCCGCCTGGCCGTCGCCGCCGCCCGCCGGGCGCTGCGGCGGGCCGGGCTGACCCCCGCCGACGTCGACCTGCTCGTCAACGCCGGCCTCTACCACGAGCGGCTGCTGGGCGAGCCGGCGCTGGCGGCCCTCGTCCAGGACGACCTCGGCGCCAACCCCGACGACCCCCACCCCGGCGGCCACGGCACGTTCTCCTTCGACGTCGCCGACGGGTCGTGCGGGATGCTGACCGGGCTGCGGGTCGCCGACGGCTTCCTGCGGACCGGCGCCGTCGACCACGCCCTCGTCGTCGCCAGCGACGCCGACCCCGGCCGGGGCCTGGCGCCCGGGTTCCCGTTCGCGCCGGTCGGCGCCGCCGTCGTGTGCGGGCGGGGCGAGGGGACCGGTGGGATCGCCGGGTTCCGGGCGTCCACGGGGTCCCCACCGGGCCCGACGTTGACGGCGACGGTCGCCTTCGACGGCCGGCGCAACCGGCTCACCGTCACCCGGCCGGCCGGAGCCGACGCCGCGGCCGGCGCCCTGGCGGGCGACGTGGCGGGCGCCCTGCTCGCCGACCGGGGCCTGACGCCGGACGACCTCGACCTCGTCGTCGCCAACCCGCTGACCGCCGAGTTCCTCGGCGCGCTCGCCGACCGGCTCGGCGTGCCCCCGGCCCGGGTGGGCCGGCCCCGTGACGGGCGCCCGGTGCACACCGCAGGGCTGGCCGTCGCCCTGGAGGCGGCGGCGCCGGCGGCCGGCCTGGCCGGGCGCACCGCGCTGCTCGTGTCGGGCGGGGCGGGTCCGGCGGCCGTGGCGGCGCTGGTCCTGCCCTGACCGGTCAGTGGCCGGCGGCGGCCGGCAGCTCCTCGTCCGCCCACACACCGGCCAGGAAGCGGTCGATCTCGCCCATCAGCCGCCCGGGCCGGAGCCGCAGCTCGACGATGCTGTGGGCCTGCACGAGGGTGGCGTTGGGCATCTGGCGGGCCAGGGCCTCGGCGTCGCTGAACGGGTGGATGAGGTCCGCCCGGTGCCCGATGACCAGGGCCGGGACCTCGATGGCGCGGCGCTCGTCCTTGGTCGGCGCCACCGGGCCGACGAGGATGCCGTGCAGCACGGCCACCGCGGTGTCGGGCGGCGACGCCAGCGGCGCCAGGGCGCTGGCGACCAGGTCGTGGCGGGTGCGGCGGAGGACCCGGGCCACCCGGCTGGCCAGCCGGGCCAGCGGCATGGCGTAGTGGAGCGTCACCAGCGCCGGCACGAACGTCATCGCCGCCGCCGGCACCGCCCGCTCCAGCACCGGCATCTCGATCCACAGCGCCGTCACCCGCTCCGGGTGCCGGGCGGCGAGCAGCAGCGACACGTTGGCCCCGAGCGACACGCCGCCCACCACCGCCCGGTCGAGCCCCAGGTGGTCGAGCAGGGCGACGACCTGGTCGACGTAGGTGTCCATGCGGTACTCGGCGGCGCGGTGGGGCCGGTCGCTCTCGCCGTGGCCCAGCAGGTCGAGCAGGACCACCCGGTAGCCCCGGGCGGCCAGCGCCCGGGCCACGCCGCGGTTGAGCCGGGCGTCCATGAGCAGCCCGTGCATGAGCACGACGACCCGGTCCCCCCGGCCGTGCACCTCGTAGGCCAGCGTGCGGCCGCGCCAGTCGAACGTCCCGTGGTGCGGGTCGTGCACCGCCTGCAGCGCGCCCGCCCGAGTGCGCATCGACGTCGTCATGTCCTTCCTCTGACCTGCACCCTACGGCGTCACGACCAGGGACGGCCACGTCGGGCGGTCGCTCCGCGCTCACAGCGGGGACGTTCGCCCCTGGCGGCGGGTACCGAACGAGTGCACTCTGAGCGTGTCGTCGATCACGGAGGGCGTCGTGGACCGGAGGCTCCCCGACCGGTTGTCCGCGTCGGACAGCCTGATGTGGCGCATCGAGGCCGACCCCGTGCTGCGGTCCCCGATCCTCGTCGTGGCCCTGCTCGACCGGGCCCCCGACCCCGAGGGGCTGGAGGCGGCGGTGCGGCGGGCCGCCGAGGTCTTCCCCCGGATGCGCCAGCGGATCGTCCCCCCGCCGCTCGGGCTCGGGCGGCCCCGGTGGGTCGACGCCGGTCCCCTGGCCCTCGACCACCACGTGCGGCGCACCCACGTGCCCGGCGGCACGGTGACCGCCGCGCTCGCGGTGGCCGAACCCGACGCCGTCACCGTCTTCGACCCCGCCCGCCCGCTGTGGCGGATGACGGTCGTCGAGGGCCTCGACGGCGGGCGCGCCGCGCTCGTGCTGCGGTTCCACCACACCATCGCCGACGGGGTCGGCAGCCTCGAGGTCGCCCGCACGCTCTTCGACACCCGCCGCCGGCGCGCCCGGGCCCCGGGCGGCGGACCCGGCGGGCTCCGCGGCGGGGCGGACCCCGGCGCCCCGCCGCTCGCCCGCCTGGTCGGCGGGGCCGGCCGCCTGGCCGGCGACCTCCTCCGGGCGGCCCGGCGGCCCGGCGAGGCGCTGGCCGCCCCCGTCCGGCTCGGTCGCACCGCCGCCCGCCTGCTGGCCGACGTCGGCTCGGGCTCCCCGGCCCTCGCCGGCCGCAGCCTCGACCGCCGGCTGGCGGTGACCGAGCGGCGCCTCACCGACCTCGAGCGGGCCGCGGCCGTCGCCGGCGGCACCGTCAACGACGTCCTGCTCGCCGCCGTCGGCGGGGCCCTCGCCCGCTACCACCGCCACCTCGGCCACCCGGTGCGGGAGATCCGGGTGACCATGCCGGTCGACATCCGGCGCCCCGAGGACCCGCCGGGCGGCAACCGGTTCGTGCCCGTCCGGTTCACGCTGCCCGTCGACGACCCCGATCCCGCCATGCGGGTGCGCATCGCCGGCGCCCTCGCCCGCGACCGGCGGGGCGGGTCGGTCGTCACCGCGACGAACGTGCTGGCCACCGCGCTCGACCTCCTCCCCCGCCCCGTCGTGGCCCGGGTCTTCGGCGACCTCCTGCGGTCGATCGACGTCGACGTCGTCGACCTCGTCGGCTTGGCGCGCCCGCCGTACCTGGCCGGCGCCCGGGTCGACCGGCTCTGGGCCTTCGCGCCCCCGACGGGCGCGGCCCTCAGCGTCACCCTCCTGTCGCACGGGCGCACCGCCTGCATCGCCCTGGCCTGCGACCGGGCCGCGGTCGACGACCCGGACCTCATGGCGGCGTGCCTGGAGCAGGGGTTCGACGAGGTGGTGGCGGTGGGCCGGCCGCGCCGGCGGCGGGCCGGGCCGGCCGCCGCCCGGACGGGAGGTGCGGCGTGAGCGCCGTCGACCGGCTGACCACCCTCGACACCAGCTTCCTGTGGCTGGAGCGGCCGGACGCGCCCATCCACGTCGGGGCCGTCGCCGTCTTCGAGGCCCGGCCGCTCCTCGACGACCGGGGCGAGCTCCGCCTGGACGACCTGCGGGCCCGCGTGCTCGCCCGCCTCGACCGGCTCCCCCGCCTCCGCCGGCGCCTCGCCCCGGTGCCCCTGGACCTCGACCGGCCGGCGTGGGTCGACGACCCCGACTTCGACGTGGCCGACCACGTCCGGGCGGTGCGCCTCCCGCCGCCCGGCGACGACGAGCAGTTCCGCCGCCTGGCCGAGCGCCTGCACAGCGAGTCGCTCCCCCGCGACCGCCCGCTGTGGGACCTGCACGTCGTCACCGGCCTGGCCGGCGACCGGGTCGGCCTCGTCGAGCGCGTCCACCACGCGCTGGTCGACGGGGTCGGCGGCGTCGAACTGGCCACCCTGCTGCTCGACCTGACGCCGGACGCCCCGGCGCCGTCACCCCCGCCCACGCCGTGGCGGCCCGCCGCGCCCCCCGACGGGCTCGCCCTCGCCGCCGCGGGGGCGGTCGGGGCCGTGACCGCCCCGCTGCGGGTGGCGCGCACGGTCGCCCGGGCGGCCGTCCGCCCCGACCGGGCGGTGCGCACCGCCCTGACGACGGTGCGGGGGCTGGCGTCGCTGGCCGCCGACGGCCTCCTCGCGCCCCGGACGTCCATCAACGCCCCGATCCGGGGGCGGCGGCACCTCGAGTGGCTGCGGGTGCCGTTCGGCGGGGTGCGGTCGGCGGCCCGACGGGCCGGGGGGACCGTCAACGACGTCGTGCTCGCCGCCGTGGCCGGCGGGCTGCGGGCGCTGCTGGCCCACCGGGGCGAGCCGCTGCCGGGCGACCGGGTCGTCAAGGTGCTGGTCCCCGTCTCGCGGCGAAAGGACGGCTCCGCCGGGTCGCTGGGCAACGAGGTCTCGGCGATCGACGCCCCCCTGCCCGTCGGCATCGGCGACCCGGACGAGCGCCTGCGCACCGTCGTCGCCACGATGCGGCGGCTCAAGTCGGCGCCCCAGGCCGAGGCGCTCGAGACCCTGCTGCGGGGCACCGACGCCCTGCCGGCGCCGCTGGCCCGCGCCATCGCCCGGGCGGTCGAGCGCCAGCCGTTCGTCAACATGGTGGTGACGAACGTGCCCGGCCCGCCGTTCCCCCTCTACGCGGCCGGCGCGCGCATGCTCGAGGCGTACCCGGTCGTGCCGCTCGGGGCCAACCTCACCATCGGGGTGGCCGTCCTGTCCTACGACGGGGCGCTGTCGCTCACGACCACCGCCGACACCGAGGCCTGCCCGGACGCCCACATGTTCGTCGACGGCACCCGACGGGCGCTGGCGCAGCTGACCGGCTGACGCGACCGCCCGGCGGGAACCGGCCGGCGGTCGCGCACCGTCGAAGGTGGCATGCGACCGATCCGACCCCTCGCCGCGGCGGCGGCCACCGCCGCGCTCCTGTCGCCCGCGTGCGCCCGGGAGGCCGCCGGGCCGCCCCCCGACCCCGTGACGCCCGTCCGGTTCGTGAACCACGTCGAGCCGGTCGACGACTGCGACGCCCTGCGCGACTGGGCGGCCTCGGCGCCCACCTCGTGGGACACGCCGGTCTCGTCCGACGCACCGGGCGACGTCCTCGTCCCCGAGGTGGACGCCGAGGCCCCCACCGGCGCCGACGAGCGGGCCGCGAGCGACGCCGGGGCGGCGGCCGACGCCCCGCCCGACGCGCCGCCCGCGGGCGACGTCGACTTCTCCGGGACGAACGTCCAGGTCGCCGGCGTCGACGAGGCGGACGTCGTGAAGACCGACGGCGAGCGCGTCCTCGCCGTCGGCGACGGGCGGCTCCACCTGGCCGTCGCCGACCGGGCCGAGGTCGTCGACTCGATCGACCTGCCCGAGCTGCTCCGGGAGGCCGAGATGCTGATGGCCGGCGACCGGGTCCTGCTGGTCGGCACGTGGGGCGCGTCGATCGAGCCGTTCCCGATCGAGCGCGAACCCGGGGACCGGCAGGCCGAGCCGGTGCCGCCGATCGACCTCCCGCCGGTCGGCACGGTCGTCGCCCAGGTCGACGTCGTCGGCGACGAGCTGGTGCCGGCGGAGACGGTCACCCTCGACGGCGAGTACGTCACGGCCCGCATGGTCGACGACGTCGCCCGCCTGGTGGTCCGGACCCCCGCCGACCGCCTGCTGTCCGGTGGGGAGGCGCCCGACCCCGAGGACCTGCTCCCCGGCTGGCAGGTCGTCGAGGGCGACGAGGTCGTCGACGAGGGCCCGCTGGTCGACTGCGAGGACGTCCACGTGCCCGAGGAGTGGTCGGGCGGCGGCACCGTGACCGTCGTGACCGTCGACCTGTCCGACGGCCTCGCCGCCGGGCTGCGCACGACCGACGCGGCCACCGTCGTGGCCGACGTGCACACCGTCTACGCGTCCGCCGAGCACCTCTACCTGACCGCCGAGCGGGAGGGCGGCACCGACATCCACCGCTTCGACATCGCCGGCACCGGCCCCGCCACCTACGAGATGTCGGGCCGGGTCGAGGGCTGGCTGCTCGACCAGTTCGCCCTCGACGAGCACGACGGCCACCTGCGGGTGGCGACGACCACCGGCTCGCCGTGGGCCGGCGGCGACGTGGTCGTCGACGACGACCTGCCGACCTCCGAGAGCCAGGTCGTCGTGCTCGCCCCCGGCGACGGCGAGCTCGAGCCCGTCGGCGCCGTGTCGGGCCTGGGCCGGGGCGAGACGATCCACTCGGTGCGGTTCCTCGGCGACGTCGGCTACGTCGTCACCTTCCGCCAGACCGACCCCCTCTACACGATCGACCTCTCGGACCCGACCGACCCCCGGGTGACCGGCGAGCTGGAGATCCCCGGCTACTCCGCCTACCTCCACCCGGCGGGCGACGGCCGGCTGATCGGCGTGGGCCAGGACGGGACGGCGTCCGGCACCCTGCTCGGGACGCAGGTCTCGGTCTTCGACGTGCGCGACCCCGAGAACCCCGCCCGCATCGGCAAGCGGACGATCGAGGACTCCCACTCCGTGGCCGAGTCCGACCACCGGGCCTTCCTCTGGTGGCCCGACGACGACCTGCTCGCCGTGCCGCTCGAGACCTGGGACGACGGGGGCCGCTCCCCCGACCAGGGGCTGGTCGGCTTCACGGTCGACGTCGAGACGGGCGACATCGACGAGCGTGGCCGCATCGACCACCCCGGGGCGCTGATCACCCGGTCGCTGGTGATCGGCGACCGCCTCTGGACGCTGTCGGACGCCGGCCTCGGCGTCGCCGACCTGCAGACCTTCGACGAGGTCGACTTCCTGGCCTTCTGAGCCGCCACCCCCGGGCGCCGGCGCCGGCGGGGGGTCAGACCTCCCCGCCGGCGAAGGCGCCGAGCAGGTCGCGGGCCGAGACGATGCCGACGAGCCGCCCGTCCCGCTCGACGAGGACGTGGCGGACGTAGCGGGTCATCATCAGCTCGGCGACCTCGGCGATGGGGGCCTCCGCGTCGCACCACACGAGGGTGTCGTTGGCGATGTCGGCCGCCGTCGTCGTGGCGGGGTCGCGGCGGCCGGCCAGCGCGATCACGAGGTCGCGCTCCGACACGATCGCCTCGGCCCGGTCGCCCTCACCGACGACGAGCGCCCCGACGCCGGCGTCGACGAGCGCGTCCGCGACCTCGTGGAGGGTGGCGTCCGGCGCCACCCGGACGACCTGACCGCTGGTGAACACGTCGACAGCCGTCGCCCCGACGTCCGCTGCCTCTGCCATGCCCCCACTGTGCCGTGGACGGGCCACCCCTCGCAGGGCCGAAGGTCCCGAGGCCGGCGGCCCGCCCGGCCGGTGTGCGCGCCCGCCGGGCGGTGCGCGATGCTCCGCGGGTGGGGCGACGGCTGGTCCTGGGGGTGCTCGCGCTGCTGCCGGTGCTCGCCGCGGCGTGCTCGTCGGGCGACGACGGCACCGCCGAAGGCGATGCGGCGGCCGAGGAGGCACCGCCGGACGTCGACCGGCCCGAGGGCCCGGCGGCCGAGATCAGCGGCCCGCTGACCGGCGGCCAGGGCATCAACCTGGCGACGCCCGTCAGCGGGCCGTCGCTGGAGGAGGCCGGCTGGGTCGAGGAGGAGTACCGGGCGTCGGGCACCGCCACCTCGTACCGGGCCGAGGGCGAGCTGCCGGCCGACGGCACCTACGCCCTCGTCGAGGACGCTCGGGCCGACTACGCCACCCGCATCGTCGTGCGGCGGCCGGCCGACGCCGAGGGCTTCAACGGCACCGTCGTCGTCGAGTGGCTCAACGTCAGCGGCGGCCTCGACGCCGCGCCCGACTTCGCCTACATGGCCGACGAGCTGGTGCGCGGCGGCTACGCCTGGGTGGGCGTCTCGGCCCAGCACATCGGCGTCGAGGGCGGCCCGGTCGCCGTCGGCGTCGAGGCCGGCGAGGGCATCGCCGGCCAGGGCCTGCGCAACCTCGACCCCGCCCGCTACGGCGACCTGCACCACCCGGGCGACGCCTTCGCCTACGACATCTACACCCAGGTGGCCCGGGCCCTGCGCGACCCCGGCGACACCGACCCGCTCGGCGGGCTCCGCCCCGAGCGGCTGCTGGCCGTCGGTGAGTCGCAGTCGGGCTTCGCGCTGACCACCTACGTCAACGGCGTCCAGCCGCTCACCCGGGCCTTCGACGGGTTCCTCGTGCACAGCCGGGGCGGGGCGGCGGCGCCGCTCGGCGAGCCGGGCGCCGGCATCGACATCGCGGGCACCGTCGGGGGGCCGCCCACCCGCATCCGCACCGACCTCGACGTCCCCGTCCTCGTGCTGGAGACCGAGACCGACGTCGCCGGCATCCTCAACTTCCTCCCCGCCCGCCAGCCCGACACCGAGCTCTTCCGCCTGTGGGAGGTCGCCGGCACCGCGCACGCCGACGCCTACCTGCTCGGCGGGCTGGCCGACGGTCTCGGCTGCCCCGCCCCGGTCAACGACGGGCCGCACCACTACGTCGTCAAGGCGGCGCTGCGGGCGCTCGACACCTGGGTCCGCACCGGCGAGGCGCCGCCCGAGGCCGACCGGCTCGAGGTCGACGAGAGCGGGGGCACGCCCGTCCTCGTGCGGGACGAGAACGGCAACGCCCGGGGCGGCATCCGCACGCCCCACGTCGACGTCCCGACGGCCACGCTGTCGGGCGAGGCGCCGCCGGGTTCGTCGATCGCCTGCCTGCTGTTCGGGTCGACCACCCCGCTGTCGGCCGAGCGCCTGGCCGAGCTGTACCCCTCGCCCGAGGACTACCTGGCGGCCTGGCAGGAGGCGGCCGACGCCGCCATCGAGGCCGGCTTCGTGCTCGAGGACGACCGCGAGGCCCTGCTGGCCGACGCCGACCCGGACGTCATCCCGGGCTGACCTGCGCCGCCAGCCGGCCGGCCCGGGCCAGCAGGTAGCGCTGCTCGGGCAGGCTCGTCGTCGCCCGGGCCGCCGCCCGGTAGGCGGCGAGCGCGCCGGCGTGGTCGCCCGCCCGCTCCAGCAGGTGGGCCCGCACCGAGGCGAGCCGGTGGTGGCGGGCCATCCTCGGGTCGGCGTCCAGCGGCTCGAGCATCGCCAGCCCGGCCTCCGGCCCCTGGACCATGGCCACGGCGACGGCGCGGTTGAGCGTCACCATCGGCCCGGGCGCGATGCCGTCGAGCAGCGCGTAGAGGGCGGCGATCTGCCGCCAGTCGGTGTCCTCGGGGCGCTCGGCCGCGTCGTGGACGGCGGCGATCGCCGCCTGGAGCTGGTAGGGGCCGAGGCGGCGGGTCGTGGCCAGCGTGCGGGTGATCAGCGCGTCGCCCTCGGCGACGAGGTCGCGGTCCCACCGCGAGCGGTCCTGCTCGTCGAGCGGCACGAGCACGCCGCCGGGGCCGGTGCGCGCCGGCCGCCGGGCCTCGGTCAGCAGCATCAGCGCCAGGAGCCCCGCGACCTCGGGGTCGTCGGGCACCCGGGCGTGGAGCAGCCGGGCGAGGCGCAGCGCCTCGGCGGTCAGGTCGGGCCGGGCCAGGTCCGGCCCCGACGAGGCCAGGTAGCCCTCGTTGAACATCAGGTAGAGCACCTGCAGGACGACCCGCAGGCGGTCGTCCCACTCCCCCGGCCCCGGCAGCTCGAAGCGGGCCCCGGCGGCCCGGATCCGCTGCTTGGCCCGGCTGATGCGCTGGGCCATCGTCGCCTCGGGCACGAGGAAGGCGCGGGCGATCTCGGCGGTCGTCAGCCCACCGACGGCCCGCAAGGTGAGGGCGAGCTGGGAGGGCGGCGACAGCGCCGGGTGGCAGCAGAGGAAGAGGAGGGTCAGCGAGTCGTCCCGGTCGACCGGGCCGGCGCCGGCGGCGTCGGCCGGGGCGGCGACCTGCCGGTCGGCGGTGTCGAGAGCCGCGGTCGCCTCCTCGCGCCGGCGGCGCGCTTCCTCGCTGCGGAGGTGGTCGATCAAGCGGCGGGACGCCACCCGCACCAGCCAGGCCCGGGGCCGGTCCGGCCGCCCGTCGACCGGCCACTGCCGGGCCGCCGCGGCCAGCGCCTCCTGGACCGCGTCCTCGGCGGCGTCGAAGTGGCCGTAGCGGCGCACGAGGGCGCCGAGGACCTGCGGCGCCAGGCTGCGCAGGTCCTCGACGCCGGCGGCGGCGCCCATCAGTCCAGGGCGGCCTCGTGCATGAGCGGCCGCACCTCGACCTTCCCGTAGCGGGTGAACGGGTTGCGGGCCGCGATCTCGAGCGCCCGCTCGAGGCTGTCGCAGTCCACGATGGTGAAGCTGCCGAGGTACTCCTTGGCCTCGATGTAGGGGCCGTCGCTCACGACCGGCGTGCCCTCCTGGCGGTGCACCGTCTTGGCCTCGGACTGGTCGGCGACGCCCCAGGCGCCGACCAGCTCGCCCGACTCGTGGAGCTCCTTGTTCAGGGCGTCGGTCTCCGCGACGACCCGGGCGAACTCCTCCTCGGGGAACGACTCCCAGAGCTCCTGGTTGCCGTAGATGAGCAGCATGTACTTCATCGTCCGTCTCCTGTCTGTCGGTCCGAGCGACCCTCGGCCGGGCCGCTCACCGGAGACGTCGGAGCCCGCTGCCCGTCCTCGACATCACTGCCGGTAGCTGGCGAGGAAGTTGCCGATCCGCTCGATGGCGTCGGCCAGCTCGCGCGCCCACGGCAGCGTGACGATGCGGATGTGGTCGGTGTAGGGCCAGTTGAAGCCGGTCCCCTGCACCACGAGGATCTTCTCCTGCACCAGCAGGTCGTAGACCAGCTTGGCGTCGTCGTAGATCTCGTGGACCTCGGGGTCGAGCCGGGGGAACACGTAGAGGGCGCCCTTGGGCGTCACGCAGCTGACCCCGGGGATCTCGTTGAGCTTGGCCACCGCCACGTCGCGCTGCTCGAGCAGCCGCCCGCCGGGCAGGACGAGGTCGTTGATGCTCTGGTGCCCGGACAGCGCCACCTGGATGGCGTGCTGGGCCGGGACGTTGGGGCACAGCCGGGACGACGCGAGCAGGTGGATGCCCTCGAGGAAGCCGCGGGCATGGGACTTCGGGCCGGTGATCGCCACCCAGCCGGCCCGGTAGCCGGCCACCCGGTAGGCCTTGGAGAGGCCGTTGTAGGTCAGGCACAGCAGGTCGGGCGCGACGCTGGCGAGGGAGACGTGCTCGGCGCCGTCGTAGAGGACCCGGTCGTAGATCTCGTCGGCGAGCAGCAGCAGGCCGTGGTGGCGGGCGACGTCGGCGATCCGCTCCAGCACCTGGCGCGAGTAGACGGCGCCGGTGGGGTTGTTGGGGTTGATGACGACGATCGCCTTGGTCCGGTCGGTGACCTTCGACTCGAGGTCGTCGAGGTCGGGGTTCCAGTCGTTGGTCTCGTCGGTCAGGTAGTGGACCGGCGTGCCGCCGGCGAGGCTGACCGCGGCCGTCCACAGCGGGTAGTCCGGGGCGGGGATCAGCACCTCGTCGCCGTCGTCGAGCAACGCCTGCATCGTCATCATGATCAGCTCGGAGACGCCGTTGCCCAGGTAGACGTCGTCGATGTCGAGGTGCGGGAACCCCGGCACCTCCTCGTAGCGGGCGACGATGGCACGGCGGGCCGACAGGATGCCCCGGGAGTCGGAGTAGCCCTGCGCGGTGGGCAGGGCGGCGATGACGTCGCGCAGGATCTCGTCCGGCGCGTCGAAGCCGAACGGGGCCGGGTTGCCGATGTTCAGCTTGAGGATGCGGTGGCCCTCGGCCTCGAGGCGGGCGGCCTCGGTCAGGGCCGGGCCCCGGATCTCGTAGACGACGTTCTGCAGCTTGCGAGGTTGCCCCAGCGTGCGGGCCGGACGGGCCTGTCGAAGCGTCACCGCGCCATCGTGCCGCACGGACCGTCGCGATCCCACATCCGTTCGGCCGCGAAGTGGACCGGTCAGGTCTCGGCGGCCGCCGCCTCCCGCTCCTTCGGGGCCGGCCGCCAGGCCGCCGCGAGCAGCAGCGCGGCGCCCCCGCCCCCGGCGAGCACGGCGATCAGGAGCCCGGTCGTGCCGACCAGGTCGCCGCGGATGTCGAGCACCTCGTCGAGCGCCCACTCCCCCGGGCCGAGCACCGCCAGCGCCAGCCCGACGATGGTGAGGGTCATGACGTACTCCCACCCCTCGCCGGGGCGGAAGATGAAGAACCCGTTGCCCCGGTGGTTGGTGATCCAGGCGACGAGCATGACACCCACGACCGCCGCACCCCCGAGCGGGGTGAGCAGCCCGAGGACGAGCGAGACGCCGGCGGCCACCTCGGACAGGCTCGCCAACCAGGCGTGGACGATCCCCGGCCGCATGCCGAGGCCCTCGAACCACCGGGCCGTCCCGGCGATCTTCCCCCCGCCGTAGATGTGGTTCAGGCCGTGGGCGAGCATGACGGCCCCGATCCCGACCCGGAGGACCAGCAGGACCAGGTTGACGGCGTCCGCGTCGCTCATGGCGGCGAAAGCTAGTGCGCGTGCCCGCAGGCGCGAGCGGCCTCGCCGAAGAGCATCTGCTTGTGCCGGGCGATGACGCTGCGGTCCTTGGCGGCCAGCGGCGCGGCCAGCTCGACGGCCCGGTCCAGCACCTCGGCCTCCGGGGCCGTGTGCTCGACGATGCCCGCCGCCCGGGCCTCGGCGGCGGTGTAGCGGCGGGCGGTGTTCATCGCCTCGGCCGCGACCGCCACCGGCAGCCGGGCGGTGACCGCGGCGAACATGGCCTCGGTGAGCGGCAGGCCGAGGTCGGCCTCCGGCAGGCACCAGTAGCCCCGGTCCTCCCGCATCACCCGGGCATCCAGGCAGCAGGCGAGCATCGCGCCCGCCGCGAAGGTGTGGCCGTTCAGCGCACCCACCGTGTAGGCGGGGAACAGCAGCAGGCGGCCGAACAGGCGGTGGACGTCGTCGACCACCGCGCGGGCGGCGTCCCGGTCGGCGGCGAGGGCGTCGAGGTCGAGGCCGTTGGAGAAGAACCTCCCCTCCCCCACGACCACGAGGGCCAGCGGCCCCTCGACGGCCTCGAGCTCGTCGAGCACCGCGTGCCAGCGGTCGACGCTCGCCCGGTGGAGGCGGTTCTCGCCGTCCCGCCAGCGGACGACGGCCACCCGGTCGCGCCAGTCGATGTCGAGCACGGCGGCACGGTAGCGGTCACGGTCGGTCCCAGGAGACCCAGCGCGTGTCGAGCGGTTCGCCGGGGGGCGGCGACCAGGCGGGGTCGGGGAGGCCGGCGGCCCGGGCCGCGTCCCCGGGCGGCGTGCCCCGTGGGGGCGGGTGGGGCGGCGCCGGGACGAGGGGCCGGCCGTCCCGGCCGTGGAACCGCAGCCCGTCCGGCCGGCTGGGGTCGCCGGCGAGGCGGAGCTCGCCGGTGTGGACCATCCGGTGGTGGGCGGAGCACAGCGCGACGAGGTTGTCGGGGTCGGTCGGGCCACCGTGCCGCCAGTGGACGACGTGGTGGACGTGGAGCCAGCGCCGCTGGTCGCACCCGGGGACGCGGCAGCCGCCGTCACGGTGCTCGACGAGCGTGCGCAGCCCGGGGTCGACGGTGCGCCGGCGGCGGCCGCGGGCGACGGGGACGCCGTCGCGCCACAGGACCGCCCGCACGGTGGCGTCGCAGGTCAGCAGGTCGGCGGTGGCGGCGGGCAGGACCGGGCCCAGGTGGAGCCGGGGCGGCGTGGGGCGGTCGGCGTCCAGGTGCACGAGGACCTGGGTGCGCTCGCCGGGCGGCCGGCCCGCCCGGGTGGCGGGGTCGAGCGCGCCCAGGGCGGTGTGGGCGAGGTGCACCAGGCCGTCGGCCCAGGTCACCCCGGCGAGCTCGACCGGCGGGTCGGCCTCGCCGTCGGCGGCGTCGGGGTGGCGCAGCCGGAAGACGGCGGTGCGGGCCTCGGTGAGCGCCCGCTCGACCAGTGCGCCCTCCTCCGCCGGCAGCCGGATCGAGCACCAGAAGCTGCCGTCGTCGCGGTGGCCCATGGCGACCGACCGCGGCACGGTCGGGGTGGGCGGGTCGCCGCCGCCGTCACCGGCGGTCGTGCCCGGCGTCTCGGCATTGTCCTCGCCGCGGGGCAGGCCGGCGAGCACCCGGCGCAGCTGCGGTACCGTCAGCGACGGGGCCAGCTCGGCCACCTGCCCGTCGTGCTCGGGGCCGGCGTGGCGGGCGATGACCGCCGCCTGGTCCTCGCCCAGGCGGCCCCCGGCGAACACCGCCGCCGTCTCGGGCAGGCGGGCCATCGCCCGGGCCAGGCCCACGAGGCGGCGGGCCCGCGACGGCGACACGCCGCACCGCCAGGCGACCCAGTGCTCGGGCGAGCGGATGCCGGCGCCCTCCCAGGCCCCGGTGCGGAGCGCCTCGCCGACCAGCGCCACCAGCTCGGCCACGCACACGTTGACGAGGCCCACGACCTCGGCGAGCCGCTCCTCCAGCGAGGACGGCCACCCGCCGCCCCCGACGGAGGCGGCCTCCGGTGGCGCCTCGGTCAACGACATGACACGAGGTTATCGAACACATGTACGCCGTACAAGGGCGTATCTCGACCGGCGGCCCGTCCCCGGCGCGCCCGGTCAGCGGAGGTCGAAGGCCAGCTCGAAGCGGCGCACCGCGGTGGCGAAGATGTTCGGCTCCAGGTCGGGCGGGGCGAGCGGGCGCAGGTTGGTCCACCGGGCCGTCAGCTCGGCGAACAGCAGCCGCAGCTCGAGGCGGGCGAGGTTGGCGCCCAGGCAGTAGTGGGTGCCCTGCCCGAAGGCGACGTGCGGGTTGGGGTCGCGGGTGATGTCGAACCGGAACGGGTCCTCGAACACCTCCTCGTCCCGGTTGGCCGAGGGGTAGGCGAGCATGATCCGGTCCCCCGCCTTCACCGGCTGGTCGCCGATCCGGTCGTCCCGCAGCGCCGTGCGGAACATGTTGTTGAGCGGCGTCACCCAGCGGATGACCTCCTCCACAAGCCCGGGGATCAGGCCGGGGTCGGCGGCGGCCGCCTCCCACTGGTCGGGGTGCTCGGCGAGGACGGCCAGCCCGCGCCCGATCACGGTCCGGGTCGTCTCGGCCCCGCCGGCGATGAACAGGCCGGTCTCGTGGACGAGCCGCTGGTGCTCGTAGTCGGCGCCCACCCACGCCGACACCAGGTCGTCCGCCGGGCAGCGGCGGCGCTCCTCGGCCACCTCGGTGAGCACCTCGTCGAACTCGACGATCGCGCTCATCATGCCGGCGGCGGCCACCGGGTCCCGCAGGATCTGGTCGGTGCGCATCAGCCGCTCGGACCACGACTTGACGTCCGCCCACCGGTCCTCCGGGAAGCCGAGCAGGTCGGCGGTGAGGCGGCTGGGGAGCTGGGCCGCCAGGTCGTGGACCACCTCCAGCCGCCCCCGGTCGGCGACGGCGTCGACCAGCTCGCGGATGCGGGCGGTGAGGAACTCGGTCTGCCGCTGCACCGCCCGGGGCGTGAACCGCCCGCTGACCAGGCGGCGCTGCGCCAGGTGCTCGGGGTCGTCGAGAGCGATCATGTTGCTCTCCTCGAGCGCCACGTTGGCCCGGTAGCACCCCCGGGAGGAGAAGACGTCGTGGCGCCGCTCGACGTCGACGACGTCGGCGTGGCGGGTGACGACCCAGTAGCCGTTGACGTCGCGGAACACCGGCGCCTCCCGCCGGGCCCGGGCGAAGACCTCGTGGACCCGGTCGAGGTCGACCCACCAGTGGGGGTCGAGCACGTCGATGGTCAGGGCGTCCGTCGCCGTCATGCGGGGGAACGTAGCCCGCTCGGCCCCGCCCGGGGGCGG
>ERZ777003.1819-NODE-1819-length-28797-cov-67.109944_pt1 | contig 28797 bp, 24 predicted proteins | sample MGYA00374956_ERZ777003 | MGnify/ENA primary metagenome ERZ777003 (study PRJEB29302, sample SAMN06268252) | bioreactor metagenome | isolation source: Joint BioEnergy Institute, California, USA | place: USA:Joint BioEnergy Institute, California, USA | collected... | reverse complement strand
CTGTCCAGTCCGGGCGAATCACCCTTGGATCGGGGTAAACCCCCCAGACCGTACTGATCTGGTAGCTCTCGCCCTCCTGCGAGGGCTCCCCCACGTTACCGCCATCGCGAGCCTCTGGCGAATCGGGCGAACCCGATGCCGAGTCCTGCGCCGGCGTCACGGGGAGTCGGCAGCCGGCCGACGGTCTCCGAGGGGACCGCGAAGCCCTGAATCCCTTGTCGCGTCGGGGCTTCCGCCGCGCTGCGAACTCATACTTTAGCAGCCCTGGAGCGGGGCGATGCACGGTTCCGGCAACCGTTTCTTCATTCCCGCTCCTGGCAAGCTTCAAACATCACGGCGGGGCCGGATGAACCGGCCCCGCCGTACGAACTCTCGCGGATGCTCGCCGGGGTCGCGACGCGTACCCGCGTCAGCCGGCCGGAAGCGCGGCCAGCTGGGCCTCGAGGCGGGCGATGTCCGCCTCGGCCTGGGCGGCCCGGGCGCGGACCTTGGCGATCACGTTCTCCGGGGCCTTCGCCAGGAACTGCTCGTTGCCGAGCTTCGCCGCGGCCTGCTGGGCCTCCTTGCGCGCGGCGGCGAGGTCCTTCTCCAGCCGGCGGCGTTCCGCGGCGACGTCGATCGCCCCCGCGGTGTCGATCTCGACCGTCGCCGAGCCGACCACGAGCCGGGCGGTGGCGGAGAACGACTCCGTCGGCTCGTCCAGCCGCAGCAGGGTACGGATCGCCTTCTCGTGCACGGCGAGGCGCGTGCCCGTCAGGTCGAGCCGCGACGCGACCCGCTGACCGGGCTTGAGCCCCTGGTCGGAGCGGAACCGGCGCACCTCCGTGACGAGGTGGCGGAACTCGGCGAGCTCGGCCTCGGCCTCCGGGTCCTCCTGCAGCCCCTTGGTCGTCGGCCACGGGGCGACCACGATCGACGGCTTGCCGGTGAGCGCCCGCCACAGCTCCTCGGTCACGAACGGCACGAGCGGGTGCAGCAGCCGCAGCAGGTGGTCGAACACGTAGCCCAGCACGAGGCGCGTGCGCTCGGCGCGCTCCCCGCCCTCCGCGATCTGGATCTTGGCGATCTCGACGTACCAGTCGCAGACCTCGTCCCACGCGAAGTGGTAGAGCGCGTCGCAGATCTTGGCGAACTCGTAGTCCTCGTACGCCTCGTCGACCGCGGTGATGACCGAGCGGAGCCGGCCGAGGATCCAGCGGTCGGCCGCGGTGAGCTCCGTGAACGCGGGCACCTCATCCGGGACCGTGGCGCCGTTGATCAGCGCGAAGCGCGTCGCGTTCCAGATCTTGTTGCAGAAGTTCCGGGAGCCTGCGGCCCAGTCCTCGCTGATCGCGACGTCGGCGCCCGGGTTCGCGCCGCGCAGCAGCGTGAACCGGGTCGCGTCCGCGCCGTAGCGCTCGATCCAGTCCAGCGGGTCCACGACGTTGCCGAACGACTTGGACATCTTCTTGCCGAACTGGTCGCGCACCATGCCGTGCAGCGCCACGTCGCGGAACGGCGGCTTGCCGTCCATCGCGTACAGGCCGAACATCATCATCCGGGCGACCCAGAAGAACAGGATGTCGTACCCGGTGACGAGGACGGTCGTCGGGTAGAAGCGCTCCAGGTCCGTCGTGGTGTCCGGCCAGCCGAGCGTGGAGAACGGCCACAGGCCGGAGGAGAACCAGGTGTCGAGGACGTCCGGGTCCTGCTCGTAGCCGGGCGGCGGCTCCTCGTCCGGGCCGACGCAGACCACCTCGCCGTTCGGGCCGTACCAGACCGGGATGCGGTGGCCCCACCAGAGCTGGCGGGAGATGCACCAGTCGTGCATGTTGTCCACCCAGTCGAAGTAGCGCTTCGCCATCTCCGGCGGGTGGATGCGGGTACGGCCGTCGCGGACCGCGTCACCGGCGGCCTTCGCCAGCGGCTCGACCTTGACGAACCACTGCAGGGACAGCCGCGGCTCCACCACGGTCTTGCACCGCGAGCAGTGGCCGACCGCGTGGACGTACGGACGCTTCTCGGCGACGATGCGCCCCTGCTCGCGCAGCGCGGCGACGACCGCGGCCCGGGCCGCGAAGCGGTCGAGGCCCTCGAACGGACCCGGCGCCGTGACCACGCCGCGCTCGTCCATCATCGTGATGGAGGGCAGCGAGTGCCTGCGGCCGATCTCGAAGTCGTTCGGGTCGTGGGCCGGGGTGACCTTCACCGCACCGGTGCCGAACTCGGGGTCGACGTGGTCGTCGGCGACGATCGGGATGCGCCGGCCGGTGAGCGGCAGCTCCACCTCGGTGCCGACCAGGTGGCGGTACCGCTCGTCCTCCGGGTGCACCGCGACCGCGGTGTCGCCGAGCATCGTCTCGGCCCGGGTGGTGGCGACCACGATGGAGGCGTCGCCGTCCCCGTACCGGATCGAGACGAGCTCGCCCTCGTCGTCGCTGTGCTCGACCTCGATGTCGGAGAGCGCGGTGAGACAGCGCGGGCACCAGTTGATGATGCGCTCGGCCCGGTAGATCAGCCCGTCGTCGAAGAGCCGCTTGAAGATCGTCTGGACCGCCCGGGAGAGTCCGGGGTCCATGGTGAACCGCTCACGCGTCCAGTCGACGGAGTCGCCGAGCTTGCGCATCTGGCTGAGGATGCGCCCGCCGTACTCCTCCTTCCACTGCCACACCCGCCGTACGAACTCCTCGCGCCCCAGGTCGTGGCGGGTCAGGCCCTCCTTGGCGAGCTCGCGCTCGACGACGTTCTGGGTGGCGATACCGGCGTGGTCGGTGCCCGGAAGCCACAACGTCTCGAACCCGCGCATGCGGGCGCGCCGGATCAGCGCGTCCTGGATCGAGTGATCGAGGGCATGCCCGACGTGCAGGGAGCCCGTGACATTGGGCGGGGGCAGCACGATGCAGTACGGCTCCCGCCCACTGTCGGGATCGGCGGTGAAGTAGCCCTCGGCTACCCAGCGCTCATAGCTCCGGGTCTCGACCTCTGCGGGCGCGTACTGGGTAGGCAGCTCGGGCGTAGGCAGCTCAGGCTTGGTCACAGTCCCCAATTCTAGGGATGTCGCGACCGGCTCCTGCACGGGTTGATTTGCGGGACGGTCACGAAGCCGTCGCGATCAGCTGCGGAAGACGATGCGGAATTGGTGGTTCCCGCTGTACGTGCCGCCACGGATCGTGAACGACGCGCGGCTCGCGGTCACCTTGCCGGAGACCGTCGCCCCCACGGCGATGGAGAAGGGGATGACGGTGGCGCCGAGGTTACGGCAGGGCACGATGGGCGTGTTCGCGAACAACGTGTTCCAGACGGCCCCCTCGGCACGGTGGTCGTCGACCAGCCGGCCTGACCACGACGAACCGGACAGCTTGGTCGACCAGTAGCCGAGCAGCAGCCGGGGATCCCGGACGTTGCCGGCGAGGTCCCGGCCCGAGGTGGTGACCACGATCGCCGAGCCGAGCTGGAACGATCCAGCCGCGCCGACGCGGCCGGCGTAGAACTCCCAGTTGAACGGGTTGTTCTCCACGAACCCCGCGGCCGCCCTGCGGGCCCGGGTGATGAACCGGGCTCCGACGGTGTACTGGCTGGTTCCGATGAAGCGCCGCTGTCCCCCGAACGCACCACCGCAGTAGTCGTAGTGGTCCACCACGATGCTCGCGGTGCCGTTGTACGTCCGCAGCATGGTCTGCGCCTGGGCGGGCGCGGCGAGCGGTAACGTCAGGCCGGTCGCCACCGCCACGGCGGCCGGCCCCGGCGCCCCGGATCCGCTTCGTAATTTGGTTCTCATGGAAAATCCCCTCCCTGTGCCTCACGGACAGCACAGAGAGGGGATTAAAGGAAGCGTAAAAATGCGTCGTCAGACGCTGTCAGGCGCTTTTCTCGCGCGGGGTGCGCGGCTGCTTCGCGTTGAGCTGGTCGCGAGGCACCAGGGTCGGGTTGACGTGTTCCAGCACGGCCTCCCGGGTGATGACGACGCGCGCGACGTCATCCCGGCTGGGTACCTCGTACATCACCGAGAGCAGGACCTCCTCCATGATCGCCCGCAGCCCTCGGGCGCCCGTGCCGCGCAGGATCGCCTGGTCGGCGATCGCCTCCAGCGCGTCCGGGGTGAACTCCAGCTCCACGTTGTCCAGCTCGAACAGCCGCCGGTACTGCTTGACCAGCGCGTTCTTCGGCTCGGTGAGGATCGCGATCAGCGCGTCGCGGTCCAGGTTGTGGACACTGGTGATCACCGGCAGGCGGCCGATGAACTCGGGGATCATGCCGTACTTGAGCAGGTCCTCCGGCATGACCTCGGCGAAGATGTCGGAGCTGTCCAGCTCCTTCTTGGACGGGATGACCGCGTTGAAACCGATGCCCTTCTTGCCGATCCGGGCCTCGATGATCTTCTCCAGGCCGGCGAAGGCGCCACCGCAGATGAACAACACGTTGGTCGTGTCGATCTGGATGAACTCCTGGTGGGGGTGCTTGCGGCCGCCCTGCGGCGGGACGGACGCGGTCGTCCCCTCCAGGATCTTCAGCAGCGCCTGCTGAACGCCTTCGCCCGACACGTCGCGGGTGATCGACGGGTTCTCGCTCTTACGAGCGATCTTGTCCACCTCGTCGATGTAGATGATGCCGGTCTCGGCCTTCTTCACGTCGTAGTCGGCGGCCTGGATCAGCTTCAGCAGGATGTTCTCAACGTCCTCGCCGACGTACCCCGCCTCGGTGAGCGCGGTCGCGTCGGCGATCGCGAACGGGACGTTGAGCATCTTGGCCAGTGTCTGGGCGAGCAGGGTCTTCCCCGAGCCGGTGGGCCCCAGGAGCAGGATGTTGGACTTGGCCAGTTCCACGCCGTCGTCCCTGGCGCGGTCACCCGACTGCACCCGCTTGTAGTGGTTGTAGACCGCCACGGACAGGGCCTTCTTGGCCTTCTCCTGCCCGATGACGTAGGAGTCGAGGAACTCGTAGATCTCCCGTGGCTTCGGCAGGTTGTCCCACTTCAGCTCGGAGGACTCGGAGAGCTCCTCCTCGATGATCTCGTTGCAGAGATCGATGCACTCATCGCAGATGTAGACGCCGGGTCCGGCGATGAGCTTCTTGACCTGCTTCTGGCTCTTACCGCAGAACGAGCATTTCAGCAGGTCTCCCCCGTCGCCGATGCGTGCCACCCCAGATACTCCTTTGCGTGGAACCGCGTCGCGTCCGCGATCCGTACCCTGCGGACCCGGTCCGGAAAGGTCATCCCGCTCAAGTCTCGACGTTACCGTCTCCGGGGCCCTGAGTGAGCCCTCTATCGGCGAGTCGCACCAGAACGTGCCGTTTTAGGCATCGTTCCGGTGCTCTCGACCATCTTAGGAAGCGATCGCGGCCGGACGCTTCTTCCTGCTCGGAATGATGTCGTCGATCAGGCCGTATTCCTTGGCCTCTTCGGCGGTGAGGATCTTGTCACGCTCGACGTCCTTGCGCACCTGGGCGATCGGGCGCCCGGTGTGCTTGGCGATGATCTCCTCCATCAGGGTCCGCATCCGGAGGATCTCGCGCGCCTGGATCTCGATGTCACTTCCCTGGCCACCACCCTCGGTCGACGGCTGGTGGATGAGCATCCGGGCGTTCGGCAGCGCGAAGCGCTTGCCGGGGGTGCCGCCGGCGAGAAGGATCGCGGCCGCCGAGGCCGCCTGCCCGAGGCAGATCGTCTGGATGTCGGGCCGGACGTACTGCATCGTGTCGTAGATCGCCGTCATCGCGGTGAACGAGCCGCCCGGCGAGTTGATGTACATGCTGATGTCGCGGTCGGGATCGAGCGACTCCAGCGTGAGCAGCTGCGCCATGACGTCGTTCGCCGACGCGTCGTCGATCTGAACCCCCAGGAAGATGATGCGGTCCTCGAACAGCTTGTTGTAGGGGTTCATCTCCTTCACGCCGTACGTCGTGCGTTCGACGAATGAAGGGATGATGTAGCGGCCGTTGATGTCTCCGGGCCTGATCAGGTCACTCACCTCTTACCCCCTCAGGAGACGGCGCCCTGCGAGGGCACCTGCCGAGCACTCCGCACGACGTGGTCGATGAAGCCGTAAGCCTTGGCCTCCTCGGCCGTGAACCAGCGGTCGCGGTCCGAGTCGCGCTCGATCTGCTCGACCGTCTGGCCCGTGTGCGCGGCGATGCGCTCCGCCAGCGTCTTCTTCACGTACAGCATCTGCTCGGCCTGGATCGCGACGTCGGCCGCGGTACCGCCGATGCCACCGGAGGGCTGGTGCATCATGATCCGGGCGTGCGGGAGGGCGTAGCGCTTGCCCTTCGCGCCCGCGCACAGCAGGAACTGGCCCATCGAGGCGGCCAGCCCCATGGCGACCGTGCACACGTCGTTCGGCACGTACTCCATCATGTCGTAGATGGCCATGCCGGCCGTGACCGAACCACCCGGGGAGTTGATGTAGAGCCAGATGTCCCGCTCCGGGTCGTCGGCGGCGAGGAGCAGCAGCTCGGCGCAGATGCGGTTCGCGGTGGCGTCGTCGACCTGGCTGCCCAGGACGATGATGCGCTCCTCGAGCAGCCGCCGGTAGAGCTGGTCTTCCAGCCGGAATACGCCGTTCTCACGGAATCTCGACTCCGGCCCCGATCCGAAGGGCGAATAGAAGGTCGGCGGGCTGGTCACAGCGTCACCTTCCGATGCGTCGTAATCGATTGGCTTTCTTGGACCTTAACGCGCCCGGCCGACCGGTCAGGCCTCCATCACGCGCTGTTCGCTGAAGGCGCAGGTGCCCTCCCGGCGCGGAACCCCGCCGCGCCGGAGGCACGGCGGGGTTCCCGACGTATCCGCGACGTTTCCGGTGGTTCGGGCGCCGGTCACCGGGCCCGCACCGGCCCACCGGCGGCCGTCGCCCCGCCGGCCGGCTCACCCGCGGGCCGTGCCGTACCCCTTGTGCCGCTTGCCTCGGGCCCCGGCGTACCCGGGCCCGGAAACGGCCGTACCGGCTGCGGGGAGCGGGATCCCGAGCCGGTACGGGAGGGTCACGGCGGCGCCGCGGCGCGGCGGGCTACTTGTCGGACTGCTCCGACTCCTCGCCGCCCTCGGCCTCATCCTCGGCCTGCGCGGCCTCGGGGGCGAGCTCGGCGTAGATCGCCTTCAGGTCGACCTCGTTGCCGTTCTCGTCGACGACCTTCGCCGCGTCGCCCAGGATCGTCTTGGCCTTGTCCCGGACGATCTCCACCATCGCCATGTTGATCTGGTCGTTCTCGGCGAGGTGCTTGGCGAGCGTGTTCGGCGCGACCCCGAGCTCCATGGCGCGGCGCACCACGAAGTTGGTGAGCTCCTGCTCCGCGACGCCGAGCTCCTCCTGCTTGACGATCTTGTCGAGGATGAAGCTGGCCTTGATCGCCTTCTTCGCGCTCTCCTCGATCTCCTTGAGGCGCTCCTCCTCGGTGGTCTGGTAGAGGCGGAAGAAGGCGTCACGGCTCAGGCCGCTCTGCGCGATCTGGTGGTCGAGGTTGTGCTTGCGCATCTCGATCTCGGCCTGGACCGCGCTCTCCGGCAGCGGGATGTCGATCTTGTCCATCACCGCCTCGAGCGCCTTCTCCCGGGCCTGGGTGACCTGGTCGATGAGCTTGTTGCGCCGCACCTGGGCCCGGATGCTCTCGCGCAGCTCCTCGAGGGTGTCGAACTCGCTGGTGAGCTGGGCGAACTCGTCGTTCAGCTCGGGGAGGACCTTCTCCTTGACGCTCTTGACCTTGATCTTCACCTGGGCCTCCTGGTCGGCGTGCTCGCCGCCGACCAGCCGGGTGGTGAAGACCTTCTCGTCCCCGGCCGCCATGCCGAGCAGGTTGTCGTCGAGGCCCTGCAGGATCGACCCGGCGCCGACCTCGTAGGAGACGTCGTTCGCCGCCTGCTCCTCAAGCTCCACGCCGTCGATCGAGGCCGACAGGTCCATCACCACGAAGTCGCGGTTCTGGGCCGGCCGGTCCACGCCGGTGAGGGTGGCGAACCGCTCCCGCAGCGCGTTGAGCTGGGCGTCGATGTCCTCGTCGGTGACCTCCGCCGAGGGGACGGTCACCTCGATCCCCTCGTAGTCGGGCAGATCGAAGGCCGGGCGGACGTCCACCTCGGCGGTGAACTCCACCTGCTTGCCGTCCTCGAGCTTGGTGACCTCGATCTCCGGCCGGCTCACCGGGAAGACGTCGGTCTCGTCGACGGCCTTGCCGTACAACTTGGGAAGAGCGTCGTTGAGGGTCTCCTCAAGCACCACCGCGCGGCCGAACCGCTGCTCGATGATTCGAGCGGGAACCTTGCCCGGCCGGAAGCCGGGCACGCGCACCTGCTGCGCGACCTTCTTGTACGCCGCCTTCAGGCTCGGCTCGAGCTCCTCGAACGGCACCTCGACGGTGAGCTTCACCCGAGTCGGGCTGAGCTCCTCGACAGCGGTCTTCACGGATGTCTCCTAGATCAAGCCTTGAATGATCGTGGGCGCGTCGGTGCCGTGCATCTCGATCGAATCCGCCATCCCGGGCATGATCGACTGTGGCGGGTGTCCAGCGCCGATCGCAAGTCTAGGGCAGTCGGGCACCCGCGGCGTCATCGGCCACGTGATCCCTCCCGTCATCGCCCTTTTCGGCGCCGGTCTCGGGTACCGTGTGTGACCCGTCCGTTCCGCAGCGCAACGTCCGCACCGCACACGTCACCCGTCGCCAACCCGTTCTTTGCCCGGTTCGCGGCGGCGGCCGCACGGCCTCAAGCGAGGTCAGATCTCTCGCATAATTTTTTCGAGTAACGCGACCGTCTCATCCGGGGTGGTGCTCACGGCGCAGAGCCGCTCCATCACCTCGCTGTACCGGTCGACGTCTTCCCGTTTGTCCAGATAAAGGGCGCTGGCGAGCTGCTCGACGTACACGATGTCGGGCAGGTCCGGGTCGGCGAAGCGCAGGATGCTGAAGGCGCCGCCCTCGGCGCTGTGCCCGCCGAAGCTGAACGGCATCACCTGGATCGTGATGTTCGGCTGGCGCATCAGGTCGATGAGGTGCCCGAGCTGGGCGCGCATCACGTCGGTGCCGCCGATCGGGCGCCGCAGCGCCGCCTCGTCGATCACCGCCCAGAAGAACGGCCCGTTCGGGCGGTCGAGCACCTGCTGACGCTGCAGCCGCAGCTCCACCCGGCGCTCGATCTCCTCGGGGCTGATGCCGGCCGCCCCCGCCGTGATCACGGCACGGGCGTACTCCTTCGTCTGGAGCAGACCGGGAATGAACTGGACCTCGTAGGTGCGGATGCGGGAGGCCGCCTCCTCGAGCCCGACGTAGGCCTGAAACCACGAGGGCAGCAGGTCGTTGAAGCGGTGCCACCAGCCCGGCTCGTTGGCCTTCTCCGCGAGCTCCATCACCGCCGCCCTCTGTTCCTCGTCCTCGACGCCGTAGAGGGTGAGCAGGTCGGCGACGTCGCGCGGCTTGAAGCTGACCCGGCCGAGCTCCATCCGGCTGATCTTGGACTCGGAGCCGCGGATCCGGCGGCCCGCCTCCTCTCGGGTGAGCCCTTTCTCCTCACGGAGCCGACGCAACTGGGAACCCAGCAGGATGCGAAGCGCCGTGGGGCCGGATCCCGGCTGGATCTGTGTCACGGTGCCTCCCTCTCCGCTCGGTCCAGCCAACCACTACTCGGTCCAGCCAACACAGTCTCACCACTTCTCGCTTCGCTGACAAGGTCTCATGTGGATGTCGGTTTTCCAACTTTTTCTAGCGCACGCCCTCCGCAGTCCCGATGGGGCCCGGAAGCCGTAACGGAGGAATGGCTTTGCGTCCGATTCGCACCGTTCTTCCATCTATGTCGCGCATCTCCGCCGTCGCCCATCCGCACCCTGAGACAACGACCGGATCCACCGCCGAAACCGGCAAAGCGGGCGATACGTGGCGCGCCACTGGGCGTCATCTGTAACTTGCGCATGCACACGTCAGTTGCACGTGCATTTGGGTCTTGCAGACGCAAGGATCGTGACCGATGATGGGCTAGCGCGCAATTTGACCCATTGGTGCACGGCCTATCCGGGCGGCGAGGGACCTCGGTCCACGACAACGGCGGGAGGTATCGGAAGCATGGCGGAAGACTCGGGGTCCACCGCGCAATGCCTTGACGTGACCCTCGAGATCGGCTTCGACCGCCTGCTCGCCGAGCCGCACCCCGGCGCCACCACCTGCGCGCTGCGCCCCCGGGCCGAGTCGGTCGCGATCGCGCGCGACGTCACCCGCACCACGCTCGCCCGGTGGGGGCTCGGCGCGCTCTGCGACGACGCCGCGCTCGTCGTCTCCGAGCTGGTCACCAACGCGGTGCGCCACCTGCCCCATCCCCGGGCGTACGGCGAGCGCCCGATCACGCTGCTGCTCGTGCGCCGGGTGCCGCACCTGGTCATCGCGGTGGCGGACCCGAGCGACGGCGTGCCCACGCCGAAGGAGCCCGACTTCGTCGCCGAGCACGGCCGCGGCCTGCACATCGTGGAGGCCTACAGCGACCGATGGGGATGGAGCCCGCTCGCCCGGGGCGGAAAGGCCGTCTGGGCCCTGTTCCACTGCGCCCCGTAGGCGGCGGATCCGGACGACTGGTCGGGGCGGCGGGATTTGAACCCACGACCCCCTGCTCCCAAAGCAGGTGCGCTACCAAACTGCGCCACGCCCCGTCGTTCAGGACGTATACAATCTCAATGTCGGGTACGCTAACGCCCTGACGACCGGAAGAAGTCTAGACCAGACGACGACCGGTTCGTGCGGACGTAGCTCAATGGTAGAGCCCCAGTCTTCCAAACTGGCAGCGCGGGTTCGATTCCCGTCGTCCGCTCACAGATGCGAAGGGCCAGGTCAGCCCAACGGGCGACCTGGCCCTTCCGCATGTCCGGAGTCGTTCCGGTGATCAGGTGGGACGCGTCCGGCCGCCGTCCCCGCACCCTTCCCTCCCGGCCCGCGCACGCCCGGGGAACGATCTAGGGATCTTTGGACGGAGCCCGGCGTAAGCGGTCAATCACGCAGGGTAGGTTCACCGGCGGCATTTCGAGCCGATCACGCCAAGAAAGGACGCGCAAGTGGAGCAGCAGCAGGCCCAGCAGATCGAACAGCAGCTCCGGCAGAACTGGCAGCAGATCCGCTACCGGATCCTCGACATGTTCGCCGAGGTCAGCCCCGCCGACCTCGACTTCGCCCGCAACGTCAACGACCTGGTGGAGCGGATCGCCGACAAGTCCCGCCACAGCGAGCGGTACGTCGAGACCCGCCTGATGGAGCTGGTCGGCGTCGGCGGGATGCCGCAGGGCCAGTCGCAGGGCATCCCGTTCGGCGCCCAGCAGGGCCGCACCTTCGCCAGCGGCCAGTGAGCCCGCGAGGCATCGGACACCGACCTGCCTCGCGAACCGTCGGCGGTCAGTGCGACAGCATGGACCGGTAGTCCAGCAGATCGTCGATGAGACTGCTGACCGACGCGTCGCGCGGCAGACGCCGCAGCTCGGCGAGCATCGCGTCGACCTCCTCGAGGGTTGGCCGGCCATCGACCGATTCGACGAGAGCCAGTAGGGTGCTCATCTCTCCTCCTGCGTGTTTCGTCATAGAAACATACCTTTTGGGCGCTTCATCCGTATTGTGAGCGAGTTACCGCTTTGTAACTGCCGCAGCGGAGCGGCCGCCCGCCGGTCGCGGCCGGACCCCACCTCACGGAGGGCCGGGCTCCACTGACCGCAGGGCCGGGGGCCTCCCCGCACGGAGGCCTCCGGCCCGTCCGCCGCCCGGGCCGGGGCCGCCCGCGGTACGGGCGCGCGCCCGCGGCCTCGCGGGCGTCTCCCCCTTTTCCCGACGTTGCCCCCATTACGGGACATCCGCCGCATCCGACTTATTCAGCTTCCATCCGGGCACACTCCCCCACACCCGCCCTACGCAGCACCCCGGATCGCAAACCTCTCGTCACGCTGGGCGAATGCTCAGGCTAAGTTGGTCTGCGTCGATATCGGGCCGGCGCCGTACGCCCGGCCCGGAAGCAAGCCGGAGAACGCCTGTGAGCAAGCCCACCAAGATCGTGCTCGACGAGTCGCGCATCCCGCGCAACTGGTACAACGTGCTCGCCGACCTGCCGAGCCCGCCCCCGCCGCCGCTGCACCCCGGCACCCTGCAGCCGGTGGGCCCGGACGACCTCGCGCCGCTGTTCCCCATGCCGCTGATCGAGCAGGAGGTCAGCACCGAGCGGTTCATCCCCATCCCCGAGGAGGTCCTCGACGTCTACCGCCTGTGGCGGCCGACCCCGCTGATCCGCGCCCGCAGGCTGGAGCGCGCGCTCGGCACGCCCGCGCGCATCTACTACAAGTACGAGGGCACCTCGCCCGCGGGGTCGCACAAGCCGAACACCGCGGTGCCGCAGGCCTTCTACAACGCACAGCAGGGCATCCGGCGGCTCACCACCGAGACCGGCGCGGGGCAGTGGGGCTCGGCGCTGTCGTTCGCCTGTGCCCAGTACGGCCTCGACTGCGAGGTCTGGATGGTGCGCGCCTCGTACGACCAGAAGCCCTACCGCAAGCTGCTCATGCAGGTGTGGGGCGCGACCGTGCACGCCAGCCCGTCCCCGGTGACCGAGGCGGGCCGCAAGGTGCTCGCCGACGACCCCGACTCCCCCGGCTCGCTCGGCATCGCGATCAGCGAGGCCGTGGAGGTGGCCGCGCAGCACGAGGACACCCGGTACGCGCTCGGCTCGGTGCTCAACCACGTGCTGCTCCACCAGACCGTGATCGGCGAGGAGGCGCTGGAGCAGCTCGCCGCGGTCGGCGAGACCCCGGACCTGATCGTGGGCTGCACCGGCGGCGGGTCGAACTTCGGCGGCCTCGCCTTCCCGTTCCTGCGGGAGAAGCTCGCCGGCCGGATGAACCCCGAGATCCGGGCGGTGGAGCCGGCCGCCTGCCCGTCGTTCACCAAGGGCGTCTACGCCTACGACTACGGGGACACCGCCGGGCTCACCCCGCTGATGAAGATGCACACGCTCGGCCACGACTTCGTGCCCGACCCGATCCACGCGGGCGGCCTGCGCTACCACGGCATGTCTCCGCTGCTGTCGCACATGTACGAGCTCGGCCTGTTCACCGCGGTGGCCCGGACGCAGACCGAGTGCTTCGAGGCCGGGGTGCGGTTCGCCCGCGCCGAGGGCATCGTGCCCGCACCGGAGCCCACGCACGCCCTCGCCGAGACCATCGCCGAGGCGCTGCGGTGCAAGGAGACCGGTGAGGAGAAGGTGATCGTGACCGCGCTGTGCGGGCACGGGCACTTCGACCTCGCCGCCTACGAGCGCTACCTGTCCGGCGCGATGGAGGACTTCGAGCTGCCGCAGGAGCGCATCGAGGCCGCCCTCGCCCACCTGCCCAAGGTCTGAGCGGTACCCGGACCCTCCGGGGTCGCCCGGGAACCGTGGCGTCGCCGCCGGCGCCCCCGGATCGACGGATTCGGGGGCGCCGGCCCGTCTGCGCCCGGGGCCGGCCGCCGCGTGCGGCCGGTTCCTGGGCCTCCCAATCGGAGATCTTGAACTTTTATAGTGGTTGGCGAACCGCGGGAAGAGAGAAGAGCACGGTGCCCAGCAGCCAGCCGAGCGGGACGGCGTCGGTCACGTCCACACCGGACCGGCGGTACGTCGTCAAGAAGGCCGACCCGGGCTGCTCGCGGCTAAGCAGCCCGGTACCGGTGCACGAGCAGCTCGCCTTCCTCAACGAGGCGAGCCGGCGCATCGGCACGACCCTCGACATCGCCGAGACCGCCCGTGAGCTCGTCGACCTCGCCGTGCCCCGGTTCGCCGACTGGGCCGCGGTGACCATCCGGGACCGGGTGCTGATCGACGGCGAGCTGCCGTACCCGCCCGCCGACGGGTCGGCCGTGGTGCGGCGCCTGGCGGGGGCCGTGGCCGGGCCCCGCTCCGACGACTACGTGGTGGCCTGGCCGCTCGACGAGGTGACGACGTACCCGGCGTGGTCGCCGTTCGCCCGGTGCATGACGAGCGGGAAGCCGATCATGTTCACCGAGGTCGACGCCGACCTCGCCGAGGAGCTGTCCCGGGCGCGCGGCCGCGACGACGTGCGCCGGCTGCTCCAGGGCGTCTCGCTGCTCATGGTGCCGCTGCAGGCGCGCGGCCGGGTGCTCGGCATCGTGTCGTTTCACCGGTTCCCCGGCAGCACGCCGTTCGACGAGGAGGACGTCACCCTCGGGGAGGAGCTCGCCGCGCGGGCCGCGCTGTGCATCGACAACGCGCGGCTGTACAGCCGGGAGCGCGGCACCGCGCTCGCGCTGCAGAGCAGCCTGCTCCCGGCCGACCTGCACGATCCGCTCGGCCTGCAGATCGCCTCCCGCTACCTGCCGGCGAGCGACCTGACCGGGGTGGGCGGCGACTGGTACGACGTGATCCCGCTGCCCGGCCACCGGGTCGCGCTCGTGGTCGGGGACGTGATGGGCCACGGCATCCGCGCCGCCGCCACCATGGGCCAGCTCCGCACCGCCGTACGCACCCTCGCCTCCCTCGACCTCACCCCGGCGGAGGTGCTGTTCCGGCTCAGCCGGATGAGCCAGGACCTCGACGCCACCCAGATCGCGACCTGCATCTACGCCACCTACGACCCGGTGACCCGGGCCTGCACGATCGCCCGCGCCGGTCACGTGCCGCCGATCCTGCTCCTCCCGGACGGCGGCACGGAGGTGGTGGACCTGCCGCCGGGGCTGCCGCTCGGCATCGGCGGCGAGCCGTTCGAGATGCGGGAGATCGTGCTGCCGCACGACAGCGTGCTCGCGCTCTACACCGACGGCCTGGTGGAGAGCCGGGACCGGGACATCGACACCGGCATCGACAAGCTGCGCCGCCTGCTGTCGGTACGGCTGCGCGACCTGGAGGACATCTGCGACGCGACGATCGGCGCGCAGCGGCCCGGTGACGAGCGCGACGACATCGCGCTCATGCTCGCCCGGGTGCGCGAGCTCACCCCCGACGAGATGGCCGCCTGGACGCTCCCGGCCGAGCCGTCCGCGGTGCGCGAGGTGCGCCACGGGGTGCGCGCCACCCTGGACCGGTGGGGCCTCGCCGGGCTCGCCGACACCAGCGAGCTGATCGTGAGCGAGCTCGTGACGAACGCGGTGAACCACGCCCGCGGGCCGATCGAGGTGCGGCTGCTGCGCGGGCGTTCGCTCGTGTGCGAGGTGGGCGACGCGTCCTTCGCGATCCCCACGCTGCGCGACCCGGACACCGGTGCCGACGCCGGGCGCGGCCTGCGCCTGGTGGACCGGCTCGCCTACCGGTGGGGGCACCGGCCCACCCCCGGCGGCAAGGTGGTCTGGGCCGAGCAGCGCATCCTCTGACGACGGGTTACCGTCAAAGGAGGAGGGAAGGTACGGCCGTCGCACCTTCTCTCTGGGGGGACGGCCGTGCGGAGCACGGTGAACGCCAAGCGCGAAACGGTGAGCATGAGATGAACCTCGACGTCCGCGACGCGTATCGGCGAGCTCTCGACGACTTCGGGCAGAAGGTCCATCTCGTCCGTCCGGATCAGTGGCACCTGCCCACACCCTGCTCGGACTGGGACGTCCACACCCTCGTCAACCACCTGGTACGCGAGTGCCTGTGGGCGCCCCACCTGCTGGCCGGCCGTACCGTGGCGGAGATGGGGGACACCCTCGACGGCGACCTGCTCGGTGACGATCCGGTGAAGGCGTTCGACCGGGCGGCCGCGGCGGCGGTGCTGGCGGCCTACGACGAGGGCGCGCTCGGGCGTGTGGTGCATCTCGCGTTCGGCGACGTCGCCGGCGAGGAGTACCTGTGCGAGCTGTTCGCGGACGCGCTCATCCACACCTGGGACATGGCGCGGGCGATCGGGCTCCCCGACCGGCTCGACCCGGAGCTGGTGGACGCCTGCGCGGCGTGGTTCGCCGCGGTGGAGGAGTCCTACCGGGAGACCGGGGTGATCGGGGAGCGGCGCGAGCTGCCGCCGGACGCGGATCCGCAGAGCCGCCTGCTCGCCGCCTGGGGCCGCGGCCGCTAGCGGGCGTTCGGCCGCTTGCCGTGGTTCGCCTTCTTCTTCTTGCGGGCCCGCGCCTTGCGTGCTCGCTTCGCCATGCGTCTCTCCCCTTCCGTCGGTCCGTGGTGTCGTCCGTGCCGCCGCCGTCGGCGGCGTGGCGGTAGGTACCCCGGTACGGCCGCGCCGAAGCGGCCGCCGCGGCATCTCACCACGATCAAACGCAAAGCACGTGCCAACGTGTCATAATTTGTGGAAACTTGTGGGAATCCGATACCGGCCGGCTCGCGCGGGCGGCGGCAGGAGGGGTGATGCTGGCTCAGCAACGGCAGGAGGCGATCCTGGAGCGGGTGCGCCGGGACGGCGGGGTGCGCGTCGCCGACCTCGTCCGCGAGCTCGGCGTCTCGGACATGACGATCCGGCGCGACCTGGAGGTGCTCGCCGAGCGCGGGCTGGTGGAGAAGGTGCACGGCGGCGCCACGATCGCCGGGTCGGCCGCCACCCGGGAGCCGGGGTTCGCGGCCAAGTCGGTGCGCCAGCGGGCCGAGAAGGAGGCGATCGCCCGGCGGGCCGCCCGCATGGTACGGCCCGGCAGCGCGATCGCGCTCTCCGCCGGGACCACCACCTGGGCGCTCGCCCACCACCTGCTCGACGTGCCCGACCTCACCGTGATCACGAACTCGGTGCGGGTGGCCGACGTGTTCCACCGCGCCGACCGGCCGGACCGGACCGTGGTGCTCACCGGCGGGGTGCGCACGCCGTCGGACGCGCTCGTGGGCCCGGTGGCGGTCGCGGCCATCCGGCGGCTCAGCGTGCACACGCTCTTCCTCGGGGTGCACGGGATGAGCGTGCGCGCGGGGTTCACCACGCCGAACCTGCTGGAGGCCGAGACCAACCGCGAGCTGGTCGCCTCCGCCCAGCAGCTCGTCGTGCTCGCGGACCACACCAAGTGGGGCACGATCGGGATCAGCTCGATCGCCGCGCTGGAGGAGGCGAACGCGGTGGTCTGCGACACCGGTCTCGCCGAGGAGGCGCGATCCGAGCTGGAGGCCCGGGTGGGCGAGCTGATCCTCGTCGACCCGGTGCCGCGGCGCGAGGCGGTGGCGCGGTGACCGCGCCGATGGACACGCCGCTGAACACGCGGCCGGGCACGCCGGGCCCGGTGGTCCGGACGGCCCGCCGTACCTCGACCCGGCTCGCCGACGGCCGCGAGCTGATCTACTTCGACGCCACCCCGGACGGGGTGCGCGACGTGCCGGACACCCGCACGCTGCCGCCCCGGCCGCCCGCCTCCGAGCTGCGCTACGACCCGCTCACCGAGGAGTGGGTGGCGATCGCCGGGCACCGGCAGAACCGCACCTTCCTGCCGCCCGCCGACGAGTGCCCGCTGTGCCCGTCGCGGCCGGGCCGGGCCACCGAGATCCCGGCGCCCGACTACGACGTGGTCGTGTTCGAGAACCGCTTCCCCTCGTTCAGCTTCGCCCCGGTCGAGTATGAGCAGGTCGGCGGGCTGAGCCGGGTACGGCCCGGCGTGGGGCGGTGCGAGGTGGTGTGCTTCACCTCCGACCACGACGCGTCGTTCTCCTCGCTGTCCCCCGAGCGGGTGGAGCTCGTGCTCGAGGCGTGGGCGGACCGCACCGCGGCGCTCGGCGCGCTGCCGGGCGTGGAGCAGGTGTTCTGCTTCGAGAACCGGGGGGCGGAGATCGGCATCACGCTCACCCACCCGCACGGGCAGATCTACGCCTACCCGTACGTCACCCCGCGCACGCTGCGCATGCTCGCCGCGGCCGAGCGGCACCGGAAGCGCACCGGCGGCAACCTCTTCGCCGACGTGCTCGCCGCCGAGCGGGAGGCCGGGGTACGGGTGGTGGCGGAGAACCGGCACTGGACCGCGTTCGTGCCGGCGGCGGCCCGCTGGCCGTTCGAGGTCCACCTCTACCCGCACCGGCGGGTGGCGGACCTGACCGAGCTGGAGCCCGCGGAGCGGGCCGCGTTCGGGCCCCTCTACACCGACGTGCTGCGTCGGTTCGACGCGCTGTTCGGGGTGCGCATGCCGTACGTGGCGGCCTGGCACCAGGCGCCGGTGCGGACCGGGCGGGACCTCGCCTACCTGCACCTTCAGCTGTTCAGCATCCGGCGGGCGCCGGAGAAGCTGAAGTACCTCGCGGGCTCGGAGTCGGCGATGGGCGCGTTCGTCAACGACATCGCGCCCGAGCGGGCGGCGCGCATGCTCCGGGAGGCGGCGGAACGCGCGGGCCGGGAGCCGGATCCGGCCGGCCGCTGATCACCGCCGCCCGCCGGAAGCGGTGATCATAACAACCGGATATCCACAGGATCTCGACTTCGCCACACGAGGATGCTTCTTTACCAGTACCATCCATCGGCGTTGACCTCGTCTGACCGTTCGATGGAGGGGTGAAGCGTCCTGCGTGCCGTGTTCCGCCGTGTCCTGTTCTGGTGCGCGGCCCTGCTCGTCGTCGCGATCGGCCCCGCTCGCGCGGCCGCGGCGGCCGAGCCCAAGCCCGAGCCCATGCCGAAGGCCGAGTCCAAGGCGAGCGCCGCCGAGCTGCGGCGGGAGCTCGCCGAGCTGGAGCGGCGGCTCGACCGGCTGATCCGCACCTACAACGGCAAGCGGGTGGAGCTGCAGCGGGCGCGCGCCGAGGAGCGGGCGGCGCGGGAGCGGCTGCGCGACGCCGAGGAGGACTACCGAGCCGCCGCGCGGCAGGTGGCCGAGCTGGCGAACCTGCGCTATCGGACCAGCGGGCTCGACCTGCCGAACGCGCTGTTCGGCCCGGGCCTGGGGAACGCCGCCGTGCTCGAGCACCTCGCCGCGCAGCGCACCGCCGCGCTCGGCCGGTACGCGGCGGCGCAGCAGGAGCGGCGCAAGGCCGCCGATCAGGCCACCCGGCTCGCCGAGCGCGTCCGCGGCCAGGCCGACGAGGTGGACGCCGAACGCAAGCGGGCCGAGCGGCTCATCGCCCGGATCAAGAAGCGGCTCGACCGGCTCGTGCCGCTCGCGCCGGGCCGGCTGCCCGGCGGCGGGTTCGCCCCCGAGCTGCCCGGCGGCCCGGACAACATCACCCCGCGCACCCGGCTCATGCGCGACCTGGTCACCGAGCGGTTCCCGACCGGCTTCGCGACCGGCTGCTTCCGCGCGGTGAACGACGGCGGCGAGCATCCGCTCGGCCGCGCCTGCGACTTCATGCTCAGCTCCGGCGGCGCCATGCCCACGCCGGAGAAGGTCGCGCTCGGCCACCGGATCGCCGAGTTCCTGATCGAGCACGGCCGCAGGCTCGGAGTGAAGTACGTGATCTATCGTCAGCGTATCTACCACATGTCCACCCCGGGCTGGCGACCGATGGCGGACCGCGGAAGCATCACCGCCAACCACTTCGACCACGTGCACGTGTCGATGCTGTGAGCCGCCCGTGGACCGAAGGAGTGCATGATGCTGTTCGACCTGCCGCTCGACCGGCTGCGCGAGTACCGTCCCGAGCGGGATGAGCCCGCCGACTTCGACGAGTTCTGGACCGCCACGCTCGAGGAGGCCCGCGCGCTGCGGACACCGCCCTCCTTCGAGCCGTACGACGCCGGGCTCGCCACGGTGGAGGTCTTCGACGTGACCTTCTCCGGCTTCGGCGGGCACCCGATCAAGGCATGGCTGCTGCTGCCCCGCCACATCGAGGGGCGGCTGCCGTGCGTGGTGGAGTACATCGGGTACAACGGGGGCCGCGGGCTGCCGCACGAGTGGCTCACCTGGAGCGCCGCCGGGTACGCGCACCTGGTGATGGACACCCGCGGCCAGGGCAGCGGCTGGCTGTCCGGGGACACCCCGGACCCGGACCCCGACGGCCTGCCGCAGACGCCGGGGTTCATGACCCGGGGCATCCTCGATCCGCGGCGCTACTACTACCGCCGGGTGTTCACCGACGCGGTGCGCGCGGTGGAGACCGCCCGCGAGCACCCGCGCGTCGACCCGGACCGGGTCGTGGTCGCGGGCATCAGCCAGGGCGGCGGCATCACGCTCGCCGCGGCGGCGCTCGACCGCAAGGTCGCGGCCGCGCTGTGCGACGTGCCGTTCCTGTGCCACTACCGGCGGGCCACCGAGATCACCGACGAGATGCCTTACGGGGAGATCTCCCAGTACTGCAAGATTCACCGCGACCACGTGGACCGGGTCTTCGACACGCTGCGGTACTTCGACGGGGTGAACTTCGCCGCCCGGGCGACCGCCCCCGCGCTGTTCTCGGTGGCGCTGATGGACGCGATCTGCCCGCCGTCCACGGTGTTCGCCGCGTACAACCACTACGCCGGGGAGAAGAGCATCGAGGTGTGGCGGTACAACGGGCACGAGGGCGGCGCGGGCTTCCAGCGGGCCGTCCAGATCCGCTTCCTCGCCAAGCTGTTCGGTGGCGAGGTCAGCGCCGGATGATCTCGTCGACGATCGGGTCGAGGCCGGACAGGTCGATCGGCCGCCGGGCGGCCGCCTCGGCGAGCCGGGTGAGCAGCCGGCTGAGCGCGGCGCGGTCCTGCTCGCTCCAGTCCGCGATGAGCCCCTCGAGGTAGTCGCGCCGGTAGCGGGTCACCGCCTCGAGCACGCGCCGGCCCTTGTCGGTGAGCATGAGCCGGGCCCGCCTCGCGTCCACCTCGGACGGGAGGCGGGCCACCAGGCCCGCGCCGATCGCGTCGGTGACGAACCGGCTCGCGGTCGACGGGTCGATGTCCATGTGCTCGGCGACCGCGCCGATGGTGACCTCGGACTCGGTGCGGCTCAGCTTGGCGAGCGCGTGCACCACCATCACGTTCGAGATCTGGATCGGGCGGTCCCCGGTACGGCGGGTGCGGAACGGCCGCGCCCAGATGCGGCGCAGCCGGAACAACGCGACGTCGATGGCGGCGCCGTGCGTCTCCATGAGGCTCGACCTCACATCCGGGGACGGGTCCGCGGCGGTGCTCCCCGTGGCGCTCCCGGTGGAGTGCGCCGCGGTGTTCCCGATGGTGTTCCCCACGGTGTTCTCGATGGTGTCGCCGGCCGTCCCGGCTCCGGTCACGCGCATGGCTCAGCCGGTGAGGCGGATCGGGTTGACGATGTCGGCGAAGATGAGCAGGCCGCCCACGGCGAGGAGCACCGCCGCCATCGCGTAGGTGAGCGGCAGCGCCTTGGCGATGTCCACGTACCCGGGGTTCGGCCTGCGCAGCAGGCGGGCCCAGCCGCGCTTGACCGCCTCCCACAGGGCGCCCGCGATGTGCCCGCCGTCGAGCGGCAGCAGCGGGATCAGGTTGAACATGCCGATCGCCAGGTTGAACCCGCCGAGCAGCATGATGAACCCGGTGATCTTGTCGTCCACCGGCGCCTTGGAGGCGGCGATCTCACCGCCGATGCGGCCCGCGCCGACGATGCTCACCGGGCCGTCGAGGTCGCGCTCGGCCCCGCCGAACGCGGCCTGCCAGACGCCGACCAGCTTCTCCGGGAAGTGGACGAGCGCCACCGCGGTGCGCGAGGTCATCTCCCACATCTGGCCGACCACGTAGCCCGGGCCCTGCTGCTCTCGGACGATGAGCGGCGCCACCCCGAGGAAGCCCACGTTCCGCTCGATCTTGTCCGGGTCGTCGAGGGACGGCCGGTCCTGGGCGATGAGGTCGGCGTTCACGGTCATCGGGCGGCCGTCGCGCACGATGCCGATGGTGACCGGGCCGGCCCCGTGGGCGCGGATCGCCCGGGTCGCCTGCTCCCAGGTGGTGACCTGCTTCCCGGCGATCGAGGTGATCCGGTCACCTGCCTGCAGCCCGGCGAGCGCGGCCGGGCTCTTGGGGTCGGACGGCCCGCACTCGGGGTTCCGGCTCGCCTCCTGCTGGGTCTTGACGCATTCGGACACCGAGGCGACGGTGAGCGTCTGGACCGGCACGCCGATGCCCATCATGACGACCGCGAACAGGCCGAACGCGAGCACGAAGTTCATCGCCGGGCCGCCGGTCATGATGATGACCTTCTGCCACCAGGGCTTGCGGTAGAAGACCCGGTTCTCGTCGCCGGGCCGGATCTCCTCCAGCGCCGCCTCCCGGGCGCTGTCGATCAGGCCCTGGAACAGCCCGGTGTTCGTGGCCCGCAGCTTGTTCGGGTCGTCGCTCGGCCGCGGCGGCAGCATGCCGATCATGCGGATGTAGCCGCCGAGCGGGATCCACTTGATGCCGTACTCGGTCTCACCGCGGCGCTTCGACCACAGCGTGGGGCCGAAGCCCACCATGTACTGGGTCACGCGCACGCCGAAGAGCTTCGCGGGGACAAGGTGCCCGATCTCGTGGAGCGCCACCGAGATCAACAGGCCGACGATGAAGAGGGCGAAGCCCACCACGACCCACGTCGTCGTCATCTCTGCCCACCCCTGCCCTGGGCGTGCCCGCCGCTGTCGAGTCGCACCTGACGAGGGTACCGAATCCCGATATGTGGAATCCGTAAGATCTCACGGCCGCCAGATCAGCACGAGCGCGCAGTCGTCGTTGTGGCCCGCGGACAACGCGGCGACGAGCCGCTTGGCGCCCTCCCACCAGGTGCCGGAGTGGAACACCCGCTCGGCCTCGCCGAGCAGCCGGTCGAGCCCGGCGTCGATGTCCCGGCCGGGCTGCTCGATCAGCCCGTCGGTGAACAGCATGAGCGCGTCGCCCTTGCGCAGCACGCCGCTGTCGGGCTCGCAGTGCAGGTCCGGCACGACGCCGAGCACCACGCCCTTCGCCGAGGAGATGCGCCAGGTCCCGGTGCCCGCGTCGAACTTCACCACCGGCGGGTGACCCGCCGAGGTGATGGCGTACTCCCCCGTGGCGAGGTTGAGGCTGAGGTGCACGGCGGTGACGAAGCCCTCACCCTGCCGCTGCCGGTGCAAAAAGGAGTTGCACGCGGGCAGGAAGTCCTGCACCGAGCCGAGCAGCCCGCCGAAGGTGCCGGACAGCAGCAGCGCCCGGGTCCCGGCGTCCACGCCCTTGCCGGAGACGTCGACCACGGCGAGCTCGAGCCGGTCGCCGTCCCGCATCGACACCACGAAGTCGCCGCCGAACGACGACCCGCCGGCCTGCTTGAGCACCACGCGGCCGCCCCAGTCCTTGGGCAGCGGCGGCAGGTCGCTCTGCGCCCGGAGCCGGTCACGCAGCTCGAGCAGCATCGCGTCGCCGCGCAGCCCCTGCACGCCGATCTTGCCGCGGATGCGCGCCATGAGCGCGGCGAGCGTGCCGGTGACCACGATCGTGAGGAGCAGCCCCGGCCCGACGTGCCCGTCCTGCACCGCGGCGAGGTAGACGAGGGCGACCGCGACCGCGCCGAACAGCACGGCGAGGCTGCGCGGCCGAAGCTGCAGGCCGCCGGTGAGGGTGACGAGGACGAGCAGGGAGGGCGAGAACCACTCCGCCGACACCTGCGCCGCCGCGGCGCCGATCCCGAGCGTCACCACGATCAGCGCGATCATCAGGTTGCGCTCGTGCGAGAGCACCCGGCGCACCAGACGGACGGCGGGCACGAGCAGCGGGACGCGCACCAGGATCGCGCGGAGCCGTGGAGGGATGAGCGGCGCCGGACGGGAACTCATGATGGACCGACTGTATTCGCTTCACCACCGCACCGGCACCCCACTTGACCAACACCTTGATCGCATGGCCGCCGATATTGAGTAGCCTGGGCAGTTTGTCGCTTTTAACGTTGACCGGGTGTCAGCACACGGAGAAGGACGTGACCATACGATGAGCGAGGAGCGTCACCGCCCGGCCCCGCCGTACCCGATCCGCCCGCTCGCCGAGGACGAGTGGCATCGGCTCGTGGAGCTCGACGAGGAGGCGTTCAGCACGACCCACCCGCCGGAGCTGCACGAGCTCGCCAAGCAGATGCTCGAGTTCGACCGCACGCTGGGGGCGTTCGACGGCGACCTGCTGGTGGGGGCGGCCGCCGCCTACAGCCTCACCATGACCGTGCCGGGCGGGCCGATCCCGGTCGCCGGGGTGACCTGGGTGGCCGTGCTCGGCTCCCACCGGCGCCGGGGCGTGCTGCGCTCCCTCATGCTGCGCCAGCTCGACGACCTGCACGAGCGCGGCGAGCCGGTGGCCGCGCTGTACGCCTCGGAGGCCGCGATCTACGGCCGGTTCGGGTACGGCAGGGCGGCCGACACGATGTTCTTCCGCATCCCCACGCACCGCTCGGCGTTCCGGCCCGACGCCCCGGCCGACCCGAACCTGCGGCTGCGCATCGCCCGGCCCGCCGAGGTACGGCCCGCCCTGGAGAAGGTGTTCGGCGAGGTCGTCACCACGCGGCCCGGCCTGTACGCGCGGTGTGCAAGCCGATGGCAGGGCGTGCTGCGCGACGACGAGCACGCCCGCGGCGGCCTGGGGCCGCTGCGCTGCGTGCTCGCCGAGGACGACGGCGGCCCGCGCGGTTACGCGCTGTTCCGGGTGAAGCCGGGCTTCACCGAGTGGGACGTGCCGGACGGCGAGGTGCGGCTGAAGGAGCTGTTCGCGGTGGACCCGGCCGCGTACGCCGCGGTGTGGCGCGCGGTGCTCGACCGCGACCTGTGCGCCCGGGTGGTGGCGCCGCACCGGCCGGTGGACGACCCGCTCCTCCACCTGCTCGCCGAGCCGCGCCACCTCAACGCCGGGATGCGGGACGACCTGTGGGTGCGCATCGTCGACGTCGGCCCGGCGCTCACCGCCCGCCGGTACGCGGCGCCGGTGGACGTGGTGCTCGAGGTGCGCGACCCGGTCTGCCCGTGGAACGAGGGCCGGTGGCGGCTCGCCGCCGACACCGCCGGCGCCACCTGCGAGCGCACCACCGACCCGGCCGACGTGGAGCTTTCGGTGAACGTGCTCGGCTCCGGGTACCTCGGCGGGCAGCCGCTCACCCCGTACGCCGCCGTCGGTGCGGCCCGGGAGCTCCGGCCGGGCGCGCTCGCGGCGCTGTCGGCGGCGATGTCCTGGGAGCCCCGGCCGTGGGGCGGCCTCATCTTCTGACGCCGTGTCGCCGGTGACCGGCCCGGCCGACGGTGCCGGTGGCACGTAGGTGGGGTCGGTGAGGCGGTGCCGACGATGGGCGGGGCCGGGGCGCGCGAGGCCGTGCACGGCGGCCGGGCCCGGCCCCGTGCCGATCCGCGCCCGGGTCGTGCCCGGACACGGCGCGCGGGTGGGCATGCGTGGCCGCATAACCGCATGCCCCACCCCATGTCGCGGCGGCACGTGCCGGGTTAGTCTGCGGACATGGCACTGCAGAGCTTGCAGATCGACGCGGTGATCGCGATGCGGGCCCGGGACGTCTCCCGGCCCACCCGGGAGCACCAGGAGGCGGCCGACCGGCGGCCGCTGCGGGACGAGATGCCGCGCAGGCCACCCGCGCCCGCCAGGCGCAGGAACGACTCCTGACGGCAGGCCGGCGGCCCGGCGTGACGGGTCGCCGGAGGCGGTCGAGAGGCCATCTCCCCGGCCTGACCAGGGCGGATCGCACCGCCCCGGGGCCTGTGCCGGGGCGAAGAGCATGGTTCCCGGCCGGCCGGGGCAACCGTACGGCCCCGGCCTCCCGGGCCGGGGCGAGGAGCGCGTCCCCGGCTTCCGGGTGGATCGGGAAGCAGGGCCGCCCCGGCGGTCCGGACGGACCGATCGGCGAGGCCCCGGCGCACGGCCGGGGCACCCGGGGATCAGGGCAGCGGCGGCAGCCCTTCGCCGTTCTCGTAGGCGGCGAGCTGGCCGATGCGGCGGCTGTGCCGTTCCGCCCCCGAGTACGGCGTGGCGAGGAAGACCTCCACCAGCCGCGTCGCCTCCTCCGCGGAGTGCATGCGGGCGCCGATCGCGACGACGTTGGCGTCGTTGTGCTCGCGCGCGAGGCGGGCGGTCTCCTCGCTCCAGGCCAGCGCGGCGCGGATGCCGCGGACCTTGTTGGCGGCGATCTGCTCGCCGTTGCCGGACCCGCCGAGCACCACGCCGAGGCTGCCCGGCTCGGCGGCGACCGCCTCGGCGGCGCGCAGCACGAACACCGGGTAGTCGTCCTCGGCGTCGTAGACGGCCGGCCCGTGGTCCACGGGCTCGTGCCCGTGGTCCTTGAGCCAGGACACCAGGTGGTTCTTCAGTTCGTAGCCGGCATGGTCGGCAGCAATATGGACGCGCACCCGTCAATTCTGACAGCCCGTCCGTCCCGGATGTCGCAGGGCTCCACTAGAGTGAGAGCCGGGTAAGCGGCACGACCGCCCGCCGCCTCTTACCCGGCACCGCCACCGAGGTTCCCGCCCCGGGGACGACGTCCCCCACGTCCTGGAGGCCGCATGCGAGAGATCCGCCGTATCGGCGACCCGGTCCTGCGCTCCCCCGCCGAGCCGGTCACCGAGTTCGACCGCGAGCTGCGCCGGCTCGTCGACGAGATGATGCGGGTGATGTACGCGGCGGACGGCGCCGGCCTCGCCGGACCGCAGATCGGGGTGTCGCTGCGGCTGTTCGTCTACGACGTCAACGGCCGCAAGGGGCACGTGATCAACCCCGAGCTCACCGTGGACGACCCCACCGAGATCACAGAGGACGAGGGCTGCCTCTCGGTCCCGTCGCGGGAGACCGGCACCCCGCTGTACGCCCCGACCCCGCGCGCCGCCGGGGTGACCGTGACCGGCGTCGACCGGCTGGGCCGCCCGCTGCGCATCAAGGCGCGCGGCTACCTGGCGCGGTGCTTCCAGCACGAGACCGACCACCTCGACGGCGTGCTCTACGTCGACCGCCTGCCCAAGCAGGAGCGCCGCCGGATCCTGCTGCAGACCCCCGGCCCTGACCGGGCGCCCGGCCTGCTCACCTGAGCGCGCCCGGGGCGGGCGCCGCCGTCACAGGTGGAGCGCCTTGACCTCCAGGTACTCCTCCAGCCCGGCCACGCCGAGCTCGCGGCCCACGCCCGACCGCCGGTAGCCGCCGAACGGCGCGAGGTGGCCGAACGCGCCGCCGTTCACGTGCACCTGCCCGGTGCGCAGCCGCCGCGCCACCGCGAGCGCGCGCTCCCGGTCGCCCGCCCACACCGCCCCGGACAGGCCGTACGGCGTGCCGTTCGCGATCTCGACGGCCTCGTCCACGGTGGTGTAGGGGATCATCGTGAGCACGGGCCCGAGGATCTCCTCCCGCTCGATCGTCATGCCGGGCTCGACCCCGGCGAACACGGTGGGCGCCACGTGGTAGCCCGGCCCCGGCGGCGGCTCGGCGCCGCCGCACACCAGCCGGGCGCCCTCCTCCTCGCCGCGGATGATCGCCCGCCGCACCCGTTCCCGGTGCGCCGCCGACACCAGCGGCCCGATCCGGGTGTCCGCGGCGAACGGGTCGCCGACCCGGTGCTCGCGGGCCGCCGCCACGGCGAGCCGTACCGCCTCGTCGTAGTGGTCCTGGTGGACGAGCATGCGGCTCCAGGCCGCGCAGGTCTGGCCGGAGTTGAGGAACGCCGACTCCACCGTGGCCCGCACCGCGGCGGCCAGGTCGGCGTCGGGGAGGATGACGCTCGCCGACTTGCCGCCGAGCTCGAGCACGACCCGCTTCACCGAGTCCGCGGCGAGCGCCGCGACCCGGCGCCCGGTGGCGGTGGCGCCGGTGAACGAGACCACGTCCACGTCCGGGTGCCCGGCGAGCGCCTCGCCCACCACCGGGCCGGACCCGCTCACCAGGTTGAACACCCCCGGCGGCAGCCCGGCCTCGTGCAGCACCTCGGCGAGCTCGTAGGCGGCGAGCGGGGCGACCTCGCTCGGCTTGAGCACCACCGTGCAGCCCGCGGCGAGCGCGGCGGCGACCTTGCACACCGGCAGGTGCAGCGGCAGCGTCCACGAGGTGATCGCAGCGGCCACCCCCGCGGGCTCGCGCACCACCAGCGCGTCGCCCGCCCGCCCGGCGTCGAACCGGTACTCGGCGGCGAGCCTTGCGTACGAGCGCAGCACCCGCAGCGGCAGCCCGACGTGCAGCCGCAGCGCCAGGCCGTACGGCGCGCCCAGGTCGGCGGCGATCACCCGGGCGATCCGCTCGGCCCGGGCGGCGAGCACCTCGCCCGCGACCGTGAGGAACTTGGCCCGGGCCGCGGGGGCGGTGGCCGCCCAGCGGGGGAACGCCTCGCGCGCCGCGGCGACGGCGGCGACGGCGTCCGCCCTGGTGCCCACCGGCACCCGGTCGATCACCTGCTCGGTGGCGGGGTTGACGACGTCGATGCCGTCTCCGCCGCTCGACGGAATCCAGGACCCGTTGATGTAGAGCCGACGCATCCCCTCACCCTCCGCACGGCCGGCACGCGCCGCCCGGCGAACCGACGGTACCCCGGCACGGCGTCGCTGTCCGTATGCGGGCCGTCACCTAAAGAATCTAAAGGCTCCCGCCGTGCCGCGGCACCCCGCTTTCCGGCCTCGCGTTCCGCCGCGTTCCGGCCGGTTCTTCCGCGGGGAGAGGTTCCTCCACCCGGTGGAGGGGTTTCCCCCTCGGGACCGGCGGGACGGCTCGGCCGGGGATGCGGAGCGGGGTCCTGGTGCGCCGGCGCGGCCCGCCTGGTCAGGGCCGGTCCGGGCGCGCGGTCGCGGGCCGGGTGAGGCGGATCAGCGCGGCCGCGACGAGCAGCGCGGTCACCGCGCATACGGCGAGCGCGGCGAACCCGGCGCTCGTGGCGTCGACGGCGGCCTCGGCGGCGGTGGCGCCGGTCCGCAGCGACGAGGCCGCGGCCGCGGCGGCCACGGTGCCCGCGACCGCCACGCCGAGCGCGCCGCCGGTCTGGTTGAAGGTGTTGAGCAGGCCGGACCCGACACCGGACTCGGCCGGCCGGACGTGGGCGGAGCCGATGGCGTAGAGCGGGACGAAGGCGCTCGGCAGCCCCGCCCCGATGATCACCAGGGCCGCTCCGGCGACGAGG
>ERZ777003.1816-NODE-1816-length-28826-cov-7.002051_pt1 | contig 28826 bp, 33 predicted proteins | sample MGYA00374956_ERZ777003 | MGnify/ENA primary metagenome ERZ777003 (study PRJEB29302, sample SAMN06268252) | bioreactor metagenome | isolation source: Joint BioEnergy Institute, California, USA | place: USA:Joint BioEnergy Institute, California, USA | collected... | reverse complement strand
CGCGATGATCCGATCCACTTGTTGACTGTCCGCTTTTGGCCCTATATGGGCCAAAAGCCCGCAGTCAACGTTCGTGCCCCCTCTGCGTCCCTTCTCCCTGGGACCTAGTACCGCTCGACGATCTCGTAGAGCGTCGTGCGCTGGGCGGGTTGGCGGCCCGCCTTGCGTGCCGCGGAGATGAGGTCCTCCGGCTCCAGGCGCACTCCGTGCTGGGAGCCCGCCATGCGGGAGATGTTCTCCTCCATCAGGGTGCCTCCGAGGTCGTTGACCCCCCAGCGGAGGCTCTCGGTGGCAGCGTCGAGGCCCATCTTCACCCAGCTCGCCTGGAGGTTGCGGATCGTCTTGCCGAGGGCGAGGCGGAAGACGGCCGTGTGCTTGAGGTTCTCGTCGCGGGAGATCTCCTCGACCCCGTGGGTGCGGCCGAGGAGGGTGTTGAAGGGGATGAAGGAGAGCGGGACGAACTCGGTGATGCCGCCCGTGCGCTCCTGGAGCTCGCGAATGACGCGCATGTGGCGGGCGAGCTCCCACGGCTCCTCGATGTGGCCGAACATCACGGTCGAGGTCGAGCGCAGGCCGGTGCGGTGGCAGGCCTCGATGATCTCCACCCACCGCGCGACCGGGAGCTTGTTCGGGGAGATGCGCTGGCGCACCCCGTCGTGGAGGACCTCCGCCGCGGTGCCCGGCGTCGAGCCGAGGCCGCACTCGCGCAGGTACTCGAAGACCTCCTCGGGCGACTTGCCCGAGCGCTCGCACATGTAGTGGACCTCCATCGGCGAGTACGCGTGGAGGTGGAGCTGCGGCGCGGCCTCCTTCGCCAGCCGCAGCCAGCGCCCGTAGTGCTCGAGCGTGTAGTCCGGGTGGATCCCGCCCTGCATGCAGATCTCGGTCGCCCCGAACTCGACCGCCTCCGCAATCCGAGCCTGGAAGTCCTCCTCGCTCACGTGGTAGGCGTCGGGCGAGCGCTTGCCCTGGCCGAACCCGCAGAAGGCGCAGCCGACCACGCAGACGTTGGTGAAGTTGATGTTGCGGTTGACGACGAAGGTGACGGTGTCCCCCGCGAGCTCGGCGCGCAGCTCGTCGGCCGCGATCCGCATCTCCTCGATCACCTCGGGCCGGGTCTCGGCAAACAGCGCGGTCAGCTCCTCCTCGCTGAGCGCCTCCCCGCGCCGCCCCTTCTCGATCGCCTTGGGCGCCAGGTCCGGATCGATCGGGCGCTCGGAGCGCCGGCCGGAGCCTCGCCGCGGGATGAAGCTCCAGTACTTGAGCTTCACGACGTCGAGCACGCTCTGCTCCATCCACTCGGGGTCGAGGTACTGCGGATACGCACAGAGGCGCTCGGTCAGCGCGTAGCCCTTCGGCGCCAGGCGCTTTCGGACCTGGTGCGGGCTCGGGAACGCGTGCTCCGGGGAGATGTGGTCGCCGTTCGCGGAGAGCCCGCCGAGGTCGGTCGCGCCGGCCTCCACCAGCTCGTCCCACCAATCGGCGAGGTTCGGCGGGATCTGGATGCCGACGTCCGGCATCAGCCTCCGGCACTCGGCGATCAGCGCCTTCATCTCGTCGATCGTCACCTCGGAAGCCCACTTCGGCATGGGAACACCACTGCCCGCCGGCTCCTCCGCTTCGCGTCCGGGGCCGTCGGGGTCGGCGGCGGGACGACTCCACCGATCTCTCGCGGCCTCGTCCGCAATCTCGGCCACCTCCGCGCCGTAGTACCGCGGGTGCGGAACGAAGTTCTGGAGGATCACCTCCTGGATGTGGCCGTACTCCGCGTGGAGCTTCGCCAGGGCCTCGAGCGCCTCGACCCGGTCCGCCTCGCTCTCGCCGATCCCCACGAGGATCCCGCTCGTGAACGGGATCTTCAGCTCGCCCGCCGTCCGGATCGTCTCCAGGCGCACCTCGGGGTGCTTGGTGGGCGAGCCCTGGTGGACGACGAGGTCCGGGTTCGTCGACTCGAGCATCAGCCCCTGGGAGGCCGTGACCTCCCGCAGCCGCGCGAGGTCCTCGCGGCTCAGGACGCCGATGTTCGTGTGCGGGAGCAGGCCCCGCTCGAGCGCGCGCTCGCACGCCCAGACCACGTACGAGGTGAAGTCCTCGTGCCCGTAGGAGGCGAGGCGCTCGGCGACCTCGCGGTTGACCTCGGGCATCTCGCCCGTGAGCACGAGGAGCTCCTTGGCATTGCGCCGTACGGCCTCGTCGAGCCGCTCCTCAACCTCCTCCGGCGAGTACAGGTGCGCCTTGTGGGTCGCGAAGGCGCAGTACTTGCAGTAGCAGCGACACGTGCGCGAGAGCGACAACGTGTAGTTGCGACTGAACGTGACCCGGCGCACGCGCGGAAAGCTACCGAGCCGGGACGACCGGCCCCGAGGAAGGATCCGCCGGCTCCGTGTGGAGCCGGCGGTTCAGTCCGAACTACTTGTTGCGCTCGCGGGTCTCCGCGTCCTTGATCGCCTGGCCGACGGCGCGGGCGTCCGAGGTGGGCGGCTCGGCGCCCTCCGCGTACTGCGGACCGGCGATCACGAGGCGGTAGACCAGGAACGCGACGAGCGCGCCGACGATCGGGCCGGCCACGTAGACGAGGAGGTCGGGCCCGAGGTCGATCGAGTCGCTGATCAGGGCCGGGCCGAACCAGCGGGCCGGGTTGACCGAGCCGCCGGTGAGCGGGCCGATGATCATGACGACGAAGCCGAGCGTGGTGCCGATCGCGAGCGGCGCCCACTCCTGGCGGGCGCGCGGGTTCATCGCGACGGCGAGGATCACGGCGACGAGCAGGAACGTGCCGACCGCCTCGATCAGCATGCCCTGGAAGTTGCCGCCGATCAGCGCCGAGGGCTCCGCGTTGCCGTAACCGGAGGCGCGGCCCTCGTCGAGGACGAAGCCCTTGACCAGCAGGGCGCCGAGAACGCCGCCCGAGAGCTGGGCGAGGATGTAGACGACGGCGTCGATCGGATCGATCCGGCGCATCGCCGCCGCGGCCACGGTCACGGCCGGGTTGAAGTGCCCGCCGCTGACCGCGCCAAAGGTGATCACGAGCATGAACAGGACGAATGCATGCGCCAGGCCGATCACGGCGAAGTCGCTGCCGGTCTGGGAAGCGGGGTCGGTCTGCAGATACAGCGACACGACCAACCCGACCGTGAACACAAGGAACAGCGTTCCGATCAGCTCAGCGATATAGGCAGCAAGCCCTCGATCCTGCACGTCGTAGTCCTCCTAGCTCGGGTGCGGGGCGGCAGTGTATAGCGACAACGCGACGCACAACGCGTCACGCCACCGGACCGGTCAGCTGCGCCGCGGGATGTCGTGCTCCATCTGCAGCCGGCGGCCGTCGGCGATGACCTCCATCGCCTCCTCCAGGCTGCGCCACCCGTCGACCTCGACCTTCTTGCCCTCGAGCTGCTTGTAAACGGAGAAGAAATGCGTGATCTCGCGCTGGAGCGCCTCCGGGATGTCGTCCAGTGTCCGCGCCGTGTTCCACCCCGGGTCGTGGGTCGGAACGCAGACGACCTTGTCGTCCTCCCCCTTCTCGTCGCGCATGACGAACAGCGCGATCGGCTTCACCGGGATCACGCAGCCCGGGAACGTGGGCTCCGATACGCAGACCATGCAATCGAGCGGGTCGCCGTCGCGGCCGCGATGGCCCATGAGGAAGCCGTAGTCGGTCGGATAGACCATCGACGACGACAGAAACCGGTCGAGCACGATCTGCCCGATCCCCTCGTCGTACTCGTACTTGTTGCGGCTCCCCTTCGGGATCTCGATGAACGCGAGCAGCTCGCCGGTGACTGGGTGCTCGTCCGTGAGCAACTCGCTGCGATCAGACATGCGGGCAATCTACCGCCGGTAACGTCCCGGGCAATGAGACGTGTCGCCGCGCCGCTGGCGGCCGTCCTCGCGGCCGTGGCGCTCAGCGCGTGCGGCGGGGACGGTGCTGAACCGGGCGCCTCGCAGGAGGCGACGCTCGTGCTCGACTTCCAGCCGAACGCGGTCCACGCGGGAATCTACGCCGCGCTCGCCGACGGCGAGTACGCGGACGCCGGCGTCGACCTCGTGCTCCGCGAGCCCTCGGCGTCCACCGACGCGCCCAAGCTGCTCGAGACCGGCCGGGCCGAGTTCGCGATCCTCGACATCCACGACCTCGGCCTCGCGCGCGAGCGCGGGCTCGACCTGGTCGGCGTCGCGGCGATCGTCCAGCGCCCGCTCGCCGCGGTGATCGCGGGCGACGCTCGGGAGATCGAGGAGCCCGGGGACCTCGCGGGCAAGACCGTCGGCGTCACGGGCCTGCCCTCCGACGACGCGGTCCTCGACGCCGTGCTCGAAGCGGGCGGCGTCGAGGCCGGCGAGGTCAAGCGGATCACGATCGGGTTCGACTCCGTCGCCGCGTTGTCGGCCGGACGGGTGGACGCGGCGACGGCGTTCTGGAACGCCGAGGGCGTCGTGCTGCGCCGCCTCGGCGTGCGGACCCGCGAGCTTCGCGTCGACGACCACGGCGCCCCGCCCTACCCCGAGCTCGTGCTCGCGACTTCCGCCGAGACGCTCGCCGAGCAGCCCGACCTCGTCGACGCCGTGGTCGAGGCGACGACCGCGGGCTACCGCAGCGCCGTCGACGATCCGTTCGCCGCGCTCGGGGCCCTCCTCGACGCGGTTCCCGAGCTCGACGGCGACGAGCAGGCCGACCAACTCGATGCCCTGCTCGAAGCGGACGCCTTCACCCCGCCGGGAGAGCTCTCGCGGCCGGCCCTCGAGCGCTGGGCGCGCTGGGACGTGGAGCACGGCATCCTCGAGCGCCCCGCCGACGCGGAGGCCGCGTTCAGGCTGTCCGGCTAGAGGTTGCGGCGGGCGCGGAACTCGCGCCGGACCGATTCCGGGCGGCCCCACATCTGCACGATCTCCGCGCGGCCCTCGTGGAAGTCGCGGACGATCAGCTCGCCCTCGATCCCCTGCTGGTCGAGGAGCGCGAGCGTCCCCTTCACCGTCTCCGCCGCGGCCGCGTGCCCGAAGGTGTGGGCGACGTTGATGCGGAAGTGCCAATCGGCCTTCGAGTACGGCTGCGCGTTGATCTGGGTCATCAGGACGGCCGCATCGACGTAGTCGTTCTCGTCCTTCAGGCGCAGGTCGCAGACGATGTCGGTCCAGTCGCTCGGCAGCGAGTCGAGGATCTCCTGGAAGTCGTCGGCGAGGGCCATTCCCGCCGGATGATACGGCGGCGCCTGCGCCCGGGCCTAGCGCGAGACGAGCATCCGGTCGGCGAGCGCCGCCCCGATCGCGTGAGCGGCCCCGTCGACGGTGATCATCAGGGCACCGCCGAACGGCTCGCGCTCCTGGAGGGTGAGGTCCGCACCCGGCCGGATGTCGCGTTCCGCCAGGTAGCGCAGCATCTCGGGGTCGGAGTCCGAGACACGCGAGAAGCGCGCGGTCTCACCGACCTCGAGCGCGCTCAGGGCGACCGCGTCCGTGTCGTCGGCGATCTCGAGCTCGCGGTCCGGGATCGGATCCCCGTGGGGGTCGTAGCTCGGGTCCCCGAGCGCGGCGGCGATTCTCTCCTCGAGCTCCTCCGAGATGTAGTGTTCGAGCACCTCCGCCTCGTCGTGGACGCGATCCCACGGCATCCCCAGCGCCTCCGCGAGGAAGAGCTCGATCAACCGGTGGTGGCGGATCACCTCGAGCGCCACGCGCTCGCCCGACCTCGTCAAGGAGACGCCCCGGTAGGGCTCGTGTTCCGCGAGGCCCATCTCGGCGAGCCGCTTGACCATCGAGGTGACGGTGCCCGGCGAAACGCCGAGCCGGTCGGCGAGCGCCGAGGTGCCCACCGGCCCGTCGGTGCGCTGAGCCAGCGAGTAGATCGCCTTCGCGTAGTCCTCGACCGCCTCGGTGTTCGCGGCGGCAGGGTCGCGCCTGAAGCCGGAGTGCGCCATCAGACGGAGATCAGCAGGCCCGTCAGATAGAAGGCCAGCACCCCGGCGGCGAGCGCGGTCGCCGTGGCGCCGTCGAGCAGCCGCCCCGCCCGGTCGCGCATTGCGGGCGCGATCTGCACGATCACCTGGGCGATCGCGCCGATGCCGACGCCGAGCAGAAGCAGCGAGAGCTCGCTGTTGTTGACGGTAGCCCCGATCAGGGCGCCGAGGATCGCGGGCGCCCCGGCGATCAGGCCGAGCAGCGCGAGGAAGCGCAAGCGCGGGCGCTCTCCGGTGAGCGGGGCGACGATCGCGAAGCCCTCCGTGGTGTTGTGGATCGCAAACCCGACGACGAGGAAGGCGCCCAGCGCAAGCTCGCCGATCGCGTACGCCGACCCGATCGCAAGCCCCTCGCCCAGGTTGTGCAGGCCGATCCCGATCGCGACCATCAGGGCGAGCCGGCGGCCGCTCGTCCCGGCGGTCTCGCGGCGGCCGACGAGGGCGCGGTCGATCGCGGTGAGGGCGAGGTAGGCGAGCAGGCCGCCCAGGACGAGAAGCTCGACCCCGCCGAAGGCCCCGCTCGACTCGCGGCCGAGCTCGAACCCCTCGAGCGTCGCGTCGACGCCGAGGAACGCGAGCAGGCCGACCGTGAGCGCCATCAGCACGCGGATCCAGTCGCGCTTGAAGCGGCGCATCGCGGGGAGCAGGATCATCCCGAGCGCCACGGGGATCACGCCCACGTAGGTGCCGAGCAGCGCCATCAGGCCGAAGAGGCCGCCGTCCGCCTCCGGCGTCTCCACCGCCACCGGGATCTCGTGCTCGATCACCGCGCCCGTCGAGGTGACGAGTGAGATCAGGTACGGCGAGCCCTCCTGCCACGGGTAGACGAGCGAGATCTTCTCGGTACCGAGCCGCCCGATCGGGCCGTCGGCGCCCTCGAAGTCGACGAAGGAGTCGTTGACGATCGCCTGGGCGACCGTGACGTCGTCCGGGCCCGTGTTGCGCAGGGTGAGCTCGATCCGGTTCGGCTCGAGCCGTGTGCGCTCCACCGCGAGCTCCTCGATCGGCGGCCCCTTGCGCTCCGGGAGGCTGTCGCCGCCGAACACCGCGAGGCCGACCAGGACCGCCACGATGATCGCCGCCGCGCCCAGCGCCAGCCCCCAGAGCGGGAGCGACGCCAGCGTCCCGCGTTCGACGGTTTCGCCGCGCGCCTCCAACTCAGCTCACCTCGAAGAAACCCATCCACCCGAGCTCGGCGAACTCGGTCTTGTGCGCGTGGAACATGAACGGCCCCTCGTACGGGAAGCGCAGCTCGCAGATCCCGCGCTGGCCCTGGCCCTGGATCACCGTGTCGGTGAACTCGGTTGGCTCCAGCCGCGTTCCGGTCGGGTAGTAGTCGAAGAAATTCCCGTGGATGTGGAACGAGTTGATCGGGTCGTACTCGAGCACGTTCACGAGGTAGATCCGCACGAGCTCGCCGCGGCGGACCTTGACCGGCTCGTTCATGTAGTGGAAGGGGATCCCGTTGACCGCGTAGAGCTGGTTCCCCTGCCCGTCGAAGGTGGTGTTGTAGCCGTGCTGGACCATCACCATCTCGTCCGCGTCCGGCCGGCCCTGCTTCGGGTCGACGATGAAGCTCCCGTACATGCCGCGCGCGATGTGCTCGGCGAGCGGGGCGACGTGGCAGTGGTAGAGGTGCAGGCCGAAGGGCTCGGCGTTGAACTCGTAGGTGGTCGACCTGCCGGGCTCGATGATCCCGTCGCCCTGGCCGGGGACCCCGTCCATCGCCGCGGGATGCAAGCCGTGGAAGTGCATCGTGTGGGGGTGCGCGGAGCCGTTCACGAAGCGGACCCGCAGCAGCTCGCCCTCGCGGCAGCGCAGCGTCGGTCCCGGGATGCGGCCGTTGAAGGTCCAGGCCGGGAACTTGACGCCGGGGGCGACCTCGATCTCCTTGTCGAGCGCGATGACCTCCCACTCGCGCAGGACGCGTCCGCTCGCGAGCCGGCGCGTCTTGCCGTAGTCGAAGTCGCGCAGGATCTCCGTCGGGTTGAACCCGTTGGCCTCGTGATCGACGCCCTGTCCCCCGCGGAAGAGGGGGCCCGCAACCCCGAGGCCGTCCGCGTGGATCGCCGCGTGCCCGGCCGCACCGTGCTCGCCCGTTGCCGCGTTCGCCCGGCCGGCCAGCGCCGCGTGGAGGCCCTGGTGCGGGACCGTCTCGTGGAGGAGGGCGAGCGCGGGGGCGGCTGCGACCCCGCCGGCGAGCAGGTGGCGGCGGCTGATGCCGTGCTTCTTTTGCTCACCCATAACCGAGATTTTGACAAATCAAAACCTTCCGGACAAGACGGGCGGCTCTGTCATCATCGAAAGCGATGGAGGCAGCAACCGGAATCGAGCTCGACGCGCAGTACCGCCTGCTGCGGGAGGAGGCCGGTTGGGTCGAGCGGGCCGGCCGCGCCCTGATCGTCGTACGCGGCGCCGAGGCGGCCGACTACCTGCAGGGTCAGCTGACGAACGACGTCGAGGCGCTCGGCCCCGGCGAGGGCTGCTACGCCGCCCTGCTCGACCGCAAGGGCCACATGCAGGGTGACATGGCCGTGCTGCGCCGAAGCGACGACGAGTTCCTGATCGCGACCGAGGAGGTCGCGCGCCCGGCGGTCGCGCGCCACCTCGACATGTACAAGATCGGGCGCGACGCGGAGGTCGAGGACATCACCGAGAACCACACCGCGATCTCGGTGATCGGCCCGGCCGCGATCCCCGCGCTCGGAATCGCGCCGCTCTCCCCCGAGCACGCCAATCGCGAGGAGGAGATCGGCGGCGTCACCTGCGTCGTCGCCGCCACCGACGTCGGCGTCGACCTCTACTTCGGCTCGAAGTCGCGGGACTCCGTGGTCGAAGCCCTCGGCGAGGCGGGCATCGAGCCCGTCACCGAAGACGCCGCCGAGATCCTCCGGGTGGAGACCGGGAGGCCGCGGTTCGGCGCCGAGATGAGCACGCAGACCATTCCCCAGGAGGCCGGGATCAACGAGCGCGCGGTGAGCTTCACCAAGGGCTGCTACATCGGCCAGGAGACCGTGGCGCGCCTGCACTACAAGGGCAAGCCGAACCGCCACCTGCGCGGGCTGCGCCTGGCCGCGCCGGCCGGCGCCGGTGACCCGGTGAGCCTCGACGACCGCGAGCTCGGGACCGTCGGCACCGCCGTCATCTCCCCCGCCCGCGGCCCGCTCGCGCTGGCGATCCTGCGCCGCGAGGCCGAGCCCGGAGCCACCGTCACCGTCGGCGAGACGACCGGCGAGGTCGTGGAGCTCCCCTTCTAGGCCCGCGAATCGGCACGCACGCGCCGGATGTTCGGATAGGCTGCCGCGCAGCTATGAGCGTGTGGAGGAGGCTCGTCGTGCCGGTGGCGGCACTCGTCGCGGGGCTTGGCATCGCCGCCTGCGGGGCGGACGACTTCAAGAACGACCCGCGTCCCCCGGTGCCGGTGGAGATGACGGCGCGGATCTCGGACGACGAGATCGTCGTCAGCCCGCGGAAGATCGGCGGCGGCCCGGCGAACATCACGGTCTCCAACCAGTCGCGCCAGCCCGCGAAGCTCACGCTGGACGGGCCGACCCAGGTGGTCGGCGCCGAGCTTCCGCCCGGCGCGGTCGGCCAGGTGAAGGCCACGCTCGAGGAGGGCGACTACGAGGTCTCCGGCGGGCCGGAGTCCAAGGCTCGCGAGGGCAAGCTGGTGGTCGGGCCCGAGCGCGAGAGCTCGCAGAACGAACTTCTCTTGCCCTAGCTCGCGGCGAGCGTCACTCAGCGCCCGAGTCGGCCTCGGCGACGAGGGTGTCGATGCGCTGCAGCCGTTCCTCGACGGCGGCGACCATCTCGTCGAGGCTCGCCCGCGCCCGGTCCGAGCTCGTCTTGATCCCGGTCAGGGTCGAGCGGATGCTCTGCGCCTGCTTGAGCAGCGACATCGCCTCCTCGGCCGTGTCGCGTACGGCGATCGCGTCGACCTCGAGCTCGAGGTCGCGGGCGAGCGCCACCCGCGCCGCCGCGAGCCGGTAGGCAACGCTGAGCGCGAGGCCCGACGGGTCCTCGCGATCGACGGCGACGATCAGCTTGTTGCCCTCGTACTCGTGGAGCTGCTCGCGGCCGGCCGGGACGTTCTCCTCGCCGGCGACGACGAGCACACCGAAGGACGCGGCCCGCGCCGCCATCGCCTCGTTGAGCTCGGCCCAGGCGGCCTGCTTGCTGAGGCGCTTGTCCTTCGCCTCGAAGACGATCCGGCCCTGCGCGCATCCGTCGGCGGCGCCGAGCTCCACCAGGGAGTCGCCCTTCTTGCCGCCGCCCTCGGCCAACTCGGTGCCGGTGTGGGTGGCGAGGTCGCCGCGCGCCGAGGCGATCTCCTCGATCGCGGCGTGGACGCGCTCCTCGAAGGTGAAGCCCTTGCGCGTGCCCGCGGCCTCGGCCTCGGCGACGCGCTCGTCCGCGTCCTCGCGCTCGAGGACGCGCGCGAGCTTCTCGTTCATCTCGGCGATCCGCGCCTGCATCGCACGCTCGGCCTTCAGGTGCGACTCGCGCAGCCGCTCGACCTCCGCGCGGTGGCGCTCCTCGGCCTCGAGCATCGCCTTGCCCAGCCGCGCCTGGATCGCGACCAGCGGGTTCGAGCCGTCCTCGGCGGTGAGCGTCCTGATCAGCGCCTCGCGGTGGGCGCGGACCTCCTCGGAAACGATCTGCTTGATCTGCGCCTGCACCGAGTCGCTGCGGTCCTTCCCGAAGGTGGCGGCGATCCGCTCCGCGAGCTCCTCGGCGCCCTCCTCCAGCGTGCCGCCGAGCTTGCGGTCGAGCTGACCCAGGCCCGCTTCGAGCTCGCGGCGCACGTAATCGACGTTCGCCGCGGTCTCCTCGCTGTCGAGGACGCGGGCGCCGATCTCGATCGCCTTGCGGACCGTGTCCGCCGCCGGCTTGCCGAGCTGCTGGCGCTCGCGCACCAGATGCGCGGCGCGCTCGTCGGCGACCGTGAGGGACTCGATGACGATCCGATCGTCCAGCGCGCGGACGACGCCGCCGGTCATCGGCTCGTCGAGGGAAAGTTGTGGCCGCTCGGATGCTTCCATTGAACCTGCGAAGGTAGTCGTGGCACCGGACGAGAACCTGACAGCGCCCAGCGAAAAGCCTCCGTACAGCCTCGGACAGGAGCTCGCCTGCGCCGAGCGCCCTTCCGTCCCCTCGACGCGCACGGATGGCGAGCGCCTCGAGCTGATCCATCGCGAGCTGGAGACGGGCTTCCGCACCCTCGCCGAGGTCGGCCCGGCCGTGTGCGTGTTCGGCTCCGCCCGCACCCCGCCCGGGTCGGAGGAGTACGAGTGGGCGCGGGCGATCGGCCGCGGGATCGGCGAGCGCGGATACACCGTGATCACCGGCGGCGGCCCGGGCTCGATGGAGGCCGCCAACCGCGGCGCCAAGGAGGCCGGCGCCACATCGGTCGGCCTCAACATCATCCTGCCGCTCGAACAGCGGATGAACGACTACGTCGACGTCGGCCTCACGTTCGAGTACTTCTTCACCCGCAAGCTGATGTTCGTGCGGTACTCGCGCGCCTTCGCGATCCTCCCCGGGGGCTTCGGCACGCTCGACGAGAGCTTCGAGGTGCTGACGCTGATGCAGACGGGCGAGACGGTCCGCCAGCCCGTGGTCCTCGGCGGCTCGGAGTACTGGTCCGGGCTGCTCGACTGGATCCGCGCGCACCTGCTCGCCCCCGGGCGCATCTCCCCCACCGACCTCGAGCTCATCTCGGTCGCCGACGATCCGGACGAGATCGCCGCGGCGGCGTGCGCGGCGGTCGAGAAGGTCGCGTAGGAATCCCCCGCCGAACCTCCGTTCCCGTGCGGATCAGATCGCTACGATGCCCGCGCTCTTCAATCGACCGAGAGGGAGAACTGTGGCCGTAGACGTATCGGAGGTTTCGAAGCTCGACGTCGAGCCCGGCACGCTGCCGGAGACGATGGCGGCATGGGTGATCCGCCAAGAGCGCGAGGGGGAGCCGAAGGACGCCTTCCAGCTCGAGGAGATCGAGGTCCCGGAGCCCGGGCCGTTCGAGGTGGTCGTCCGCGTGATGGCCGCCGGCGTGAACTTCAACAACGTCTGGGCGGCGCTCGGCAAGCCGGTTTCGGTGTTCAACTACGGCGACCACCCCGAGTACGGCCACCACATCGGCGGCTCGGACGGCTCCGGGATCGTCTGGAAGGTCGGCGAGGGCGTGACGAAGTGGAAGCCCGGCGACGAGGTCGTCATCCACTGCAACCAGGCCTCCTACGAGGACGTCGAGGTCCACGGCCTGGATCCGCTCGCCGCCCCGAGCCAGAAGATCTGGGGCTATGAGACCACCTGGGGCTCGTTCGCCCAGTTCACGAAGGTCCAGGCGCAGCAGCTGATCGCCAAGCCCCGGAACCTCTCCTGGGTCGAGTCCTCGGCGTTCGGCCTCACGTACTTCACCGCCTACCGGATGCTCATGGACCGCTGCAAGCTCCAGGCGGGCCACAACGTGCTCATCTGGGGCGCCGCGGGCGGCCTCGGCGTGTTCGCCACGCAGCTGTGCAAGGCCGCCGGCGCGAACGCGGTCGGCGTCGTCTCCTCGGACGAGAAGGGCGAGCTGGTCAAGCAGCTCGGCGCGGTCGACTACATCAACCGCAACGAGTTCGGCGAGATGATGCGGACGGACAAGAACCATCCGCACGTCGACCCGGCCGCCGACAAGGAGCGGTTCGGCGCCTCCCGCGCGTTCGCCAAGCGCGTCAAGGAGATCCTCGGCGACGCGCCCGACATCGTCTTCGAGCACGTCGGCATGGCGACGTTCCCGACCTCCGTGTTCACGGTCAAGCCGTTCGGCAAGGTCGTGATCTGCGGCGCGACCTCGGGGTACCACCTCGACTTCGACGTCCGCTACCTGTGGATGAAGCAGAAGGAGATCGTCGGCTCGCACTTCGCCAACGCCTACGAGTGCATGCGCGCGACGCAGCTCATGGCCGAGGGCAAGGTCAGGCCGGTCCTCTCCCAGGCGATGGACTTCGACGGCGTTCCCGAGGCGCACCAGATGCTCCACGAGAACCGCCACGCCGGCAAGATCACGATCCGCGTCGGGGCCACGGACGACAAGGAGGGCCAGCACGAGGAGGGCGAGGGCGCGATCTGGGCCGAGGTCGGCGCCTAACCCTGCGATAGGCTCCCCGCCGTGCTCGAGGTTCACTACATCGAGTGGCACGTCACGCCGTTCCGGCGCGATGCCTTCCTGGAGGTCTGGCGGCCCGCGCTCGACCGGGCGCTTGCGTTCGGTGCGCGTGCCGCGTTCATCACCCGTAACGAGGATGATCCGCTCCACCTCCGCCAGGTGACCGTTTGGGAGAGCCGCGCGGACCAGGAGCGCTGGTGGGCCTCGGACGAGATCGCCGCGCTGCGCGAGGAGGCGATCACCTACTACCACAAGCCCATCACCCAGGCTTGGCATGCGCAGGTAGCCGACGCCGCCGTGCAGGCGTCGAACGGCGCGGTCTAGCCCTCCGCCCTAGGCGACCAGCTTCAGGCGCTCGGCGTTGGATGCGCTGAGGCGCTCGCCGACCTCGGAGAGGATCGCGAGCATCTCCTCGGTCGCGGGCGAGCGCGCGCCCTCGGCGCGGGTCACCGCCCACACGCGGCGCGTCGGCGCCTCCGGCTCGGTCGGGCGCACGACCAGGTCCGAGCGCAGGGTTGGCAGCGCCAGGTCCGGCAGGAGCGTCACGCCGAGCCCGGCCGCGATGAAGCCCTGCATCACGTGGTAGTCGTCTGACTCGAACCCGATCCGCGGCTCGAAGCCGGCGTCGCGGCAGGCCTGGACGACGACCTCGCCGCAGGTCGACGGACGCGAGCCGCACAGCCACTCGGAGTCCGCGAGCTCGATCAGGGGCACGACCGCGCGCTCGGCGAGCGGGTGCTCGCGTGGCAGCGCGATGTGCATCGACTCGGTCAGCACGAGGCTGTACTCCAGATCGCGGTCCTCGTCGTGTGGGAGCGGCGTGTAGTCGAAGCTGAGGGCGAGGTCGACCTCTCCCCCGCGAAGCTGCGGCAGCGACTCGTCCGGCTCCGCGTCGGTCACGCTCAGGCGGACCTTCGGGTGGCGGCGGTGGAAGACGGAGACGGCCTCGGTGAGCACCGTCGCGCTGGCACTCGGAAAGCTCGCCAGGCGTAGCTCGCCGCCCTCCAGCCCGGCGATCGCGGCCAGCTCGCGCTCGGCCTCTTCGAGCCGGGCGATCGCCGCTTCGGCGTGCGAGACCGCGACGCGGCCGGCGTCGGTCAGCTTGGGACCCTCGCGCGTGCGGTCGAGGAGCTTCATCCCCACCTCGCGCTCGAGCGTGGCGATCTGCTGGCTCACGGCGGATTGCGAGAGGTAGAGGGCCTCCGCGGCAGCGGAGAACGAACCCCGTTGCGCAACTTCGCGCAGGATCCGCAACCGCTTGACGTCCAGCATAAGAGAACCTTATCAGGCACGTCACGAATCGATGTTGCGCTAATGACCGCCCGGGAGGACCATGGTCCTACGAACGCACCACAGGACCTTAGGAAGGGGATTGCGAGGTCAAGATGAGGATCAACCAGAGCCAGATCGACACGGGGGCCGCGGTCACCATCCGCCGGCTGCGCGACGACGATGCGGACCGCCGGGCGCTGGCGGCGCTCGCCGAGCGCGACTCGGCTCGGGTCCCGAACGGCGCGGTCCTCGTCGCCGAGGTCGAGGGGCGAATGCTCGCCGCCATCTCAATCGGCGATGGCCACGTGATCGCCGATCCGTTCAGCCGTACGCGTGAGCTGCGGACCCTGCTCAAGCTGCGCCGCGCGCAGCTCATACGCAGGGCTCGCCCGCGCCGCTTCCCTGCGCTCCGCCTCCGCGGCCGGCCTCGGGCCGCGCTGGCTGCCTCTCCCCCGGGCGCGGGCGGGCGGCTGCTGAGCCTGGACTCGCGCTAGATCTCCTTCCGGGTCCCAGGCAGAACAGGGCCGCCGGGCCGGCGGCGCGCCGCTAGTGCTGTTCGAGCGGCGCCATCGTCAGCCCGGCGGCCTTCAGCTGCTCCCAGTACAGCTCCGCGGGCTCCTTCGGGCCGGTCCAGACGATCGCCTGCCCCGAGTTGTGGATCTGGTTCGCGAACCGATGTCCCTGCTCGAGCGAAACCCCGGGAAGCACGCGGGCGAGCGTCTTCGCGACGTGGTCGAACGTGTTGTGGTCGTCGTTCAGGACGATGACGTTCCAGTTGCCGCCAACGCCTGACCCCGGCCCCCCGGTCCGCGGACGCTCGAGCGTCTCCGTGGCCATCCCGAGCGGGTCAGTTGGTGGGGACGCCGACGCCGACCGAGTTGATCAGCGCCGCCACTGGCTTCGAAGCCTTCTTCCTGCTGCCGACGGCGATACGGACCTTGCGCCCGGTCACCTGGCCCGGGTCGTTGTCCTCGACCGTCACGAGCTCCTTGCGATTGACGGACGCGGTGATCCGGGCACCGCGTGCGGTCAGGCTGATGTTGTTGCGCTCGTCGATGCCCTTGATCGCGGTGTTGCGGCCACGCACCGGGAACTCACCGCCGCCGGCCGGCCCGCGGATGAGCTCGAACTTCTTGCGCGCCGGGAAGATCCGGAGCGTGTAGCCCGTGCCGCCGCCGCCCGCGCGGAGCGTGACCTCGACGAAGGCGCCCTTTCGCATCGCCTTCGGCGTGGAGGCGAGGATGCGGCTCTCGACCCCGACTGCGTGGTTCGGCAGCTCCGAGTCACCCTGCACCGGCACCCGGAAGGAGCAGGTGATCCCGCCCTTCTTGACCGAAACCAGCATCGTGTTCTGCTTCGCGCGGTACCGCCGCTCGCACGACTTGCCGCCGCCTGAGCGCACGATCTGCTCGTACTCGGCCTTCGTCGAGAAGTCGTTCGAGTAGACGCTGATGCCGAACGCCGCGGAGGCGAACGCACCGGCGAGCACGAGGCCGAGCCACATGCCCAGCCCGGTCCTCAGGCGTGTCGAGAGCTTCGTCTTCATCTCACGGGGAGCGTAACCGCTGAATCACCCTTAACACCCGCGAGTACCAAAGGGTGCGGGCGCTCCCTTGCAGAAAGCGTGCGCTAGCCCTCGCGCTTGCGCCAGTACCGCTCGAGGCCGAGCCAGAGCTGCTCCGGCGCCGCCGCCTGGCGCATGCTGGCGGCGGTCTCCGGAGTGCCGTGCTCCTCGGTCTCGCGCGCGATCGTCGCGAGGAACTCCTCCTTGTCGCCGCGGCGCACCAGCTCGGCGTTCCGGCGCAGGCTCTCGCGCACCCGGTCGAGCTGCGGGCCCGGATCGGCCTCGCCGAAGTGGGTCAGGTGGAGCTTGCCCGGCCCGAGCCCCTCGATCTCGTCGAGCGAGGCGAGCCACGCCTCGACATCGATCTCCGGCGGCGGGGTCGGCGGGATCGTGTAGTCGCTCGGCGGGATCCGCACCCCGGCCATGTCCCCGACGTACGCGTCGCCGGTCTCCAGATCGAAGTAACAGACGTGGTGGCGGGCGTGCCCCGGCGTGTGCAGGACACGGAACCCCTCGACCTCCTCCCCGCCGGCGAGCGAGACGATCCGCTCCGCATCCACCGGCGCCACCTCGCCCCACAGGTAGTCCATGTTCTCCTCCCCGTAGAGGCGCGAGGCGCTGGCGAGCAGGCGCTCGGGATCGACGACGTGCGGCGCCCCGATCTCGCTCACGTAGATCTTGAGGTCGGGGAAACGCCGGGCGAGGACGCCGGCGGCGCCGGCGTGGTCGAGGTGGATATGGGTGAGCAGCAGCGCCCGCGGCGGCTCCTCGATCCCGTCGATCCAGTTCTCGAGCGCCGAGGCGGGACCCGGGTCGATGACGAGGCCCCGGACGAGGTGGGCCCCGATGACGCGCTGACGGCCCAGGTGCAGGGTGTCGATCAGCATCGGCCGGGGAGCCTACGGAGGGACGGCGGCCCGTGCCCGCCACTCAGTCGTGGACGTCCACCGCGAGCGCGCCGATCACGTTCTGCAGCCAGGCGCGCTCGTCGGGATCCGCGGTGCGCATGCGGCGCGCGGCGTAGCGGGTGAGATCGTTGCTGCCGCCCGCCACCACCAGGGGCCCCGTGATCGCGTAGCGGCCGTCGGCCAGGAACGCGAGCGCGCCGGGCACATCGCGGCGCTCGCGCAGGACCCTGTCCACTTGGACCCCGCCCACCGCGGTCGGGTGCGTGAGCTCGCCCTCGATGTCCGTCAGCTCGGCCGGCGCCACCGTGAAGATCGGCGCATGCGCGGCAAACTGGCGGCGCTCGCGCCGCGCGCGGCCGAGCGGCCCGTTGCGCCAGCGCTCGGCGAGCTCCTCGAGCTGGTCGGCGACCTCACCGCGGGCGAGCACGTGCAGGCGGTCACCGGCCAAGAGGCGCGTGGAGCCGCGTGGAGCAACCGCCTCGCCGCCGCGAACGATCAGGCTCACGACCGCGTCGCGTGGAAGCCCCAGGTCGCGCACGCGCGCGCCCACAGCGGCGTCGTCCTCTCCGATCTCCACCTCGAGCACCTCCGCCCCGAGCTCGCGCAAGACGCCGAGCTAGAGCACCGGCCTGCTCACCCTCCCCACCGGCTCGGTGACCCCGAGGCGCTCCGCGAGCGGCTCGATCGTCGGTCCCTGGAGGAGCAGCGAGACGAGGACGGCGAAGAAGACGATGTTGAAGAACTCGAGGCTGTGAGGCACTTCCGCGATCACCGGGAAGGTCGCGAGCACGACGGGGACAGCGCCGCGCAGGCCGGCCCACCCGATCAGCGCCCGCTCGGGCCAGGAGAGCGAGGCGAAGGCGGTCGCGGCCAGGCTCGCCACGGGCCGCGCAACCAGGGCGAGCACGAGCGCGAGCGCGATCCCCTCCGGGGCGACGCTGCCCAACTGGGATGGGAACACGAGCAGGCCGAGGCTTAGGAACAGGGTGAGCTGGGCCACCCACGCGAGGCCCTCGTGGAAGGCCTCGATCGTCCGCTGCGCCGGGATCGAGGACGCGTTCAGGGTCAGGCCCGCCAGGTAGACGGCGAGGAACCCGGAGCCCCCGATCGTGTCCGGCAGGCCGAAGGCGACCGCGGCGACGGTCAGAGATGCGACCGGGTAGAGCCCGGGCGAGGAGAGATCGAGCGAGCGGATCAGGCGGGCGCCCAGCAGGCCGATCGCAAGGCCGGCGAGTCCACCGATCACGAGCTGCTTGGCGAAGAGCACGATCATGTCGCCCAGCCCGTAATCGGGGACGTTGATCCACTCGATCAAGCCGAGCACGAGGAGGATCGCGACGGGGTCGTTGCTGCCCGCCTCGCCCTCCAGCATGCGCGCGAGCCGCGGTCGGAGGGCCGAGCCGCGCAGCTGGGCGAAGACGGCGGCCGCATCCGTGGACGCGACGATCGACCCGAGGAGCAACCCCTCGAGCAGCGAGAGGTCGAACAAGCCCGTCGCCACGACGCCGGTGATCACCGCGGTGAGCAGGGTCGCCAGCACCGACAGCGAGGCAGCCGGCCAGAGCACCGGAAACATCTCCTGCGTCCTCGTGCTGAGGCCGCCCTCGAACATGATCAGGACGAGGGCCACGATGCCGATGTCGCGGGCCAGCTTGTAGTCGTCGAAGTGCAGCCAGTCGAGCCCGTCCGACCCGATCGCCATCCCGGCGACGAGGAAGAGGAAGAGCACGGGCACGCGCAGGCGCCCCGCGACCAGGGACGCACCGAGCGCAAGCGCCATCAGCGCTCCGCCGACCAGGATGAGCTCGCCGATCACCCGATCGACCTTGGGATCGTGGCCACGTGTAGCGGGGATTGTGCAGGGCGGGCGCGAAGGTCGGAATCCGGGCGCGACCTCATCCCGCCAGGCCCGTCACACCTACAATCCGCCCCATGGCCGATCACCGCTTGCCCGAGCGCGATCGCCCCTGGGTGATGCGCACATACGCCGGGCACTCCGACGCCCGCCGTTCGAACGAGCTCTACCGCCGCAACCTGGCCAAGGGCCAGACCGGCCTTTCGGTCGCCTTCGATCTGCCCACGCAGACGGGCTATGACCCCGACCACGTCCTCGCTCGCGGCGAGGTGGGCAAGGTCGGCGTCTCCATCGCCCACAAGGGCGACATGCACACCCTGCTCGACGGCATCCCGCTCGGCGAGATGAACACGTCGATGACGATCAACGCCACGGCCGCGTGGCTGCTCGGCCTCTACTGCACCGTCGCCGAGGAGACGGGCGTCCCGCTGGACGTGCTCAAGGGGACCACCCAGAACGACATCATCAAGGAGTACCTCTCCCGCGGCACCTACGCCTTCCCACCCGGGCCTTCGATGCGGCTGATCGCCGACACGGTCGCGTTCACGGTCAACCAGATCCCGAGCTGGAACCCGACCAACATCTGCTCGTACCACCTGCAGGAGGCCGGAGCGACGCCGGTCCAGGAGATCGCGTACTCGATGTCCACGGCGATCGCCGTCCTCGACGAGGTCAAGGCGCGCGGCCAGGTCGACGAGTCCGACTTCCCCAAGGTCTTCGGGCGCATCTCGTTCTTCGTCAACGCCGGCGTGCGCTTCATCGAGGAGCACGCGAAGCTGCGCGCCATGGCCGAGATCTGGGAGTCGATCGGCCGCGAGCGCTACGGCGTCACCGATCCCAAGCTCCTGCGGATGCGCTACGGCGTCCAAGTGAACTCCCTCGGCCTGACCGAGGCGCAGCCGGAGAACAACGTGCCGCGGATCGTGCTCGAGGCGCTCGCCGTGACCCTCGGCCGCAACGCGCGTGCCCGCGCGATCCAGCTGCCCGCCTGGAACGAAGCGCTCGGCCTGCCGCGCCCGTGGGACCAGCAGTGGAGCCTGCGCATCCAGCAGATCCTCGCCTTCGAGACCGACCTGCTCGAGTACCCGGACATCTTCGAGGGCTCGAAGGTCATGGACGGCCTCGTCGCGGAGCTGATCGAGGGCGCCCGCGAGGAGATGAAGGTCGTGGCCGACCAGGGCGGCGCGGTCGAGGCCGTGCCCTACATGAAGGCGCGCCTGGTCGAGTCGCACCGCGAGCGGATCGCGAAGATCGAGCGCGGCGACATCAAGGTGATCGGGCAGAACTGCTACACGGAGACCGAGGACTCGCCGCTCACGGCGGACGCCGACGGCGGCATCCTCAAGCCCGACCCGGAGGTCGAGCGCGAGTGCCAGGAGGCGCTCGAGCGCTGGAAGTCCGAACGCGACAACGACGCGGTCGAGCGCGCCCTCGCCGAGCTCGCCAAGGCGGCGGCCGACGAGAGCGTGAACATCATGCCCGCCACGATCGCGGCCGCGAAGGCCGGGGCGACCACGGGCGAGTGGGCGCAGACCCTGCGCGACGTCTTCGGCGACTACCGGGCGCCGACGGGCGTCGGCGGATCCGCCTCCGGCGGCGACGAGGAGCTCCTGGCCGATGTCCGTCGCCGCGTCGACGAGGTCTCCGAGCAGCTCGGCCACCGCATCCGCATCCTGGTGGGCAAGCCCGGGCTCGACGGCCACTCGAACGGCGCCGAGCAGATCGCCGTCCGCGCGCGCGACGTCGGCATGGAGGTCATCTACCAGGGCATCCGCCTCACGCCGGAGCAGATCGCGGCGTCCGCGGTGCAGGAGGACGTCGACGTGGTCGGCCTCTCGATCCTGTCGGGCTCGCACTCCGAGCTGATCCCGGAGACCGTCCGCCTGCTCGCCGAGCAGGGCGTTGACGTCCCCGTGGTCGTCGGCGGGATCATCCCCCGCTCCGACGCGGAGGCGCTGCGGCAGGCCGGGGTGGCAGCCGTCTACACGCCGAAGGACTTCGACGTCAACCGGATCATGAGCGAGATCGCCGACCTCGTCGGCGAGCGCGCGGCAGCCGGCTCTCCGGCACCCGCCTGACCCGCAGCCGGGGGGCGGCCTTGAGCCCGCGGCCGATCGAGCTGCCGGTCGAGGGCCTGACCGATGGAGTCGTGCGCCTGCGCGTGGTCGCCGACGCCGATATCCCGGCGATCGTCGAGGCGTGCCAGGACCCCGAGATCCAGCGCTACACGAGCGTCCCCTCGCCCTACGAGGAGCGGCACGCGCGCGAGTGGATGACGAGCGCTGCGGCGGGAATGGGAGCCGGCACGGAAATGGCGCTGCTCGTCGCCGACACCGAGACGGACGAGGTGCTGGGAACGGTCGGCCTGCACGGCATCGATCCCGCCAGCGGCCGGTGCTCGGCCGGCTATTGGGTCGCCAGGCACGCCCGGCGCCGGGGCGTCGCAACGCGGGCGCTGAGGCTGCTCGCGCGGTACGCGTTCGGGGAGCTCGGCGTGCGCCGGATCGAGCTCTGGATCGAGCCGGAGAACGAAACTTCGATCGGCGTGGCGGAGGCTCTGGGCTTCCAGCGGGAGGGCCTGCTGCGCTCGTTCACGGTCGTCTCGGACAGGCGCCGGGACATGCTCATGTATTCGCTCTTGCCGGGCGACGTGAGCTGATGGAAGTCGCTTCGCGGGGTAGCTACGCTGAGGGCGATGAACGAGCTCAACGGCGACCGTAGCGCCTGGCTCCGCTGCTACCGCTGCTGGTCGACACGACTCGAGGCGCAGGTGCACTACGACGCGATCATCCGCGTCGATCCGGACTCCGGCGAGACCGCCGAGCGCGTGGAGGAGGTCCAGGAGGCCGTCGTCCAGTGCCTGGACTGCATGCACGACCAGCCGCACCTGACGATCGAGGAGGGGCGCGTGATCCCGGTCGAGGACCGCTGGGAGCGGATGGTCGCCGGAACGCCATGGGTTGCCTCGTGCACGGTCACCGTCGACCAGGACCTGGTCGAGACGTGCTCCGGCCCGGAGGCCGCCGACAGCCTCACCTACGCGGCGTTCGGCGAGGCGGGCACCCGCGAGTTCTTCACCCACGTGCGCTTCCACAAGCACGACGAGGAGCGGATTATCGTCCACCTCCTCGTCGAGCTCTACGCCCGCGACAGCGACGAGGCCACCGAGGTGCTCGAAGAGGCCTCGCGCGGCGTTCTCGAGCTCACCTCGCTCGCCGAGGAGTCGCGCCCGCCGGCGCACGCGGCGGACGAGGCGCATTGAGGAGCCGCCTGTGACGGTGGCGAAACAGGAACGCCACGATTGCCCGCGCCAGGCGCGCTGAGCCGGGCACCCGGCGCAGCCAGGGCTTCAGCTCGAAGGCGAGGCGGTCGGTCACCCGGCAGCGCCCCTCCCCCGCCTCCTCGACGATGCGCTCGTGCTGCCAGGGGTCGAAGGTGAGCGTGCGCGAGCGCTCGAGGAACCGGCGGCCCGGCTCCAGCTCGACCAGGCGCAGGTCGTCGTAATCCACGGGCAGGACGCGCCCGAGGAGCAGCCAACTGCGTCCGAGCGGCTCGCCGACCGCGACCTCGTCGATCGTCTTGCCGTGCAGCCCCCGGGGCATCGTCATCCGCAGGATCGGGCTGAGCTCGTAGTTGATGCCCTCCTCGGTGACCGCCCGATCCCAGACCTCCCGGGCGGGGCGCTCGACGACCGATGACTGCTCGACGGTGGGCACGGGGTGCCGGGATTCCTATATGAATCCCGCCGTGGCCGGCATCGGCGCCTTCATCTCACCGGGCAAGAGCCTCGAGCGCACCCTGGACCGGGTGAAGCTCGCCGACGGGCTCGGGTTCGACGCCGCCTATGCGACCCACATCGCCGGACGCGACTCGCTGACGACGCTGATGGCGTACGCAAGCGTGAGCGAGCGGATCCGGCTCGGCACCGGCGTGGTGCCGATCTTCTCCAGGACGCCGGCGACGATGGCGCAGACAGCGGCCACGATCGACGAGTACTCGGGCGGGCGCATGGTCCTCGGGATCGGCGTCTCGCACCGGGTGACGGTCGAGAACTGGCACGGGCAGAAGATCGACAAGCCCGTCTCCCAGATGCGGGACTACGCGCTCGCCCTGCGCGCGATCTTCCGCGGCGAGGACCCGCCGGAGTCCGAGCGGTTCCCGACGAAGTTCAAGTTCATGGGCTACTCGGCGCGGCCCGACCTGCCGATCTACATCGCCGCGCTCTCGCCGAACATGCTGCGGCTCACCGGCGAGATCGCCGACGGCGTGATGCTCTGGCTCTGCTGTCCCTCCTACATCCGCGACACGGTGATCCCGTCGGTTCGCGAGGGGCTCGAGCGCGCCGGCCGCTCGCCCGAGGGCATCGACGTCGTCGCCGCGGTGCCGGTCGCGCTCACCGAGGACCCCGAAGAGGCGCGCAACCGCTTCCGCCAGGACCTGATTCCCTACGCCTCGCTGCCCTTCTACCGGACGATGCTCGAGGCGTCCGGCTTCGGCGACGAGATCGCCGGCTTCGACGAGGGCATGGCCGCCGGCGATGTCGAGAAGGCGAAGGCGGCCCTCTCGGACCGCATGCTCGACGAGCTCGCCGGGATCGGCGAGAAGGACGCCGTCCACGCAGCCGTACGGCGCTACCGCGACGCGGGCGTCACCTCGCCGTGCATCGGCGCCGTTCCGGGAACGGATTACGACAGCGCCCTCGAGGCCGTCGCCGAGCTGATCGCTTAGCGCCGAACAGGCTCGGCGCCCGGGGCACCGGTCCTCAGTGGTTCCGAAGGGCGTCGATCAGCTCGTCCTTCGACATGTCCGAGCGGCCCTCGATGCCGAGCTCCGCCGCCCGGTCCTCGAGCTCGTCCTTCGTGCGCTCCTCGTAGCTCTCGGCCTTGCCGCCCTTCTTGCTGACGTCCTCGCCGCCCGCCTTGGCGTTGGCGATCCGCGCCGCCTTCTCCTTGCTCTCGCCCTCGTCGCGGAGCTTCTCGTAGAGATGGTCGTCCTTGACGCTCGGGCCGTGGTCCTTGCCAGGCATCGCGCGTTCCTTTCGTCGGAAGCAGGTTCACGCAACGCCTACCCCGGAGGCCCGGGCGCCAAGCGCCCGGGCTCCCGGCGCGGCTTAGGACTCGTCGTCGTTCTTGGGGCGCTTCGGCACGAGGACCGCGCGCTTGAACTCGGCTACGAGGGTGTTGTCCTGCTTGTAGACGCGGGTGTGGACCTTGACCACGCCGCGGTCGGGCTTGGACTGCGAGGGCCGGACCTCGAGCACCTCGGACTCCGCGAACAGCGTGTCGCCGTGGAACACGGGCGCCGGGTGGCTCAGCTCCTCCGTCGCGAGGTTCGCGATCGCCTTGCCCGAGACGTCGCCTACCGACATGCCGAGGGCGAGGGAGTAGACGAGCGGGCCGACGACGACGTTCTGGCCCTGCTGGGACTCGCTCGCGTACACGTCGTTGATGTGCAGCGGGTGGTGGTTCATGGTCAGCAGGCAGAAGAGGTGGTCATCCGCCTCGGTGACCGTCTTCGCGGGCCAGTGCTTGTAGACCGCGCCGACCTCGAACTCCTCCAGGTAGCGCCCGTACTGGCGCGCGCCCGAGGCCTCGCGTTCTGCCTGGTTGGTTGAAAGCGTGTGGTTCTCGTCGCTCATTGCGTGCCTTGGATCTCCTTGGTGGGTGACCCTCTCCTCCTCCGGGCGCGGGATCGTAGCGTGATAGCTTCGACCGCAAGCCATCCGAAAGCGCAGGGAGGTAGGGGTGAAACGTCTGATCTTGTTCGTCGCGGCGCTCGCCGTGGTCGCCGCGACCCCTGCGTCGGCCGGCGATCCGTCCCCATCGGCGACCGAGCGAGCGTTCGTCGGGCTGCTGAACCAGGAGCGCGCGGCCCATGACCTCGCCCCCGTCGAGATCTCGCCCCACCTGACGGACGTCGCCGACGACTACGTCGCCTTCTACGCCGCCTCCGGCGTCGGGATCAACCACGAGTACGACCCGCCCTACACCGACCGTGCATGGGCCGGAGGCTGCTCGAAGTGGAACGGCCCGGTGCTCGCGCAGGGCTACACCTCGGCGCGCGCGGTCCTCGACGGCTGGCTCCACTCACCGGGGCACCGGGCCGTCTTGATGGATTCGGAGATCACCCACGTCGGGCCCGGGTTCGCCGGCAAGTACCAGCTCATGTTCGGGCTGATCTGCCGGCGCAACGCCCAGAACTCGAGCGGCGACTTCGGCGAAGTACCCGGCGGCGTCATCACGCGCAAGCCCAAGGTGCGCGGCAAGTCGATCCGGGTCTCCGTGAGCGCGACGGCGCAGACGACCGCTCGGCTGGTTGCCAGGCAGGGACGCACGGTCAAGCGCAGCGCCAAGAAGAAGCTCTCCGCCGGCGCCAGCAAGCGGCTCAAGGTCCGCGTCCCGCGCTCGGGTAAGTGGAAGGTCTGGGTGGAGGCGAACGGCACGAAGCACAAGCTCGGCAAGGTGCGCGTCTAGAGGCACGCCGCTAACCGTCGAACCGGCCCGCCCCCCGGGTGGTAGGTTGGGCCCGGTCGCGGTTGCCGCTGATGAAGGGGGTTGGGGTGAAACGTGCTGTCTGCCTTGCGCTTGCGCTCGGGGCCCTCGCGGCGACGCCCGCGCACGCAGGCGATGCCACGCCCTCGCCGGCCGAGCGCGAGTTCGCCGGTTTACTCAACCACGAGCGGGCCTCGCGCGGGCTGGGGCCGGTCGAGATCTCTCCGGCGCTGACCGAGGTGGCGGACGACTACGCAGCGTTCTACCTCGCCTCGGGTGTCGAGATCGACCACGACTACGACCCCCCGTACACGCAGCGAACCCAGGCCGCAGGTTGCGACGGCTGGCTCGGCCCAGTCCTCGCCCGCAACGTCTCTCCCCGCGCCGTGCTCGACGCATGGCTCGGCTCCAACGGGCATCGGGCCGTCCTCCTGGATCCGACCATCACCCACATCGGTCCCGGGAACGCCGGGGAGTACTGGCTGGCGTACGGGCTCACCTGCAAGCGGAACGGGCTCAACTCGAGCGGCGACTTCGGCGAGGGCTTCGACCCCCGCGCCATCCCGCCGGTCGGGGACCTCGTCATCGGCAAGACCCGCGTCCGTGGCGCCTCGATCGGCGTCAAGGTGAAGCTGACGACAGGCGCCACGACGGTGCGCCTGTTCGCCAAGCGCGGCCGCCGCGTGGTCCGCAGCCGCCGCGAGCGGGTGGCGCGCGACGCCCCGGCCTACCCGACGCTGTGGGTCCGCTACACCGGCAGGTGGAAGGTCTGGCTCGAGTCCGGCGGGCACAAGTACCCAATCGGCCGGGTGCGGATCCGCTGACCCCGATCAGCCGGTGATGGCCGCCTCGAGCCCCTCGAAGCGGCCGATGTCGGCCACCTCCTCGGCGAGCGCATCCTCGAGCTCCCGGTCGAGCTCGGTGAACGGCTCGAGCGTCACGGCGAGGCGCTTGCCCGAGCGCTTGGATGACCAGGTGCCGACGATCTTCCCGTCGACCGTGATCACCGGCCGCACGATGCCCCCGCCCGGCACCACCTGCTTGACGTGCTCGGCGGGCAGGTGGAAGTCGCGGCGCTCGTAGCCGAGGTTGTAGTTGTCGAAGGCGCCCAGCAGGCGCACGACCGGGCCCGAGCCCGCGCGCTTCATGCGCTTCGGCCGCAGCAGGACCTCGCCGCCCACCCGCACCTCGGTGAGTTCGCGCGCGATCCCCTCCACACCCTTGCGCGCGTCCCCGAGCGGCAGGCGCGACCACCGTGCGAAGTCCCGCTCGCTCGCGGGCGCGTAGGCGTTGAAGTAACGCCGCGCGAGCTCCGCGAGCGCCTGCTCGCGCGGGCGCTGCTCGAACCCGCCGATCCAGTCGCTCCTGCGCACGAGGCAGGTCTGAGCGCCACGGTCAGGGCCCAGGCAGAGCTCGCCGTCGAGCGTGGCGAGGAACCACAGGTGGGCCTTGATCTGGTCCGTCAGCTCGAACCCCGCGGCCCGCAGCCGCTCCGAGATCTCGGGGCGGGTCAAGGGACCGTCGCGGTCGACGAACTCGTGCATGAGCGCCAGGGCGCGATCCTGGCCGTCCCGGTCGAGGCCGAAGTGGGCGAGGCGCCTGCGCGACCAGCGCGTGGTCGGCTCGGCGAACAGGGGCACCATCCACCCCGCGTCCTCCGTTGGGATCAGGTGCACGGTCTTGCGCATCACCCACGCGCGGAAGAGCGAACGCTCCTCCGTGCGCGCCCGATCGACGTCCGCCGCGGTCAGCCCGCGCGCCCGCGCGCGGAAGGCTAGCCTCGCCGCGCGAGGATCCTGGGCCTGGATCGGCCCGCAGGCCCGAGCCACGCCCGCCGGGTCACGCAGGCCCGCCGGGCGGTGGAGCGCCTGCGACGCGCCCCTCACTCGCGCGAGGTCGGCTTGCGCAGCCAGCGTCCCCTCAGCCGGCCCGCTTCGGGGCGTCGGCCTTCTCGATTGCCTGCCCGAGCAGGCGCTTCACCCGCGAGTCCCCCTCGACCTTCAGGTGGCCGTAGTAGAAGGCCTCCTTCCAGTCGATGAGCTCGCCCTCCTCGGCCAGCACGGTGAACATCGCGCGGGGCAGCTGGAGATGTATGCGCGCGTCGTCCGCCGCCTCCGCCGTCACCTTGGGCCCGGGCACCTCCACCCGGAAGAGCTCCGACTCGCCCGGCCCCATGAGGCCTCCGGCGGTGAGCTCGAGGCCGAAGACGAGCTTCAGCTTGGCGAACGCGGGGACCTGCGGCTGCAGGCGCTGGACCGCGACGATGATCAGGTCGGTAGTCGAGGGCACTGATCAGCGGGCCTTCTTGAGCCGCCCGCGCGCCTCGGTCCGCTCGATTACCTGGCCGATCAACTTCTGGATGTTGGGGTCGCCCTCCACCTTGATGTGGCCGTGGTCGTACGCCTCGTGCCAGTGCTTCAGCTTGCCGTCGGTCGCGAGCTCGTTGAAGTGCGAGCGGGGAAGCGAGACGTGCACGCGCTCGTCGTCGCCGTAGCCCTTCGAGATCTTCGGCCCGGGAAGCTCGACGCGATAGAGCTGGACGTCACCACGCCCACGCAGCTCGAGCCCGAACACGAGCTTCAGCTTCGCCAGAGCCGGAACCTCCCCGAGCAGGCCTTCGACGGCCTGGCGGATCTGGTCTGGCGTACTCATGCCTAACCGAACCTGATCGCGGCGGACGCGTAGCCGAGCACGCGAATCAGCCTAGATCTTGTGTCGCTCGAGGAGCTTGCGGCCGATGACCATCTTCTGGATCTCGGAGGTGCCCTCGCCGATCAGGAGGAGCGGCGCGTCGCGGTAGATGCGCTCGATCTCGTACTCCTTCGAGTAGCCGTAACCGCCGTGGATCCGCAGCGCCTCCTCGGCGTTCGCCCGGGCGGCCTCCGAGGCGAAGAGCTTCGCCATGCCGGCCTCGATATCGGAGCGCTGCCCGGCGTCCTTCATCCGGGCGGCCTTCAGCGTGAGCAGGCGCGCCGCCTCGACGCGCGTGCCCATCTCGGCGAGCTTGAAGGTGATCGCCTGGTGCTGGGCGATCGGCTTGCCGAAGGTCTTGCGCTCCTGGCTGTAGCGCAGGGCGAGCTCGAGCGAGCGCTGGGCGACGCCGACGCCGCGGGCCGCGACGTTCACGCGGCCGAGCTCGAGCGCGTCCATCATCTGCCCGAAGCCCTTGTTGAGGCCCGCCTCGCGGCCGCCGAGGATGTGGTCGTCGGTGACCTTGAAGCCGTCGAAGACGAGCTCCGTGGACTCGACGCCCTTGTAGCCCATCTTCTTGATCTTCGGCGGGATCTTCAGGCCCGGGACCTCGTCGGCGCCCGGCTCCTTCTCGCAGATGAAGCAGGTCATGCCCTTGTAGGGCGGGTCCGCCTTCGTGTCGGTCTTCACCAGGACGAAGACGAGGCCCGAGCGCAGGCCGTTTGTGACCCACATCTTCTGGCCGTTGATCTCCCAGCCGCCGTCGACCTCCTTCGCGGTCGACTTGATGCCCTGGACGTCGGAGCCGACCTCGGGCTCGGACAGGGAGAACGCAGCGCGGATCTCACCCGTCGCCATCTTCGGCAGGTACTTCTCCTTCTGGGCGTCGGTCCCGAACTTCATCAGCAGGTAGGAGCCGATGAAGTGGGTGTTGACGACGC